>PJUB01000621.1_pt1 | contig 9615 bp, 7 predicted proteins | sample 1512141 | NCBI WGS metagenome assembly PJUB01 (sample SAMN08177677, study PRJNA422409) | Soil metagenome, whole genome shotgun sequencing project. | isolation source: Soil enriched on filter paper: alkali lignin treatment | place: USA: Madison | collected 2015-01-15 | reverse complement strand
TTCGCGCCATACCGGCACCAGCACCAATTTGTCCACCGCCAGCCCCTGCTTGAGCAGATCGCGCGAATGCATGTCGATGCAGTAGGCGCAGCCGTTGATTTGCGACACCCGCAGATACACGAGGTTGATCAGCACCTCCGGCAGGCCGCAGTGGCGAAGGTAGGCATGTACGGCGCCGAAAGCCTTGTAGCCCTCGGGCGCAGCCTGGGCGTAGTCGATGCGATGGGTCATGATGAGTCCTGATGTCTGTCTATCGAAGGCTCTATGCTGCGCCCGCCCGGGTTTTTTCGGTAGATCCAAGAACCGGGTTGCGTGCTGGGCCATGATGGCCGCCCCCCAACCTACCCGCTACCCACGCGGCACCTGGGCCTGAATCCAGTCAGCGACCTGGGCCGCTATGTCGGCCGAGTTGTCGTCCATCATGAGCAGATGGGAATTGCCAAAAATGCCATTGGCGGGCAAATCCAAGGTGTCGACGCGGCCCCCAGCGGCCCGAAGCTGGTCCAGCCAGAGCTCGGCCGTCGCACGGTAGCGCCGCCACAGGTCGCTTTGGCCAAAATGATCCCCCCACACGACCAGATGCGGCACCGCCGCCGCCCCCCGCGCCGCGCCGGCGTCCAAGGCCGGTGCGCCGGCCGGCTCCAGCAGCACCACGGCGGCAACGGCCTGGGGCATCAGCGCCGCCAGTTGCGCCGCATGGCGTGCGCCTTCGCTGTGAGCCACGATGATGCTGCGCCCGAAACGCTGCAACAGTTCGGCATAGGCCGCTACCGCCCAGGCGGTGTTGCAGGTCCAGCGCGCGACAAATTGCTTGCCTAGCTGGTCGACGCAGCCCACCGGAAAACGCATGCCCTCGTAGGCAGCGCCCGACCGGTAGCCGCCGTCCAGGCCGAAGCGGAAAATGGACCAGGCCTGATCCACGGTCCGATGCTCCGGCCCGGCTGGCGTGATCTCCGGATACGGCGCCCACGAGGCCCGACCACGCTCCACCGCGTCACTGACGCAAGTATGAAAGCCCCGCCGCATGAAGTGATCATGCCAGCCCGGCCGCCCGTCGGGCGTTTCTTCCCAGGTCGCGCCCGTCATGCCGCCGCCGTGCCACAGCAGCACGGGGGTGTCGTGGACAGCTCGCGCCAATTCGAAGTACTGCGCGTAGAGCTGGCCGACCTGATGGCGGCCGTTGGGATCGGAACGGCGCGGCGGTTCGCCAGGCACGGTCTCGATGGCCCTGGGCGGCAGGCCTTGCAAATCCAGCGCCCGTCCGCCAACGTGAAACCCGCGTACCCGCCGCAGCGCGATCACGCCGTCGGACTCAGCATAGGGCGCGGTCGAGGCATCAAACCACATAGCGGACCACGATCAACGCCAGCGTCACCGTAATGGCGCCGCCGATACGCGTCGAGATCTGCGCGAACGGCATCAGCGCCATGCGGTTCGCGGCGGTCAGGATGGCGATGTCGCCAGTGCCGCCCTGCCCGCTGTGGCAGGCATTCACCACCGCGACGTCGATGGGATACATGCGCAGCCTGCGCGCCACCACGAAGCCCGTTGCGATCATGGAGAACACGGTGGCGAATACCGTCACCAGCGTGGGCACATTGAATGCGCTGACGAACTTGTCCCAGGGCGTCAACGCCACGCCCATGGCGAATAGCAGGGGATACGTCACGACCTTGGACGTAAAGGCATACAGGTCTTTGCCCGCCAGTTCGATCTTCAACGGAATCATGCACAACAGTTTCATGGCCACCACCAGAATCAGCATCGCGATCGGCGCGGGAAAATCGAACAGCTTCTGGCCCAGCGTGCCCAGCAAGTACAACCCCACCACTGTCACCAGCCCGCTGCCCAGCGCCATTGGATCGAACACCGATGGAGCCAGCTTGCCGTCCGCCCCGGCCATGTTGGCCTGCAGCGGGTCGGCGCCGGGCTGCAGTTGTCCTTCGCCGGTCAGGTGGGGATAGCGCTTGCCCAGCATATTCAGCAGGCCCGACAGGATCACCGCCGTGAAACTGCCCAGCATGACCACCGGGATGATCTGGGCAAACAGGACTTCCTGCGGCTGCGTCATCAGTATCGAATAGCCCAGCGACAGCGGAATGGCGCCTTCGCCCAGGCCACCGGCCATGATGGGGATGACGATGAAGAACAGGCTGTGGATCCAGTCAAAACCCATCGCCATGCCAACGCCGGTTCCCACCACGCCGGCTACGACCGAGCCCGCCGCCAGCGGCACGAAGATCTTCAGGAAGCCCGCGATCAGCACCTGCCGCGGCATGCTCATGATGCTGCCGACAATGATGATGGCGATGTACAGGTACAGGAAGTTGGAGACCTTGGTGAAGGTCTTCACCGACTCGACCACTTGCGGCGGAATCACGCCATAGAAGGTCAGCGCTGACGGTACGACAAACGCCATGATGGCGGCGGCCCCCGTCACCGAAATCAGACGGACTCGCTTGCCCAGTTCCATGAAGACAAAGCCGCCGACCGCCAGCACGCCAATCGACATCGACAGATCGGACGGCACCTTGCCCTTTAGCGTCATGATGCCGATCACCACCAGCAGCGCCAGGAAAATCGGCAAAGGCACAACGCCGATCTGCACGTCCATCAGCTTCATCCAGGCCCGCAACCACCCAGGGTTGCCTCCCGTCGACGCCGCGTCGGCCACTCCCCGCGACGCCGTCGCCTGTTCCGCTTGTCTCATTGCGCTTCCTTGTTGTTCTGCGTGAAAACGGCGAATGTAGTCATCCAGTCCATAAATGTAAAATATGCATAATTTATTCTTCCATATAAATAATCAATGGATGAAACCGACAAACTCCCGCTTACCTTGCAGCACCTGACGGCACTGGTCGCCATCAGCGAAGCGCGCAGCATGACCGCCGCCGCCCAGAAACTGGGCATGGCCCAACCGGCGCTCAGCATCGCGATCGCCAAGCTGGAGGTCCGGTTGGGCATGGCGCTGCTGCACCGCGAACCGCGCGGCGTGCGGCTGACCCAGGCCGGCCAATTGCTGCTCGCCCGCGCCTACGACATCCTGGCGCTGGCCCAGGCCAGCCTGCGCGAACTGGACGGGCTGCGCCAGGAGCCGCAAGGCGAAGTGGCCATCGGCCTGCCGTCCTCGACGGCGGCGGTGGCGGCACTGCCCATCATCGAGCGGCTGTCCAGCCGCTATCCCAAGATCAAGCTGCGGGTGGTGGAAGCCTTTTCCAGCTACCTGTGGAAATGGCTGCAAAATAACGACATCGACATGGCCGTGGTATTCGACCGCACGGCCACCGTGGACCTGCACTGCACGCCGCTGGCTCAGGAGACCATGCACCTGGTCAGCCGCCGCGGAGCCCGCGCGCGCCATTCGCCGGTGGCGATGGCCGACTTGGGCGGTTATCCCCTGGCCATGCCGTCGCGCGCAAACGGCTTTCGGGCGGTGCTGGAATCGCATGCCGAAAAACATGCCGTCGCCCTGGACGTGGCGCTGGAAATCGATGCCGGTCATCAACTGGTGAAACTGGTCGCCAGCGGCCGCTACCACAGCGTGCTGGCGCCCTGCGCGGTCAAGGATGAGATCGAAGCCCGGCTGGTGGACGCCCGGCCGATCCATCCACCGCTGGCCCGCACCGTTTGCCTGGCGCACCGTAAACTGGGCAAGACGTCCAACCCAGTCAGCCTGGTCGCGGACGAAGTCATCGCCGAATGCCGCAGCCTGATCACATCGGGCGCCTGGCAGGCAACGCTGTTATGACCCGAGTACACCCTGTGCTGTTACGCGCCCGCGTCATGAAACCCCTGCTGCTGCTCGCGCTTTGCGCCCTCGCAGACCCCGCCCACGCAGACTGCCCCGCCCCCGAACAGTTGGCGCGCAGTTTTCAGCAGGAGCACGCCGATTTCCACTGGAACCCGGAGCGCCATGATCCCGCGCTGTACACGCCGGGCTTCGATGCCGCCCTGCGCGCCCCGCAGGTCGTGCACCTGGTCCTCAAGCGGCAGACACCCCAATGCTGGCGGCTGGACGACTTCATCACCCCTCTGGGGGAATCGCTGCGGCGTATGTATTCCACCGCGCCGTAAACGCACTGCCGCCAGGGCACCACACCGCTCTGTGTGGTATCGCACAGAGCGGCGGGACGCGACTGTGCAACGCTGGCACCAGTTTTGTTACCTGGCGCCTCAGCCGTGAATCCGAATGCCATGAATACCGCCACCACGGAACAGCCCGCGTGGCAGGCCCTGGTGGCGCACCATCGCCACATGGGCGGCATGCACCTGCGGCAGCTCTTTACCGCGGATCCCCAGCGCGGCGAGCGGCTGAACGTGGAAGCCGCGGGACTGTATCTGGACTACTCGAAGAATCGCATTGATGCCGACACCGTCAAACTGCTGGCGGCGCTGGCACGCGATTGCGGTTTGATTCCGCGGATCGCCGCCATGTTCCGGGGCGACCGGGTCAACACGACCGAACAACGCGCGGCGTTGCACACGGCGCTGCGAGCCCCCCCCAGCCCCCCGCTGTGGCTGGACGGCGTGGACGTCATGGCCCAAGTCCATGAAGGACTGGACCGCATGGCGCGCTTCAGCGAACAACTACGCGATGGCCGTTGGCTCGGCCATACCGGCCGCCGCATCCGGCACGTGATCAACATCGGCATCGGCGGGTCCGACCTGGGGCCGGTCATGGCCTACGAGGCCTTGCGCCATTACAGCCAACCCGACCTGGATCTGCGCTTCGTCTCGAACATCGACCGCACCGCGTTGGCGCAGGCCACGCGCGACCTGGACGCTGCCGAAACCCTGTTCATTGTCTGCTCCAAGAGCTTCCGGACCCGTGAGACCCTGTGTAACGCTCAAGCGGCACGCGCCTGGAGTCTGCGCCAACTGCGCGACCCGCATTCAACTGCCCGGCATTTTGCAGCCGTATCGGCCAATACCGACGCAACAGCCGCTTTCGGAATCAATCCCGAGCAAACCTTTGCGATGTGGGACTGGGTAGGCGGCCGCTATTCGCTGCCATCGGCCATCGGCCTGTCGACCATGATCGCGATCGGACCTGCGCATTTCCGGGACATGCTGGCGGGGATGCGGGCCATGGATGAACACTTCCTGACGGCGCCAGTGGAATGCAATATGCCCGCGCTACTGGGCTTGCTGGCGGTGTGGAACAACAACTTCCTGGGCGCTGAAACCCAGGCGGTGCTGCCTTACGAGCAATATCTGACTCGTCTGCCAGCCTACTTGCAACAACTGACCATGGAGAGCAACGGCAAGCACGTCACGCGGGCCGGTCTGCCGGTGCGTGCGAACACCTCGCCGATCATCTGGGGCGAGCCCGGCACCAATGGCCAGCATTCGTTCTTCCAACTCCTGCACCAAGGCACGCGCCTGGTGCCTTGCGATTTCATCGGCTTTGGCCAGAGCCTGAACCCTGACGCCGAAGCCGGGGCCGGGGCCGAACCGGCCAGCCCACGCGACAACCCGCAAGACCTGTTGATGGCCAATCTCTTTGCGCAGGCCCAGGCCTTGGCCTTTGGCAAGACCGCCGCCGAGTGGCGCGATGGGGGCACTGACGAGGCGCTGGTGGCGCAACATGTCCTGCAGGGCAACCATCCCAGCAACACGGTTCTGGCGCAGCGATTGACGCCCCATACACTCGGCGCCCTGGTAGCGATGTACGAGCACAGCGTCTTTACGCAAGGCGTGATCTGGGACATCGACTCCTTTGATCAATGGGGGGTTGAGCTGGGCAAGACCCTGGCGGACCAGACTGTCGAAGAACTGGCGGGCCCGGACGTGCCAGACTCCCGTCATGACAGCTCCACTCAGGCGCTGATACGGCGCTACCGCGGGTTGAGAGCGAGCGCCTTGCCGACGCAGACCGAATAGTGCGCTAAGCTGGAAAGCCGGCCTCTGTTCGACGCCGCACCTATTTCCCCTGCCCCAGGACGGACGCACCGGTTAACCCGCACCGGCACGTCTGGGTCCCTGCGTCTGGTTCCCTGCGTCTGGCTCCCTATGAGGCGCGCATTCGAGGCCCCTCTCAGGCCCGCCTATCAGGCCCCCCTTCGCTCCGCCCCGCCGAGCACTTCGGAGAAAGCCATCATGACCGCTGCACCCGAACCCATTCATAACCATTTACTTGCAGCGCTGCCTGACGCTGAAAAGCAGCGTCTGTTCCCACAACTCGAGCGGGTGTCGCTTCCTCTTGGCCGCGCCCTGTACGAACCAGGGGGCACGATGCGGCATGTGTTCTTCCCGGTCGACAGCATCGTGTCGCTGCTGTGCGTCATGGAAGATGGCGCTTCCACGGAGATTGCGGTGGTCGGCAATGAAGGCATCATTGGCATCTCCCTGTTCATGGGGGGTGAAACCACCCCCAGCCGCGCCATCGTGCAAAGCGCGGGTAGCGCCTACCAGTTGAAAGGGCAGGTCCTGAAAGACGAATTTGAACGCGGGGGCTCCATGCAGCATCTGCTGCTGAAATACACCCAGGCATTGATTACCCAGATGGCCCAGACCGCCGTATGCAACCGGCATCACTCGCTGGATCAACAGCTGTGCCGGTGGCTCTTGCTCAGCCTGGACCGGCTGCACTCCAACGAATTGATCATGACTCAGGAATTGATCGCCAATATGCTGGGCGTCAGGCGCGAAGGGGTTACCGAGGCAGCGGGTCACTTGCAAAGCGCGGGCCTGATACGGTATCGCCGGGGACACATCGAAGTTCTGGATCGTCCTGGCCTGGAGGCGCGCGTCTGCGAATGCTATATGGTGGTGCGGCAAGAGTACACACGGCTGATGAGTCAGCCCGCCCTCGGCTGACGCCGCGCCGATCGCGGCTACGGCGCGTAACTGCGCAGGTCTGCGCGATAACAACCGCAGGACGCCAATTCCAATCCTTCGCCGTCGATGATGACAATGTCACCACGGTGATAGGTGATCAACCGACGCCGCTGCAGCGCCGACGCGGCAATCGTCACCCCCACCCGGCGCACCCCCAGCAGATAGGCCAGGAATTCATGCGTGAGGTGAAAGCCATCGGCATGGGCGCGGTCGCGCGTCATCAGCAGCCAGCGGGCCAGGCGGGCCTCGACCACGTGAAAATGGGCACAGGCGACCGCCTGGGCGCGCTGCTGCAGCACCACGCCAGCATAGTTCTGCATCACGCGCTGTAGCGCCGGGCTGGCCTCCAGTTCGCGGCGAAAGGCCTGGATTTCCATGCGCAAGGCAGGGCCGCCCCCTTGCACGATGACACGCAGCGGCGAAATCTCGGCGCCCAGCGGCACGCCCACGCTCCACATGCCTTCGTCGCCCACCAGCCCCACTTCCAGCGCGGCGCCGCCATCCAGCGGCAGCATCAGCAAAATGGCGCAGCCCGTCGGAAAATAAACCTCGCGCAGCCGCTCGCCGGGCGCCAGCAGGCATTGGCCAAAGGTCAATTCCACCGGCTCCAAGCGTCCCAGCATGCGAGGCCGTTCGCGCGGTGGCAGGGCCTGCAGCAGGTGATTCGGCGTCTCGACCGGCAGGACTTTCGGCACGTGCTGCTCCGGGTTCGGCGGTAGCCGTCGACGTTGTTTGACCTGCATGTTGTTCTTGACGTCCTTCACGCCGCTGACGCCGCAGGGTCACATTTGATGTTGTTGCACAGGCACCGCATCGCGTCCGTACGCTAGCGTACAGAGCGCACGCGCGCGCTTCGTCAATCTAGGGGCTGGCAACAGGCTACAACCCCATGAAACCCACAGATTGGTCCGCGCTGCAGAGCGCACCCGAATGGATGGATCTTTTCGCCCGGAACAAGGCGTCGCTGACCTTCTCCGACAGCGAGCCCCCGCTGCGCGGCGAATTGTTCAGCACCCACCAGATGGAGCAGCATGGCCAGGCGCTGGCGCAGGCCCATGTCGTAGGCACCCGCCACACGCCCGACAGGCTGTTGGCCCGCCTATCCGACAACGAGGCGCTGCTGGCCCGGTCCTGCGCGCTGCTGATCGAATCCATGCAGCAGAACCGCCAGATCGCCCCGGCGGACGAATGGCTGCTGGACAATTTCTATCTGATCGAGGAACAGATCCGGCTGGCCAAGCGGCACTTGCCCAAGGGCTACAGCCGCAGCCTGCCGCAGTTGGCCCAGGGGCCGTCCAAGGGGCTGCCGCGGGTCTACGACATTGCGCTGGAGACGATCTCGCACAGCGATGCCCGCATCGATGCCGCCGCTATCCGCAACGTGGCAGCGGCCTATCAAACCGTGGAGCCGCTGCAATTGGGCGAGCTGTGGGCAATTCCCATCATGCTGCGCCTGGCGCTGATCGAGAACTTGCGCCGCGTGGCAATCCGGCTGGCCAACGCCAACATGCATCGCGGCCTGGCGGATTCCTGGGCCAGCGCCATGCGGCAGGCGGCGCAGGAAGATCCCACCACCCTGATACTGGTCATCGCCGACATGGCACGGTCGGACCCGCCCACGGAAGGCGCGTTCGTGGCCGAACTGGCCCGCCGCCTGCAAGGCCATGGCCCGGCGCTGGCCCTGCCCTTGACCTGGTTCGAGCAGCGCCTGGCCCAATCGGGCCAGACCATCGAACAGATGGTGGTGGCAGAGAACCGGCAGCAGGCAGCCGATCAGGTGTCGATGAGCAACAGCATCGGCAGCCTGCGCACGCTGTCCACGACCAACTGGAACGAGTTCGTCGAGGCGATCAGCGTGGTCGAAGGCATCCTGCGCACCGACCCGGCCGGCGTCTATGCCCACATGGATTTTCCGACCCGCGACCAATACCGCCACAGCATCGAGCGCCTGGCGAAACGATCCCGCCGCAAGGAAACCGATATTGCCGCCCTGGCGGTCGAACTGGCCGCGCGCCCCCTCGGGCAAGCGCCACCTGAGCACGGCCGCGCGCATGTGGGCTTCTATCTGATCGGGCCTGGCCGCGAAGAGCTGGCCGCGCTGGCGCACGCCCGCCCCAGCTTCTGGCGCCGCGGGGGCAACGGCGCGCCCAGGGCAGCCCTGACGGCCTACATCAGCGCCATCCTGCTCCTGACCGCCGCCGTTGGCGGCCTGCTTATCTACCGGGCCAGCCTGGCCGCGTTGCCGCTGTGGCTGTTGATAGGGGTGGGCTTGCTGTCGCTGGTGGCGGCCAGCCAGCTCGCCGTAGCCCTGGTGAACTGGACGCTGACGCTGCTGGCGCATCCGCAGCGCTTGCCGCGCATGGACTATTCAAGCGCGATTCCCGACGAATCGCGCTGCCTGGTCGCCATCCCCACCATGCTCATCAATCCGCAAGACGCCGACGACCTGGCCGAATCGCTGGAGATCCGCTACCTGGCCAATCCCCAAGAGAACCTGAGCTTTTGCCTCTTGACCGACTTTGCCGATGCCCCCAGCGAGCATCAGCCGCAGGACGACGCCATGCTGCGGCGGGCCTGCGACAACATCCGCGCGCTCAACGAGAAGTATGGCAAGCAGCGTTCGGCGCCGTTTTTCCTCTTGCACCGGCCACGCCGCTGGAACGCGCAGGAAAAAGCCTGGATCGGCCACGAGCGCAAGCGCGGCAAGCTGGGTGACCTGAACGCGCTTTTGCCCGGCGGCGGTCTGACGGCGTTTTCGTGCACCTTGGGCGACCT
>PJUB01000619.1_pt1 | contig 9732 bp, 7 predicted proteins | sample 1512141 | NCBI WGS metagenome assembly PJUB01 (sample SAMN08177677, study PRJNA422409) | Soil metagenome, whole genome shotgun sequencing project. | isolation source: Soil enriched on filter paper: alkali lignin treatment | place: USA: Madison | collected 2015-01-15 | reverse complement strand
TGGGTGGTGATGCAGACCAGCAAGATACCGGCGTTTCCCCCCGAGATCGAAGCGACGCTGCAGCCTGAGCCGGGCGATCCGTACGTGCGCGATGCGTCGATGAACCCGGAAGACTTGCGATAATTAAACCCGGGTAATATTGACGGATTAATTTAATCCGGGTAAAAATGCGTCCTGCGACATTTCGCCGCAAAGGACGCAAGCATGAGCACATTCGATCTGAACACCGGCGCCACCGCGGCGCTGGCCCATGAAACCGATCTGACGGACCTGTCCGTGGACGGCGAGCTGCCGCCCGGGCTGGACGGCGTACTGGTCCGCAACGGCCCCAATCCGCTGGGCGGGCGCTTCGAGGGCAACGACGTGCTGTCGTGGTGGCCCCAGCCGGCGATGCTGCACGCGATTGAATTTCGGGATGGCCGGGCGATGCGCTACCGCAACCGCTGGGCCCGTACCCGGACCTGGGCGCGTGTACATGCACCAGAGCAGGCGGACGGCTTGCCGGACACCAACCCCAACGTCAACGTGCTGCGCCACGCCGGTGAGACCCTGGCGCTGGCCGAGGGCGGCGCGCCGCTTGTGATGACGCCGGGGCTGGATTTCGGCGGCGCCAGCCAGCGCCACCCCGGCCTGGCGGCAGGCATGACGGCGCATCCCAAGGTCGACCCCCGGACGGGGGAATTGATGAGCTTCCGGTCCCATTGGGAACAGCCGTGGCTGCGCTACGGCGTGGCGGGCCCGGACGGCCAGCCCCTGGTGGACCAGCTGATCGAGGTGCCGGGGCCGTCGATGATGCACGACATGGCGATCACGGCGCGCTACAGCATCCTGCTGGACCTGAACGTGGCGTACGACTTTTCCCTGCTGCAACGCGGCTACCGCATGCCGCTGCGCTGGCATGACGAACGCCTGTCGCGGCTGGGCGTGATCCCGCGCCACGGCGGGCCGGTGCGCTGGTTCGAGGTGGCGCCGTGTTTCATCCTGCACGGGGTGAATGCGTACGAGGCGGACGACACGACGGTGGTGCTGGACGTGGTGCGCTATCCGGAATACCTGCGGCTGTCGGGCAGCGGTGCGGGTTTTGAAGAGAACCCGCTGGGCGTGCTGTGGCGCTACGAGATCGATCTGGCGCGCGGCACGGTCAGCGAGCGTGCACTGGACGAGGCGGGCATCGAGCTGCCGCGCATCAACGAGGGCAGGACGGGGCGGCCCTACCGCTACGTCTATGCGGTGCAGCAGCCGAACAACCAGGAAATGCGCGGCGTGGTGCGTTACGACCTGGCAACGGGGGCGACGCAGCAATATCGGGTTCCGCCGGGCGACCAGAACAGCGAACCGGTGTTCGTGCCGCGCCCCGGGGCGCGGGATGAAGACGATGGTTGGGTCTTGGTGTGCGTGTACCGCCAGGCCAGCGATACCAGCGACGTGGTGGTGCTGGACGGGCGCGATCTGCAAGCCGGGCCGCTCGCGACGGTGCGCTTGCCCAGCCGGATTCCTGCCGGGTTCCATGGCGCGTGGTTGCCCAGGGAAACGGCTTAGGACGCTTTCTGGCTGAAGGCAGTGACGCCTGGCTGGGCAAGCGGCCGTCAGGCCAGGCCGCTGCGCTCAGCGGGCCTTGGTCCGGCTGGTCTTCTTGGCGGCGCGCGGCGCGTCTTTGGCGGGCGCCGGCACGGCCGCCGCCGTGACCTGTTCCATCCAGGCCAGGGTCTCGGTGTAGGCCACGAACTGCTGCAAGTAACCGGGCGACAGCTCGCGCATCAGCGACAGGGCGCGGTGCACCAGCTGGTTGGAATTGAGCGGCCCGGCGTTCTTGTGCACCTGTTCCTGCGACTGGCGCACCTGGCGATCGGCGCTCAGGCCCGACCACACTTCGCGAAAGTAATCCAGCGCCGGCAGGTCGGGGTAGGCGTCGCGGCGCGCTTGCGCGGCGGCGGCATCGGGGTCGTCGCCGGGTTCGCCGGGGTAGGCCAGAAAGGCGGCCAGCTCGGCCAGGGGGCCGCGCGGGCGCGGGGTCGCCTGGGCTTGAGGGGCGGCCTGAGCTTGCGGGACGGCCTGATTAGGGGCTGCCAGATGTGGGGCAGCCAGATATGGGTCTGCCAGGTGAGGCAGGCGGTCGGCGTAGGCCTGCATCAACTGCGCCAGCCGTTCATCCAGCCGTTGCCGCACGGCGCCGTGCTGGTCGGCCACGCGGCGCGCCAGGGCGTCGATGACGTGGAACGCGATCGGGTCCAGGCGGTCGTCGCCGCGCTCGCGCCAGGCTTGCAGCGTGGCGCAGGCGTCCGGCAGCGTGCCGATGTCGGTGGCCGGGTCTGGCGCCGGGCCCAGGCTGCCGTCACTGCCCACGTGGCGGCTCCTCGCCGTTGGACGGCTTGGGGATGGGGGTGATCTCGACCCGGCGGTTCTTGGCGCGGCCCGCTTCGTCGGCGTTGGACGCCACCGGTTGTTCCGAGCCGAACGCGGCCGCAAACACGGACGCCGACGGCACGCCCTCGTCGATCAGGGCGCGCGTGACGGTCAGCGCGCGCTGGGCCGAGAGGTCCCAGTTGTCGGCGAAACGGCGGTTGCCTTCGCGCACCTGCTGGTCGTCGGTGTAGCCGCTGACCATCAGGATTTCGTTGTTGGCCTTCAGGTAGGCCGACAGCGGCTCGATCAGGCTTTTCAGGACCTCGCGGCCCTCGGGCTGCAATTGGTCGGAATTGAGCGCGAACAGCACGCTGCCGCTGATGCCGATGCGGCCGTTGATGAGCGTCACGCGGCCGGCGGCCAGCGGCGCGGCCAGGGCCTGTTCCAGCGTCTGGCGGCGCTGGGTTTCTTCCTGGCGCTGCTTGACCTCTTGTTCGAGCTGGGTGGACAGCTGGAGCTGCACGGCCACCACGCTGACCAGGATCAGGACGAACGCGCCCAGCAGCACCGACATCAGGTCGCCGAACACGGCCCAGGTCGGCACGGCGGGTTCGACGCCGCCGTCGATGTCTTCGCCCGCGCTCATGCGGCTTCTGCGCCGGCGGCGGCGCGTTGGGTGGCCAGCTGGCGCAGGTTTTCAATGATCTGCTTCTGCGACTGCGTGCTCAGGTCCACGACTTCGCGGGCTTGCGCCACGTAGTAGGCCAGTTGCTCGTCGCCGCGGGCGATGGACTTGTCCAGCGCGGCTTCGATGCGTTGCAGGTGCGCCACCAGCGAATCGTTGGACTCGCCGAACAGCCGCACGGCGGCGCCGAAGGCATCGCCCAGGCTGGCCACTTCGATGGCGCTGCTGGCCACCTGGTCGGCCACGTCGGTCAGGCGGCCGGCTTCGGCATCGACCTTGTCGGTGAACTGCGCGCCCACGCGGTCCAGCAGGTCGGCGGACGACGACACCAGCGCGTCCACGGCGGTGCGCTGTTCGCTGGAGGCATGGTTGACGGCATCCAGCAGCGTGGCCAGCGTGTCCAGGAGGCGGTTGCGTTCTTCCAGCATGGCGTTGTCGTAGGCCAGGCTGTCCGACAGCTTCTGGCGCAGCTCGCCGATGACCTCGGCGGCGGCGCGCGGGGCTTCCGAGGCGGCTTGCACCAGGTGGCTGATTTCGGCGATGGTGCCGTTGGCGTGGGCTTCGGTCTGGGCGGCGATGCTGTCAGCGGTCTGGGCCAGCGTGGCGCAGATCTCTTGCTGCAGGCTGGCGCTGCGGGCGCCGGCCTGTTCCCATTCCTGCCGCAGGGCGTCGGCCATGGCGCCCAGCTTGTCGGTCCACGCGGCCAGGCGCGCCTGGTCTTGCGAGGCCAGCTCGGCCTGCAAGCCGGCCTGCGACTGGCCCAGCGTCTGCAGCAGCGAGGCCGAGTGCTGTTCGAACGCGGCCGACGCGGTGGTCAGGGCCTGCTGGTTGTCGCTGGCCAGCTTTTCGTTGGTCAGTTCCTGGCGCACCTGGGCCTCGGTCCAGGCGTCGGTCACGCGGGCAGCGGCCGTCTCCAGGCGGGCCGACACGTCTTGCAGCAGGGCGGCCTGGGCCTGGGTCTGCGCGGTCAGGTCCTGTGCGGTCTGGCTCAGCAACTGGCCGAGTTCCTGGTGGCGGGCGGCGGTCTGCGCGCCGGCCTCGCGCCATTCGTGGCCCAGCTTGGCGGCCAGCTCGCCCAGCGAGTCGTTCCAGGCGGCCAGGCGTTGTTCGTCGCGGGCGGCCAGGGCGGCGTGCAGGTCGGCCTGCGTCTGGTCCAGCGTGCGCAAGAGCGACGCCGAATGCGCCTCGAAGGCGGCCGCGGCGGTGGCCAGGGCCTGCTGGTTGTCGCTGGCCAGTTTTTCGCTGGTCAGTTCCTGGCGTACCTGCGCGTCGGTCCAGGCTTGGGTCACGCCGCCGGCCGCCGATTCGATGCGCGCGGCCACGGTGTCGAGCAGGGCGGTTTGTGCTTCGCTGCGGGCGGCCAGGTCTTGGGTGGTCTGCGCCAGGGCCTGGCTGATCTCGTGCTGGCGCGCGGCGGCTTGCGTGCCCGCTTCTTCCCATGCGCGGCCCAGCTTGTCGGCCACGGCGCCCAGCGTGCCGGCCCAGGCGGCCAGGCGCTGTTCGTCGCGCGCGGCCAGGGCGGCCTGCAGATCGGCGTGCGATTGATCCAGCGTGCGCAAGAGCGACGCGGAATGCGTTTCGAAGGTGGCGGCGGCAGCGGCCAGGGCCTCGCGGTTGTCGCCGGCCAGCTTGTCGCTGACCTCGGCCTGGCGGGCCAGCGCCTCGTGCCATTGCGCCGACACCTTGCCGGCGGCGGTTTCCAGGCGGGCGGATACGCTGTCCAGCAGGCCGGCCTGGGTGTGCGCGTGGGCGGTCAGGTCCTGGGCGGTGCGGGCCAGCGCCAGGCTGATTTCCTGCTGGCGGTCGGCGGCTTGCGCGCCCGCGGCCTGCCATTCCTGGCGCAGCGTGGCGGACATGGCGCCCAGCGTTTCGGTCCACGCGGCCAGGCGTTGCTGGTCGCGCGAAGCCAGTTCGGATTGCAGGGCGGTGTGCGACTGGTTCAGCGTGCGCAGCAGCGACGCCGAATGCTGTTCGAAGCTGGCGGCCGCCGCCGTCAGGGCTTGCAGGTTTTCGCCGGCCAGCTTTTCGCTGGCCTGTTCCTGGCGCGACAGCGCCGTATGCCAGGCCTCGGACATGGTGCCCGACGAGGCTTCCAGGCGCGCGGACACGCCATCGAGCAGGGCGGCCGAACGCTGTTCAAAGGTCTGGGCAAAGCGGTCCAGCGAATTGCGCAGGTCCTGCGCCAGGGTTTCGCTGGCGGCCTGCTGGCCGGCCAGGGCCTGGTTCCAGATGCCCGCGACGTTGGCGGTGGCCGCCTGCAGGCCGGTGGTCAGGCCGTCCAGCTGGCGCTGCACCGCGTCGGTCACCGCGCCATGCAGCGTGGCGGTTTCGCGCGACAGGCCGGCCAGGGTGGCCTGCACGGCAGGCTGCAGCGCCTCGCCAGCCGAGCGGGCGCTTTCGGCCACGCTTTCCTTCATCGACTGTTCCATCACGGCGGCCAGGCGCGCATAGGCGGCTTCGGCCTTGCCCTGGAACGCGTCCTGGCTGGCAAGCTGGCGCTCGTTCAGCGATTGGCTCTGCTGTTCCATGTTGCGCATCATGGCGTCCAGGCGGTCGACCAGCGTGGGCATGGCTTCGGCCTGCCGTTGCAGCACTTCGGCCTGGCGTTGCAGCAGCTTGAAGCTTTCTTCGCGCTGGTGCTGCTGGGTGTAGATGCGCAGCGTGGTGGCGGCCTTGCTGTCGAGCAGTTGCGCGGCCTGGATGCGGTCGCGGCGGCTCAGTGCGGCCAGCAGGCCCAGCATGGCCGAGGTGGCGACGCCCGCGATCGAGGTGCCGAAGGCAAAGCCCAGGCCCTTCACGGGGGCGGCCAGCGACGCGCGGATGGCGGCCAGGTCGGTCGCGCTTTCCAGCGCCGTGCCCGTGCCGCGCAGCGTCACCACCATGCCCAGGAAGGTGCCCAGCATGCCCAGCAGTACCAGCAGGCCGACCAGGTACGGCGCCAGCGCCGGGCCGGGCAGGCCCACGCGTTCGCCTTCGATGCGCAGACGAGCGGCGCTGCGCAGGCTGGGGTGCAGGGTGTCGAGCCAGGCGCCCAGGCTGGCGGGCGGCTGCGACAGACCGCTGGCCGCGCGTCTGAGCGATGCCGTGGCCTGCTGGTAGCGCAGCAGTTCAAGCGCGCCGGCCAGGTAGCAGGCACAGATCAGCAGGGTGACCGCCAGCGCCAGGGGATTGGTGCCCGCGTAGCCCGCGCCGATCCAGCCGGCCACGGCCAGGCCGCTGAGGAAAACAACGATATTGATCAGATACTTGGACATAGTGTCCCGGTTAGCTGGCGCGAAGGGCCGCAAGCAGCCCTTCCACCGGTTGTAAACGAACATCCAATTCGGCCAGCAGCACGCTGCGCATGTCTTTGCGGAACGTCTCCAGCCAGGCGCCCGGCGTGGGCGCCGTCAAGGTGGCTTGCGGGGGCGTCCCCGCGGGTCTTGCGTCGCCGCCCGCCGCCGCGGCACCGGCCGGCGAGGCATCGGCCGGCGAGGCGTCCGCTTGCGCGTCGGCCTGGGGGGCGCCTTCGGCATCTGCCTTGGCGTCGCCTTCCGCGTTGCCCTCGACTTCGGCGTTGGCCTCGGCCTCCGCGTCGGCCAACGCCTGCGCCTCGGCTTCGGCCTGCGCCAGGGCCAGCGCCTCGGCCTGCGCCGCGATTTCGTCCAGCGCCGCTTTCTCGGCCAGCCGCAGCCGGTCGAAATGCCCCTGCAACAGCTTTGGAATCGCGCCCAGCAGGGTGCGTTCGCGCGGCAGCAGGGCGCGGTCCATGATGGCATCCACCACCGCCAGCCGCGTCATTTCGGGCGTTTTGGCCGCGACCATGCCGCGCAGGCGGCTGCGCAGGTTACCGATGCTGGTTTCCATCGTGTGCTGCAACGACAGATAGCGCTGACGGAAATTCGCATAATCGGCGTCATCCGCTTGCAGGGCGGCGGCGGCCTTGGCCGGCATCTGCCCCGGGATCACGCGTTTGGCGGCCGTGGCCGCGGTATCGCTGGCGATGGCATCGGCCAGCGTGGTCCGGACACGTTCACATTCGCGCTCTTCCTGGCTGCTGAACTGGCGCGCGCCGGGCGCGATGGCCGGCGGGCGGTTATTCAGGGCGGCGGACAGCGCAATCGCGTCGGTCCAGCCGAGCCATTGGCTCAGATGATCCGACAGCGGCTGCCTGGATTCCGGAACGTCGACATCCGTCAGGCGAGTCAGCAAGCGAATGAGCGTCGGGCCGCTTAAACCTGTGCGCTGTGGGGCTTGCAACATACCACCAGAGTCAAAAAGGGGGGAGTTTACACGCTGGCGGGGGCCTTCTGGGGGGTGGAATGCGGGGTTGCGGTTGCCGCTGCAACAATTTGTCAGTACTGGGGGAATCTGACGGATTCTTGCCCGGCCAGGCGGGGGGGGCCGGCCGCCGCGCCCGACGGGGTCGTGCCCCATTTATGCCAGCCGGGCAGGCGGCCCGCGGGGCGTTCTCTATATAAGAGAGAGGCGCCGCGCCGTATCGGCGGTGGCCGCTCAGGCCAGGGCGCGCGGCTTGCGCACCGCCCGCAGTTTGCCGCTGGTCGCGCCGCCGCAATAGAACACGTCGCCGCCGTCCGACTCCAGTCCGGATACAACCACGCCCGCCGGCAGCGCCAGGCTTTCCAGGACCTCGCCGCTTTGCGGGTCGACGTGTCTTAACTCGCTGGCGTCGTCTTCCCAGGTGCCGTGCCACAGGCCGCCGTCCACCCAGGTCACGCCCGTCACGTAGCGGTCTGAGGCGATGGTGCGCAGGATGGCGCCGGTGGCCGGGTCCACCTGCAGAATCGTGCGGTCTTTGTAGCGGCCGACCCAGAGCATGCCCTCGGCCCAGGCCATGCCCGAGTTGCCTTCGCCGTGTGGCGCGGGGATGGTGCCCAGGATGCGGCCCGAGGCCGGGTCGATCTTCTGGATGACGTCGCCGGCGATCTGGTACAGGTGTTGGCCATCAAAGGCCGTGCCGGCCTGGGCCGCCACGTCGATGGACTGCACCACGGCGCCGGTGGCCGGGTCCAGGGCGTGCAGTTTCTCGCCGACGGCGATCCACACGCGCTTGCCGTCGTAGGACACGCCGTGCACCTGGCTGACGCCAGGAAAGGGGCCGTATTCACGGAGGATGTCTGCGGGTTTGGATTTCATGTCGATGTCCTGTTCAAGAGGTTGACGTGTCCATCCTAGGCATTCGGCGGCGGCAGCGGGAGTAACAATGTGGTCGCGAAACCGGGCAAGGGCGGCGTCATCCAGCGCCGCGCCCGGCCCCGGCCGAACGACTGGGCGCGGCCGGCATCGGCCAGCGCGTCCAGCGCCCGCTGCACGTGGCGCTGGCTCAAGTCGAGCGCCAGCGCCAGCGCCGAGCTGGACCAGGCCTGGCCGTCGGCCAGCAGCGCCAGCACGGCGGCGTGCTTGTCCTGCACGGGGGGGGTCAGGACGGCAACCTGCTGCCCCGGCGGCAGCGTCAGCGCGAACCCGCCGCGAGTGGCGTGCAGTGTCGCCAAGGGGCCCAGCGCGGCGCGCAGGCGGCCGATCTCGACCCGCAGGCGGGCCCGGTGGGTTTCGTCCGGGCGACGGGTGCGAAAGGCCTGTTCGATCAGCACGTCGCGGGGCGCGTCGGCGGGCCAGGCGTCGGCCAGTATCCGGGCCAGGGTGAAGAGAACGGGGCGGGTGGCCAGCGCCACCGTGCGGCCCGCGCCGTGCAGCGCGTAGCGGCAGGCGTCGATGACCAATGTGTTCGAGGCGAGTAGCGCCTGGACGTCAGCCAGGCGCTGCGGGCGGGGGGCAGGGGCGGCCGTCAATATCGCGGCCGGCGCATCCAGCAGACGCTGGGCGTCGCGCACTTCGGCCTGCAAGGCGGGGATGCCCGCGTCCTGCGCAGCCTGGGCGGCGCGGGCCAGGGCCGCCTGGGCCGCGTCGGCGCGCAGCCGCCGCATGGCGATGCCGGCCACCACCAGTTCATGCACGGTGCGCAAGGCTGGCGGGAACGCGGCCGGGTCCAGCGTCGCCAGCGCCTGCTCGGCCTGGTCCAGGCGGCCGATCAACAGCAGGCGCCGGCCGGTCAGGTACTGGGCATAGGCCGCATTGCGCGTATCGCCGTGGCGTTCCAACACCTGTCGGGCCGCGTCCAGGGATTGCGTGGGCCAGGCCAGGTCGCGCGAGGCCAGCGCAATCTCGGCCTCGGCCACGACGCAGCGGGCGCGCGCCACGGGCGCCTGCGCGCCAAACTTGCGCGCCGCCTGCCGCACCAGCGAACGGGCACGCTCAAAGTCGCCCAGTTGTGCCAATGCAATGCCGCGCAGCGCCAGGGCCGGCGCATCGTCGCGCAAGGCCACGCGGCCCAGGGCGCCCAGCGGGTCGCCCGCAGCCAACGCATGTGCCGCGGCGGTGATCAGCAAGTCCATGGGGCGTCGGTCGTGGCGTTGTCGTGCGGGGGCACCGTGGCGGGTCGATGACGCCAATCTACACCGTCACGGACAAACTGAGTCTGCGGCGTTCCGTACTCACGGATGAGTGGACTGCGTCCGACTTCTGCAATCACGGGCCAGCGTCGGCCAAAAATCAGAATCTTCCAATGTTCTGTCTGATTCGGGTTGCGTAGCGTAAGCGGGCAATTTCCGGATCGGTGCTTTTGGCTTTGTCGATAGTCCGCGGGGTTTGGGCGGGCTGAAGGTCGGCTGTCGTGGCAACGGTTGTGGTTTCACCCCCTTTGCCGA
>PJUB01000617.1_pt1 | contig 9764 bp, 7 predicted proteins | sample 1512141 | NCBI WGS metagenome assembly PJUB01 (sample SAMN08177677, study PRJNA422409) | Soil metagenome, whole genome shotgun sequencing project. | isolation source: Soil enriched on filter paper: alkali lignin treatment | place: USA: Madison | collected 2015-01-15 | reverse complement strand
CAGCACCGAGGCGTAGAACGGCAACTGCACGTTCACCGGGCGGCTGCGCGACCAGTCGGGTTCGGGCTTGGCGGCGGCCACCCCGGTCTTGTAGTCGACGATGACGTTGCGGCCGTCGGCCAGGGCATCGATGCGATCCAGCCGCAGTTTCAGGTGCAGCGCGCCGCGGTGCCACTCGTGGTTTTTCTCGACCTGGGCCACGGTAAACGGCAGGCGCTGGGCTTCCATGTCAAGCCACGACGCCAGCACGGTCAGGGCCCGCGCGCATTCCAGCGCCTTGAGCGCCGGGGCGTACTCCTTGAGTTCTTCGTCGGCCGCCTGCGCCACCGCCTGTTCCAGCAGCGCGGGCAGGCGGCCTGTGGCCAGCGTCTCGTGCAGGGCCTCTTGATCGGGCAGCATGCCCCACACCCGTTCCAGCGCCTTGTGCAGGAACTGGCCGCGCACGTTCACCGTGGCGGCGTCGGCGTACGGTGCCAGTTCGCGCCCGCCCAGCCGGTGCCGCACGAAGGCCCAGAGCGGATTGCGGGCCTGGGTGTCGAGCACGTCCAGGCCGCCGCCGCTGCGGTCGTCCGGCGCCAGCGGCGGGCCTTGCGAGTCGTCCAGCGATTCCTGCGGCAGCGCGGCAACGCCTTGTGCGGGCGCAGGCGCCCAGTCGGCGGGCAGGGCCGCCGCGATCAGGGGCGATGGCCGCAATTCGCGTTCGCCGTCCATGCGGGCGTGGCTGACGATCAGTTCAGGCGCACACCGGCACAGCGCGGCATACATGCCTTCGGCCCATTCCCGCTCGCGTTCGGGGGTGGCCCGCGGCGCCTTGGCCTGGCGCAGCACCGCCAGCGGCAACAATGGATTGGGCTTGGGTGACGCGGGCAGCACGTCGTCGGTCAGGCCCAGCATCCAGACGCCATCCCAGAAGCCGCCTTCGGCTTCAAGCAGACCCAGCACGTCCAGCCGCGCCAGCGGATCGCGTTGCGGCTGGAACGAGGCCGACCGCGCCACGCTTTGCAGCAGGTTGACCGCCGCCACGCCGCCCAGCTTGCCCGCCGCCGGCGCCAACGCCGAAAAGCTGGCCAGCGCGTCGCCCAAGGCGCCAAGCACCTGGTAGCCGACGCTGTCCAGCACGCCTTCGCCGGGAAAACCCAGCGCCGTCAGGGCGGCCTTCATGCGCAGCATCCAGACATCGCAGGACGCACGGTTGCCCCCCTGCGTCCAGATTTCCATGGCCTGGCCCCAGGCCTGCGCCAAGGGCGGTACCACGGCCAGCTGCTTGCGCCACTCGGCCGCGGCAACGTGGACCTGGCCGCGGCGGCGCCAGCGCGCGTCCAGGGCCGCCAACCGGGCGCGTTCGCTGACGTCGCCCGCGCAATGGCCCGCCAGCAAGGCAGCGCCCAGTATCTCGACGCCACAGCCCTTGCCCGCCGCGCACTCGGCCAGCGCCCGCAACCAGGCCAGCGCGGCGCGCGCCAGGGGCCATTCATTCAACGGCCGGCCCACCGCCACGTTGAAGGCAAACGCGGGCTGGCCGCCATGGCCAGCCAGCGCCTGGCTGAGAATGCGGCGCGCGAACGGGGATTCGGCTTCGAGTTGCGGCGACACGATGGCGTAGCGGCCATGGGGATGCTGCTTGAGCTGGTTGGCCGCCCACTCGGCCGCGGCGCGCCATTCAGCGCCCTGGTCGGGCGCCTCGAAGCGCCGCGGCGCAGCCGGCGCGCGCTGCGCGTCGCGCCATTGGGCGATGAGGCAACCCTGTTCTTCGAACGCCTGCAGCAGGCGCCGGAACCGCGGCGACAGGTCAGTGAAACCCGCCAGCACCAGGTGCCCCGGCGTCGCCAGGCGGCCGTCTTCCAGTGCACCCAGGACCCGGGCGTAGCCCTGGTTGGCGTCTTCGGCATCGATGGCGGCCAAGGCCTTGCGATAGCGCTGGCGCCAGCGCGCAAAACCCCGGTATTCGTCGGTATCGGCGCCGGACGGCACATGCAGCGCCCATTCGTCCATGAGCAGGTCGGCGTCCATCGACAGGCGTGCGGCCTGGCTGGCGTCGAGCAGCACGCGTTCAGCTTCTTCGGCGCGGATCGCTTCGGTCCAGACCAGCTGGGTGGCGAAGCTGTCCAGACGGTAGGCGGGCACGCCTTCGTCGGCCTCGAACGCCAGTTCGTTGGCGGATTCGGCCAACCAGGCGGACAAAGGCAGGATGCGGGGCAGTTCACTGACCTGGCGCTCTTGGCGCAGCAAGCCGGCCAGCTCGAGCGTGAGCCGGCGCGACAGGCGGTTGTTGACGGTCAGCACCAGCATGTCGGCGGCAGGCAGGCCACCGATGTCGGGCAAGCTGAGGTCGGGATAGGAAAGCGATGTGTCCTGCATGGAAGGCGAAGAAGAATTCACCGCCGTAGGATACCGCGAGCCGACCCCGTCTACGTGGCTAAAAACCGCACAGTGAGGCCAGGTTTTCCCAGTGGATCTGCATCTCGGGCGTGGTGTAGCCCCAGAAGGCCAGGCCCAGCACCAGCGCCAGCGCGGCCCAGCCTGCCACGCGCCAGCCGGTGTGGCGTCTGTGCGAAGCGGGCGGCGAGGCTGGCGTGGGATTCATGGCGGACTCGGGGTGATTACGCGGACGCCGCAGCCGGTTGCGTCACCGGTTGCTCGCGCACCGGCAGGCACAGCAGCGCGGCCACCACCGCCAGCACCACGCCCAGCCACCAGACCAGGTCATAGTTGCCGGTCGTGGCATAGGCATAGCCGCCCAGCCACACGCCGATGAAACTGCCCAACTGGTGGCCCAGGAACACGATGCCGGACAACGTGGCCGCATAACGCAGGCCGTAGATCTGCCCGATCAGCCCCTGGGTCAGCGGCACGGTGCCCAGCCAGAACAGGCCCATCCAGGCGGCAAAGGCATACAGCACCCAGGGCGACAGCGGCATCCACAACAACAGCAGGATGCCGAAGGCGCGCATGCCGTAGACCACCGCCAGGAGACGCTTCTTGCTGTATTTGCCGCCCAGCTTGCCCGCGTAGAACGAGCCCAGCACATTGAACAGGCCGATCAATGCCACGGCGGTGGCGCCCTGCCCTGGCGTCAGGCCGCCGTCGGTGACGTAGGCCGGCAGGTGCAGCGTGATGAAGGCCGTGTGGAAGCCGCAGACGAAATAGCTCCAGAACAGGAAATGGAACGACGGATGGCGCACGGCCTGGCGCACCGCGGCTGCCAGTGATTGTTGCGGTCCGCCTTGGGCTTGCGGGCGACCGCGCAGGAAATACGCCAGCGGCGCGGCGCAGGCCACGAACAGCGACAGCACCCACAGCGCACCCGGCCAGTCCAGCCCGGAGATCAGCACCTGGCCGGTCGGCACCACCGCGAACTGGCCCAGCGAGCCGCCCGCGCTGGCGATGCCCATGGCCGTGCTGCGGTAGGCCGGCGGCACGGCGCGGGCCACTACCGGCAGGATCACCGGGAACGTGGTGCCCGCCTGGCCCAGCCCGACCAGCACGCCCGCGCTCAGGTACAGCGTGGCCTCGTCGGTGGCGAAACGCGTGCCGATCATGCCCAGCATGTACAACACCGCGCCCAACGCGATGGTGCGGCCGGACCCATAGCGGTCGGCCAGGATGCCCATGAAGATACAGGCCACGCCCCAGACCAGGTTCTGCAGCGCGAAGGCCATGGAGAAAACGTCGCGGCCCCAGCCATGGGCCAGTCCCATCGGCTGCATGAACAGGCCGAAGGTGGCGCGCACGCCCATGGCCAGAAGCACGACCAGGGTGCCCAAAACGAGGGTGCGCACGGAAAGCGTATCGGTATTGCCAGACATGATTGTTCTTATTGATGAAGAGAGACGCCCCCTCCTCGGGACGGTCCAGCCGCAGGCCGGACCTTCACATGATAATCAAATCGCCTGGCCGCTCAGGCAATAACCGCGTCGCCATGAATGCCGTGCGGCATCGAATATAGTTGATTTTATCAACCAAATATTCCAGAATGGGATTTTCCCCAGGCAAGACGACCATGACTCTGCAGACCCCGCTGACCCGCTTGCTCGGCACGCGCTATCCGATCATCCAGGGCGGCATGAGCTGGGCCTCGTCCAATGCGGCGCTGGCGCTGGCGGTATCGCGCGCCGGCGGGCTGGGCGTGATCGCCGCCGGCCCGATGTACCCCGACGTGCTGCGCGCCGCCATCCGCGACGTGCGCGACGGCACCGATGCGCCCTTCGCCGTCAACATTCCGCTGTACAACAAGCGCGCGCAGGAACACATGGACATCGCCATCGGCGAAGGCGTGCCGGTCATCATTGCGTCCCAGGGTGGCCCGCAAAAGCACATCGGCCGGGCGCGCGAAGCGGGCATCAAGTGGTTGCAGGTCATTGCCAGCCCCGAGCATGCGGCCAAGGCGCAAGCGGCGGGCGTGGATGCCGTGATCGCGGTGGGCCTGGAAGCCGGTGGCCACCCTGGTCCGGACGAGATCGGCCTGCAAGTGCTGGTGCGCGCCGTGGTGCGCCGTGTGACGGTGCCGGTGGTGGCGGCTGGCGGCATCGCCGACGGCGCGGGCATCGCCGCCGCGCTGTGCCTGGGCGCGGCAGGCGCGCAATTGGGCACCCGTTTCCTGTTGACGCCCGAAGCGGGCGTCTGCGACGCCTACAAAGACGCCGTCCTGGCGGCCGGCGTGGCCGACACGACCCTGGTGGGCCGCGGCCGTTCGCCGGTACGCATGCTGCGCAACGCCTTCGCGCACGACTACCTGGCCGCCGAACGCGGCGGCGACGCCACCGCGCTGGACGCGATGTTTGCGGCAAGCTCGCTGAAACAGGCCGCATTCGACGGCGACGTGCAAGGTGGCAAGGTCGAGGCCGGACAAAGCGCCGGGTTGATCGACAGCCTGCAACCGGCAGGCGCCGTCGTGGAACAACTCGTGGCTGAAACGCGCGAGGCGCTCAAGCGCGTGGCGGCGTTGGCGGGATGAACCGGACCGGGCGTCCGCACGAGAAGCCCGACACAGCGCCAAGCCGATCCAACCGCCCTATCAAATCTCGGACCACTTTCAAGGCCAAAACAGTCAAGGCGCAATGTCCCAGGGGTTCACGGTGCTAACTCCGCAACCGACGAAATCGGACACATTCCGAGTTACTACGGTCATCCCGTGAACAGCCGCGGTCGCTGCAATGTAGGCGTCTCTTTCAGGACGAAGATCGGGAACATGGAACTTGGCGCAGCGCAACGCCACGGAGGAATCGAGCGCCAAGGTTCTTTCCGAAAATTCAGGTAATACACGCGTACGCATCCACAACCGCAGGCGAGCTCCTTGCTCGGCATCCCGGCGCTCCATACGCAAGATGCCAATTTCCAATTCCATGAGGGTGATAGCGGAGACGTAGAAATTCGCCGCATCCACGTTCGAAAGCCAAGCAACGACATTGGCGTCAGCTTTGCCGTCGCTTGCCTTACGCAGCTCAGAAACAACGTTGGTATCTAGCAAGAACATTATTCAAGGTCCGCCGGACGAGGAAGCGACCGGGAACGCGAAACGTCCAGTTCAATGTCTGAGAGACCCGGCATCGACAAAGCATCCACGATGCTGCGCTTTTTGCCGACGAGGCGAAGATATTCTTCAATCCTCAGCAATACATGCGCGGGCTTGCCGCGATCAGTAATGAATACGGGACCGTCCTGAGCGGCCTTCTTGGCCTTCGTCACGTCCTGATTGAGTTCCCTGCTGGATAACGTCGTGATGGGCACAATGCACCTCCAATAGACCTCATATTGTAGGTACGTTACTACATTTCAACAATCGACACAATAGGCACGTTGGAAAGCGGACTGTTTAACGCCGCTTCCGGGCTGCGGCACCCAGCCGCAGCCCGCCCGCCTTACTTCTTCATCAACCCCGCCGCCTGCACCAGCTTGCGCATGGCGGTCTGGTCTTTTTCCACGAATGCCGTGGCTTCCTGCGGCGTCATGTTCCACAGGTCCACACCCTGCGCCTGCATCAGCTTGGCGTATTCGGGATTGGCATTCACCTTCGCCACCGCGTCGTTCAGGCGTTGCAGCACCTCCGGCGGCGTGCCCTTGGGCGCGGCCAGGCTGTACCAGGACGCGGACTCGGCGCCCTTCACGCCGGATTCGGCCAGGGTCGGCACGTCGGGCAACAGCGGCGAGCGCTTGTCGTTGGCGTAGGCCAGCGCCTTCAGGCGGCCGCTGCGGATGAATGGCAGGCTGGCAGCCAGGTTCAACACGGCCATGTCCACCTGCCCGCCCACCAGGTCATTGATGGCCGGCGCAGCGCCGCTATAGGGAATGTGGACGATGTCCACGCCCGAGCGTTCACGGAACAGTTCAGCGCCCAGGTGCGGCGAACTGCCGGGGCCGGCCGAGGCGTAGTTGATGCGGCCAGGCTCCTTGCGCGCCATCGCGATCAGTTGCTCGATGTTTTCGGCCTTCAGCGTGGGCCGCACCACCAGCATGTTGGGCTGGTTGGCGACGATGGACACGAAGGCGAAATCCTTGATGCCGTCGTACGGCGTCTGCTGCATGAGCGGCGTGACCACGTGGGCGGCGGACGTGCCCAGCAGCAGCGTGTAGCCGTCGGGCTTGGCGCGGGCGACGAAGCTGGCGCCGATGGCGGCGCCGCCGCCGGCCTTGTTCTCGACGATGACGGTCTTGCCCAGCTGCTTTTCGAGCTCGCGCGCCAGGGCCCGGCCCAGCACGTCTGCAGGACCGCCGGCGGCATAGGGGTTCACCAGCGTGATCGGTTGCGAGGGATACGAATCGGCCGCGACGGCCGAGGCGCTTAACGCGCCCGCCGCCGCGACGCATAACAGGCGCTGCAGAATCTTCATGGGTTGTCTCCTGGAATATTGTGTTTTTTTGGGGTGAATCAGATGAGGCCCGAGGCGTCATGCCCCAAGGCCTTGATGCCTGTTGAAACGGAATACGCGCTCGTCACGGCAGTCCTAGATCGCGCCCTGGGCGCGCAAGGCTTCGATCTGCGCGGGCGACAGGCCCAGCCGCCCGCCCAGGACGCTGTCGGTGTGCTCGCCCAGCAAGGGTGGACGCTCCAGCCGCGGATCGTCGAAACCGTCGAACTTGAATGGCACGGGCACGGCGCCGAAACGGCCGATGGACGGGTGGTCGTAACTGGCCACCATGCCGCGCGCCAGCACGTGCTCGTTGTGCAGGATCTCTTCCACGTCCAGGATCGGCCCCGCCGGCACGCCGCGTGCATCGCAACGGCGGCACAGTTCGTCGCGGGTCAGCCGGGCTGCGGCTGCCGACAGGCCGGCCATGACTTCTTCGCGGCGCGCCACGCGCACGGCGTTCCTGGCCAGGTCCGGGTCATCGGCCCACTGCGGCAATTCCAGCGCTTCGCACAGCGGCTTCCAGTGCTGGTCGCTGCCGGTGATCTGGACCCAGCGGCCATCGCCGCATTCGAACGCGGCGGACGGCACCCGCCCCGGGTGCTCGGTGCCCAGCCGCGGCGGCACTTCGCCCAGCGCGAAATAGCGCGCGGCCGCCAGCGACAGCAGCCCTACCTGGCCGTCGAGCATCGAAAAATCGATATGGCAGCCCTGGCCCGAACGGGCCCGCCCGACCAGCGCCGACAGGATGCCGATGGCGGCCCACAGGCCCGAGGTCAGGTCGCTGACCGGCAGGCCGGGCTTGACCGGACCGCCGCCGCGCTCGCCGGTCAGACTCATGATGCCGCCCATCGCCTGGAATACGGTGTCGTAACCCTTGCGCGGCGCATACGGCCCGGTCATGCCGAACCCGGTACACGAAAAATAGATCAGGCCGGGGTTATCCGGCGCGATGTGGTCGCGGTCCAGGCCGTATTTCGCCAGCGTGCCCACGGGAAAATTCTCGACCACCACGTCGCAGGTCTGCGCCAGGCGCCGGATCACGGCCTGGCCTTCGGGGTGGCGAAAGTTCACCGTGACCGATTGCTTGCTGCGATTGAAGGCCAGGTAGTAGGCGGATTCCGTCCCGCCTTCGCCCTGCACCTTGGGTTCGAAGCCCCGCGTTTCGTCGCCGCCGCCGGGCTGCTCGACCTTGATGACGTCCGCGCCCAGCTCGGCCAGGATCATCGAGGCGAACGGGCAGGCCAGCACGCGCGACAGGTCCAGGATGGTGACCCCTTCCAGCGGCCTCATCGCACCGCTCCCTGGCGAAAACCCCGCATGATGACGTTGGCGTCGCGCCCCACGCCCAGCGCCTCGGCCAGGCCCAGGTCGGCCGTGCGATGGAACGCCCGCTTGGTCAGCCCCATGGCCGCTGGCTCCCAGCCCGCCAGGCGCTGCGCCATGGCCAGTGCCTGGTCCAGCACCTGCGCGGCGGGCGCGACACGGTTGGCGATGCCCAGCGCCAGGGCCCGGGCGCCGTCGATCGGTTCGGCCATCGCCACCAGTTCAAAGGCATGCTTGCGACCCACCTGGCGCACCAGGTTGGCCATCACCACGGCGGCCACGATCCCATGGCGCAGCTCGGGATAGCCAAAGCGCACGTCCTCGGCCATCACCGTCAGGTCGCAGGCCAGCGCCAGGCCGGCGCCCCCGCCCAGCGCGTTGCCGTGCACGGCGCCCACCACCGGCGTGGCCATGCGCGAGAACACCAGGTGCAGGTCGGTGGTCAGGTCGGCGCGTCGCAGCACCGCATCGGGTTGCTCCGGCGTCAAGGCCGAGAATTCCGTGGTGTCGGCGCCGGCGCAGAACGACTTGCCGTTGCCCGTCAGCACCACCGCGCGCACGGCCGCGTCCTGGTCCGCCTGCCGCAGCGCGTCCAGCAGCGCGGTGGTCAGCGCGGTATTCAGTGCGTTGTGCTTTTCCGGGCGGTTCAACCGCAGCACCCGGACGGCGCCCAGGTCTTCGATGATCAGTTCCGACATCACGGATATCCTTTGCCAATGGCAACGTGCAAATTAATTGATTAAATCAACAATAAGGGTAAAAAAAGCGAGCGCCCCGCGCTCAGCGTGGCTGCACGCCCCGGCCGCGACGTGCGGGCACTTCCGCCTTGCACTCGTTCAGCATGTCCAGCGCGTGACCCGTCAGCTTGTCCAGCATGCGTTCCATGGCGTCGCGTTCGGCCTGCGTCAGCACCGACAGCATGGCCTCGTTGCGTTCGACCGCCGCCGGGAACATCTCGTCGTACAGTGCGCGGCCCGCGCGCGTCAGGTCCAGGCTGACGCCGCGGCCATCCTGGCTGTCGGCACTGCGCTGGATCAGGCCGCGTTCGATCAATTCGGACACGGTGCGGCTGGCCTGGCTCTTGTCGATATTTGCCTCGCGCGCCACCGTGTTCAACGACATGTCCGGCGCCGCCCCCAGCAGCGCGATGATGCGCCATTCGCGCGGCCCCACGCCGTAGCGGCTTTCGTTCAGGCCAGCAGCGATGCGGCTGGACACGTAGGCCAGGCGGTTCAGGCGATACGAGAACAGTTCCTTGAGCGCCTGCGGAGCGGGGCGCGTGGAAGGGGCTGGCTTGGATGCGGGTCGGGTGGCCATGGCGGGACTCGTCAAATGCGTCGGAATACGGGGCGCGCGCAGGTCGCGCATTGCTGCCCGCATGATATACAAACACGGCGCGCGGTCATCAAACGCCCCCCGCGGCGTCGATCAGCGGATTGAACCCGCTTTGCGCCACCCGGCTGTGCAGCGCACGCCCCAGCACGTCCTGGCAGCGCTGCGACACGGCGGGCAACGCCTGCAGGTCCAGCCCCGTGCGCACGCCCATGGATTCGAACAGGTTGACCAGGTCTTCGGTGGCAACGTTGCCGGTAT
>PJUB01000612.1_pt1 | contig 9856 bp, 4 predicted proteins | sample 1512141 | NCBI WGS metagenome assembly PJUB01 (sample SAMN08177677, study PRJNA422409) | Soil metagenome, whole genome shotgun sequencing project. | isolation source: Soil enriched on filter paper: alkali lignin treatment | place: USA: Madison | collected 2015-01-15 | reverse complement strand
TCCTTCGACTATATACTAAGGTTGAAAAAAGCGGGTGTAAAAATCAGTATGACAGAAAACGGAGAGGCTTATGAAAACCCTATTGCAGAAAGAATTAATGGTATATTAAAAACAGAATTTAAACTCAAAAGGGTATTTTCTTCAAGGAGTGAAGCCCTGTTGGAAGTGACTAAAAGTATAGAATCGTATAATCATTTGCGTCCGCACATGAGTTGTGATTTTCTAACACCTGCGGTAGCACATGTAACAGATGTACCATTAATCAAGCGTTGGAAAAACTGTAGGAAAAAATATAAAAGTTTACAAAAAAACAATTAAATTCATAATATCAATTCACCCACCAAAACTGTAAAGTAAGAACCGTATTAGACCTTTTGTAAACCTTTTTCAGGAATGGACAAGGCGGTAACACCTTAAAAAAGTATAATCTAACGGCGAATTCAAGAAGAATGTGGATGTTTCAATTGGGCGGTATGCAAAAAAAAGTCCCGTGCATTACACGGGACCTGATCACCTGTATCGTTTAGGTGTTAACCTAATGTTATTAAACTTTCTTGCAGTATTTTAATCTTAGCTTCTGCGTCAGCTTTTTTGCTTTTCTCGTTTTCGACAATTTCAGGTTTTGCATTTTGTACAAATCGCTCATTAGAAAGCTTCTTGTCTACCGAAATTAGGAAACCCTTTAAGTATTCCAATTCTTTCTCAATGCGTTCACGCTCGGCATCCGCATCAACATTGTTTTCCAAAGTCACATAACATTCATCTTTGCCGGCAAGGAAACTGGCAGCACCTGCAATTTTCTCAGAGACAAAAGTCACGTCCTCCAAATTGGCAATCTTAGTGATGATAGCAATGTATTGTTTCAAGTTGACCTCAGATTGCTGATTGATCGCTAATGGCAACGCAATTTTAGGGGAGATACCTTTAGAATTACGGATATTGCGAATCTCAGAAATGATCTGTTGTGCGACAGCGAAATCTTTAATAAGCTGCTCATCAAAGGCATCTGCCGTCGGGTAGGGAGCGACGATAATGCAATCTTTCTCTTCTTTTATTCCGAACAATCCGTCGTGCCATAATTCTTCCGTAAGAAAAGGCATGAAAGGGTGCACCAGCGTAAGTATACGTTGAAAAAATGATTTTACCGTGTCTAAGGTTTCGCCAGAAATCGGTGAGCCGTAAGCCGGTTTTACTAATTCAAGATACCAGGCGCAAAAGTCATCCCATACTAATTTATAGGTTGTCATCAGCGCATCTGATAAACGATAATGCTTAAAGTTTTCCTCGATATCGACCAAAGACTGATTTAATCTTGCCTCAAACCAGGCAGCCGCAATTTTATCGGACGCCGAAGCTGGTGCGGCGGTGATTTCCCAGCCTTTAACCAAGCGGAAAGCATTCCAGATTTTATTGGCAAAATTCCGTCCCTGTACACAGAGTTCAACATCGAAAGGAAGGTCATTACCCGCTGGAGCAGTCAATAACATCCCCATTCTCGTCGCATCGGCACCGTATTCGTTCATCAAATCAATCGGGTCAGGTGAGTTGCCCAGCGATTTGGACATTTTGCGGCCGAGTTTGTCCCGTACAATCCCAGTAAAATAAACATTTTCAAAAGGCAATTGTCCGCGGAATTCATATCCTGAAACGATCATACGTGCTACCCAGAAAAAGATGATATCGGGGGCAGTGACCAAATCTTGGGTTGGGTAATAATAATTTATTTCTGGATTTTCTGGTTCATTGATACCATTGAAGACCGAAATTGGCCATAACCACGCTGAAAACCACGTGTCAAGGACATCTTCGTCTTGACGGAGATCTTCTGCTTTAAGATTTGCATTGCTCGACTTTTCTTGCGCTAACACCAGTGCTTCTTCAACTGTTTGTGCAACCACAAAGTCTTCGTTGCCATCGCCATAGAAATATGCCGGTATTTGATGGCCCCACCACAATTGTCTTGAGATATTCCAGTCGGTCACATTCTCCATCCAATTGCGGTAAATATTTTTGAATTTTGTCGGATGAAATTTGATGGTATCATCCATGACATTATCCAAAGCCGGATTCGCAAGGTCTTCCATTTTAAGGAACCACTGATTGGAGATTTTGGGCTCGATCACCACACCGGTTCGCTCTGAAGTCCCCACATTATTGGTATAATTCTCAACTTTTTCCAATAACCCCTTTTCCTCAAGCTCTTTCTCAATTTCCTTCCGGACTTTAAAACGATCCATACCAGCATAGTGTAAGCCGTTGTCGTTCAGCTTTGCTTCGTCAGTGAAGATATCCACAAACTCCAGATGGTGTTTTTTGCCGAGCGCATAGTCGTTTACATCGTGTGCTGGTGTAACTTTTAGACATCCGGTACCGAACTCCAAATCTACATATTCATCCTCAATGATGTTCACTTTTCTGCCTACGATCGGTACAATGACTTGCTTTCCTTTTAACCAGGTGTAGCGTTCGTCGTTGGGATTGATACAGACCGCTGTATCACCAAAAATTGTTTCGGGACGGGTCGTTGCAACAACAATGTATTGATCAGTACCATCAACCTGATATTTCAGGTGATATAATTTACCATTTTTCTCTTTATAAATAACTTCTTCGTCGGAAATATTTGTTTTTGCTTCTGGATCCCAATTGACCATGCGATAGCCCCGATAAATCAATCCTTTGTTATACAGATCTACAAATACGCGGATAACAGATTGATACAACTCTGGGTCCATCGTAAAACGCGTGCGATCCCAGTCACAGGAAGCACCAAGTTTTTCCAATTGTTTCAGAATAATACCACCATATTTTTCTTTCCATTCCCAAGCATGCTTTAAGAAATCTTCGCGGGATAACGATCGTTTGTCAATTCCTTGTTCTTTCAACATAGCGACCACCTTGGCTTCAGTAGCAATGGAGGCGTGATCGGTCCCTGGTACCCAACAGGCGTTTTTCCCCTGCATACGTGCTCGGCGAATCAAAACATCTTGAATGGTATTATTTAGCATATGCCCCATGTGCAACACTCCAGTGACGTTTGGAGGAGGCATCACAATCGTGTAAGGTTCACGTTCGTCAGGGGTGGAACGGAAAAATCCGTTCGCTTTCCAATAGCTGTACCACTTTTCTTCAGCTTCTTTTGGATTATAAGTTTTCGCTATGCTCATTTTAAATTTTCTATTCAAACTTTTAAGGAACACAAAAGTAAGTATTTCTATGTTATTTTCCTTAGTTATCAGCTGATCTTGTGCGCAAACAAAAAGATGCTATCCATCACGTATCGGCAATTCATTCAAACACCATCCTGCTTTAGCAGAAGAGTTTGCTATTTATGCGGTATACTACCTCAGGGGTACTTTATAATTTTTTAATCTTTTATTCATATTACTAAGTAATTAGCCTGTATTTCATGTAAATTAATGTAAATTTGCCTGTTTTATTTTTACGCGAAAGAATGCAACGATTTGCTAAAGAGTTGAGAGCTTTAACACAGTATTTTCTATTCTGGTTAATTATCTGTTTTATAGATAGATTGATTTTTGTTACTGCTTTTTTTGAGAAAATTGGTTTTTCCAATATTACAGAGGTTTTCAGAATTTACTATCATGGCCTCAATCTGGATTTCTCTGCTGTTTCTTACATATGTGCACTACCCTTCCTTGTGTATTGTATATTAAGTTTTTTTCCAAAGCTCAAACCCAAAAGGCGGATCTTGGATGTCTATACCATTATTGTGCTGGTTTTATTTTTTGTGACAAGCTTTATCAATGTCAATATCTACCGGGAATGGGGGGACAAGATTTCCAAGCGTGCGATTGATTCCTTTTTGGCCTCACCTTCAGGAGCAGTAGCTTCGGCAGAAGCCACGCCGGTATTTCTTCCAATCGTCGGCATGGTGATCGGCATATTGTGTGGCTATTTTTTATACCGCTGGATGTTTAAAAAGGTATTCTTTTTCAATATCAAATCTCCGGTTGGTAATATCTTTAAACTGCTCGTCGGAATGTTTGTCCTTTTCACGTTTATTCGCGGCGGTTATGGGCGGGCAACATTAAACCCCAGTAAAGCTTATTATTCGGAAGATACATTTTATAATCATGCGGCAGTCAATACGCAATGGGCTTTTTTACGCGATTTCTTTGCTAAAAATACCAAACTGAAAAACCCATATAGTTACTATAGCGATCAGAAAGAGATCGCAGACAAACTACGGCCAGCCTTTGAGCATCAGCCCGATTCGGCGGTTCAGGTGCTTTCAACGACTCGTCCGAATGTGGTTTTTATTATGTTAGAAAGTTTTGTCGGAGACCTCATCCAGTCCCTCGGGGGGGAGAAGGGAATTACTCCACACATGGAAGAGTTGATCAAAGGGGGGATTTTGTTTGACCATATTTATTCTGCTGCTGATCGATCTGACAAAGGAATGGTTGCGATATTGAGTGGCTTTCCGGCGCAAGGCCCGGAAAGTATTATTAAATATATTGATAAACATGAAAATATGCCTGCAATTGGGCAAGAGCTTGATCATGCAGGTTACGAAACATCCTTTTACCACGGTGGACAAAGTGAGTTTTACAATTTTAAATCGTATATGCTGACACATGGGATAGCTAGGGTTGTGGACAATGCTAATTTTGGCTTGGATGCTGAACGTGCCTCGTGGGGGGTATATGACCATGTGGTTTTTAATCGGATGATCAACGACTTCAAAAAGGAAAAACAGCCTTTCTTTTCTACGATCTTTACCTTGGTCAACCACGAGCCATTCGATTTAAAAAACGGTTATAAATTTGGCAATGCTACCAATGCAGATAAGTTTAGAAGCACAGCATATTACACGGATTCAGTAGTGTATGACTTTATCTCAAAAGCCAAAAAAGAAGCTTGGTATAAGAATACTCTTTTTGTTATTGTAGCTGATCATGGACACCGCCTTCCTTCAGAAAAATGGGAGCTATTCCATCCTAATCGCTTTCATATTCCATTGATTTTTTTCGGAGATGTTATCAAGCCCGAGTTTCGGGGGAAAATTTTCAGCAGAATTGGCAATCAGACAGATTTGGCAGCAACGTTATTGACCCAATTGAAACTTCCAACCGAACGTTACCATTGGAGCCGGGATTTGTTTAATCCAACGACACCTCAAATTGCCTTTTATAATTCCAAAGATGCCTTTGGAGTGATTACTCCAGAGCAAGCTGTTTCATTTGATAATGTGGGAAGGATAATCAACTATAGGTCGAACAAGGAATATCCAGTGAGCAAAACAGATAGTTTGTTGAATATCGGTAAAGCGTATTATCAAGAGGTATATCGTGAATTTTTAAAATATTAGGACTATGAAATTAAAAGGAGTACTTGCACCGTATTTTGCTGTCGCAATTCGTTTTATCTTTCTTTTGGTCATTTATGCGTTGTTAAGATTGGGGTTTTATGGCATCAATGCCTCCTTATTTCCGCACGTCGATGCGGGTAAGCTCCTGGTGATGTTTGCCGGTGGTGTGCGTTTCGACATTGTAGCCCTGCTGTATTTAAATATTCTTTATATTGTGATGATGACTGTTCCGGGACCGTTTAAGGATAACCGGGTCTATCAGCAAGTCGCGAAATGGATCTTCGTTGTGGTCAATTCAATAGGAATAGCCTTGAACCTGATTGATTTTGCCTATTATCCCTTTACACTCAAAAGAACTACAGGTACAGTAATCGATCAATTTTCAAATGAATCAAACTTGATGAAGCTGGCCTTTGATTTTTGTTTGGACTATTGGTATCTTATCGTACTATTGGCTCTTATCGTGTATGGCCTGATGAGATCCTATCAGCTTATTCAGCTGGAAAAGATCACGAAATATAACTGGAAGTCATTTTTGATCCAAGTACCTTTGTTTCTATTGACCGCCTTTCTTTTCATCGGTGGGGTACGTGGGGGCTGGGCCCATAGCACGCGTCCCATTACGTTAAGCAATGCCGGAGATTATGTAGAAACACCAGAAGAAATGAATATTGTACTGAACACACCATTCAGTATATTGAAAACATTAAAGGCTGTAAATCTGAAACCTGTTCATTATTATTCTGACCAAGAGCTTGAGCAGTTATACAATCCCATTCATATACCAAAAGCAGACCAGCCTTTTGCAAAGAAAAATGTCGTCGTTCTGATTTTGGAGAGTTTTGCAAAAGAGCATTTTGGCGAATTGAATAAAGATATCCAAGGTGGAAAATACAAAGGTTATACGCCTTTTTTGGATTCATTGATCCGCCATGCTTACACTTTTACAGATACGTATGCCAATGGGCGTAAGTCAATTGATGCACTACCATCCGTGATTACCGGAATTCCTTCGATAGGTGAACCTTTTGTACTTTCCATATACTCGGGAAATGAAACCACGAGCTTAGCAAAGCTGTTGGGTAAGAAAGGGTATGAGACGGCCTTTTTCCACGGGGCACCTAATGGCAGTATGGGCTTTTCGGCTTATATGAAATTGGCAGGCATTCAGCATTATTTTGGTAAGAATGAATATAACAATGATGCGGACTTTGATGGCATATGGGGAATCTGGGATGAACCTTTTTTGCAATTTGTCGCAAACAAGATCAATACTTTTCATCAACCATTTTTCGTCAGTTTCTTCTCATTATCCTCACATCATCCGTTTAAAGTACCCGAAAAATATCAGGGAAAATTTCCAAAAGGACCTTTGCCAGTACAAGAGCCCATTGGATATACCGATAATGCGCTGCGCGAATTTTTTGCGACAGCATCTAAAATGCCCTGGTACAAGAACACCGTCTTCGTGATTTGTGCAGACCATGCTACTGTAAGCTACCTGCCAGAATATCAAACGGCAGCAGGGGGCTTCCAAATTCCTATTATATTTTATGCACCAGGCGATAACCTAGTTGGCAAAGCGGATAAACTGGTACAGCAAATAGATATTATGCCGACGATTTTAAATTATTTGCATTACGATGAACCGTATTTTGCCTTTGGTTCGGATGCCTTCAAACCAGGTAAGGATAATTTTGTGCTCAATAACAATGCAGGGAGCTATAACCTCTATTATAAAGATTATATGATGTCGTATGACGGGCTGAAAGTGACATCGTTTTACGATCTAAAGAAGGATCGTCTGATGAAGCACGACCTGCTTAAGCAGCATCCCGCCGTATTGGATACGATGGAGAGTAAGATGAAAGCATTTATTCAGCAGTATAACAACCGCATGATTGAAAATAAGCTAACCTACAAAAAGTAGGCTGCTGGTTTTCTAGGTGGAAAACCTTGATCGGATACTTCTGTCGATAATCAATAAAACCAAGTCGTAAATGATGTAGATTAAGGGTAAGGTGAAGATGACTAGCAGTATAAAGCCCCGGGACTTCTGGTCAAATGAACCGTTGATCAGATAGTTGGCCAGACTGGACCAAAACCAGCAGAAGAAATAGAAGGAGCTTGGAATAATTAGGTTTCCAATAAGCAGTGCATAACGGTATTTGCCACCTTTGTATTTTAGATAAATACATCGGATATGTAGGTATAACAAAAATAGCGATCCGATCAGCGCAAGCAGTTCGGGGTGCACCCAAAGAATTGCTTTTGCGAACAAAGAGGTTTTTAGGCCAACTTCAATATGAAAACTCTCTTTCTTTTCTACCTGATCAATGTCCCAGTGCATGATTGAATCCGTTTTTAATTTGGCGGTTCCTAGGTTCTGTGCAAGGACTTCCATGTCACCGTTTAGGTGGAGATACAGGTCAATTGGGCCAAAGGAAGACCAGTATCTGGAAGGAAATAAGAGGTAATCAATTTCGTATCTGGTTCGGATATCGCGCCGGTCATAGCCCATATAAGCGCTGTATTGAACCTGAATATTGTTTTCACCTTTGTGTAGCTTAGCGGTAAAATAAAATGCATCATCCAGCGAAATACGCTTCCATTCATCGCTGTCGTAACTGATTTCATAATAACCATCCTTTAAACGTAAAAAAGGGAACTTCGAATCGGGCTGATCCATCGCCTTTGCTTTGATCTCTTTCTGATTGACAAGTACCCGATCTAATCCATCCATATTTAGCGCGAGAAATACGAGCGGTAATTCGATCTCTTCTTCAGCATGGATATTGTATACAATGCTGAAGTGACTACGATAGTCCGAATGATCATCAGTGCTGTCCAATAAAAGGCGGATGTCGATACGCTCATGGGTGACTTTTACCTTGCCGGCAGGAACGAGCTGTCCTGTTATGCTGTGCGGACTTCTTGGGTTTGCCATGTTGGCAAACAGTGTCGTTACAGTGAGTAATAGATATGCAGCTGTTATTAAAATTTTCATTTTGTTTGATAAGGTCTGCTTAATAATCAATTTCGCGTTCGTATAGGAGCTTTTATGTTATAAAGCCGGCTGTATATAGAGATATGCTTGATCTTTAACAAGATGAAAGTAAAAAATAAAAGGGAGAAATTAAAAAGGCGATTTATATTCGGCTATCTCTGATTTATATTCGTTAAGTAGACCGTTTCTTTTTTGAAGGTTGTTTCTGGTCAATAAGATCAGACACTTTCAGAAAAAAAAAGACCTATACCACAAAGGCATAGGTCTTTTTTATATTTCCAAACTTTATTGCGGTTTAAACACCCAACAATAAACGAGCTGGATCTTCCAATAATTGTTTTACACGAACCAAGAAGCTAACTGATTCACGACCATCAATGATGCGGTGGTCATAAGAAAGCGCGATATACATCATTGGACGGATCACCACCTGACCATTTTCAGCAATAGGACGTTGGATGATGTTGTGCATACCCAGGATTGCCGATTGTGGCGCATTGATGATTGGCGTAGACATCATTGATCCGAATACACCACCATTGGTAATTGTAAATGTACCACCAGTCATTTCGTCGATCGTTAATTTGTTGTCACGTGCTTTACCTGCCAATGCGGCAATTGCTTTTTCGATCTGCTCCAATGACATGGCATCAGCGTTACGGATAACTGGAACTACCAATCCTTTAGGTGCAGAAACCGCAATTGAAACATCTGCGAAATCAGAATATACAATTTCGTTATCTTCAATACGTGCATTGACAGCAGGCCATTCAGCTAACGCAGTTGTTACTGCTTTTGTAAAGAATGACATAAAACCTAGACCGATACCAAATTTCTCTTTAAAAGTATCTTTATATTTGGCACGTAAATCCATGATCGGCTGCATATTGACTTCATTGAATGTTGTCAACATCGCTGTTTCGTTTTTAACGGCAACTAAGCGTTTTGCGATCGTTTTGCGTAAGGAAGATAGTTTCTCACGACGTTCGTTTCTAGAACCCGCTACTGGAGCAACTGTCGCAGCTGGAGCCGCAGCAGGTTTTGCTGCTGGTGCTGCAGCTTTAGCAACGGGTTGAGCTTTTTCGGCATCTTCTTTTGTGATACGGCCTTCTTTCCCTGTTCCTTTTATTGTAGAAGGATCAATTCCTTTTTCTCTTAAGATTTTTGCAGCAGCAGGAGAAGCTGTACCAGCAGCGTAGCTATCTGGATCTTCGTCTTTCGCGGCAGCCGCTGGAGCAGCAGTTGATGATGCCTCCTTAGCAGGCGCAGCAGCTGGAGCTGAATCGCCAGTAGGGGCAGCACCCTCTTCAATTGTACAAACAACAGCACCGATTTCTAAAGTATCACCTTCTTGTGCAATGATTCTTAAGATACCTGCTTTTTCAGCTGGCAATTCAAACGTTGCTTTGTCTGATTCCAGTTCGGCGATGTTTTCATCCATCTCCACATAATCGCCATCTTGTTTCAACCATTGTGATAAGGTTACCTCCGTGATTGATTCACCTACGGTTGGT
>PJUB01000610.1_pt1 | contig 9884 bp, 10 predicted proteins | sample 1512141 | NCBI WGS metagenome assembly PJUB01 (sample SAMN08177677, study PRJNA422409) | Soil metagenome, whole genome shotgun sequencing project. | isolation source: Soil enriched on filter paper: alkali lignin treatment | place: USA: Madison | collected 2015-01-15 | reverse complement strand
TCAGCATCGAAACGACCCAAGCCGCCTCCTGGGCGATGATCGAGGACTGGCCCGTGGAAGACGGTGACGCACTCGATCAAGCTCTCCTCGTCTGCGCTGCTGTCGGATCTGGCAAAAAGAAACCCGAGGATGCACGGCGCGCTTTTGTGGCCGCTGCCCTTGAGGCTGGCCTCGATATCAAGGCATAATGTCGCAACAGCGAGATGGTGGCTTAACGCCCGCGCTTGTGGCGCGTAGAAGATCGCGATCGATCAAGCCTGGAAGAGTGTAGAAAAAGATGAAGAAGCCCCTGCTCCTGCTTTTGATGACCTGCCTTGTGGTGGGTATCGTCGGCCATCTTATCATCGCCTTCGTCATTACCGGCTGACCGAAACACGGGATAAGAGATTTTCTTTACCGTCCATTAAGATTCGTATCGTTGTCGCGGAACCACGTTATGTTTTCCACGTTTTCCTGGTACGGAAATCTGGAGGGTAATGAGATGCGTGACGGCCTAAACAGTTTGCTCGAAATATCGCTTCTGGGATTTGTGGTTGTGACCTGTCTGATCATGGTCAACCCGCTGGTCTGAAGCTCTTAAACAATTCGATATATCAACTGCCCATCACGGCAGTTATGAAAATGCGGCCTCACCGGCCGCATTTTCGTTTTGTCTATTACGCTTAAGCAGAGAGCTTCGCTGCGAGCTTGGCGACATGCGCGCCCTGGAACTTTGCGCCTTCCAACTCGACTGCCGAAGGCTGGCGCGAGCCGTCACCATCGGTGATGGTCGATGCGCCGTATGGCGAGCCGCCCTTGATTTCATCCACGCCCATTTGACCCTGGAAGGCATAAGGCAGACCTGCCACGACCATGCCGTGGTGAAGGAAGGTCGGGATGAAGCCGAGGATGGTGGATTCCTGGCCGCCGTGCTGCGTCGCCGTGGAGGTGAAGGCCGAGCCCACCTTGCCGACCAGCTTGCCGCTGAACCACAGGCTACCCGTCTGATCCCAGAAGTTACGCATCTGCGAGGCAACGGTGCCGAAGCGTGTGCCGGCGCCAACGATGATCGCGTCGTAATCTGCAAGCTCTTCGACGGTCGCGATCGGTGCCTGCTGATCCAGCTTGAAGTGAGAGGACTTTGCGACCTCTTCCGGAACTAGTTCGGGAACGCGCTTAACGACGACGTCGGCGCCTGCAGACTTAGCACCTTCTGCAACGGCGTAAGCCATTGTTTCCACATGACCGTAGGACGAGTAGTAGAGCACCAGAACTTTTGCCATCGTTGGTCTTTCCTCATTGTTTGTTGTTCAGCATCAGGATCGCGGACGATTTCTACGCCGCTGATGTAACAGGACGCTAACAGAGGAATGGGGCGAGAGCGAGGGGTGCGGAAAGGACGCACCGTTCTCGATTTGCGAACGACGGCAGTACGTCGGTATACAGTCCTATTTTATGACCTTGTATATTGCATTCGCCGCTGGCGGGTTTAACGTCTGCGCACATCGTGTCGCGTGAGTATCCTTCCATGTCTTCTGCCTCTCCCTCCTCCCCGGTTACGGCCGCCATGCTCGCCATCGGCGATGAGCTCTTGTCGGGTCGCACCAAAGACAAGAATATCTGGCACCTTGCCGATGTCCTCACCATGTCTGGCATCGACCTGAAGGAAGTGCGGATCGTCGCCGATGATGAGCCAGCCATTGTCGAAGCTTTGAACGCTCTTCGTGCTCGCTACGATTACGTGTTCACCTCGGGCGGAATCGGCCCGACGCATGACGACATTACGGCCGATGCCGTGTCCGTCGCATTCAACCTGCCCTGTGAGCATGATGCGGATGCCTTGCGAATTCTCGCAGACATGTATCGTGCCCGGGAAATGGAGTTTACCGAGGCGCGCAAACGCATGGCCCGCATGCCGCGCGGTGCACAGCACATCGCCAACCCTGTCTCGGTCGCGCCAGGCTTCATCGTCGAGAATGTCTACGTCATGGCGGGCGTGCCGCAGGTTTTCCAAGCCATGCTCGACAATGTGGTGCCGACCCTCAAAACGGGCGCAAAGATGATGTCCCAGTCGGTGACATCGCAATTTGGGGAAGGTGACATCGGAACGCCTCTGAGCGAAATCCAGAAGGCTCACCCTCAGACCAGCATCGGTTCCTATCCGAAATATGACGGGCAGCGCTTCTCCACCGAGATCGTGGTCCGCGCACGCGATGCACACCTGTTGGAGGCAGCAGCAAGAGACGTGGCGGCGATGATTGAAAACATTGCGAAAGCGAAGGCGTCCTCCACGTTTGCGTGAACTCCTTTGGGCGCAATACGTTTAATCTGTGCAGATTTCGTCTTGATAAAGATCAAGGCGACGAGCGAATGACAGGTTCATCTTGGACCTGTCATTGATGCGTCACAAGGAGAATGGCCATGGGCTACAGAACGATCCTCGCTGTTGTCGACACCGCTGAAAACACGCGTCATCTGGACGCGTTCGTGGCTCAGCTGGCGCAACAATTCTCTTCACATGTGATAGGGCTTCATATGGAAACGCTGGCGGCCGTTCCGCTTGTCGCGCCTATGGAAATCCCCGATCCCGCCACCGTGCAGGCGGTACAGGATGTGGCTCACAAGGAAACCGAAGAGGCCCAAAGAGTCTTTGCCGAAGGCATGACAGCGAACGGTATTTCCAGCGAATGGCGCAGCTTCGCCTCTTCGGTCGGTTACTCGGCCAAGTCTTCGCTTCAAAGCGCGCGCTGCGCCGATCTGATCGTCGCAAGACAGCATGCTTCGTTTGCCTTGTCGGATAGCCGCGCCGATATCGACAATTTTCTCTATGAGAGCGGTCGCCCCGTCCTTCTCATCCCAAACATTTTGACCGAGCCGAAACCGATCCGCCGGGTGCTGATCGCGTGGAATGGATCGCGAGAAGCAACACGCGCTACCTTTGACGCCCTGCCCTTCCTTAGGGCAGCAGAGACCGTCGAAGTGTTCTCCGTCGACATGGAAGACAATGATTCGCAGACCGCGGCCTTGGCGGGTTCTGAGATCGCCGCAACGCTTGCACGCCACGGCATCAATGTGACTGTGACCTCGCAGGAAAAGATTCAAGGCGTCGCGCCGCATACGGCAATCGAGAACCGGCTGGCGGATACCAGTATCGATCTGCTGGTGATGGGTGCCTATGGTCATTCCCGCTGGTGGGAAATGCTGTTTGGCGGCGTGACCCGCACGCTTCTCGACTCGATGACAGCGATGACCTTGATGTCCCGCTGAAGCGAAACATCCTCCAAAAAGAAACCCGCCGGGCGACCGGCGGGTTTTTTGTTTCTTTAGTCGCAAGAGGACTAGTGCAGGATCTGACTCAGGAAGAGCTTCGTACGCTCATGCTGCGGATTGTCGAAGAACTCCTGCGGGGCGTTCTGTTCGACGATCTGGCCCTGGTCCATGAAGATCACGCGGTTGGCCACCTGGCGGGCAAAGCCCATTTCGTGGGTGACGCAGAGCATGGTCATGCCGTCTTCGGCAAGGCTCACCATGGTGTCGAGCACTTCCTTGACCATTTCCGGATCAAGCGCCGATGTCGGCTCGTCGAAGAGCATGATCTTCGGCTTCATGCAGAGCGAGCGAGCAATCGCCACACGCTGCTGCTGGCCACCGGAAAGCTGGCCGGGATATTTATGCGCCTGCTCGGGGATCTTGACGCGCTTCAGATAGTGCATCGCGATCTCTTCGGCCTCCTTCTTGGGCATCTTGCGAACCCAGATCGGCGCCAGCGTGCAGTTTTCCAGAATGGTCAAATGCGGGAAGAGGTTGAAGTGCTGGAACACCATGCCGACTTCGCGGCGCACCTCATCGATCTTCTTCAGGTCGTTGGTGAGCTCGATGCCATCGACGACGATGCTGCCCGACTGGTGCTCTTCCAGGCGGTTGATACAGCGGATCATCGTCGATTTGCCGGAACCGGAAGGACCAGCGATAACGATGCGCTCGCCCTTCATGACCTTGAGGTTAATATCGCGCAGCACGTGAAAATCGCCGTACCACTTGTTCATGCCAATGATTTCGATCGCGACATCCGTCGCCGAAACTTCGAGCTTCTTTGCTTGGGTTTCTGCCATGAGATTTTCCCTTACTTTCTATGTCCGGTGTCGAGATGGCGCTCCATGAACAGGGAATAGCGCGACATGCCGAAGCAGAATATCCAGAATACGAACCCAGCAAACACATAACCCGTGACAGGTGTCACCGGTGTTGCCCAGTTCGCATCCGACTGGTTGAGGTTGACGATACCGAGGAGGTCGAACATGCCAATGATCGACACGAGCGACGTATCCTTGAAGAGACCGATAAAGGTGTTGACGATGCCGGGTATGACCAGCTTCAGCGCCTGTGGCAAAACGATCAGACGCGTCTTCTGCCAATAATTCAGGCCAAGTGAATCCGCACCTTCATACTGCCCCTTCGGAATAGCCTGAAGGCCACCGCGAATGACTTCCGCCATATAGGCGGATGCAAACAGCGACACCCCAACCAGGGCACGCATGAACTTGTCGAAGGTCACGCCTTCCGGCAGGAACAGCGGCAGCATGATGCTGGCGAAGAACAGGACCGTGATCAGTGGAATGCCGCGAATGACCTCGATGAAGGTCACGCAGAGTGTCTTGATCACGGGCATCGTTGAACGACGACCAAGCGCCAGGAGAATGCCAAGCGGCAGCGATACGGTGATCCCGAAGAAGGACAGGATGAGCGTGACCATCAGCCCGCCCCAGAGCTGCGTCTCCACCCGCGGCAGGCCGAAGTAACCGCCAACCAGCAGGAAGAAGGATACGAAAGGCAGCACGAGGAAAAGCAACACGGCATTGGCCGTCTTGAAGGGTGCCTTCGGGATCAGCATCGGGATGAGCAGAATGACAAACATTGCTGCGACCAGAAGCGGACGCCAGCGTTCATCAAACGGATAACGTCCAAACATGAACTGCTGGAACTTGGCACCAACGAAAGCCCAGCAGGCTCCGGCCTGGCCATCCGGCAGAGTGCCGCCCTGCGCGACGGTAAGGCAAGCCAAGCGATCGGTACCGGTCCAGACGGCATCGACGAACAAAAACTGCACCAGAGGTGGAAGGATGTAGGCGAGCAGTGCGATGGACAGCACTGTCATCACGACGTCCTTTGGCGTGGCGAAGAGTTTCGTTTTAAGCCAATGCGCGACACCGACCTGGCTGGATGGCGCCGGCTGAGCCGGCACCAATTCGCGGCGGATATAGGAAACGGAAGTAGTTGTCATATCGCTTATCTCTCCACCAATGCCATCTTCGCGTTGAACCAGTTCATGAACAACGCCGTCGTGATGGATAGCGACAGATAGACGATCATCCAGATCGCGACGACTTCGACAGCCTGACCCGTCTGGTTGAGGATGGTACCGCCAATCGCGACGAGATCCGAAAAGCCAACGGCAACAGCGAGCGACGAATTTTTCGTCAGATTGAGATATTGGCTGGTGAGGGGTGGGATGATGATGCGCATCGCCTGTGGAACGACGATCAGGCGTGTCGTGGTGCTGGAACGAAGGCCGAGTGCCTCGGCCGCTTCCGTCTGCCCCTTCGCAACGGCCTTGATGCCGCCACGCACAATTTCAGCGATGAAGGAGGCGGTGTAGAAGGAAAGCGCCAGATAGAGCGACATGAATTCCGGTGCAATGACCGAGCCGCCGGCCAGATTGAAGCGACCAAGAACGGGCACGTCAAAAGTCAACGGTGCGCCAAGCGCCAGAAAGGTCAAGAGCGGCAAGCCGATGATGACCACAGTGCCGACCAGACCGGTACGGAACGGCTGCCCGGTGCGCATTTGGCGGGCCTTTGCCCAGCGATAGACGAAGAAGGTAATGATGATACCGACGAGGAATGCTACAGGAACCATCCAGGCACCCTCACCCCAGACGAACTTTGGGTAAAAGAAACCGCGATTGTTCAAATAGGTATCGAGTGGCAGAGCAAGCGATTCACGGGCCTGCGGAAGAATCGTGATGACGCCCTTGTACCAGAAGAAAATGACGAGAAGCGGCGGCAGATTGCGGAAGATTTCCACATAGGCCTGTGCAAGTTTCGAGACCAGCCAGTTTTTGGACAGGCGTGCAATACCGACCAGGAAACCGATGATCGAGGCCGTAATGATGCCCAGCACTGCCACCTGTAAGGTGTTCAATATACCGACGATCAGTGCGCGACCAAACGTGTTGTCATTGTTGTAGTCGATCAGCGTCTGACCGATATCGAAACCGGCTCTTCCGTTCAGGAAGCCAAAGCCAGAGGCGATGTTGGCTCTCTGAAGATTCTGGATGGTGTTGTTGGTGATGAACCAGACGGCCAGCACCAGGATGATGAGCGTCACGGTCTGATAGAAGATAGACCGCATGCGCGGATCGTTGATCATGGACGTCGCGCCGGATGCGCCGGACGGTCCAGAACGGATCGTCTTGCCTGCCATAGGCACCTTTCCCTCTATATGCTCTTTTCGAGCTTATTTTATGAAGAAGAAGGAGGCAGAGATGAACATCCCCGCCTCCTGCACAAGCTTTTTAGGCTTTAAAGCAATCAGCGAACCGGAGGCGCGTACTGCAGGCCGCCCTTGTTCCACAGAGAGTTGAGGCCGCGCTCGATCTTAAGCGGAGAGCCAGGACCGACGTTGCGGTCGAAGACTTCGCCGTAGTTGCCGACAGTCTTGATGATGTTGTAGGCCCACTCGTTGGTGACGCCGAGATCGGTACCGATCTTGGTGCCCTCTTCGGTGCCGAGAAGACGCTTGACGTCCGGGTTGGCAGAAGCCTTCTGCTCGTCAACGTTCTTGGAGGTGATGCCGAGCTCTTCAGCATTGATCATGGCGTAGTGAACCCAGCTGACAAGGTCGAACCACTGGTCGTCACCTTGACGAACGGCCGGTCCGAGAGGCTCCTTGGAGATGATTTCCGGGAGAACCATGTTTTCGTCAGGGTTCTTCATCTTCAGACGGATTGCGTAAAGGCCGGACTGGTCCGTGGTGTAGACGTCGCAACGACCGGAGTCATAAGCCGAGGTCGCGTCGGATTCCTTTTCAAACACAACCGGGTTGTACTGAAGGTTGTTGGTCTTGAAGTAGTCGGCGAGGTTGAGCTCGGTCGTCGTGCCCTGCTGAACGCAGACGGCAGCGCCGGAGAGCTCGAGAGCAGACTTGACGTTCAGGCTCTTCTTAACGATGAAGCCCTGGCCGTCGTAATAGTTGACGGTGCGGAAGTTGAAGCCGAGAGACGTATCGCGGCTAATCGTCCAGGTGGTATTACGTGTGAGAACGTCGACTTCGCCGGACTGGAGAGCCGGGAAACGATCCTTCGAGGTCAGCGGAACGTACTTGGCCTTGGTCGGATCACCGAAGACAGCAGCAGCGATACCGCGGCAATAGTCAACGTCGATACCGGACCATTCGCCCTTGTCGTCGGGGTTCGAGAAACCCGGAATGCCAGAGCTGACGCCGCAGGTGACGAAGCCCTTTGCCTTAACATCCTGAAGAGTAGCGGCAGATGCAGCCGTTGCAGCTCCAAATACTGCTGCGCCAATAGCGGCTGACAGAAGTGCCTTTTTCATTTTTCCCAACCTTTGTCTCTTTTTTCTCGATTGGAGATGACCGACGCATGCTGTGCGCTCGCGACAGTCTCTCCGCTTCACCTCCCGGTGTGCGCCCCTATCACAATCACAATTGCCGCCATGGTCAAGACTTTCGCTAAGCAATTGTGTCTAAAAAACGGAATTTTCAAATTTTCGGCTTTTAAGTAAGCATATGACTATTTTTTGCGCGAAAATAGCTCAAAATCTGTTCATCCTGTCTGACAGATAGACTGGTTTTTCCCCTGCTCAGATAAGCGGCTTGACCGCAAGCGCAATTCTTCGGCATCTTCCCGCATCACATTAATGAGAGACTTCCAGCATGAAAAACAAGAACGATATCCTCGGCGCCTCGGGAGTGAATACGCGCCTTGCCCATCTCGGTAACGAGCCGTTCGACTTTTTCGGCTTCGTCAATCCTCCGATCGCCCGTGGTTCGACCGTTCTTTTCCCGGATGCTGCAACATTGATGTCGGGTGACCAGCCATACACTTATGGGACCCATGGGACGCCGACGACAGATGCGCTATGCAAAATGATCGACGAGCTGGAAGGCTCGGCTGGAACGATCCTCCTGTCGTCCGGGCTCGCTGCCGTGACCGTTCCGTTTCTCGCTTATCTCTCTGCCGGCGACCACGCGCTGATCGTCGATTCGGTGTATTTTCCGACCCGCCGCTTCTGCAATACGATGCTCAAGCAATATGGTGTCGAGGTCGAATATTATGATCCCTCGATCGGGGCTGGCATCGAGGCTTTGATCCGCCCGAATACGCGGCTCGTCCATCTTGAAGCACCCGGCTCGAACACTTTCGAAATGCAGGACGTGAAGCTGATTTCGTCCATCGCGCATCGTTACGACTGCGTCGTTACCATGGATAATACCTGGGCGACGCCGCTCTATTTCCGCCCGCTCGATCATGGCGTGGACGTCTCCATCCATGCTGCGACGAAATATCCGGCAGGCCATTCCGACGTGCTGATGGGCTTCGTATCCGCCAATGAAAAGCACTGGAAGAAACTTTGGGATGCCAATACCAATCTCGGCATGTGCGTGACGTCCGACGATGCCTATCAGGTACTGCGCGGGATGCGCACAATGGGAATCAGGCTGGAACACCACCAGAAAAGCGCGCTTGAGATCGCTCAATGGCTTGAAACGCGCGACGACGTCGCCAGCGTCCTGCACCCCGCCCTGCCCAGCTTCCCGACACACCATATCTGGAAACGCGATTTCAAGGGATCCAGCGGCGTATTCTCGTTTGTCCTGAAGGCCGATCCAGAAAAGTTCAAAGACAAGGCCCATGCCTTCCTTGATGCCCTGTCCATTTTCGGGCTTGGTTTTTCATGGGGCGGCTATGAATCTCTGGCTGTCCTCGTCAATCTCGCCGATCGGACGGTAGCGGCTGGCCCGAGCGGAGGACCGGTTATCCGGCTTCAGATCGGGCTTGAGGATGTCGCGGATATCAAGCGCGATCTGGAAGCAGGCTTTGCCGCGGCGGCGCAAGCCTAAAGCCCTTTTGCGCGGTAGCCATAGAGCCAGTCGAAGTCCGCAAGGAATTTTTCCGGCGAACGCAAAGACAGCAGAACATCGCGCCCGATCCGCAGAGGGCCTCGAGCGTGATAGGCAAAGCTGTTCAGCTTTGCGCGTCTGCGCGCCTGCTCGACGCGTGGCATGCGATGCGCCTCAAAGCTCTCAAGCGATGAGCCCAGCGAATTCCCTTGCGCAACGAAAGTGGCCAGTTCAAAGGCATCCTCGATTGCCATTGCTGCTCCTTGAGCGGCAAAGGGCATCATCGCATGGGCTGCATCGCCGATGAGAACCGTGTCCCGCCCGTTCTGCCAGCGGCCAGCACCAGCCTGGAAGAGCGGCCAGAATGTCGGTGTGGAGGGCCGCTCCAATGCCCTCGAAAAGGCCGGATGCCAACGGCGAAACTGCTGGATGAGAAATGCCTTCTGCTGACCTTGCGCTTCCGCCTTCCACGTGTCTCCGGGATTTGCGCCAACAGCAATGGCGACGACGTTGAAGCCGCCCGTTTCCGCCAGCGGATAGGCCACGACATGCGCGGATGGGCCGAGGAACGCCGTCACGGCGGTGCGGTTGAGAAACTCAGGCGCGTCATCGCCAGACAGCGTGAAGCGCCAGGCGATGTTGCCCGAGAAGGCCGCGACGGGGCTGTTCGGTACGGCGTAGCGCGTGCTCGACCAAACGCCATCAGCACCGATGATCAGATCCGGCTCAGTGAAGATTGTCTTGGCAATCTCGGATTTGCTGGC
>PJUB01000609.1_pt1 | contig 9895 bp, 6 predicted proteins | sample 1512141 | NCBI WGS metagenome assembly PJUB01 (sample SAMN08177677, study PRJNA422409) | Soil metagenome, whole genome shotgun sequencing project. | isolation source: Soil enriched on filter paper: alkali lignin treatment | place: USA: Madison | collected 2015-01-15 | reverse complement strand
TGCTGGCGGATCTTGCCGAAGTTGCGCCAGTAGTCGTAGCGCTGCTCGTCAACAATGAGCCGGTAGGCCAGGCCGTTGTCGCCGACCGGCCCCGTCAGGTCGAGTTGCGCGCCGCCACCGCTGAAGCTGGTGCCCCATGCCGATACCGATCCCCGGCGCTCCTGCAAGGGCTTCTTGGTGATCACGTTGACCACGCCGCCGGGGTCCTGAATGCCGTAGAGCATCGAGGAAGGTCCCTTGAGCACCTCGATGCGCTCGGTGGTGGGCGTGAAGTTGCGCGCCTGCACCGACTGCATGCCGTCGCGGTAGATGGAGTTGTCGCGGTTGGAGCCGAAGCCGCGCTTGAGCAGCGCATCCTGCGTGCCGCCGAGCGTGTTGCCTTGCTTGACGCCGCTTACTCCGAACAGCGCCTCGTCGAGTGCGGTGGGTGCGCGGTCTTCCAGGTATTCGTGCGTCACGACATTGACCGATTGCGAAGTCTCCAGCAGCGGCGTGTCGCTGCGGCTACCGATCGAAGCGCCCCGGGCCTGGTAGCCCTTGGCGGCGACATCATCCGAAGCCGACTGTGCATTGACAGTTACTGAAGGCAGGACGGCCGGTCCGCTGGCCGGCTGGGCCCAGGCAGGTGCGATGCCAAGGCAGGCGAGCGACAGGCTGGATCGAAGAAAAACGTGGCGCGGCACAACGCGCTGGTATGAAGGCATGAAGACGTTCCGGTAAGCGTTCGAACAAGAAAAGGCGGCGGTGGCGCCGGTTCAGCGGCGCATCGCTTCCGAGGGAGGCCGTGCAATGCGTCAAAAAGGGGAACCGGTCGAAGCGATGCGTGCCGGGGGCCGCCTTGCCGGCCGTGTCAGTACTGAATTCGCACGGCCAGCGTGGCGCTGCGTGTTTCGCCCGGAAAGTTGTGATCTCTCGTGGTGCCCAGGCTGGCGTAGTAGCGGCGGTCGAACAAGTTGCCGATATGGAGCTTGATGCTCGTATGCCTGCTCCATGCGTATTCGGCCCAGGCGCTCGCGACGGCAAAGCCATGCTGCCGGACCCAGGCAGCGCCGTCCTGCGATGCATAGCCGCTCGTGGCCTGCAGCGCGGCACCGACGTGCCAATCCTGAGCGAGGCGATAGACCCCCCACGCCTTGAGCAGGTGGCGCGGCGCATAGGCCGTGGCGGCCAGCGGCCCCGTGGCCGCGCTGGCATCCAGGGCACGGCTCAGCGTGACCGTGTAGCCGGCCGAATACGTCAGATCGGGGCCGGCACGCCCGTCGACTTGCAGGACCAGCCCTCGGCTGCGCGCCCGCCCCTGAGGGGCGCGGATGGCGCCGTCAGCGTCGCTGCCCACGACGACGGCGCGGTTGCGCTGATCGATTTCGAACCATGCGGCGCTCGCGGCGAGGTTTCCGTCGAACGCGCTGCCCTTGAGCCCGATTTCGCGCTGTGTCGCTCGCAGGGGCGGCAGAAGCCGGCCGCCGGCGCCGCGAAGCGACTGCGGGGTGAATGCCTGCGCGAGCGACGCGTACGCGAAGCCGTCGTCGCCGAAGCTGCGCATGACGGCGGCCGACGAACTCATGCGCGTGCCGATATGGTCGCTGCCGCCGGTCTTGCTGGCGGCGTTGTGCTCCGGGTCCGCCACGGCGGCGCTGCGCCACGAAAGCACCCGCGTGCCCGTCACCAGCGACCAGCGGTCGGTGAGCGACCATTCCGCGCTGCCGTAGGCGCCGAGCTGCCGCGTGCGCCGGTCGTATGCGGTCGTGCCGCTCTGCGGAAACTCCACGGGCGCGACCGGCTGTGGCCGAACCAGGTCGACTTCGATCCGGCGCGGCTGGCCGCGGGTCGTTGCCTGGGGCGCGCGCTGGTCCTGCGCATACGCCCCCAGAAGCAGCCGATGGGTGCGGTGGGCGATGCTCACGGGGCCTTGCACGCGGGCGTCCAGCACCCGCTGGCGGTCGTCCAGCATGGTGCGGCTGGTACGGTAGCTGGAGCGCGTGCCGTAGGGCTCGACGGCGCCGCTCAAGCCTGCGAAGGCGCTGCTTCGGCGGCTGTGCAGGACGAGCGCGGCCAGACGCCCCTGCCATGCGCCGGGAAGATCGAGCGCCAGGTCGGCGAAGGCCGAATCGAGCGCGTACTGCTCGGTGTTCCAGTCGGCGCCGTAGTAGGTGGACCAGGGCACCGAGAGGAAGCGGCCGTCCGTATGGGTGGGGTAGCCGTACTGCATCGATTTCGAGCCCATCCGCTCGCGGTTCGCGCCCATGCGCAGCAGCGCGCCAGTGCCCACGTCCGCTTCGAACACAGCGTAGAACTGGGTCTTGCGCCGCGACGCGCCCTGCTGCATCGCATCGCGGTCTTCGCCGGCCGCGACGAAGCGCCCGCGCACCGCGCCGCCTCTGCCGATGGGGCCGCCGATGTCGGCCACGCGCCGGCTTGGCAGGCGTGTCCCGCCTTCGATCGACGCCTGCGCCTTGAACACCTCGGTTGGTCGCTTGCGCACGAGGTTCATCGTGCCGCCGGGGGTCATGAGCCCCGTTGCCACGCTTGCGGGGCCGCCGGCTACTTCGACCTGTTCGTAGATCGCCAGGTCGGGCGGCGTGAGGTAGCCGATCGATGCCGTCACGCCGTCGATCTGCAGGCCGTCCAGTTGGAAACCGCGCGCATAGACGCGGTAGCGGGAATTGTCGACGTGCCGCGTGGTGACGCCCGTGCTCTGCTCCAGCGCCTGCTGCAGATCGGTGAGCGATTGCGTTTCGATCCGCCGCCGCGTGATGACGCTGATGGATAGCGCAAGCTCGTTGGCCGGGCGCGGCATGCCGCCTGCCACGTTCGTGTCGGGTCCGCCGATGCCGCGGCCGGCGTTTTCGCCGCGTGCCGTCACACGCACGGTCGGAAGGGTGGCTATGTTGTCATCCGGAGCGTCCGCGCTGTCTGGCGCGCTCCGTATGACCCAGCTTCCATCGGCCCGGCGTTCGGCATCCAGGCCCGTGCCACGCAGCAGGAGCGCCAGCGCAGGCCCGGTCGGGTGATGCCCTTTGACGCCTTCGGTGGACCGGCCCAGGGTCAGCGTGCCGTCTGCAACGATGAATGCGCCGCTCGCGGCCGCGAAGCGGTGCAACGCGCTGCCCAGCGGGCCTGGGGGAATGCTGTAGAACGCGGTCTCCTGCGAAGAAGCCGGCGCGTCCGGCGCGCTGCCTTGCGCCATTGCCGCGCCCGCGAGCACGCCGATTGCCGCGGTGAGCAAGACGGCGCGCACGCGTGGTGGCGGCCGCGAGCTGCCACCCTGCCGAACCTGGCCCATGCTCAGCGGGCCTCAATGGTGGTCCACCAGGGCATGGGCGCATGGAAGCGCACGGGCAAGGCGGCCGTCAGCATGGCAGCGATGCGTGCATGGTCGGTCAGTGGAAATGCGCCGGTGACCAGCAGCTGGGCGACCGCATCGTCGCAGCCCAGGTGGCCCTTCCAGTAGGGCGAAAGCTCGGCGATGAAAGCATCCAGCCGCATCGCGTCGGCCAGCAGAATGCCGCGGGTCCATGCCGCGCGGTTGGGGTCCACGGCGGTGGCGAGGCCGGGCCCTCCGGTGCCTTCTCGGCTCCAGCGCACCTGCCGGCCCGCATGCACGACCAGTGCGGAGCCGGCTCCCGATGTCGCCGGCAGCTCCACCGCGCCGTCGAACACGGCCAGTTCGATGCCCTTGTGCCGCTCTCGTACGCTGAAGCGGGTTCCGAGCGCGCGCATGCGCCACCCGCCGGCCTCGACGACGAAAGGCCGGGCAGGTCGGCGCGCATCGGCGCCTGTCTCGACGAGGATTTCCCCGCGCAGCAGGCGGGTACCGCGCTGCGTGGCGTTGTCGATCGACACGGCGGCCGACGCGGTGTTCAGCCACATGGCCCCGCCGCTGGGCAGGGCGACGCGACGCATCTCGCCCGTCGACGTGCGGTAGCCGGCGCTCCAGCTGGCGACAGTGTCGCTGGCGTGCGTCCACCAGGCGCTGCGCGATGCGACCCAGGCAGAAGCGACGGTCGCGCTCCCCAGGCCCAGCGTCTTGAGGAGGTGGCGGCGGCTGGCGCGGCCACGTGAAGCAGCCTCCAGGCCCATGCTTATCTCGGTGCGCTGCGCGCTGCCGGAAAGGGGCGCGAAGACGAGGCCGACAGACTCGACGCGTTTCCACGCCGCCTGGTGTTCCGGACTGGCGTCGAGCCATTGGCGCCAGTTGAGCCGATCCGCCGGCGTCGCGCCTTCCGAGCGGAGTGTGGCGTACCAGTCCGCAGCCTGCCTCAGGCTCGTGGCGCCGGACCCCGCGTGCGCGGGGCCCTGTCCCGCTCCCGGATCAGCCAAGAAAGCCGCCCTCGCCGATCAACTCGTCCTGCAGCTCGATGCAGTGGAGCATGGCCTGCGCCATGTACTTCTTGACCATGCGGTCGGACACGCCCAGTTGCGCCGCGATCTCCAGGTAAGTCATTCCGTGAATCTGGGCATACACGAACGCGCGTCGCGCCCGGTCCGACAGGCTCGCCAGCATGGCGTCGACGCGGCAGATGGCGTCGAGCAGTTCCGCCCGGCGCTCCGGCGAAGGCTCGACCGCCTCCGGTCGATGGGCAAGGGTGTCCAGCCAGGCCCTCTCGACATCGCGGCGCCGCCAATGGTCGATGACGAGTCCCCTGGCAATGGCCGACAGATAGGCACGCGGCTCGCGCAGGCTGTCCAGGTCGCGAGGGCGCAGCAGGACGCGCACGAAGGTATCCTGCGCCAGCTCGGCTGCATGCTCCGCGTCGCCGAGCTTGCCCCGCAGCCAGCCGCAAAGCCAGTTGTGGTGCTGCCCATACAGGCCCTCGACCAGTTGAATTTTTTCGCCATACATGTATGTGCAGTCGATCTCTCAATGGATTCACTTGAGACATTGGCTGACATCTCTGCTATGAAACCGCGTGGCGGCGACAGCAGACGCTGGCTGGGAGATTTGCGATCGATTTTGCCACCAGTACCGGCGGCGGCCCCTGCATCCATTCTGCGGTTGGGGGCGCTCATCGCTTGGCGCGCGACAGCAGCACCCGCGGCAGCGCGGGTGCGCTTCGATCTCAGGCGTTCACCGAGCGGCGCCGCGCCTTGACCGCCGTCGCCAGCCCCTCGAGCACCGGCACTGTCTGCGCGAAGCCGATGCAGGCATCGGTGATCGATACGCCGTGCTTCAGCGGCACGCCCGGCGACAGGTCCTGCCGGCCTTCCTCGAGATGGCTCTCGATCATGATGCCGGTGATGCGCCGCTCGCCGGCCGCGATCTGCGCGGCCACGTCTTCGGCGACCACGATCTGCCGCTGGTGCTGCTTGCTGCTGTTGCCGTGCGAAACGTCGACCATGACCTGGGGCCGCAGGCCGTTCGCCAGCAGCGCCTCGCAGCTGGCCGCGACGTCCGCCGCCGAGTAGTTGGGCGCCTTGCCGCCGCGCAGGATGACGTGGCAGTCGTCGTTGCCGCGCGTCTCGAAGATGGCGGCCATGCCCATCTTGGTCATGCCCATGAAGGCATGCGGCGCGCGGGCCGCGAGGATGGCGTCGGCCGCGACCTTCACGCTGCCGTCGGTGCCGTTCTTGAAGCCGACCGGGCAGCTCAGGCCGGAAGCAAGCTGCCGGTGGCTCTGGCTCTCGGTGGTGCGCGCGCCGATGGCACCCCAGGCAATCAGGTCGGCAATGAACTGCGGGCTCAGCAGGTCGAGGAATTCGGTGCCGGTCGGCAGGCCCAGCGTGGTCAGCTCGAGCAGCAGGCGCCGCGCGCGCTCCAGGCCCTCGTTGATGGCGAAGCTGCCGTCCAGGTGCGGGTCGTTGATGTAGCCCTTCCAGCCGACGGTGGTGCGCGGCTTCTCGAAGTAGGCGCGCATCACGATCAGCAGGTCGTCCTGTAGCGAATCGGCGACCTTCTTCAGGCGCTGTGCGTATTCGATGGCCTGGTCGTGGTCGTGGATGGAGCAGGGGCCGACCACCACCACCAGCCGGTCGTCGCGGCCGTGCAGCACGTCGGCAATGGCCGCGCGGCTACCTTCGACCAGCGCCAGGGTGTTGTCACGCACCGGCACGCGCTCCTGCAGCAGCGCGGGGGTCATGAGCGGACGGACGGCGCCGATGCGCACGTCGTCGATGCGGGTGGTGTCCAGCGTGCTGTCGCGGGAGCCGATTTCTGCGTCGTGGAGGGGGTCGTCTAGGCGGGGCATGGTCGTGGGGTGTCGAATGGAACTCCCCCGATTGTCCCCCCGCCGGTCACAGGTAGTTGAATAGCGAAATGCTGTTCAGCTTGGCGAAGGTCATCTGCGTTGCCTGCAGCGAAGACTGGCGCTGGTAGAACTCGGCGATCGCGCTGTACGGGTCCAGGTCTTCGATGGAAGACAGGTAAGACTCTTCCTGCAGCTTGCGCGAGGCACCGCCGCTGTCCAGCGCATCGAGTTCCGTCTGCCGCGAGCCGACCGAGGACAGCACCGTCAGCACGTTGTCGTGCGCATTCGTCACCTTGCGGTTGGCCGTGGCCAGCGCGTTCTGCAGTTGCGCCTGGGCGGCCTCGCCGCCGCCGGCCAGCGGCGTGCGCAGCGCGGTCACCAGCTGGCCGATGGCCGCGAACACGTCGGTGCCGGCGTTCTGCGCGGTCGACACGTCGAAGCTGTCGCCATCCGCCGGCTTGCCGGTGAACTTGACCTGCACGCCGCCGAAGTTGACGGGCGAGCCCGCCGTGTACGCACCGGCGCCGGCCACCACGGGCGGCACGTCCTTGGTCATCACGGTGTAGTTGCCACCATTGAAGGTGATGGTGAAGTCCTTGCCGTAGTTCGTTGCCGTGGCGTCGGCGATGCTGATGGAGCCGAACACGGCGCTGCCGGTGTTGCTGGCCGCGCTCGAAGCCACGTAGCCCGCGCCGCCCTGCACCGACTGGAAGATGCTGCGGCCGTCGTCGCCCGTGGACATCTGGCGCGACACGTCGACCTGCATCAGCCGCTGGCCCTGGTCGCCCAAGTACTGCACGCCGCCGCCGGCGGCCGCCACGAACGGCGGGCTGCCGCTCTTGAAGCCGGCAAACAGGTACTGGCCGTTGCCGTCGTCGGTGTTGGCCACGCCCACCAGCTGGTCGTAGGCGCTCTGGATGGTGGTGGCGAGCGAGGCGCGGTCGGCATCGGTGAGCGTGCCGTTGCCGGCGTTCACCGTCAGCGTCTTGATGTTCTGCAGGATCGAAGTCACCGAGTTCAGCGCGTTCTCTTCGGTCGACAGCGCCAGGCTCGCGCGCTGGCGGCTGGTGGCGTACTGCGCGTTTTCCGACAGCGTCTGGCTGACGCCCAGGGAGCGCGCCGCGCCGACCGGGTCGTCGCCGGCGGACAGGAACTTGGAATTGGTCGCCAGCTGCTGCTGGACCTTGAACAGCTTCTGCTGCTGCAGGCCCATGGCGCTGACGTTCTGCTCGTAGAAGGATGAGGTGCTGATGCGCATCGCGGCTCCTGGATTCTGTGCTTCGGTGAAACGGCTCAGCTGCGGATGCCGAGGATCGCGTCGAACATGGTCGAGGCGGTCTGGATCACCTTCGCGTTGGCCTGGTACATCTGCTGGAACATCAGCAGGTTGGCGGTTTCCTCGTCCTGGTTGACGCCGGAGACGGCTTGCTGGCTGGCCTTGATCTGGCCGGTCACGCTGTCTTGCGTGGCCGCCGCCACCTTCACGGCCATGGCCCGGTTGCCGACTTCGCTGACCAGCTGCGAATACGCGCCGTTGAAGGTCGACGTGCCGTTGGCCATCACGGCCTTGCGCTGCAGTGCGCCCAGCAGCAGCGCATTGCTGCCGTCGGACACGCCCGAGGTGTTGTTCTTGATGGTGAAGGTGTCGCCCTGCGCCGGCGCGCCGGTCATGCTGACGGTGACGCCGTCGAAGCTCATCTTCGCGCCGGCGGCGTAGGGCACGGGCGTGCCGGCCGGGTAGCTGGTGGTGGTGCCGTTGGGCAGCGTCACCGAAACGGCCGAGGTCGCGGGAAAGCCCGTCAGGTTGCCCGTGGCGGCGTCGAAGCTCAGCGTGACCGTGCCTGCCAGCGGCGTGCCGGGGTAGGAGGCGTCGACGGTCGCGGTGCCCAGCGCGGCGCTGCCCTTGTTGCCGGCGGTGTTGCCGGTGACGAGCGGCGACGCGGCCGCCACCTTGGCGGGGTCGCGCACCGCCACGTCGAGGTCGCGCGCGCCGGTGCGGGTCGGCTGCACCAGGAACGAGTCGCCGGCCTGCGCGGTGCCGCTGGCGGCGGTGAGGCTCACGCCGTCGAAGTTGATCGGGAAGGCGGTGAAGCTGCCCATCGACGTCTTGTCCGACAGCCGCGTGACCGTGTAGGTGAGCGTGCCCGACACGTTGGTGACGCTGACATCGTAGTCGCTGGTCGTGAGCTTCGAGGCATCGGTCAGAGACGCGCCGATTTCGAGGTTGCCTGTGTTCTTTGCGTTGGACATCACGCCCGGCACCGCCTGGTTGAAGAAATTCTGGCCCAGCGCGCCGTTCAGGTCGACGCCCAGCTTGTGCTGTGCATTGACCGCATCGGCCACCGACATGGCGAGCCGGCCGATGGAGTTTTGCGTGGGAATGAGGGTTTCGCTGCGGAAGGTCATGAGGCCGCCAAGCACGCCGCCCTTGAAGGTGCCGTCGTCGAGCTCGGCGGTGTTGCCGCCGAAGCCCTTGAGCGCCACCGCCTTGCGGGTGGGGTCGGCGGCCGAGTTGACCGAGACCATCTGGGAGGCGTAGTCCCCCACCACCAGCGACTGGCCGGTGGCGATGAACACGTTGTACTTGCCGTTGTCCTGCTGCAGCACCTTGACGTCGACCACCTGGCTCAGCTGGCTCACCAGCAGGTCGCGCTGGTCGAGCAGGTCGTTCGGCGGCTGGCCGCTGGCCATGGCCGTGGCCTGGCTGATCTGCTGGTTCAGGCCGGCGATCTTGCTGGCGTAGGTGTTGATCTGGTCGACGCTGCCGTCGATCTGCTCGTTCACCGACGAGTTCAGGTCCGACAGGTACTGGTCGGTCGATCGGAACTTGCTGGCCAGCGCCTGCGCGGAACTGATCATCTGCTGGCGCGCGGCGGGGTCGGCCGGGGTGTTGGCCACGCCCTGGATGCTGGTGAAGAAGTTCTGCATCAGCGCCGAGATGCCCGAGGTCTTGTCGGCCAGCAGGGTGTCGATGCGGTTGATCTGCGTGCCGTTGGTGGCCAGCGCGACCGAGTTCGACTGCGCGCTGGCAAGCTGCGCGGTCAGGTAGCGGTCGTAGCTGCGCGAGACGGTCGTGACGTTGGCGCCCGTGCCGATGTAGCCCGAGCCGCTGGAAATGGCGCTGCCCGTGGCAATCTCCGCCACCTGGCGGCTGTAGCCGGCCGTGTAGACGTTGGCGGTGTTGTGGGCCGTGGTCATCAGCGCGGTGCGGGCGACGCCGAGGCCGCTCAGACCTGTGTAGAACATGCTTCCGGACATAAGGCTTTACCTGTCAATTGGAGAGTGTGTTTGGCGCCGCGAAGGCGCCTTCTTTGTATCTATCGGCAGCGCCGGACAAAACTTGAGGGCCGGAGTCAGAACTCGGTCCAGTCGCCCTTGGCGTCGCCGGCCATGGCCAGTTGCGGCGCCGGGCCGCCGCCCGGCTCGCGGCGCGTGGGCAGCGCCTTGGCCGGACGCTTGGCCGCGGCAGGCGCCGGTTTGGCCGGCTTGGCAATGGGGGTGATGCGGGTGAAACCGGGGCGCGCGGTGGCAACGGCATTGCCGTCGAGCTTGAAGATGCTGACCGTCTGCACGAGGCTGCCGGCCTGCTCCTGCAGCGACTGGGCGGCGGCCGAGGCCTCTTCGACCAGCGCCGCGTTCTGCTGCGTCACCTGGTCCATCTGCGTGATGGCCTGGTTGATCTGCTCGATGCCGGAGGTCTGCTCCTGGCT
>PJUB01000608.1_pt1 | contig 9911 bp, 8 predicted proteins | sample 1512141 | NCBI WGS metagenome assembly PJUB01 (sample SAMN08177677, study PRJNA422409) | Soil metagenome, whole genome shotgun sequencing project. | isolation source: Soil enriched on filter paper: alkali lignin treatment | place: USA: Madison | collected 2015-01-15 | reverse complement strand
CGAACGAGGGCATTTTAAATCAAGCCGCATACAAAAAAGTAATATAAATGAATCGCTTTCTGAAAGTAGAAAGTTTAGCGAGAAAGGGTATAGTTTAAGAAAATACGATTCAAAACCAACCGTATTTATTTCTCATAAACATAGTGATTTAGCTGATCATAAAGAATTAGAAGGAGTTATCGAATTACTTGATGACCTAGGAGCTAAGGTTTATATTGATAGTATGGACAATGGAATGCCTACGGAAACGTCGGGAGAAACTGCTTTAAGAATCAAAGAGGTCATCAAGTATTGTGATAAATTTATTCTTATTGCTACTGAAAAAGCTATTGAATCTTATTGGTGTAACTGGGAACTAGGATTTGGAGACACTCATAAATATATTGAGCACATAGCTATACTTCCAATTAAAGAAAAAGGAGAATACGACCATAATTATAAAGGGAATGAGTATTTACAGATTTACCCCAGTATTGATTATGAAGATGGAACTAATAGATATAGAAATTCAAGAGAATTGATACCAAAAGGATATTATGTCTGTAAACCAAAAAATAAAGAAGGTATTCGATATATTACTTCATTAAAAAAATGGCTAAATCAGCAATAAATTATGGAATTTACGCAACAACAAAAATCTTTTATAAATGCTTTTGTTACTGAAATCAATAATGGAGATGCTGCAATCTTTGCAGGAGCAGGATTGTCAACACCTGTAGGCTTTGTAAATTGGAAAGGGTTATTAAAAGATCTCGCGGATGAATTGAATTTAAATATTGAGAAAGAACATGATCTGACTTCTATAGCACAATATCATTCCAATAAATTTAAAAGAGGTAAAATAAATAACAAGATTAAAAACGAATTTACTACTCTAAAAGAAGGTAGCGAAAATCATAAAATACTTTCTAAAATCGGAATAGATACATTTTGGACAACAAATTACGACCAGCTTATCGAAAAAACTTTAGAAGCAGATGGAAAAATAGTGGAACGTAAAGTCCGGAATGAAGATTTTGCGAGTAACATTAAGAAAAAAGATGCCATTGTTTACAAAATGCATGGCGATAAAGATTCTCCAGATGAAGCCATATTAACCAAAGATGATTATGAAACATACAATGATAAGAAAGAATTATTCTCAACAGCCTTAAGAGGAGATTTACTATCAAAAACGTTTTTGTTCATTGGGTTTAGCTTTGACGACCCAAATTTAGATTACATTTTGGGGAGAATCAAAATCTTACTAAAAGACAATACGCCAACTCATTATTGCTTCTTTAAGCAGGTTTCTGAAAAGGATTTTAATAGTTCTCATAAAACTCCTGAAGAAAACCAAGAGGACTATAGATATGCGAAAATAAAGCAAGAACTTAAAATAGAAGATTTGATTAGATATGGGATACATGCCATAATGATAAAAGAGTATTCAGATATTACTCAAATTCTTAAAGAATTAGAAAAAAAGATAAGGAGAAAAAACGTTTTTATCTCTGGAGCAGCTCATGATTATTCGCCTTATACCGAATCGCAAGCCAAGGACCTTATTCACTCCTTGAGCTATGCGGTAGCTGAGAATGGATATAAAATTGTTTCGGGATATGGCTTGGGAATTGGAAGTATTGTTATATACGGGGCTTTGGACTATAAGCTGAATTCGAACTACAAGAATTTGGATGATTTACTCATTCTTAAACCCTTCCCCGAAATACAATCAGGTGTTAAAACAGTTCCTCAAATACAGACTGATTACCGAAATGATATGCTTTCAAATGCGGGTATTGCAATTTTTATCTTTGGAAACAAGTTAGTCAATGGTAAAGTTGTGAACTCAGATGGAATGGAAGAAGAGTTTAATATTTGCTTGCAATATGATGTGATCCCAATTCCAATTGGTTCAACAGGTTCTATTTCGAAAAAATTATGGGAGAAAACAACAAGCAGTTTGAATAAATATTATCCTGTTGAAGACGAGCTATATAAAGCAATCAAAGAACTAGGTCGCGAACATATTTCTAAAGATCAAATAATTGCAAATACTATTAAGGCAATTAATATTCTACAAAAAGTATAACCATGGCAAAAAGACAAATATTTTACAGCTTCCATTACGACAATGATGTATTCAGAGTACAACAAATTAGAAACATTGGTGCATTAGAAGATAATAAGCCAGTTTCTACGAACGAATGGGAAACTGTGAAAAGAGGAGGTGAATCATCAATCAAAAGATGGATTGATGAAAACTTAAGATATAAAAGTTGTTTAGTTGTATTAATCGGAAGTGAAACAGCCCGTAGACCATGGGTAAAATATGAAATTGAAAAGGCTTGGAATGACGGAAAGGCGGTACTGGGCATTTATATACATAATATAAGTTGTCTTCGTAACGGGATTTGCAGGCAAGGGCCAAACCCTTTTGAATCTTTTACATTTCGAGATGGTCGTAAGCTATCAAGCGTAGTTAAATGCTATAATCCAAAATCTAATGATGCATATAATGATATAAAAAATAATATTGAATACTGGATTGAAGAAGCAATATCAAATCGCAGTTGATTTCAACTAAATTAATAATACCAATTATGGCAAAAAAAACTCGCAATATTTTTATTTCTCATTATGAAAAAGATGGCAAGCATGTACAATCATTAAAAAACAGGCTATTAAAGTCTGGACAAGAGGTTCGAAATTTTTCGGTCGACAGCACTAAGCATAAAGACGGAAGAAGACCATCAGATAGAGTAATAGCTAGGTTATTAAATATTCGAATAAAGGCCTGTAGTACTTTTATATGCCTAATAGGCCCAGACACACATTCCAGACCTTGGGTAAATTACGAAATCAGAAAGGCGTTTCAAGAAGGAAAACGTGTTATTGGCATCTATACTCATGGCAATAAAGAAAGTGTTGTTTTGCCGGAACCAATGAAAAAATATAGCAGCTCTATACTTGGATGGAATTCGTTAGATAAATTGATAGATGTTATTGAAGGAAAGAAAAGTATTTTTGAAAACCAAGATGGTTCAAATACAGAACCGTATTACAAAATTGAAAGGGTGTGTAAATAATGCCTAAAATATATTCATACGTTTTGGATCATGACTATGGCCTTGCTCCGAACCCATTTGGTGGATTCTGCACACTTGCAGTATGTAAATCTCAGATCAGAAAAAGTGGAAATTTAGAAATTGGGGATTGGATAATTGGCACCGGATCTCGAGCGATAGAGAATGTGACGAACAGAAAATATATAGGTAAACTAATATATGCTATGCAAGTCGAAGAAAGAATGAAATTTAATGATTACTGGAACGACGAAAGATTTGAATACAAAAAGCCTATTGTCAACGGCGCACTAAATACGATGTACGGAGATAACATTTATTGGATGAGTGGACAAAATGAATGGCATCAACTAGACTCTGCACACTCAAATGAAGACGGGACAACTAATTTGACACATTTAAAGCGAGATATATCTGGTGAAAACGTCTTAATAAGTCAAAACTATTATTATTTTGGAGAAAATGCCCCCTTAATTCCAAAAGAATTAAGCAATGTATGTCATTTTGGTATAGGCGAAAAACTTGTAGATCCAAAATACGTTACTCCTTTTCTTGAATGGCTATCCAAAGGTTTTACCAATGGGATTCATGGAGATCCGATAAATTGGATAAATTATAAGCAGCTAAAACTATTGTAGAAATTAATCAATATTTAAACATGGCATTTCTTGGACCAAATGATTTAAAAGAATATTTAAAAAACAATTTAATTGTTATCGATGAAAAAGTCGCCAATATATTTGACGAAGATAGAATTGAAGAAGCTGCATATGCCCTATCCTTGGGAAATGAAGCCTATCGTACTGATAATAAAGAACGTAAGATCGAGATTCTTGATGAAAAGTGTAGAACTATTGAAATAAATCCTGGTCAATTTACATTGCTTATGACCGAGGAATATATTTGTATTCCTAAAAACAAACTTGCTTTCATCTCGATTAAAGCAAAACATAAACTTAAAGGATTAATTAACGTTTCTGGTTTTCACGTCGATCCGGGATTTAAAGGCAAGCTGCTTTTCTCAGTATATAATGCTGGTCCTTCCACAATCACCTTAGAAACAAAAAAACCATATTTCCTTATATGGTTTGCAGATTTAAAAAGTGAAGCTCAAAATGGAGACGAATACAATAACACAAAGAACCATCATCAGGGCCAAAATAAAATTCCTCTCGAATATGTAGATGCCTTAAAGCGTGGAGAACTCACATCTCCAAAAGCCTTGTGGGATAAACTAATAGAAACTAAAGCGGAACTAGAAAGAAAAATTGACGATAAAAATCGTAAATTTCTGAGCAACGAATACATTCTAAAGGCCATTGTTGGAATCTTGATAGCAATATTTATCAGGTATCTTTTTGTTGAGGTCGGAACGGAATTGTATGTAAAAAAACTTACTTCCAAAGATTCTACAATAAATCATCTTCAGCAACAAATGCAATATTTAAAAAATAATTCGTTAACTTTGAGACAGGTGGATAGCATTGTAAAAGATAGAATACAGCCCCCTGATGCTAAGAATAGATAAACATATCGAACATTTTGATCAACATTTCAGTGAAAAGTTGCCGACGGATTTTGTTGTCCGATTTGAAGAACTTGATAGTGAAAAATATCCGCAAGTGCAGGTCACACTTAACAATCAACAAGCAGGCGACATAATTGATGACAATGCTTACGAGGATGACGGTTATCGCTATCACGATGTTTTTCACTATACATTTGCTACATTATTGGAATGGTCTCCCTGCGCTAGAGCTATGCTAAAGCGTAAAAGAAAAAGTTGTGCTGAAACTGACCGTATAGAAGATGGTGCTAGAGCTGCTATCACGGAAGAGGCAATATCATTAATCATATTCAATGATGCAAAGGCTAATAATTTCTATGAAGGAATCTCTCAAATAGATGATCATATTCTAGAAATTATTAAACGAATGACCTCCTCTTTTGAAGTAGCTATAAAAAGTAAATATGAGTGGCAAAATGCTATATTAAAAAGTTATGAAATGTTTAGACTACTCAGAAAAAATAAAGGCGGAGTAATAACCTTCAATACTAATTCAAAACGAGTAGATTACAAAACATTGAATTAAAAAAAAATTAAATAATTTAGAGTCCCTGCTGGTTATACACCAGCTTTTGTTTTATATGGATATTCTTATAAAAAGAAAAGAACCGGTTCCATCTATTGTGCTGGATACTTATTGGAGATTTGCGGCAGAAAGGCAGAATATATTTTTTAATCGTATAAACGGGATATCCCCTTTAACAGATGATCAAATTCTCATAAAACATAAATTTACTAATGCTTATAGGGCGTCTGATCGAGTCAGCCAATATTTGATAAAAAATGTTATATACAATGACTCCTCTTCCTCTGAACTTGATACTTTATTGAGAATTTTGTTCTTTAAAATATTCAATAAAATTTCGACATGGGAACTTGTAGAACAGGAAATTGGATCAATCAACATTAAACAATTTGGCTTCAAAAAAGTAAATAAGATATTAACCGAAGCTAAACAAAGTAATGAAACCATTTACTCTGGAGCATACATAATGACTTCCGGTAGAAGTATTTTTGGTTATGAAACTAAACATAGTAATCATTTAAGTTTACTGGAAGAACATGTAAACCCTTTGCTATTGAAGAGAATACAAAATTCTAGATCTTTAAAAGAAGTATATAATATCCTTCTTCATATTCCTACTTTCGGTCCGTTTTTAGCCTATCAATATACAATAGATATAAACTATAGCAATCTAATTAACTTTAATGAGATGGATTTTGTCGTCCCTGGTCCGGGTGCTAGAGATGGTATTAGAAAATGCTTTTTAAGTTTAGGTGATTATTCTGAAGCCGATGTAATACGGTGGGTCACAGAACAACAAGAATCTGAATTTAAAAGATTAAACATTAATTTTAAGTGCCTATGGGGCCGCCCGTTACAATTAATTGACTGTCAAAATCTGTTCTGCGAAACCGATAAATACGCCCGTATCGCACATCCTGATATTCAAGGCATTTCAGACAGAAAAAGAATTAAACAGATATATAAACCTGTAGATAATAAAATTACTTATTTTTATCCTCCAAAGTGGGATATCAATAAATATATAATATTTATTTAAGTTTTACCATTGTTGTATGATGGACAATCATATCTATAATAGCAGAAGCAATTACCCCGTCACCGAAGAGGTTTTCCCAGTCTTCAAAGTTTCGGTTTGTTGTGATAATCATGTCATATTTTGGATTATTATAGAATATAATTAATCAATATTAATTATCTAGTTGGCACCTTTCCCCTATAAATACTGAGATTTAAAGTAGAACAGGCAAGTTAGGCTATAATATGTTCACAAGATTAATTCATCAAAAACTTAACCAAAAAAAAGCAGAATAAACGAGTTTATTCTGCTTTATATTATATCAATATATATTTATTAAAAAGTATACCTTACCCCTAACTGCATCTGCCACGTAGTACCCAAAGTACTAACATTCTGAAATGGAGTAGTTGGTAATTCGCCATTAACAACATTCATATTAAATTCTGGAATTCCTGTAGTTGGAGTAGTAGCTGTATTTAAAACAGGCTTTCCACCACTAACTCCGGGTACCATTTTATTTCCATATAACAATTGTCCATTATTTAAACGACTTTGAATACCCCAATTTTTATTTAAAAGATTACCAAAGTTTATGACATCAAGACTTAGCTGTAAAGAGTTTTTGCGTCCACCAATATTAGTAAATATATCTTGGAGCACTTTAACATCAAATCTATTTAACCAAGGCATCATAAAACCATTTCTTGGCAAATACTTTCCTTGATATTTTTCTAATCCATTATCCTTTACAAATTTCTCTAAAGCTTCCGCTTGTTGAGCTGCAGTAAACAGAACTTTTCCATTTGCGTCAACGCGATCAACAAAAGTCAATGAATTTAGATTTTTTGGTAAATAGATTAAATCAGCATTTTGACCATCTCTATTAATATCAGAATAATAAGTATAAGAGAAGCGACCTTGTGACGAACCATTATAATAAATTCCAACAGTAGTAGCTAAATGATTAGCATACCCTAATCTATAACTTAAATGTGCCATAACTCTATGTGGAATTGCAAATGCGGATGGGTGCAAAATTTGATCATTTGGCCCATTTACGGTCGCAGATCCTCCCCATGCAGAACTCGCACTTGATCCAGCATTTGCCGAAACCTCTTTTGCACTGGCATAATTATAAAATACGCTTCCACTTAGTCCTTTATAATTAGGAACACTTAAACCTAAAGTCGCACTAACCGCATGTCCTTTAACATTTGTATTTGTCAATACTGTAGCATTATTTGCTCCAATTTTGCTATTATAAGCACTTCCGTTTACACCTGCAGGATAGAATGCTCGGTTGTCGCCGTAATCGCCTTCTTCACCAGATGAACCGTAATTCAAGAAAGTATTTGGCGTTCTTCTATTAGCTCCCAATTGAAATACCGCGTTAATATCTTTGGTATACAAGAAGTCTCCTGATAAAACAAATGGAGAATTAGGAATTTTATAATCAGCACCAACGCTTGTTCTCCAAACCATAGGCATTTTGAAGTCTCTATCTACTAAAGCAAATGAAGAAGGAGCTCCTTCCTTAGGCGTCTTAATAAATACGGCTTCTGCACCAGCAGGAACGTTGTTTAAATAATAATAAGGATCGGTATTAAATTTAATGTTGTTGATCCATCCAGAAACTGCGTCATAACTTCCTGGCTCAACGGTATTTTGCAAAACACCAGCATTTGTCGGCATATTTGTTAACCAAACAAATGGAACTCTTCCTGAGAAAAATCCTGTACCACCACGAAGTACCAATGAGCGGTCTTTAAATACATCATAGTTGAATCCAATCCGAGGTGATATCATGATTTGTGATTTTGGCCACAAACCTGAATTATAGTTCTTCGGATTTCCATTAATATCCAATAAGCGTAGCGCATCAATAGATGGATTAGCCGTTAATTTATTTAAGTAAATAGGAAGTTCTGCACGTACACCATATGTCATTGTAAAATTATCTGTTACAGACCATTTGTCCTGAGCATATAAAGAAGCTAGCCCGAAATTTATCTTTGAATAGGTATCCTGTCCCTCGTATGGATAAGTTACACCATACATAATAGGTGCGACTTCCTGAGGTGTACCTGTTTTAAGGAAGTCATCCACAGATGCATAACGATAGTATGAAGTTCCCATTCGAGTGTAAGAGTTTCCAAAGTTTTGAATTTCGAAAGCTCCACCAAATGTAAATGTATGTTTATCAGCCTTTAAAGTTAAATTATTCGTGAATGAATAATTATTATTAATCACATCATTTTTATAGGAAAATAACTCTGTACCGAAGCTCATGTAGTTACTCCCTGTTGCAGAACCATCCCATATATCAACGAATGGAAATAATTGACTGCTTGGTGTACTTCTAGTATCTTGAATCCTAGTATATGTCGCTAAAAATTGATTTGATAATTGAGAATTAAAAGTGGAGTTTAATTCCGCTGTAATTGATCTTACAATATTCTTAAATGCATAATTACCATTTTCAAACGTAATCGAGCGATCACTTACCCGGTTGGTTTGGCTTCTCGGATAAGGTCCTGAATTGCCGTTAGCAACCTGCATAGAGTTACCAACCACCTGATTGTATCGAAGTGCAAATTTGTGCTTTTCATTAATGTTCCAATCCAAGCGAACTAAGAATTTAGTACTGCTTTCCTTTGCTTCGTCGGCATACCCCTCATATCTACCTGGATCATATCCCCATGTATTGATAAGGTGATTTTTTACAGCTTCTAGATCTGAACGTTTTGTTCTGGCAATATTATTATTTGGATCTGCTACCCCATCTTCAGAAGCTCTCCAAAGGTTAGCGCCAGACGCATTGGCACCCGTAGCTTCCTCTCTCTCCGCGTTTACAAATAAGAATAATTTATTTTTAATAATTGGCCCACCTAAACGAAAACCGAAATTTTTCTTCGCAGCATCCACCTTATCTAGAGTCACATCCTCAATCTTTCGACCTTGGAAATTCTGATTTTGTAAATAATAATACGCTGACCCTTCAATCCTATTCGTTCCACTTCTTGTAACAGCATTTATACCTGCTCCAGTGAATCCTGATTGTGTAATATCAAATGGTGCAATATTAACACTTATTTGTTCAATCGCATCTAATGATATAGGCTGAGAATTTCCTCCCGGGATTGGATTAGAACTCAATCCAAAACCATTATTGAAATTAGCACCATCAATTTGTAAATTGTTATATCGAGCATCTCTGCCAGCGAATGAATTTCCATTAGCTTGTGGAGTCAATTTAGTAAAATCCGTAATACTACGATTTATTTGAGGCAAGTTTTGAATTACTCTTTGATTTATGCTTGTAGAAGCCCCGGTCTTTTGCGCATTTATAGCTGTTCCAGTTACTACAACCTCTCCCAGTGTGGTACTGTTGTCACCGAAAACAGGGTTCAGGACGAAAGGCTCACCTAATTGCAAATAAACATCTTCATATACAACTGGTTGTTGTCCTACATACGTAACTTCAACCTTATAAGGTCCGCCAACACGCATCGCTGGTAGGTTAAAGCGACCGGCTGCATTTGAAGAACCAGAGTAAACTGTTCCTGAAGGGACGTGCGTAGCCTTAATCGTAGCACCCGAAGTTAGACTGCCGTTTGCTTCTTTTACAATACCTGTAACGCTACTTGTCGTAACCTGAGCTTGTACAGCACCATAGCTGGCCATAACAAGAGCGAAAAAGAGTAAAGATCTTTTCATATAATGTGATTT
>PJUB01000606.1_pt1 | contig 9938 bp, 9 predicted proteins | sample 1512141 | NCBI WGS metagenome assembly PJUB01 (sample SAMN08177677, study PRJNA422409) | Soil metagenome, whole genome shotgun sequencing project. | isolation source: Soil enriched on filter paper: alkali lignin treatment | place: USA: Madison | collected 2015-01-15 | reverse complement strand
TCCTGCGGCGATTTCCTCGAGCGAGCGGCCTCGGGTCGGCACGCCCATCAACACGACCACGGCGGCGCCCAGCAGCAGCACGACGGTCGTGATGCCGAACACCCCCATGAAGCCGAAATTCGGATACAGGTAGCCCACCAGGATCGGCGACACGATCGCCCCGACCCGCCCGATGGCCGATGCCAGGCCCGCGCCAGTCGTACGGACCGCGGTCGGGAAGACCTCGGCGGTGTAGGCGTACACGCCTGCATAGGTGCCATTCATGAAGAACGACATGCAGATGCCGGCCAGCATGATCTGCTCGTTGCTGCTGGAAAACGCCAGGCCCAGCGCGCTGGCCCCGCCCAGCAGCATGTAGGTGGCGATGGTGGCCTGGCGCCCGATCTTCTCGTTGAACCAGGCGGCGCTGAAGTAGCCCGGCACCTGCGCACAATAGATCGCCAGCGAATACGAGAAGCTCTTGGTGATGCTCATGCCCGTTTCGACGAGCAGGCCCGGGATCCAGACGAAGAATGAGTAATAGCTGAACGTGATCGACAGCCACATGATCCACGTCATGATGGTGATGCGGGCCTGGCGCCCGGCCAGGAGCAACCTGAAGTTCTCGCGCAGCGTGCCGCTCTTGCCGCTGGCCACGGCGGGTTCGGGTTGCGCAACGGCCAGCGCATGGCCCCGGCGTACGAAATCGGCCTCGATCCTGTCCAGGATGCGCGAGGCTTCGTCCGTGCGGCCCCGGCTTTCCAGCCAGCGCGGCGACTCGGGCAACGCCCGGCGCCACCACAGCAGCATCACCACCGGCAGCGCCGTGATGACCAGCACCATGCGCCAGCCTTCGTCATGCGCGGGCACGATGAAATACCCCAGCAACGCCGCCGCCACGAACCCGAACGAGAAAAATCCCGCCAGCGAACCCGTGAAACTGCCGCGGAATCGCCGGGCCACGAATTCGGCCAGGTACGGCGCGATGATGGCGCTCTCGGCCCCGGTGCCGATCCCTGCGACGATGCGCGCGGCAAAGAACGGCGGCCAGCTGTTCACGAAGGCGCTGACCAGCGAGGCCGCGCAATACAGCGCCAGCGCCCAGATCATCACGGTGCGGCGCCCGATCAGGTCGCCCAGGGTACCGGCCAGCAAGGCGCCGAAGAAGAAGCCGATATAGGTGCTGCTGCCCAGCAGGCCGATCTGCACGCTGGACAGTTCCCAGGTCTTGCGCAGCACAGGCAGGATGAACGCCAGCACCGCGGCATCCATGGCATCGAACATGTAACCCAGCCCGCCCATCAGCAGCAGGTGTCTATGGAAATGCGCGAACGGCAGACGCTCGATGCGTCCCGAAATCATGGACATGCGGTTCCCCTTGGTCGACGGCTTGGGCCGTACTGGATGAGAGAACGCATGATAGGCACGCGGGGTTTTATCGCACCAATTTATAGTTATGATGCCCCGCATCACCAATGTGAATGACCTGCCATGACCTTCCGTACGCTCGACCTGAACCTGCTCAAGGTGTTTGAAGCCCTGATGACGGAAGGCAGCGTCACGCGCGCCGCCAATGCGTTGTTCATGACCCAGCCGGCCGTCAGCAACGCGCTGGCCCGCCTGCGCGACGGGCTGCAGGACCCGCTGTTCGTGCGGTCCGGCAATGGCGTCATGCCGACCCAGCGCGCCGCCGTGCTGTGGGCCGAGCTGGGCGAAGCCCTGGGCCGCATGCGCGGCGCCCTGGACGCGCAGGCGTTCGACCCGGCCCAGGCCTCGGTGGAATTCAGCCTGTCGATGTCCGACTACACCGCCGGCGTCGTCATGCCGCGCCTGTGCAACCATCTGGCGCAGGTCGCCCCGCTGGCGCGCGTGCGCACAATGCCCAATACCGTGCTGAACATCGCCGACCAGCTGGAAGACAACCGCGTAGACTGCGTGCTGAGCGTCTACGTGAACGAAGCCCAGCACGCCAACCACATCCGCTCACGTTCGTTGTGGCGGGTGGACTATGCCTGCTTCATGCGCGCCGGCCATCCGCTGGCCGCCATGAAGCGCCTGAGCACCCGCGCCTTCCTGGCGGCGCGCCACGTCGACGTCAGCCTGGCCGGCACCGCCCTGCCGTCCTATGACATTTACCTGGCCGCGCGCGGCCTGTCACGCAACGTGGTGGCCACCGTCAACCACTATGGTGTTGCCTACGAGATGGTGCGCCATTCCGACATGCTGGCCGTGCTGCCGCGCAACCTGGGCGCACAATCGCCGCACGCGCCCTACCTGCACACCATGCCGCTGCCCCTGCACGCCCCGCCGCGGATCCTGAGCCTGTTCTGGCATCAACGCAACGACACCGTGCCGGCGCAGCGCTGGTTGAGACAGACGCTGGTGGACATGTTTGCGAGTGGGGAAAATGCGACGTAAATCCACCGGACATCGTCCTGTAAGACTTGCACCGCCTTGCGCCTGCCGGTAGGTCCACGTAAATATGAAGCCAGGCTTCTACCGGAACGTGATGGCATGCGAAAGAACTCTCCGACTATTCCTGTGGGAAACATTCCCGCCGACGGTACGATTCCGCACGAAGTCGTCATGCTGATGAGTGGCAACGGCTGGAGCATCGCACGTGCCTGGCGCGAATACCTGGGAGTGACCCAAACCGACATGGCGATTCGTCTGGGCATAAGACAACCCAGCTACGCCGCGATGGAAGCACCGGGTGCCAACCCCAGACGAAGCACGCGCAAGCGGATCGCTGCTGCGCTGGGTATCCAGTTCGATCAAATCGACGTGTAACACAGACAAATGCACGGCTCGGTAACGAGGCAACGCTGAAGCGCCGATTACACTCGTCATCCCGCGATCTTTACGCCCAGCCCCACCATGACGTCCCAGCCCGCCTATCCCGCTGCCATCGACCCCGACCTGGTCGGCGAATACCCCGCCCTGACCCATTCGGGCGGCGGCTATTTCTATGACGACGTGCTGGAGTACCGGGTGTGGGTGCATCCCCATGCCGGTGGCGAAGACCTGCACGAGGGCGATGATTATTACTACGCCTTCGCCACCTTCGAGGAAGCCGCCGAATGCGCGGATGAAACGCCGGGCGCCGAGCATCCGCTGGTGCTGGTACGGCAACGGGAATGCATCGGCGAACCGACGCCGGGTGTGTTCGAGCACGTCACCGTCGAACGCATCACCGAATGGCGCGTGGAATGGCTGGCGGACTGCAAGCGCACCGCCACCTCGATCCCCGACTTCCTGCGAAGCCGGGGCCAATAAGGCCCGCGGGCGCCGCAAGGCGCCAAGCGCGGTGCAAAGCCCTAGCTCATGTACACGCCGCCATTGATGGCGTAGTTGGCGCCGGTCACGAATGCCGCCTCGTCCGAGGCCAGCCAGGCGCACAGCCCGGCCAGGTCCTTGGCCGTGCCCAGCCGGCCGACCGGCACGCTTTCGATGATGCGGTCCAGCAACGCGGGCGGAAACGCCTTGACGGTGTCGTCGGCGATGAAGCCGGGCGACACCAGGTTGACCGTCACGCCGCGCGCAGCCACTTCCTGCGCCAGCGACCGGGTGAAGCCGATGACGGCGCCCTTGGCGGTGGCGTAGTTGATCTGGCCGATCTGGCCTTTCTCGGCGGCAACCGAACCGATGTTGATGATGCGGCCCCAACCCCGGTCGGCCATACTGTCGACCACCTGCTTGGTGCTGTTGAACAGCGTATCCAGATTGCTGCGCAGCACCGCCGACCAGTCGGCGTGGCTCATCTGGCGAAAGCGCATGTCCAGCATGGCGCCGGCGTTGTTGACCAGCACGTCGATGTCGCCGACCTCGCGGCGCACCTTGGCGAAGGCGGCCTCGGTCGAGGCCCAGTCGGTGGCGTCGCCTTCGGACGCGATGAAGTCGTAGCCCAGCGACTTCTGTTCCTTCAGCCAGTGGTCCTTGCGAGACGAGCGCGGCCCGCAGCCGGCCACCACGCGGTGCCCCGCGTGGTGCAGCGCCTGGCAGATCGCGGTGCCGGTGTGGCCCATCCCGCTGGTGACGTAAGCAATGCGCAAAGCCATGAACGACCTCCTTTGACGAAACGGATCAGGCGACGGCGCCGACCAGGGGGAACAGACCGAATGCCAGGGCAGCAGCCAGCATCACCAGGCAGACCATGGTGGCCCACTTGAGCGAATAGCGCTGATGGTCGCCGAATTCCACGCCGGCCAGGCCGACCAGCAGATAAGTGGAAGGCACCAGCGGGCTGAGCAAGTGCACGGGCTGGCCTATCAGGGACGCGCGCGCCATTTCCACCGGGCTGATGCCATAGCCCTGGGCGGCTTCGCTCAGGATGGGCAGCACGCCAAAATAGAAGGCATCGTTGGACATGAAGAAGGTGAACGGCAGGCTGACCAGCGCGGTGATGCCGGCCAGGTAGGGGCCGAGCGCGTCGGGAATCACGGCCAGCAGGCTGCGCGACATGGCTTCGACCATGCCGGTGCCCGACAGAATGCCGGTGAAGATGCCCGCCGCGAAAATCAGCGACACCACCGACAGCACGTTGCCGGCATGCTGTGCCACGCGGCGGCGCTGCTCGGCCAGGTTGGGGTAGTTGATGATGAGCGCCACGGCGAAGGCGATCATGAACAGCACGGGCCGCGGCAGCACGCCCAGCACCAGGCTGACCATCAGCGCCAAGGTCAGGCCGGCGTTGACCCACAGGAGCTTGGGGCGGCGCAGGTCGTGGTCGACTTCGATCTCGGGCAAATTCTTGGGGCCGTCTTCGTCGTAGCCGGCATGCAGCGAGGCACCGTCGGGCAACGACAGCACGCCCAGGCGGCGTCGCTCGCGCAGGCCCAGGAAGAAGGCCAGGATCAGGATGGCGACGATGGCCACGCCCATGACCGGCACCAGCGGCACGAAGATGTCGCCGGCGTCCACGTGCAGGGCGCTGGCGGCGCGCGCGGTGGGGCCGCCCCACGGCGTCAGGTTCATGACGCCGCTGGCGAGCATGGCCAGGCAGGTCATGGACAGGGCGTTCATCTTCAGGCGCCGGTACAGCGGCAGCATGGAGGCGACGACGATCATGTAGGTGGTCGAACCATCGCCGTCCAGCGAGATGACGAGCGCGAGGACGGTGGTGCCGACGACGATCTTCAGGGGGTCGCCTTTGACGGCGCGCAGGATGCGGCCGACGATGGGGTCGAACAGGCCGGCATCGATCATGACACCGAAGTACAGGATGGCGAACATCAGCATGACGCCGGTGGGCGCGATCTTGCGGATGCCGTCGAGCATCATTTTGTCGATGCCGGCGCCGAAGCCGCCGAGCAGGGCAAAGATGATGGGGACGAGAATCAGGGCAACCAGGGGCGACAGGCGCTTGGTCATGATCAGCGTCATGAACGTGATCACCATGCCGAAGCCGAGCAGGGTCAGAAGCATGAGGGGGTATCTCCGACTAGTCGTTGTTATGTGCGGCCTTGGCTTGCAGGGCGCTGGGGCGCAAGACTAGGAAGAAAAGCTGTCTGGAACCTGTCGGAAATATTGGGGTCGGGGCGGGTTGGGGGTTGTTGTTGTTGGGGGCGGTAGCTATGTAGGCCGTCCTGGGCGGCCATCACTTGGGAGAGCGCGCCAACGATTGCGGTCCGGCGCGCGGGCGCCGGACTGCCCCTTCGTCATCTTCGTCACAGCCTTCGGCTGTTCCTTCAGATTCCCTCGGGCGCATCGACGGCGCGCTCTCCCAAGTGATGGCCGCCCAGGACTACCGGTGTCTTGGCTTGGGGCGCTGCTGGGCCACGACGGGGCGGGAGGGCGGTGCGGGGCCCGCCATTTTTGGCCGCGCGGGCGGCCAAGAAATGGCTTACGCGGTGGGGTGCGTTGGCAGGGTGGTCGCTGCGCGCTGGCGGGGGTCGCGTGGTGCTCGGTGCTGGGGGTGTGAGTTTGGGGATTTTTGTGACAGATTGAACGTTGGCTGGTGACTGGTCGGGTGGGGGTCGGCGGTGGGGGGCATGCGACAATTTGGGGATGCGGATACTCGTTATTGAAGATGATGAAGATTTGGCCGACGCGCTCGTGCGACGATTGCGGCGGCTGGGGCATGCCGTGGATTTTCAGAGTGATGGCTTGAGTGCCGATGGCGTGTTGCAGTACGAGACCTTTGATCTGGTGATTCTGGATATCGGGCTGCCGCGGATGTCGGGGTTTGATGTGTTGCATCGGTTGCGGGATCGGGGCAGCAAGACGCCGGTGTTGGCGTTGACGGCGCGGATCGATATTGAAGATCGGGTGCATGCGCTGGATACCGGGGCCGATGATTACCTGGCCAAGCCGTTTGATTTTCGTGAGCTGGAAGCGCGGTGCCGGGCGTTGTTGCGGCGGCCCAGTGCGCAGGCGGCGGGGGTGTTGCGGTTTGGGGAACTGGTGATCGATAGCGCGGCGCGGCATGTCAGTCTGGCGGGGCAGCGGATTGAATTGCCCAAGCGTGAATACAGCCTGCTTGAGATTTTGCTGGCGGGCATGAACCGGGCGGTGAGCAAGTCCGAGATCGCGAACAAGCTGTTTGCGTTCGATGACGAGGCGGCGCCGAATGCGATCGAGGTCTATATCGCGCGGCTGCGCAAGAAGCTGGAAGGGTCGCCGTTGCGGATCGAGACACAGCGGGGCACGGGGTATCTGCTGACGGCCGTCGGCGATGCCGGGGCTGCGGCGGACAGGACCGGCGCGGCAGACGGGGGCCGGTCCGATGCCGCGCTGCCCGGCGCGGCGAAGGTCTCTGCACCGCCCTCTGATTCTTCGCGGGACTGATCCGTGCACCCCCGGCGCATTTCCGTTCGCCGCCGTTTGCTGGCGATGCTGCTGGCGCTGTTCGTGGCGGGGCTGGGCGCGCTGTATCTGCTGGTGCGCGGCTATGCGCAGCAGACGGCTGACACGACGTATGACCAGTTGCTGCGGGCGTCGGTGCTGTCGATGGCCGACAGCCTGCAATTGGTGCAGGGCGACTGGCAGATGGATATGCCGTATGCGGCGCTGGCGCTGCTGGAACAGGCGCCGCGCGACCGGGTGTTCTACCGGGTGGCGGCGGCCAATGGCGCCTTGATTTCGGGGTATGCCGATCTGCCGGCGCCGCCTGCGCGCGGTGCGGACCCGGCTGATACGCCGCAGTTGTATGCGGCCAGCTATCAGGGCCAGCCGGTGCGCGTGGCCTGGATGGAACGCAAGGTGGCCGGCCCGCGCGCCACGGAAGCCGCGCGGATCCAGGTGGCGCAGACGCGCGAGGCCCGCGACGCATTGGCCGACAGTATCCTGTGGCAAGGCACGTTGGCGCTGATCGGCTTTACCGCCGCGGCGTTGGCGCTGGCCTATTGGGGGCTGCACCGTTCGCTGTCGCCCATCCAGCGCATCGAACGCGAGCTGGCCGGACGCAGCGCGTCGGACCTGCATCCCATCGCGGCGCCGGTGCCCGAAGAACTCGACACGCTGGTGCATTCGCTGGACGGGTTCATGGCGCGCCTGTCGGAAAACCTGGATACGCTGCGCCTGTTCATCGCCGAGGCGGCGCATCAATTGCGCACGCCGCTGGCGGCGCTGCATGCGCAGATGGAGGTGGCGCTGGACGAGGAAGACCCGGCCGAGCAGCGCCGCAGCCTGCTGGCCGTGCTGCGCAATGCCGAAAAGCTGTCGCGGCTGGTCAACCAGTTGCTCAGCGATGCCAGCGTCATTCACCGCAGCAACCTGCGCAAGTTCGAACCCGTGGACCTGGCCGACCTGCTCAGCCAGGCGGTGTACGACACGGTGCCGCAAGCGGATCCGCAGCCTGACGTCCGGCTGCACTTGCCGGATACGCCTGCGCGGGTGCCCGGTGACAGCCTGATGCTGCGCGAGGCCTTCAAGAACCTGGTCGACAACGCCCTGCGCCATGGCGCATCGACGAACGGACACATCGACATCCGGCTGGAACCTGACGACGGACACTGGCGTATCACCGTCTCCGACGGCGGGCCCGGCATCGCGCCCGCCTTGGCGCACAGCGCCTTCGAACGTTTTTCGCGCGGGCCCAATCCGCGCACGCCGGGCGCGGGCCTGGGGCTGTCGATCGTCAAACGCGTGGTCGACATTCACCAGGGCCGGCTCAGCCTGAGCAACCGGCCCGAAGGCGGCCTGCAAGCCCGGATCATCCTGCCGGTCAAACGCCATGACGCTTAGACTTTCTATCCTTGCCCGCCTGGCCACCGCCTGCACCGCGCTGCTGTGGGCAGCCGCTGGACATGGCGGGCAAACCAGTGGCGACGGCCTGGCGCTGGGCCCGGCCGCCAGCAAGCAGGTGCTGGTGGTGCATGCATCCAACAGCGTGCAGGTGTTTCGCGGGGTGCTGGAGGACTTCAGCCGGCTCAACCCGGGCGTGCGGCTGGAATACACGGAACTGTCGACCCAGGCGCTGTACAGCGACACCGTGGCACGGGCGTCCCGGACGCCCGATGCCAAGGCCGGCCCCGATCTCATCATCAGCAGCGCCATGGACCTGCAGACCAAGCTGGTCAATGACGGCTACGCCCAAGCCCACGTATCGCCCGAGACCCGCGCCCTGCCCGCCTGGGCCAACTGGCGCGACGAGGTCTTCAGCATCGGCACCGACCCCATCGTGATGGTCTACGCCACCCGCACGCTGGATGCCGCCCGCGCGCCCCGCACCCGCCGCGAGCTGCTGGCGCTGCTGCAAGCCCCCGACCAGCCGCTGGCCGGCCGGATCTCGACCTACGACGTGGAAGGCAGCGGCATCGGCTACCTGGCGGCCACGCAGGATGCACGCCTGGACAGTCTGGCCGGCGCCCTGCTGGCCGCGTTCGGCCGCAACCGCGTGGCCGTGCATGCGTCCACCGAAGACGCACTGGACAAGCTGCAGCGTGGCGAGATCACGCTGGCGCACAACCTGCTGGAATCCTATACCCGCCACCGCATCGCCCAGGGCGCGCCGCTGGCCGTGGTCTATCCCCAGGACTACACCCTGATGCTGTCACGTTCGGCCATCATCCCGCGGCAGGCGCCGCGTGCGGACCTGGGCGCCCGCTTCCTGGACTACCTGCTGTCGCCGCGCGGGCAGGAGATGATCGCCCGCCAATCCGGCATGCGGCCGGTGGGCGCGTCGGTGATTCCGGCGGCCGGGGTGCGACCGGTGGGCCTGGGCGTGGGCTTGCTGGTGTATCTGGATCCGCTGAAAAAACGCCATTTCCTGGACGTCTGGCGAGCCGCCGCACAGCCACAGTAGCGGCCTGATCAACCGCCCAACTGCCCCCCCGCCCGCACCAGGTCGGCCAGCGTGCGCACCTGCATCTTGCGCATCACCCGTCCCCGCCGCACCTTCACGGTGATCTCGCTGACATTCAGCTCGGCCGCGATCTGCTTGTTCAGCATGCCGCGCACCACCCGTACCATCACGGCCTTCTCGCCCTCGGTCAGGGTGTCCCAGCGCGCCCGCACCTCTTGCGAACCCGTCAGGTTCGCCAATTGGGCGCGGTCCTGCTCGATCGCCGCGTGGATCGTGTCCAGCAGGTCCTGGTCGCGAAAAGGCTTGGTCAGGAAGTCCACGGCCCCCAGCTTCATCGCCGCCACCGACATCGGAATGTCGCCGTGGCCGGTGATCATCACCACGGGCAGGCGCCGCCGGGCCTGCTGCATGCGGCGCAGCAGGTCCATGCCGCTCTGGCCCGGCAGCCGCACATCCAGCACCAGACAACCCGGGCCGGCATCCGCGCCGCTGTCCAGGAATTCCTGCACCGAGCCGTAGCCGCGCACCGGCAGGCCAACCGAGTGCATCAGATCCTCCAGCGAGTCGCGCAGGGAGGCGTCGTCGTCGACGATATGGACGGTGGCCGGTTCAAGCCGTGTGGATGCATTCATGGTGATTCTTCCTCGGCAGCCGCCGGCAGCGTGAAACAGAACACCGCGCCGCCGCGCGCGGCGGGCTCGGCCCACAGCCGGCC
>PJUB01000605.1_pt1 | contig 10002 bp, 7 predicted proteins | sample 1512141 | NCBI WGS metagenome assembly PJUB01 (sample SAMN08177677, study PRJNA422409) | Soil metagenome, whole genome shotgun sequencing project. | isolation source: Soil enriched on filter paper: alkali lignin treatment | place: USA: Madison | collected 2015-01-15 | reverse complement strand
CGCGCGCCGACCGGCTGGCCTATATCGGCGACCCCGACCAGGTCCAGGCACCGGTGCGCCAGTTGATCTCGCCCGCCTACGTCGAGCAGCGCACCGCTTTGCTGTCCGGCAAGGCAGCCGTGCACCCGCGCCCCGGCGTGTTCGCGGGCGTGCCGGCGCCGGCCGGCGCCGAGGCCCCTGGCACCACCGAGACCAGCCAGGTCGCCATCGTCGATGCGCATGGCAACGCCTTGTCCATGACCACCACCATCAACCTGAACTTCGGTTCCTGGCTGATGCCGCATGGCTTCTTCCTGAACAACGCCCTGACCAACTTCTCGTCGGCCCATGGCAAGGAGGCGCCCAATGCCATGGCACCCAACAAACGGCCGGTCACGTCGATGGCGCCCACCATGGTGTTCGATCACGACGGCAAGCTGGTGCTGGTGACGGGATCCGCCGGCGGCGGCTACATCGTCGACTACATCGCGCAGGCCGTGGTGGGCACGCTGGCTTGGGGCCTGCGCCCGGCCGATGCGCTGGCGCTGCCGCACGTCGCGGGCAACACCGGCCGCAGCCAGGTCGAAAAAGACCGTGTGCCACTCGAAACGGCCGCGCAGTTGGCGGCGCAAGGCCACAAGGTCGAACAGGTCGAAATGAAAAGCGGCGCCGCCGCGATTCGCGTGACGCCGCAAGGGCTGGATGGCGCGGCAGACCCGCGCCGCGATGGCGCCGCGCTGGGCGGCTAGAACCCAGGCCTGGCGGCGCCCAACCGCGCCGCAAGCGGGCCGGCGAGTGCGCTACGCACTCAGCGTGTCGTACAGGTCCACGTGGATTCGGGCAACGCGCTCGATGTTGAACTCGCGCTCGGCCAAGGCCCTGCCGGCCGCGCCCATGGCCTGCCGCAACGCCGGATCGCCGGCCAGGCGGGCAATGGCATCCGCCAGCGCCTGCGGGTCGCGCACCGGCACCAGCAAGCCCGTCTTGTCGGGGTCGATCGCATCGCGGCAACCCGGCACATCGGTCGTCACCACGGCACGGCCGCACGCGGCCGCTTCGATCAGCGATTTGGGCAAACCCTCGCGATACGAGGGCAACACGGCGATGTGCGAAGCCGCATACAACTGCGGCACATCCGAACGCTCGCCCAGGGCCTGGACGCACCCTTCACGCTGCCAGGCGTCCACCTCGGCCTGCGTGGCCGAAGCGGGATTGCCCGCGTCCACGCCGCCCACCAGCCGCATGGTCACCGGCACGCCGCGCTCGCGCAGCAGCCGGGCGGCCTGCACGAATTCCTGTACACCCTTGTCGCGCAGCAGACGCGCCACCATGGTCGCCACCACCGGCGGCGCGGCCGGTTCGGGCTGCGCCCGGTAGTCGTCCAGGTCCACCCCCGCGCCGCGGATCAGCACCACCTGTTCGTCACGCACCGCGCCCAGCGACTTGAGCATGTCGCGATCGCTGGCGTTCTGGAAGATGACGCGGCTGTTGGGGTGCCCCAGCGCAATGCGGTACAGCCGCGCCACCACGACGCGCACCAGCCGCATCTTCAGCGAGTTGGACAGGAACACGAAGCCCAGCCCGGAAATTGCCGCCACCATGCCCGGCACCCGGGCCAGGCGCGCGGCGATGCCGCCGTAAAGCACCGGCTTGATCGTCACCAGGTGCACCACCTGCGGCCGCAGGCGGCGGAACAGGCGTAGAAGCGCCAGCAGCGTGCCCAGCTCCTGCAGCGGATGCTTGCCGCTGCGCGTCATGGGAATGGCGTGGTGCGTCATGCCCAGCGCCTGGATATCCGCTACCGCAGGGCCGTCCATCGTGGCGACGTGCACGTCGTAGCCCGCGCGCTGGGCGGCCAGCGCCAGCGGCACGCGGTGCGACATGAAGAACGCGGGGTTGTTGACGACGAACAGCAGACGGCGGGCGGCGCTCATGCCGTTTCTCCGGAAATGCGGCGCCAGACCGCGATGTAACTTTGCACCATCCGCGCCAGGTCGAAGTTTTCCAGCACCCGGGCGCGCCCAGCCTCGCCTGCGCGTCCCTGGCCACGTGACGCCACTTCACGCAGGCCGGTTTCGATGCCGCGCGCCAGCGCCTCGGGCTGCTCGGGCGGCACCACCACGCCAGTCTCGCCGATGATGTAGGCAGCATCGCCCACGTCCGTCGCCACGCAATAGACACCGCAGGCCATCGCCTCGGCCACCACGTTGGGAAAGCCTTCGGCGCAGCTGGACAACACATGCAGGTCCAGCCCGTTCATCACCGCAGGCACGTCGTCACTGGGGCCGGCCAGCACCAGCCGGTCGCGCAGGTTCAGTTTGTCGACCAGCGCCATCAAGTCCGGGTTGTCCACAGTCATGCCGCGCCCTACCAGCACGCAGCGCAGGCCGGCATCGCGGCCGTCACGCACCAGCGCGGCCACCGCGCGCAGCAGGTTGGCATGGTCTTTGAGCGGGTCCCAGCGGGCCACGCAGCCAATCACCGGCACGTCGCCGGCCAGGCCCCATTGGGCCCGCACGCGTTCGCGCGCGGCCAGGTCCGGCGCGTAGCGCGACAGGTCGTAGCCGTTGGAGATCACCACCATGCGGTCGCGCCGGTAGCCCTTGGCGGCATGGCGTTCGGCGGCATTCTGCGCGGCGCAGACAATCGCCCTGGGCAAAACGCCGGACAAGGCCGCGCACGCACGCAGCACCATGCGCGCCGAGCGGCTGCTGCGCTCAAGATGGGCGCCCGAATTGCGAATGCCCCAGGCGATCGCGCGCACGCCAGCCAGACGGGCCGCCATGCCGCCGATCAGGTCGGCGTGGTACATCCAGGTCTGCACGGCGTGCGGCTTGGCCTGCGCGATCACACGGCGCAGCGCCATGAAACCGCCCAGGCTGACGCGGCCGCGAGCCATGCCAAGCGCGTGGACGGCAACCCCCGCGGCGCGCAAGCGCGCACCGTAGATGCCCTCGTCGGTGAGCGACACCACCACGTGTTCGACGGCCGGGTCCGGATAGGTGGCCAGGCGCCACAGCACGGATTCGGCGCCGCCCTGCCCCAGGCCGGTAATGACGTGCACGACACGCAATGCGGCCTGGCTCATCGCCCTTCCCTGACGGCTTCGAACAGTTCATCCCATTCCGACAGCACGCTGGCCAGCGCATAGCGCTGGCGCACGGCGGCCGCGGCGCGCGCCCCCATCTGCTGGCGCAGCGCGATGTCGCCCAGCAGGCGCCGCAGCGCCTCGCGCAGCGCGTCGCGGTCGCCAGCGGGCACCAGCAGCGCGTCCTGGCCGTCGCGCGTCATTTCGCGCGGGCCGCTCGGGCAATCGAATGCGGCGCAGGGCAGGCCCAGCGCCATGGATTCCAGCAGCACATTCGGAAACCCTTCCACCAGCGAACTCAGCACGAAGGCCTGGCCACGTGCCAATTCGTCCCACGGCGTTTCGGTTCGGCCGGGCAGCGCGACCCGCGATTGCAGGCCCAGCCGTGCCACCTGTTGTTCGAGCGCGCCGCGCTCGGGGCCTTCGCCCCAGATGCGCAGGTTCCAGTCCGGAAAATCGGGCGCCAGCTGCGCGAACACATCGATCAGGAGGTCGAACTGCTTGTCGGTCACCAGCCGACCCATCGCCAATAGCGTGCGCGGCGAACCGTCATCGCTCTGCGTCACCAGCGGCGCATCCAGCAGCGGCGCGGGCAGCGGGTTGGGAATCACGGCCAGGCGCTTGATGCCCGGCACCTGGCGCGAAAACGGGCCGGCCGTGTCCGCCGCCTGCACCGTGACCATGTCGGCACGCGGATACAGCAGGCGGCGCAGCCGACGCCACACCGTGCCGGTGGTGGTCTCGGCCACCGGGTTGGTGCGCTCGCAGACGATGAGCGGCGCGCGCAATCCGCGCGTCGCCAGGATGGCGGCGACATTGACGTTGGTCAGGAACGACACCACCACATCCGGCGCGGTATCGCGGATGTGCCGGCGCAGCGCCAACAGGCGCCGCAGCGCGGCCAGCGGCCCCGACACCCGGGTACCCGCCAGGTCTGCCAGCCATTCCAGCTTGACCTTTTCCGACAGGGGATAGAAGCAGGTTCCCTTGGACGAGTAGGTCGGCGTCAGGGTGACATCGTCTCCGCGTTCGGACCAGGCGTTGACCAGCGTGGCGGCCACGCGCTCGGCGCCCCCGGCGTGCATGGAACTGACCAGCATCAATATCTTCATTCGTCAGCGACTCCCAAACGTTCCTCCTTGCTCACCGCCTGCGCGGTAGCGGTCCAACCAGGCCTGCATCATCAGCACGCCCCAAAGATGGCTATCCCAATTGCGATGGCCGGACACATGCTCGCGCCACTTGCGCAGAATGGGCTCCGGCTCGAACCAGCCTTCCTGGCGCAGGCGCGCCGGGTCCAGCAAGGCCTCGGCCCAGTCGCGCAGCGGACCACGCAACCAGGCGGCCAGCGGCACCGCGAAACCGCGCTTGGGCCGGTCCACCAGCGCCTGCGGCACGTGGCGGTACAACACCTGGCGCAGCAGCCACTTGCCGGTGGCGCCGCGCACCTTGTACTGGTGCGGCAGGCTCCAGGCGAATTCATAGACACGGTGGTCGATCAGCGGCACGCGCGTCTCGAGGCTGACCGCCATGGCGGCGCGGTCCACCTTGACCAGGATGTCGTCCGGCAGGTAGGTCACCGTGTCGAGCTTCATCATGGATTCGAAGATCGAGCCGCGCATCTCCTGCGCGAACTCGGAGACCGGCTCGACGCCGCCCTTGACCACGCGGGCCGGGTCGGACCAGTACGACACGAACAAACGATAGAAATCGCCGCGCGTATCGGCGCGCAACAGCTCGCCCAGCTTGCCGACCTTGCCGCGCCAGGCGCCACGGCCTGGCAGATGGGTGGACGCGCTGAGCAGCGCGCCGGCAGGCGTGCGCAGCAAGGACGGAACCCGCTCGAATTTCTGCCACCAGTTGTTGACGCGGAAATAGCGCGAATAGCCGCCGAACAGTTCATCGCCCCCGTCGCCCGACAGGGCCACGGTGACATGCTGGCGCGCCATGCGCGTCACCAGCGAGGTGGGAATCTGCGACGAATCGGCGAAGGGTTCGTCGTACATGTCGGCCAGACCCGGCACCACGGCCAGCGCGTCGTCGGCGGTGACGTACAGTTCGGTGTGGTCGGTGCCCAGGTGCATGGCCACCGCCTTGGCGTGCTGCGCCTCGTCGTAGCCCTTTTCATGGAAGCCGATGGCAAAGGTGCGCACCGGCTGCGAGCTCTGCGCCTGCATCAGCGACACGATGGTCGATGAGTCGATGCCACCCGACAGGAACGCGCCCAGGCTGACGTCGGACAGCATCTGGCCACCCACGGCCTTGGACAGCACACTTTCCAGCGCGTCGGTGGCTTCGGCATCGGAACCGAACGACAGGCGCGATTGCGCCGCGGCGTCCGCGGCTTCGCGCGCCGACCAGTACACGTGCGGCTGCGGCATGCGGCGGCTGCGGGTGTCGTCGGCCGTGAATTCGATCCAGGTGCCCGGGGGCAGCTTGGCAATGCCTTCGTAGATGGATTGCGGCGCCGGAATGTAGTTGTGGCGCATGAACGAGGCCAACGCATTGCGGTTCAGGTTGCGGCCGAATCCCGGGATCGGCATCAGCCCCTTGAGCTCCGAGGCGAACACCAGTTCCGCGCCGGAATACCCGTAGTACAGCGGCTTTTCGCCCATGCGGTCGCGCGCCAGCATCAGCTTGCGCGAGGCGCGGTCCCACAGCGCGATGGCGAACATGCCTACCGAGGCCTGCAGGGTGGCCTCGATGCCCAGCGCGGTGAAGCCCGCCAGCAGCGTCTCGGTATCCGAATGGCCTCGCCAGGCCGGCGCCAGGCCGGACTGTTCCAGCTGCTGGCGCATATCCATATGGTTGTAGATCTCGCCGTTGAACACCATGACGTAGCGGCCGCAGGCGGACACCATAGGCTGGTGACCGGCCTCGGTCAGGTCCTGGATTGCCAGGCGCACGTGCGCCAGCGCCAGCTCGGCGCCGGTGTCTTCCCAGAAGCCGTTGCTGTCCGGTCCGCGGTGACGGATGCGGCGGCAGCTTTCCGCCAGCACTTGCGCCTTATCGCCCAGGGGGCCCCAAATTCCGACAATTCCACACATGATCTAGGTTCTCGTGGTCACCGCAGCAACGGCGTGACGCGCGGCCTATCGGCCCGGTGCGCGCACGCCGTCAAAAAGTTCTTCCCAAAGGCCCAGCACCCGCTCGGCCGAATACCGCTCGCGCACCGCCGTGGCCGCCTGGGCCATGCGCTGGCGGCCGGTTTCGTCGGACATCACCGCATCGAGTGCGCGGCACAGCGCATCCACATCGCCGTTGGGCCGCACCAGCACGCCATCGACGCCGTCACGCACGATCTCGCGCGGGCCGGTATCGCAATCGAATGCCACCGCGGCCAGACCGCTGGCCATGGATTCCAGCAGCGTATTGGACAGCCCTTCGAAACGCGAGGTCAGCACATACAGATCGGCGCTTTGATACCAGTCGCCCACGTTGCCCGCCCGGCCGGGCAAGCTGACGCGGTCTTGCAGGCCGGCGCCTTGCACCTGCGCCTCCAGCGCGCGGCGTTCGTCGCCTTCGCCCAGGATAACCAGATCCCAGTCCGGATGCGACGGCGCCAGCCGGGCATAGGCCTGCACCAGCAGGTCGAATCCCTTGTCTGCGTGCAGCCGGCCCACGGCCAACAAACGCTTGCGGCCGTCACCCGTTTGCGGCGTCAGCATCGGCATGCCCTTGGGCAGGGGCCAATGCACCGGATTGGGGATGACGGCCAGCCGCGACCCCGGCACATGCTGCGCCAGCCAGTCGGCAGTGCCGCGTGTCAGGGCCACGACACGCGCGGCCCGGGGATACGTGAACCGGCGCAGTCGCTGCCAGAAACCGGACATCGCTTGCGAGGGGGGATGGGTGTGTTCGGTGGCGATGACCCGCGTGGACAGCCCGGTCGAAGCCAGCACGGACAGGACCGACGCCGTCGTCATCATGCCCAGCACGATATCGGGGCGAAACGCCTTGATCACGCGGCGCAGCGCGCGCACCCGCTGCACATTGCTCAAGATGCCGCGCAGGCCCCCGCCCTCGCCCGCCGTATGCAGCACTTCGCGCCGCACCTTGGGATGCAGGGTGTAGACGTCGCCGTCGGCGCTGGCCTGCGTCACCACCATCACCTCGCGGCCCATGCCGGCCCAGTGCGCGCTCAGGTCGGCGGCCACGCGTTCGGCGCCGCCGCCATGCAGTGAATGGATGAACAGCAGCACGCGTTGCGTGCGGGCGGAGTCGGCTACGGGCATTCAGTCGGCCTCTTGGGGTTCAACGCGGCGCAGGGCCACCACCAGGTAGCAGGCATAGGACAGCAAATACATCAGGCTGGTCGCCAGCATGATGCCGGCCGCGCCCATCCTGGGCGCCAGCACCATGTTCAGTCCTGCCTTCAGCGCAAAATTGCCCACCGCGATGGCGGACATGATGCGATAGCGGTTCTGGCTGGCCAGCAACTGCACCAGGATCAGCACGCCAAAATAGAACGGCAGCTGCAAAAGGCCCCAGCGCAGCACGTGCGCCACGGCCTCGGTATTCTCGGCAGTGAACGCACCGCGCTGGAACAGCACCGATACGCCCCACGGCGCCAGCAGCCAACCCACGGCCACGGCGGCCGCGCCGGCCAGCACCATCAGCATCGACCATTTCAGTGCCATGGCGCGCGCACGCGCCGTATCGCCCCGCGCCTGCACGTCGGCCAGCACCGGCAAGGCCGCACGCCCCACCGATACCGCGCCGATGCCCAGCACCAGCGACAGCAGGCGGCTGGCGTAGCCCAAGGTCGCGTTGGCATTGGCGCCCAGGTTGGCCGCGGCGTATTGGTCCAGCGGCCCCACGAAGCTCATGGCCACCTGGCCGATCAGCATCACGCCCGCGGCGCTCATCAGTTCGGGCCAGTGCGGCGAGCGCAACGTCAGCCGGGGCGAACCCCAGAAACCGCCGTCGGCCCGCGCGGCCAGCCAGGCCAGCCACACCGTCTGGATCGCATAGCCCACCAGCGTGCCCCACAGCAGCGGCCCGACGCCGTCGGCGCTGGCCGCCAGCATCACCCACGCCAGCGTGGCCACGGCAGGCACGCTGTCGAGCAAGGTATTGACGTGGCGTTCATGCGACCGCAACCGCGCGGCGCTGATGCCGGCCACCAGCAACAGGGCCGACACGGGCGCGAACGCCACCAGCAGATCGCCGGTCATGCCGCCCACCCGCGCGGACAGGCCCTGCCCCAAGCTGCTCAGCACATGCGGCCAGGCGAACCAGGTCAACAGCGCCAGCGCAATGCCGGCCGCCGCCACCCAGCCCTGCAGCTCCCGGATGAATTGGTCCCGCTCGGCGTCGTCGGCGCGGCGCAGACGCACCAGCACCGGGATCAGCACCACCGACAGCACGCCCACGATCGTGACCGGCAGCCAGGTGGCCATGGTCATCGTGAATTGATAGGCGTCGACGGCGTCGCTGACGCCGTAGCGGTACGCCACCGCCATTTCCTTGATGGCGCCGGCAGCCTTGCCCAACAGCAGGAACACCGCCACCCGGAACGCGCCTTTGAAGATGCGCTGGTGGTCCGGGTGGATGGTGCCGAGTTTTCGGATGAGTGCTTTCAAATCAACGCAGGAATTGCGTGTACCAAGGCATTGCCACTTCCAGGCCCTGCAGCACGGTGTGCGTGGGCTGGTAACCCAGCAGGCGGCTGCCCTTGCTGACGTCAGCCTGCGAATGGCGCACGTCGCCGGCGCGGAAGTCGCCGTAGACCGGCTTCTTGCCGTAGGCGACGTCCTGCTTGCCCAGCGCCTGCACCAGGAATCCGAACAGGTCGTTCAGGGTGCTGCGGCCGCTGACGGCCACGTTGTAGACCTGGTTGCGGGCCTCGGGCGGCGCCATGGCGGCCAGGATGTTGGCCTGCACCGCGTTGTCCACGAAGCAGAAGTCGCGGCTGGTCTCGCCATCGCCGTTGATGGTGACGTCGTCGCCCTTGATCATGGCGGCGGTCCATTTCGGGATCACGGCAGCGTAGGCGCCGTCCGGGTCCTGGCGCTTGCCGAACACATTGAAGTAGCGCAGTCCCACCGTCTCGAAGCCATACGAGCGCGCAAACACGCTGGCGTACAGTTCGTTGACGTACTTGGTGACAGCGTAGGGCGACAGCGGATTGCCGATGTTCTCTTCGACCTTGGGCAAGGCCGGGTGGTCGCCGTAGGTGGAGCTGGACGCGGCATAGACGAAGGATTTCACTTCGGCGTCGCGCGCGGCGACCAGCATGTTCAGGAAGCCGCCGATGTTCACCTCGTTGGTGGTGATCGGGTCTTTCAGCGAACGCGGCACCGAACCCAGGGCCGCCTGGTGCAGCACGAAGTCCACGCCCGCGGTGGCGCGGCGGCAGGCTTCCAGGTCGCGAATGTCGCCTTCGATGAAGCTGAAGCGGCGCCATTGCTCGGGCGTGACGGTGTCGCGCACCTCATCCAGGTTGCGCTGGTGGCCGGTGGCGAAGTTGTCCAGGCCGACCACGGTCTGGCCCAGCTTGAGCAGCGTTTCCAGCAGGTTCGAGCCGATGAAGCCGGCGCAGCCGGTCACCAGCCATTTGCGCGGCGTGGCGGAAAGTTCACGGGTAACGGTTTCGTAGCGGGTCGTCATGGCCGTATCCCCTTACAGACGCAGATCGGATTCGGCGGGCGACAGCACGTACTTCAGGTCGTACAGGATGTGCTCGACCTTGCCCAGCTTGCGGATGCCTTCGGCGCCCAGGGCCTTGAACTGATTGTGCGCGACTGCCAGGATCACGGCGTCGTACTTGCCCTCTTCGGGCTTGGCGACCGGCGTGATGCCGTATTCGTGCACCGCTTCTTCGGCCTCGACCCACGGGTCGTACACGTCCACGTTGACGTTGTAGTCGCCCAGTTCCTTGACGATGTCCACGATGCGCGTGTTGCGCAGGTCGGGGCAGTTTTCCTTGAAGG
>PJUB01000604.1_pt1 | contig 10008 bp, 6 predicted proteins | sample 1512141 | NCBI WGS metagenome assembly PJUB01 (sample SAMN08177677, study PRJNA422409) | Soil metagenome, whole genome shotgun sequencing project. | isolation source: Soil enriched on filter paper: alkali lignin treatment | place: USA: Madison | collected 2015-01-15 | reverse complement strand
GTTGGCGCTGCCGGGCGTGTAGACCGTGTTGGCGAACGCCTCGAGCGGCATGCCCGCCAGGGTCAGTGCGCCCGCCGCGCCGGCGGCCAGTGCCGCGCGCCGGGTGGCGCGCAAGGTGCTGCGAGACTTGCCGCGCGAGGTGGCCAGCTCGGACACGACGACCCAGCCCTGGACCGCTGCGCTCCAGATAATGCGATATGCGATGTTCATGCTAGAACCACCTCAATGGATTTGATTTGATGCTCCAATGATGGGATTCCCGCTGCTGTTCAGGTTGACGCCATTTCCGACAAGGCTGAGGAAATTTCCTATAGCGCGCTAAGATGTAAGTCCCAGTAACGCCAAGCGGAGTCCAGGGGCCGGATAGCCTTTCAAAACAGCTACACTGCGTGCGGTCGCCGCGCTACGCAGATGGCGGCCTTGCCATCACGTCACCACCATCGCCGTGACCGCAGCGCAAACGGCCAGGCAATACGCCCGGTCCATCTTGTTAAGCGTTGATAGGAACCCTCCTCTTGACCACCGTACTCATCGTCGACGACCACCCCGCGCTGCGCCTGGTCCTGAAGACGCACCTGGCCCAGGTCATGGGCGTGACACAGATACTCGAAGCCGGCAATGGCCAGGACGCCGTCCAGATGGTCCGCGATTCCCATCCCGGGCTGGTCATCCTGGATATCGACATTCCCCGCATCAATGGCCTGGATGCCATTCCGCGCATACGCGCGGTCGACCCCAAGGTCGGCATCCTCGTGCTCACCGGCCAGGACCAATCCGTATTCGCACCTCGCGTCAAGGAAGCGGGCGCCAACGGCTACGTCAGCAAATCGCAGGAAATCGTCGAAATCATCCGCTGCGTCGAAGCCGTGCTGGCCGGGTACATCGTGTTCCCCAGCGCCGACGTGCTGCCGGGCGCCCAGCGCGCCGACCGGCAGAGCAACTACGTCGAACGGCTGGACCGGCTGTCTGACAAGCAGGTCATCATCATGCAGATGCTGGCGCGCGGCATGTCCAACAAGCAGATCGGCGAGGCGCTCTTCATCAGCAACAAGACCATCAGCACCCACAAGACCCGCATCCTGGCCAAGCTCGAACTGCACACCTTGGTCGAACTGATCGACTTCGCCCGCCAATGCCACATCGCGCCCTAGGCCCGCACCGCGCCCTGGTGCTGGGCACGGCCAATGACCTGACGCGTCGCCTGGGAGCCCAACTGTCGGCGTTGGGCCTGGGCGTCGTCAACCTGCCCCAACTGGCGCGCAAAGATGCCCCGCGGGTGCGCGGCGCTCGCGTGGTGGTGTTCTGCCAACTGCCCGCGGAACAATACCCGGACGCGCGGCAAGTGCTCGACTACGGCATTGGCCAGGCCATCTGGCTGGCGATGGGTCGCGACGCAGGCATCGAGATTGCAACGCCCGTTCACGCCACCCTGGATATCCCGGTGCGCGAGGCCGACCTGATCGGCGCGCTGGCCAGCGCAGGCTATCTGGCGCCGGCAGACCTGGAACTGGCCCATATCAACGAAACCCTGCTGCGGCTGGTCAGCGGCAACCGCACGGTCACGGCCGAACTGGTGTCCAGCTTGCTGGCCACGGCTGCGTCGGATATCAACGACTACCGGCGTGAATGCGCCGACAGGCACTGGATCGCGGCCAGTTCACGCGCGCACCGGCTGGCGGGCACCGCCCGCATGGCCGGTTGTGACACGCTAACCGCGTTGAGCATCCGCGCAGAATCGTTGTGCGCCCAAGGCGACGTCGAAGACGTCCAGGCCTTGAATCGATTGCTTGTGCCCGGCGTCGAACGCCTGTGCCTGGCGTTGCGCCAGCTTGAAGCCACGGCGACCTCGTAGGCAGGCACTGCGGGCTTTGCCTTGCCTTGCACGCGGCAGGGCGGCGCCTTCTGCCCCGCGCCGCCTTTTTTTTCAGCGCCGGGTGATGCTGCCGCCCAGCACGGCCGCCAGCATCACCTTGATATCGGCTGGCTCGGTCTTCCTGATATCGGCCACCCCATGCGCCCCGACCTGCAGCGCCAGGTAATCGAAATTGGCGGGTTCCGTATGCTGCTGCACGAGCACCTTGGCATAGGGGAACACCGCTCGAACACGCGGTACGACCGCCAGGCATTTGGTCGAACTGCCCAGAATGTCCAGCACGATCAGCTCAGGGGCGGCATCGACCCACGAGCGCAGGACATGCGGCAGACGCCGCAGCTCGACGCAGGTCATGGGCTCGAACAATGTCCTGAACTTGATCTGGCACGATAGCCGCCCGGCGGCATTGTCCGTGATTATCAGGGCTTTCAAAGCATGTTTCCTTGGGCAAATGCCCTCACCTGATGCCATCGGATCAAAAGTTGCAAGAGCAAGCCATTCTGAGCCGACCTGAATTCGTCTGAGATTGGAAATTTCCGATCGGGTCACGTGAAATTTCCTACGCGGGGCCTGTATTCTCTTGGCCAGCCTCCGGTGTCGCGCATGTTCATGCGACACACGCTTCAATGGGCCTGCCCGCCGGCGCCTTGCGCCATCAATCTCTCGAATTCAGGCACCGCGCCGTCAAAGCGCACCTGCCCCTGGTTCAGGTAGATCACCCGGTCGACCAGCCCAAGCAGGTGGGCCCGGTCGGTTGTCAGCAGCAAGGTGCCACCGCCCGCGCATTTGGCCTTGATGGTATCGAACAGCAGCTGTTCCGCCTGCGGGTCCAAACATTCGGACGGCGTATCCAGCACAAGCAGCTCACGCCGGGTCAAGGTCAGCCGAGCCAGCGCCAGCAGCTCGCGCGTGCGTCGTCCCAGGGACGGCAGCGCAGCACAGGCCGTGCTTAACCCCTGCGGCCAACGCGACACCGCGGATGCCAATCCAACCTGTTGCAGGCAGGCCGCCAGCTCGTCGTGGCTGCGGCGCCCTTCCAGGTTGAGATACTCCTGGGGCGTCGTACCGATGGGTTCAGCGCTTTGCCAGCCATAGTGCGCCTTGTCGCGCAACGCCCTGGCATGCTCGTGCGCCAAGGGGCTGCCCGCCCAATCGAGGCTGCCCTGCGCAGGCGCCATCACGCCTAGCAGCAGCTTGATCAAGGTGGTCTTGCCGCTACCCGCAGGGCCGACAATGGCCACGCGTTCACCGCGGCGGATATCCAGCGACACCGCCTTCAAGGCATCGGCCGAACCGGCGCCATAACGAAAGGCCACGTCGCGCAGCGACCAACCTGCGCCAGCCTGCGCCGTGCCGCCGCCTGCGGCCTGCGCCTGTGCAGCCTGCGCCAAGGTGTGATTCACCTGATGCAGGCAGCGGCTCATCTGCCGCACGCTGGGCAACACGGTCATGAGCGCGCTCAGCGGCTGCAACATGCGGCCCGACAGCAGGATGGCGGCAAAGATGCCGGCCGGCTGCATGCGGCCGGCCATGACCAGGTAATAGGCAACCACCACGATCAACAGCGTCTGGGCGTTGCCCAACAGCGTCAGCGCCGCGCCGCAGTGTGATTGCAGGGCAAAGCGCCGTTGTTCGCGCAAGCGCATCGCCTCGGTGGATTCCAGGTATTCGGCGGCCAGCGTCGATTCGGCATTGACGCCGCGATACAAGGCCAAACGGTCGGCGGTGAGGGAAAACGGCGCGATGTCGTCGGCCCCCATCGCATTCAGCTGGCGGTCGTAACGCCAGACGCACCAGCTCGCCGCCGCCATGGCGCATACAGGCACCAACGCGATCAGGCCCCCCATCCAGGCAATGATGGCCAGGTACAACACGGTAAAGGCCAGATCCACCGCCGAGCTGCCCACCAGGTTCCAGTACAGCGAGCGCAGCCGCGACAGGGCTGCCAGCCCGCGCACCGCGCCCTGCCCCCATTCCATGGCCTGCGACAGCGGCGCGCGGCTCATCCAGTGCACCAGTTGCGGCAGACAGGCCGTCTGGAATTCGTTGGCCAGGCGCGTCAGGGCTCGGCTGCGCTCGTTGCGCAGCAGGTATTCCAGCCCCAGGCACAGCAACGCGCCCAGAGACAGCACCCACAACGACATTTCGGCCTGGGCCGGCAATACCCGGTCGTAGATGGCATTCATGTACAGCGGGATGACCAGCGCGAAAGTATTGATGACAAAGGTGGCCAGGCCGATTTCCTTGAGCAGGCGGGTGTCGGACAGCGCCGCCTGGCGGAATTCGCGCCAGCCCAGGCGGGCGAAGGTCTGCGCAGGCACGACGCGGTACAGCGTCGCCCCCGCCGGCACCACGCCGGCCCGGCCGGCCAAGTCGGCGGCACGCGGGTGGCCTGCAGCGACAGGCGTATCCCATGCCGCCGGGCGGGCGTCGGCCCCCAAAGCCTGCCAGCCATCCCCCGCGTACACCGCCGCCCCTGCCCGCCCGCCCAGGATCCAGACATACGCGCCGGGCGTCACCTCGCCGTCCGCCAGACCCGGCTTGCGGGACAGGTCCGTCGTTGCCAGGCAATCGACGCGCAGGTGCGTGGCGGCCGCCTTGAGCCAAAGGCCGATACCTGCTTCGCCGGCCAGTTGCCGGGCCTGCCTGCGCCATTGCCAGTGCGCGGCAGGGCCCAGCACCTGTTCGGCCGCGTCCAGCAGCGCATCCGCCAGACCGTCTGGGGCCCGCGCGATGGGGTCGGGGGAAGAAACACCGACAGGCGGTGCGGCGTATGCGTAGCGAAGATTGTCCATGGATTGCCTATTGGTATGCGGGCCGGGGCGGAATGCGGCGGGCGCTAGTGCGACACAATGATGGTGTGCCCGCCCTGCGACCAGGTCTGGTGATCCGCCGTGTTCTCTGTCATCGTCCACCCGGTCTGGGAAACACTGAACGAGTCCTGGGCGTCGAGCCGGATCGTCATCGAGGATGCGTCGGGGCCGGATACCAGTTCATTCAGGTTGATCGACACCCGATCGGTCTTGCCATCGGCAAAGTCGATGGTGGAAATGTGCGAGATACGCACACTGGCATCCAGGCTGAACGAGCCACCCGCGCCTTGTTTGACCATGACGTCGTTGCCGCCCGCGCCGCCGTCGATCTGGTAGCGGGACAGGTCACCCTGGTTTGAAAAGGTGAAGCGGTCGCCCTTGGACGAACCGACGATCTTGCCGATCTGCACCAGGGTATCGAACGACCCGAAGCCGTCCTGCACCTGTCCCGACGACAGGTTGGCATCAATGCCCTGAGGCGATGTGTGGTAGCTGGCGGTGGCCAGGCCATCGGCGCCGCCGATCAGCACGTCGTTGCCGCCGTTGCCCACCAGCACGTCGGCGCCGCCGTTGCCGATCAGGGTGTTGTTGTCGTTGTTGCCGATGAGGGTGTCGGCCAGCGTCGTGCCGGTGATATTGCGCACCCCGGAGACCCGGTCCGACCCGTACTCGGCCTTGCCGATGGTCTGCACCGTGGTACTGAGATTGGCGGTGATGCCACGGTCAAGCAGCGAATAATCGACCGTGTTGTTGCCGTTGCCCAGCGACAGGACGTCGTTGCCCTTGCTGCCGTAGATATAGTTGTTGCCGTTGACTTCGGTGATCTGGTTGTTGTTGTCGTTGCCCCAGATGGTGTCGTTGAAGCCATAGGTGCCGGTGACGTTGTTGATGTCGTACAGCTGGTCCTGGGTGCCGTAGCCGTCGTTCAGGGCCATACCGTGCCCTGGCCCGACTCCGGGATTGCCGCCGCCGCCCAGGTCCACCACAATGCCTTGCGTGGCGCCCCAGGTGTAATAGGCCGTGCCCCCCCTCAGGGTGTCATTGCCCCGGCCACCGAACAGCAGCGTACGGGCGTTCTCGGCCGTCAGCGTGTCGTCGTAGTCGCTGCCCCAGATGCCCTCGAAGGCCATCAGCGTATCGGTGTAGCCGCCATGCGTGACCGTGCCGTTGCCCGCGCTGTTCAAGAAGGCGGTGACCGCGCCCGAACTGCTGGCATACAGCGCGTAGTCCGACAAGCCCGCCGTGCCATCCAGGGTATTGTTGCCGCCCGCGCCGTCGAAGTAATTGACGTAGCGCCCGCCCTTCATGTAGTTGTCGGAATTCGAGCCCAACAGATAATTGTTGCCGGCCGAGAACGACGCGTGGATGTCTTCGATGTCGGTCAGCGTATCGCGCCCGAAGGCGGTGGCGTCGTTGAACCGAAAGGTCATTGAACCGTTCACGTAGGACACTGTGAGCGTGGACGCAAAGCCGGTCTGCAAGTCGACATACAGGTTCTGGCTCAAGGCGCTGTAATCCACCAGGTCACGCCCTTCCCCCCCGTCTATCGTGGTATAGCCCAGGCCGCCGATGAACGTGTCATCGCCCTGCCCGCCATGCAGCGTGCTGTCTTTGACCGCGTAGAGCGTGTCGTTGCCCCGGCCGCCGAAGACCTCTTGAAAATTGGAAATCTGGTCGGCGCCGCCGCCTGCTTTCTGCACCGCGCCGTTGATCAGGTTGATCGTCAGCGCCACATCCAGCTTGGAGTAGTCCAGCGTGTTGCGGCCATTGCCGCCGTCCAGCACGTCCGACCCGGCGCTGCCAATGACGGTATCGTCGCCGTCGCCCGCAAAAATCGTGTTGTCGGCCCCATCGCCTTCCAGGGTGTCGTTGAAGCGAGAGCCGATCAGGCCCTCGATGCCCTCGTAAGTGTCGGTGCCGCCATACCCGTTGCGATTGGCGGCCGTGCTGCCGGTGGCCAGGCTGGCGTAGACGCCGTTGGCCTGGGTGGCCTGGCTGTAGTCGACCACGTCGCGGCCGGCGCCGCCCGACAGCACATTGCGGCCCGCGCCGGAGATGAACACATCGTCGCCATCGCCGCCATATAGCCTGGCGTCTTCGGCGCCTGCGATCAGGATGTCGTCATGCTGGGTGCCGACGATGCTGTCGATATCGATCAGCGTGTGGATCGCCTTGCCGCCCAGGGTGGTGACGCCGGTGCGCAGATCGACATTGATGCCGGCGGCAAAGCCGCTGTAGTCGACGGTGTCGTGGCCGGCGCCGCCGTCGTACACGCCACGCGCGGTCGATGCCACGATACGGTCGTCGCCCGCGCCGGCATGGATTTCGATCGGAGTATTGCCGGCATGGATCGTATCGTTGCCGCTGCCCGTGGTGACCTGGGTGGACCCGGATGCCGATGCCAACACGAACGAACCGTCTTCGCGCTGGATCTCGTAGGGGTTGTCCATGATGACGAAGGTGGCGTGGTGCTCTTGCAGCGGTCCGCCCTGGCGCGAATGGTATTCGAAGGTCAGCGCCAGGGAATCCAGGCGGCCTTTCGGGTACAGCAGCAGCACGTCGCCGGGGTTCAGCCCGTAGGCCCGCCCTTCGGCAGTGCCGTATTCGACCACGCGGTAGCCTACCGGCAGGCCACGGCTGATGTGCACCCGGCCCGCGGCATCCATCAGGTGGATGACGCGCGTCATCATGTCCGGCGAAAAGCGGGCGGGATCGTCGGCATAGACGGTCCAGTCGGCGGTCTCGGAGGACAGGTCGATGGTCTTGGTGCCGTATTGCACGGCCAGCGTCGGGTCGGTTTGCGCGCCCTGGGTCGCGGCGCCGCCCCGGTAAACATGATTGGCCGAGTCGATCTTGGCGTCCAGCTGGTACAGCCGCATCGACTTGTCGTCGATCACGGGGCCCGGATCGATGGGGTTGGCCGGGTCGACCGGGTCGATCGGGTCGACCGGGTCGATCGGGTCGACCGGGTCGATCGGGTCGGTTGGCTCGGGCGCCGGAGGAGGAGGCGGCGGCGGAGGCGGAGGTGGAGGCGGCTGGGGAGGTTCCGGCGGCGGCGTTTCCGGCACGCCCGGGTCTTCAAGCGGCGAGCCCGACGATGACGCCATTTTCAGGGGGGCATCGCTATCCGATGCATGGACCTCGGCGGGCTTGGTCAGCGACAGCGCATCCACGCGCTGATGGCCGCCGTCGCCGGTCTTGCCGCTGGGCGTGTCCTGCGGGGCCTCTTGCTCGACCACCACGACCTCTTCCACGACCTTCTCGACCACCTTTTCGACGACTTTCTCGACGACCTTGGGATCGGCCGCCGAGGATGCCGCGGCGGCAGGCGCAGCGGCGGCTGTCGGATCAATGTTGACGACCTTTCCCAGACGCAGCACGTCGTCAGAGGTCAGCACGCGACCGTCGGCGAACTTGAGCGTATACAGGTTCTGCTCGTATGAGGCCAATTCGGCCGCCAGCGGCAGAACCAGCGTCTTGCCGTCCGGCGCCTTGAGAATGACGTCAGCGCCGTCGATCAGCACGGCGACATCGGCGCCGGCCATGTTGACCTGGTTTTCCGCCCGGGTGTAGATCACCGTGGATACGGGGGCAAGCCCGGGGTCCGGCAAGGTAGCGGTGTTGGTAGTGGTCATGAGGATTTCCGCGTTTCGGGGTGATGTAAAGAGTCTGGTGTTGCAGAGCCGCGTCAGGAAGCGTCAAGCGGCTTCAGTGACCACCGGGTTCGGACAAGGCCGTTTCGGCGGCCTGGTAGATGGGCTTGGCCAGATAGGCCAGTACCGTGCGTTGGCCAGCTTCGAGAAAGGCCTCGACGCTCATGCCGGGCCGCACGCGACGCATCTGCTCGCCCGCATCCACCGACAGCGACACGATGTAGTGGCGGTCGCCGTTGGGTTCAGTAACCACATCCGGACTGATGATGGTGACCTTGGCGGGCAGCGCCCTGCCCGCCCCGGACAGGGCGCTGATGCGCACGCGGCCCGCCATGCCGACCCAGATGTGGTCGCGGTCTTCGGGCTTGACCTTGATCTCGGCCACCAGCGGCACGTCGGTAGGTGACAATTCAATCAGGTCGCCGCCGGGCTTGATGACCATGCCCTCGTGTGGCGCGATGACGCGGTGCACCTGGCCATCGCCCGGCGACAAGATGCGGGCGGCGTCCTTGCGGCCAGTATTGGCATGGGCCTCGGCCCCGATACGCGACAGCTGCATCTGCGCCTCGTTCAGTTCCTGGCGGGCATGGGACAGAAAATCGGCGCGCACCTGGCCCAGGCGCGATTCGGCCTCTTGGCGCTCGGCCTGCACCCGCGGCAAGCGGGCGCGCGCCTGGTTCAGCGCCGACCGGATGCGTTGCAGATCGGCCCGCTTCTGCAACAGCACGCCTTCGGCAGCCGCGCCCGACTTGACCATGGGCTCGATCATGCGAACCTGCTGCTCTTGCAGCGCGGCTTCTTTTTGCAGGTCAGCGGCCTGGCTCTTGAGTTCTTGCGATTCGGCTTCACGCTGGGACATCTGGGCCACCAGCACCGATTCGGACTGCGCCTGCGCCGACTGGCGCAAGCGGTAGGTTTCGAGTTCGCCGGCATAGGCCTCGGCCAAGGCGCCGCCTGCGACGTCGGCGGGCGCTTGCGCGGCGATGTCGGTCGGCTTGGCGGCGGGCATGGGTTCGCCCGCGATCTCGCGTTGCAGGCGGAACTCCTTGGCCAGCAGCGACGCGCGGGTGGCCGCGCTTTTGGCGTAGGCCTCGTCGACCGTGTTGTTTTCCACTTCGGCCAGCAAGGTGCCGGTGGTGACCATGTCGCCTTCCTTGACGGCCATGTTGCGGATGACGCCGCCTTCCTGGGCCTGGATCAGGATGTTGTGCCGCTCCACCCGCACGACGCCGTTGCCGCGCACGTAGACATCCAGCGGAAACGCCGCGGACCACACCAGAAAGACCAGCAAGCCCAAGGCAATGCAGCCGGTGGCGGTGCGGGGCCGCAGCGCTGCCAGGCGCCCGCATCCATGCTGGACCCAGGCGCGCCACGGACGCACCACGACGTCGCCGCCCGGGGTGGCGTGCGCCGGGGATGGGGATCGGATCATGACTGCGGCCCCACATACAGCTGGATCTGGCCGGCGACATTCAGCGCGCCGTCCAGCTGGTTGACGATAGACAGCTTGTGTTCGTCGATCTGGAGTTCGGCGGCCAGCTGCTTGATTTCCAGCGCGCGCGAAAACTGCGAGGACAAGCGCCGACCGACTTCGCCGCCTTCGGCGGGAATGTGCGCCGATATCGTCAGGCCGGACGTGGCGATGCCGTCCAGGTTGGCGCGCAGCCAT
>PJUB01000595.1_pt1 | contig 10170 bp, 10 predicted proteins | sample 1512141 | NCBI WGS metagenome assembly PJUB01 (sample SAMN08177677, study PRJNA422409) | Soil metagenome, whole genome shotgun sequencing project. | isolation source: Soil enriched on filter paper: alkali lignin treatment | place: USA: Madison | collected 2015-01-15 | reverse complement strand
CAACTGCCGGAACACCGCGGTGACCAGGATGGCGACGAGAATGGTGGGGATACTGAGCAGCGTGTCGCCCAGCCGCATCAACGCGTTGTCGACCCAGCCGCCGAAATACCCGGCCGCCAGGCCCACCAGCAGGCCGATCGCCAGCGACAGCACCACGGTGGCCAGCCCGATCACCAGCGACATGCGCGAGCCGTACAGAATGGCGGACCAGACATCGCGCCCCTGGGTGTCGGTGCCCAAAAGAAACTGGGCCTCGCCCCCGGCCACCCAGCGCGGCGGCAGTTCGGCGTTCAGCAAATCCAGCTGTGCCAGGTCGTAGGGGTTCTGCGGCGCGATCAGCGGGGCAAACACGGCGAGCAGCACCACCGCCAGCAGCACGATGCCCGCGCCCATCGCCACGTAGTCCTGCCGCAGGCTCCACCACAGGTCGCTTTGGCGCATCCGCGCCAGCCTGCCCCGGCCCTGGCCGGAAAGCGGTTTAGTGAGCATTGGCGCCTCCTTTGACGTGCTGGCTGCGCAGGCGCGGATCGACCACGCCGTACATCATGTCCACCAGCGTGTTCAGCGCCACGAAGATGAAGGACACGATCACCAGGTAGGCGGCCATGACGGGAATATCCACGAACATGACCGATTGGATGAACAGCAAGCCCATGCCAGGCCACTGGAACACGGTCTCGGTGATAAGCGCGAACGCGATCAGGTTGCCGATCTGCATGCCGGTCACGGTAATGACCGGCATCAGGCAGTTGCGCAGCGCCAGCCGGAAATGCACCACCCGGTTCGGCAGGCCGCGGGCGCGGGCGAACTTGATGAATTCGGTGCGCAGCGTTTCCAGCATTTCGGCCCGCACCAGCCGCATGATGAGCGTGATCTGGAACAGCGCCAGCGTGATGGACGGCAGCACCAGCGCGGCGCGGCCCGACGGCGTCAAGAGACCCGTGGTCCAGCCGCCGATCCGCACCGTCTCGCCGCGGCCAAAGCCCGGCAGCCAGCCCAGCTGCACCGAAAACACCAGGATCAGCATGATGCCCACCACGAAACTGGGCAGCGAAATACCCAGGATGGACACGAACTGCAGCGCCTGCGCGACCCGCGACTTACGGTAGATGGCCGTCAGCACGCCCAGCGGCACCCCCACCAGCAGCGACAGCAGGGTTGCCATCATGACCAGTTCGAAGGTGGCCGGAAAACGCTCGGCCACCAGCGCGAACACATCCTGCTGGTTGCGGTAGGAAATGCCGAACTCGCCGTGCGCGGCGTTGGCCACGAAGTGCACGAACTGCATGCCCACCGAGGCATTGAGCCCCAGGCGCTCGCGCAGCTCGTCGCGCTGCGTCTGCGAGGCCTGCTCGTTGAGCATCATGTCGACGGGATCGCCGACGAAACGGAAAATCACGAACGCCATCAACGCCACCGCCAGCATCACGCCGACCGCGTTGACGACCCGCCTCACTATGAACGCCAGCATGTGCGCCCCCTGTCAGCCCTGGTTACGAACGCCGGCATCGACGCCCCCTGATCCGCTCTCGCAAGGCTGGCCGCCAGAGCGGCCAGCCCGCCATCACTTCATGTGCACCGTCCACAGGCGCGCCTTGTTGTCGGGCATCTGCAGCACGTCGCCCACATTGGCGCCCACGGCCCAGGCCATGGGCTGCTGGTGCAGCGGCAGGAAGCGCACGTCGTCGTGCAGGGTCTGCAGAATGTCGGCCATCATCTGCACGCGCTTGGGCCGGTCCATTTCGGCGGCCGCGGCGTCAATGCGCGCATCCAGCGCCGCGTCGCCCCACTGCCCCCAGTTGAAGACACCGGCCGGGCCGCTGCGGCTGTGCATCACCTGCAACAGGATCGACAGCGCGTCGATCTGCGGTTCGTTGGCCCAGCCATGGATGGTGATGTCGAACTCGCCGCGCGAGCGCTTGGGGTTCTGCAGCGACCGCGGCCCGCTGGCCAGCGAGGCCTTCACGCCGATCCGCGCCCACATCGAGGCGGCGGCCTGGCACAGCTCTTCTTCGTTGACGAACATATCGTTCGAGCACAGCAGCGACAGCGAGAAACCGTCGGGGTAGCCGGCGTCGGCCAACAGCTGCTTGGCGCGGACGGCATCGAACGGCAGGCGCGCTTCCTGTTTGGCCTCGTAACCCGGGATCGACGGTGCCACCAGCGCGCCGGTGGTGCGCGACAGGCCGCGCATCACCCGCTTTTGCAGCAGGTCGGGCGACAGCGCCATGTACAGCGCCTGGCGCACCCGCAGGTCTTTCAGCGGGTTCTTGTCGGTAATGTTGGACCCCACCAGCTTGTCGCCCAGGTTCAAGCCGAAATAGAGGGTGCGCAGCTCGGTCGCGGCCAGCACCTTGACGTTGGATGCGGCGCGCAGGCGGTCCAGGTCCTGCAGCGGGGCGTTTTCAGTGAAGTTGATGTCGCCCGACAGCAACGCCGCGACCCGGGTGGGCGCCGAGGCGATCGGCGTGAACTCGATGCGGTCCAGATTGTGGCGCGGTTTGTCCCACCAGGCCGGGTTCACCACCAGCACGGTGCGGGTGTCGGGCCGGTACGACTCGACCTTGAACGGGCCGGTGCCATTGGCGTTGTGGGTCGCGTAGCCTTCGATCTTCTTGGCCGCGTCGGTGGGTTTCAGGCTGTTGTTGTCGACCAGCCATTGGCGGTTGAAGATGAAGATATTGGTCAGGTCATTGAGCATCAGCGGGTAAGGATGCGTCATTTCGATGTCGACCGTGTGGTCGTCGACCTTGCGTACGGCCTTGAACGCCGGCAGGTTGCCCTTGAGCGGCGAGGCGTCGTCGGACACCCGGGTCATCGAGGCCACGACGTCGTCGGCCGAGAACGGCGCGCCGTTATGGAACGTCACGCCGCGGCGCAGGTGAAAGCGCAGCACGGTGGGCGACGGCGATTCCCAGGACTCGGCCAGCGCGGGCGTGACGTTGAACTTGTCGTCGTAGCGGATCAGCGCCTCGTAGACGTGGTTCAGGAAGGCCAGGTTGAACGTGCTGCCATAGGAATAAGGATCCAGGGAATCCAGGTCGCGGGCGGCGCCCCACTTCAAGGTGTTGGCGGCGGATGCGCCCGTGATGGCCGATAGCGCGATCACGGCCCCGGCGGTCCACTTCAGCAGCGTCTTCATGGCGGAAATTCTCCCTTGCGTATTTGGGTATGGGGACTTCTAGGCTTGCGGATGGGTTGCGGCAGGGGCGGCCTTAGCCGCCCTTGGCCTGGCGCTGGGCGCGGTCCAGCGTGGCCAGCGCCATCACCTGCGCCAGGGCGGCGCGGTAGGAATCGATGACGGGAACGGAAGGCAGGCGCGGCAGGCTGGGTAGAAAGCCGGCCAGCGCGGCGCCGGCCACGATGACCACGTCGGCCCCCAGGGCCACGGCGTCGTCCAGCGCCTGGCCGACGGCGGCAATGGTGTCGGGCGAACGGGTGACGTAATCCAGCGCATTGCCCGGCAAGGCCAGCACGCCGGCGCAGCGGGATTCCACGCCCAGTTGGCGGATCTGCTCGCGCAGCATGCCGGGCCACAGGCGGCCCACGGTGACGATGGCGTAGCGGTCGCCGCGCTGCATCGCCGTCATGATGGCGGCTTCGGCCATGCCGGCCACGGGCACGCGCAGGCGTTCGCGCACCGCGCCGATCCCAGGCTCGCCGAAACAGGCCAGCAGGCAGGCGTCGAAGGGCGTGCCGGCGGCCTCGGCCAGGGCCGCTTCGCGCTCGACCGTTTCCAGCACGGCGTGCGCGGCCACGGCGGCCTGGGCGCGGCTGGCGATATAGGCCGGGCCGAACGGCGCCGTCACGGCGTGGATGTGCGCCGCGTCCCCGAAAAAGGCGCGCGCCTGTTCGGCCAGGCGGATCGTGAGGTCGTCAGTGGTATTGCCATTGACCACCAACAGGCGGCAAGGCGGGGGGGCAATGCGGGCGGAAAGCTCGGCGACGGGTGCTGCGGACATGAATCAAACCCCTGGTCGTTTTGTATACAAACCTCCATACGTTCAGCCTGACAATTCGCTGATTTTGTATAAATGTTTGTATACGATTTATGCCGACAATGTACGCCATTGGTCTGATGCTTCAAGCTATCGCTAACCCTTACCGCCCGATGTAGTATGCTGTTTCACACTTAGAAAGTGCGTGCCGGCGCGGCTTTGCCGCCCGTTATCATCCTCCGGAACACGCACCCCACGGAGAACCCACCACGATGACGTCCCCCCTGCCGCCGGCAGCCGACACGGCCCGGAAAGACGTGAACCGCACGGAAATCGTATACAAAAATTTGCGGCAGGCGATCATCGAACAGGCGCTGCTGCCCGGCGACAAGCTGCCCGAAGACGTCATTGGCGAACGCTTCGGTGTCAGCCGCACCATCGTCCGCGGCGTCCTGACCCGCCTGTTCAGCGAAGGCCTGGTCGACCTGCGCCCCAATCGCGGCGCGGCGGTGGCCCGCCCCAGCCTGGAAGAAGCGCACGACATCTTCGAAGCCCGCCGCTGCCTGGAGCGCGACGTCGCCCGCCGGCTGGTGCTGCACGTCACCGATGCCGGGCTGGCGCGCCTGGAACAGCACGTGGCCCAGGAAGAGGCCGCGCGTTCGCGCAACAGCGTCAACGAATCGATCCGCCTGTCCGGCGAATTCCACATCCTGATGGCCGAGCTCTCGGGAAACGCGGTCTATGCCCGCTACGTCAATGAAATCGTGTCGCGCTGCTCGTTGATCCTGGCGCTTTACGGCCGGCCGCATTCGAGCGAATGCGCGGTCAGCGAGCATCGCGAAATCGTCGCCAGCCTGCGGGCCCGCGACGAAAAGCATGTGCTGCATCTGCTGGAATACCACCTGGAATCCGTCACCGCCCGCGCGCTGCTCAGCCCGGACGGCGCCGGCGTGCGCGATATCCGCAAGATCCTGGACCGATACGGCACGTAGGCGATCACCCGCCCCTGGCTTGCCAGGGGGGCGTACGGGACACGCCTGAATGAGAAAAGCGCCCGGTCGGGGCGCTTTTGGGTTTTCAGGCGCTAGATTTCGCGCTCTTCCGTCTTGAGGTTGTTGTCGCGGGCGAAATCCACCACGAACTTGTACGCCAGCGGCTCGAGGTCGCGCAGGCGCTGGTCGACCACGATGCCGCGCACGCCGTCGATGACGACGGGCAGCACGTAGGGCGAGTAGGTGAGGTGGTTACCGGCACAGCCGGCGGGCCGGAACTGTGCCATTACGCCGGCGAGCCGTTCCGCCCAATCGCTGGGGCGAAAGCGGCTACCGCTTTCGGTAACGCCATGAATTACGAATTGTCTGACGCGAGTTGCCATGGATTCTTCACTACGGGACGCCCTTCACTGAGCCGGATCTTCGGCGTGATCAAACATGCGCCCCGCGCCGCGAATTGTATATGATTGATCCTTTGGGGCGATTCGCCCAGGGAAAAAGCCCAGGAGGAGACCCCCGATGACCTCGCCTCTGGCCAATATCTACGCCCGGCTGCCCGTATCGTTCACCCACGGCCAGGGCGTCTGGCTCTGGGACGCCCAGGGCCGCAAGTACCTCGACGCGCTCGCCGGCATCGGCGTTTCCTGCCTGGGCCATGCCCATCCCCGCCTGGTGGCCGCCATCAGCGAGCAGGCCGCCCGCGTCATCCATACCTCGAATATCTACGAAGTGCCCCAGCAGGCCGAACTGGCTGCCCGCCTGACCGCGCTGTCCGGCATGCGCGAAGTGGCCTTCAACAACAGCGGCTCCGAAGCCAACGAGGCCGCCATCAAGCTGGCGCGCTATTACGCCTACCAGCGCGGCAACCGCCATGCGCACATCATCACCATGGATTCGTCCTGGCACGGGCGTACCCTGGCCACCCTGGCGGCCACCGGCAGCGAAAAGGCGCGCAAAGGCTTCGAGCCCCTGCCCTCGGGCTTCATCCAGGTGCCCTACAACAACGCCGACGCCATCCGCGCCGCCGGAGACGCCGAGCCCCGGGTTGCGGCCGTGCTGCTCGAGGTGTTGCAGGGCGAAGGCGGCATCCGCCCGTCCGACATCGCCTTCCTGCAGGACGTGCGGCGGCTGTGCACCGAGCGCGGCTGGCTGCTGATGATCGACGAAGTCCAGTCCGGCATCGGCCGCACCGGCAAGTGGTTCGCCCACCAGTGGGCGGACATCGTGCCCGACGTCATGACCCTGGCCAAGGGCCTGGCCGGCGGCGTGCCCATCGGCGCGATGCTGGCCGCCGGCCCCGCGGCGGGCGTGTTCACGCCCGGCAGCCACGGCACCACCTTCGGCGGCGGCCCGCTGGCCTGTGCGGCCGGGCTGGCGGTGCTGGACGCCCTGGCATCCGACAATCTGCTGGAAAACGCCCACCAGGTCGGCAGCCACCTGAAAGACCGGCTCGCCGCCGAACTGGCCGGCACGGCGGGCGTGACCGAGGTGCGCGGCCGCGGCCTGATGCTGGGCATCGAGCTGGCCCGCCCCTGCGGCGTGCTGGCCGCCCGCGCCCTGGAAGCCGGCCTGCTCATCAATGTCACCCGCGAGCGCGTGGTGCGCCTGTTGCCGCCGCTGATCCTGTCCCGCCAGGAAGCCGACCAGATCGTACAGATCCTGGTCCCCCTGATTCGACAGTTTCTGGCCGAACATCCATAATCAACCTCCCGCCCGGGCCACGAGCCCGACCGGGCCCCCAGACTAGCGACATCATCATGACTCCTCCCACGACTCAAAACGGCCCCTTGCGGCACTTTCTGCAGTTCAAGGACTTCTCGTCCGCCGAGATCGCCTACGTGCTGGACCGCGCGCGCCTGATCAAGGAAAAATTCAAACGCTACGAACCCCACATGCCGCTGCACGACCGCACGCTGGCCATGGTGTTCGAAAAGGCCAGCACGCGTACCCGCGTGTCGTTCGAGGCCGGCATGTACCAGATGGGCGGGTCGGTCATCAACCTGACCTCCAACGATTCCCAACTGGGCCGCTCCGAGCCCATCGAAGACACCGCGCGCGTCATTTCGCGCATGGTCGACATCGTCATGATCCGCACGTTCGAGCAGACCCGCATCGAGCGCTTCGCGTCGCATTCGCGCGTGCCGGTCATCAACGGCCTGACCAACGAATTCCACCCCTGCCAGATCCTGGCCGACATCTTCACCTACATCGAGCACCGCGGCCCCATCGCTGGCAAGACGGTCGCCTGGGTGGGCGATGCCAACAACATGGCCTACACCTGGCTGCACGCAGCCGAAATGCTGGGCTTCACGCTGCACGTGTCCACGCCGGCCGGCTACGAACTCGAAGCCGCCCGCATCGGCAACCCGTCCGACAAGGTGCTGCGCCAGTTCAAGGACCCGATGCAGGCCTGCCAGGGCGCACACCTGGTCACGACCGACGTCTGGACCAGCATGGGTTATGAAGCCGAAAACGAAGAGCGACGCGCCGCCTTCGCCGACTGGTGCGTCGACGCCGAAATGATGGCCGCCGCCGACCCCCAAGCCGTGTTCATGCACTGCCTGCCCGCCCACCGCGGCGAGGAAGTCACCGGCGAAGTCATCGACGGCCCGCAAAGCGTGGTCTGGGACGAAGCCGAAAACCGCCTGCACGTGCAGAAGGCGCTGATGGAATTCCTGCTGCTCGGCCAGATCAAGTAAGCGATGCGCGCACAAAAAAAGCAGCCATGAGGGCTGCTTTTTTTTCGTCGTGGCCAGGCCATGACCGATGCCGGGGTCAACCCCTCAAGGCGTCAGGCCCTTTTCCCAGCGCACGATCGCATCCGCCACCGCTTGCGGTTCCTCGGGCACCAGCGCGTGTCCGGCGCCGGGAATCACTACGACCGACACGCGTTCGCCGAACTCGTCGCGGATCTCGTTGCGGGTCGACTCGGGCTTGAACAGGTCAGCGCCCGCCTGCAGGTCCAACAGCGGCTTCTTGCCGCCCGACCACCAGTCGGACTGGCGCGTGGCCTTGCCCGCCAGCCGCTGGCTTTCACTGACCTGGGGGTACCAGCCGTTCAGCCACACGCGGGCGTCGTGGCCCGGCGCGAAAAAGGCGTACTGGATGGATTTCAGGCGCTCGGCATCCGGCAGCGACAGGTCGGCGCTGCGGTCCACGTGCTCACTCAGGCCTGCCGGATACTGCTTGGCCGCCGCCGCCACGATGACCACGCCGCGCACCAGTTCGGGATGGTCCACGCCGGTGGTGCGCGCGACCCAGTTGCCGAACGCATGACCGACCATCACGACAGGCTGCCTGGCCACGTTGCGGATCACCGCGGCCATGTCGTTGCCCAGGTCATGCAGCGTAATGCCGGTCATCGGTCCAGTGCTGGCGCCGATGCCGCGCGGCTCGGGTCGCAGCACGCGGTAGCCGGCCCGCGCCAGGCGCGCCGCCAGGTCATCGAAGTCCTCGGCGCCGCGCCCGCGTGACGGCAGCAATACCAACGCCGGCCCCTGGCCTTGCACCAGCACTTCGATGCTGGCGCCGTTGCCGGGCAGCACGGTGACACGCTGCACGGCGTCCGCGGCCGCGTCAGCCGCCGCCGGCGCGGCCTGCGCCGACATGCCCGTGGCACCCAGGGCGGCGCCCCACAGAACCCAACCAGCCCACTGCTTCTTCATCGTTGTCTCCCCGTTCTTCTTGCTTAGAGAATCTTCTGGAACATGGTGCGGCGCGTGTTGCGAAACGATGGCCGCACCCGGCTGCTCCAGTCGGTCGCGCGGACTGCCAGCCAGGGCGGGCTGCCGAAGGTTTCGCGGGTCTGCAGGTCGTAGCAGGCGAGATAGCGCGGCCCCTGGTCACGGCATTCGTAGCGCTGGGCCCGCACCGTGCCCGGCACCGACGCCAGGCCCGGCAGGTGTTCCTGGTCGTACCAGGCGTTCAGGTCGGCTTGCGCCTCGGGCAGCACGTCGGTTTCGACGATGTAGTGCCAGGGCGCATCCGCCCCCGCCGACGCGCCGGCCAGATCCAGCGTCAGGTGCAGCACCCGCGCCTGGGCGCCCGGAAACAGCTCGGCCAGGCGCGCCTGCACTTCCGGCAGGCCGCGCGTGTCGCCGTCCACGTATACATAGGTGTCGTCTTCTTCGAGCGCCGCGAATGCCCGCACCCGCAGCCCGGCCAGGCCATCCGTCAACCGCGCGGCCATATCGGCCGCGCGCGCGGCGTCGAAACGCTCGCCCAACGACACCAGCAATACCGTCTTGTCCATGCCCTGCTCCTTTCAGTGTCCGACGCGCAACGCCACCAGGAAGCGCGACACCATGTTGTAGGCCGCGACCGTCGCGGTCAGTTCGACCAGTTCCTGGTCGTTGTACCGCGCGCGCAGCGGCGCGAACAGCGCGTCCGGCACTTCGATGTCGCGCGTCATCGCGTCGGTCAGGGCCAGCACGTCGGCTTCGCCCGCTTCCAGCCCCGTCACCGCCGCTGCCGCCGGGCCGGTGCGCAACTGTTCCACCACAGCAACCGGCATGCCCGCCGCCAGCGCATGCGGCACATGGGCATCGAACTCATAGGGCGCGTTGTTCAGGGTCGCCACGCGCAGGATGATCAGCTCGCGCACTCGCGGCGACAGCGACGTGTTCAGGCGGATGGCGGTCAGCATCGCTTCCCAGCCCTGCACCACGGCGGGGCTGTTCAGCAGCACCTGGTACAGGGGCGAGATGCGGCCACGCGCGGCCGCGATACGCGATTCGATGTCGGCCAGGGCCGGGCGCGTGCCCGGCGCCACCGGTGTGACTCGGCAGGCATCCATGGCTTACTCCGGGCGAATGTTCTTGCGCTGGATCAGCGCGGTCCACTTCTCGCGGTCGGCGGCGATCAGCGCGGCCAGTTCCTGCGGCGTGCTGGGCGCGGCCTGGGCACCGAACTTCTCCAGCTTGGCGCGCACGGCGGCGTTGTCCAGCGTGGCGCGCAAAGCCTGGTTCAGCTTGTCCACCGTGGCGGCCGGCGTGGTGGCGGGCGCCACGATGCCGTACCAGTTGTTGGACTCGACTCCGGTGATGCCCTGCTCGGCCAGCGTCTTCACATCGGGCAAGAGCGGGTGGCGCGTGGGCGCGGCAATGCCCAGCGGCTTGAGCTTGCCGCCCTGGATGTGACCGATCAGGCCCGGCACGTCGCCGAAGAAGCCCGACACCTGGTTGCCCATGACGTCGTTGATGACCGGCGCCGCGCCCTTGTACGGCACGTGCAGCACGTTG
>PJUB01000592.1_pt1 | contig 10283 bp, 9 predicted proteins | sample 1512141 | NCBI WGS metagenome assembly PJUB01 (sample SAMN08177677, study PRJNA422409) | Soil metagenome, whole genome shotgun sequencing project. | isolation source: Soil enriched on filter paper: alkali lignin treatment | place: USA: Madison | collected 2015-01-15 | reverse complement strand
TGGGCGGGAGCATTGCGGTCTGAAGTCATGCGGGGTCCTTGAGGGAAACGGGTGGGGGGTCGGCTTGCTGCGCGGCGCCGCTATGCAGCAGGGCCTCGATGCCGGCTTCGTCCAGGCCGGCCTGGCGCAACACGTCGCGGGTGTGTTCGCCCAGCCGTGGCGGCATGGCGGGCGGCACCTGCGAGCGTTGCAGCCGCACGGGGTTGCGGGTGAATCGGTAGTGGCTGCCGGACTCGCTTTGCAGCGGCTGGAAGAAATCCACGCTGCGCAGGTGCGGATCGTTTTCCAGGTCTTGCAGGCGGTTGACGGGGGCGGCCGGAATTTCCAGCCTTTCGCACAGCGCCAGCCAATGGGCGGTGCTGTGCGCGGCAACGATGCCGGCGAGCAGTTCGTATAGGGCGGCGATGTGTTGGGTGCGCGACGTGATATCGGCAAAGCGCGGGTCGTCAGCCAGGTCGGGGTGGCCCGTGGCCCGAAAGAGGTTGCGCCAGTGGGCATCGGTGTACGGCATGAGGCAGACGTCGCCATCGGCCGTGCGGCAAGGCTTGCGCCAGGGCGTCAGCACGCGCGGATAGCCGGCCTGCCCGTCGGACGTATCGGCCAGGTGGCGGCCGTAGTAGTGCTCGACCAGCACATAGGAGGCCATGCTTTCGAACATGGGCACTTCCAGCTGCTGGCCCTGGCCGGTGCGTTCGCGCTGGAACAGCGCGGCCAGGATGGCGTGCGCGGCAACCAGGCCGCAGGTCTTGTCGGCGGCCACCGTGGGCAGGTAGCGCGGCGTACCGGTCTGGCGGTCGGCCAGGTCGGCAAAGCCTGCCAGGCCCTGGATGATGTCGTCGTAGGCGGGCCGGCCGTCGTAGGCGCCGCCCGCGCCAAAGCCGTACAGGCCGGCATACACCAGCCGCGGATTGCGGGCGCACAGCGTGGCCGGGTCCAGGCCCAGCGCGGCCATCTTGGCCGGCCGCATGCTGTGCATCAGCACGTCCGCCTGGTCCACCAACGCCAGCAGCGCCTGGCGTGCGGCGTCCTGCTTCAGGTCCAGCACCACGCTGCGCTTGTTGCGGTTCAGGCCCAGGAAAATGGCGGCCAGACCGGGTTCCTGCGCGGGGCCGGTGCGGCGGGTGGAGTCACCGCCCGGCGCCTCCACCTTGATGACGTCGGCACCGTAGTCGGCCAGGATTTGCGAGGCGTAGGGGCCGAACACGACCGACGTCAGGTCCAGCACGCGCACGCCGCCCAGCGCGGCGGCGTGGGCAAGGGAGGGGGAAGGGGAGGTCATGGGGGAATCCTATCGGCGTGGCGTATACGCGTCTAATATGGCTTCGGTATTGCGTGATATGGAATCTGTTATGGCTATCGATCTACGGCAGTTGCGCCAGTTCGTCTGCATTGCCGAACTGGGCAGTTACCGCCGCGCCGCCGACGCGCTGCACATTGCGCAACCCGCGCTGTCGGTGTCGATCCAGAAGCTCGAACATGCCGTGGGCGTGCCGCTGCTGGTGCGCGGCGCCAAGGGTGTGACGTTGACGCCGGCAGGCGAGGCCCTGATGGCCGACGCGCGCCGCGCGCTGTTTCACACCGAGCAGGCCCGCCAGGCCGCGCGCCGCGTGGCGCTGGGCGAATGGGGCACGCTGCGGCTGGGCTTTGTCGGGTCGGCCACCTACATGCTGCTGCCGCGTTGCCTGCCGGTGTTTCGGGCTCAGTACCCGGACCTGCAACTGGAGCTGCGCGAAGACAGCACGGTAGGGTTGGCGGCGATGTTGCGCGCCAATGAAATCGACGCCGGCCTGGTGCGCGGCCCTCTGGCAGAGGACGCGGCGCTGGCGTCCTGGGTGGTCGAGCGCGACGACCTGATCCTGGCGGTGCCGGCGGGGCATCCGTTGGCGAGCGGCGGGCCGGTGGACCTGGCCCGTGCGCGCGGCGAGAGCTTCGTGATGTATTCGCCAGCCAAGGTGCCGGGCCTGCACGGGGTGGCGCAGGCGTTGTGCCGCAAGGCCGGCTTTTCGCCGCGCATCAGCCAGGAGGCGATCCAGGTGCAGACCCTGGTCAGCCTGGTGGCCAGCGGCATGGGCCTGGCGCTGGTGCCGGGCGTGACGCGGGCCTATTCCACGCCGCACGTGGCGTTCGTGGCGCTGACGGATGCGGAGGCGCGCAACGCGTTGTCGCTGTCGCTGGTGACGCATCGGGGCACGTCGTGCGCGTCGGTGCTGCGGTTGCGCGACAGCATGCTGGGGCAGGGCGCGTAAGACCTCAGGCCGTTTCCTTGTCGAACAGCGCTTCGCGCAGGAACGGTAGCGCATCCAGGTCGCTGGCCAGGGCCTGTGCGCCGATACGCTCGTGCCAGTACGATTCGGCGCCTGCCGCGAGGCGCCATTCGCGCAACCGCCGCGTATACAACTGCAGGTCGCATTCGTCGGTGATGCCGATGGCGCCGTGCACCGCGTGCGCGATGTCGGCCACCGGCGCTACCGCCTGGCTGGCGCGGGCCTTGCCCAGCGCGGCCAGCAGCGGCTGCGGCAGGCCGGCGCGGCCCTGGAAGGCCAGTTGCGCCGCCATGCGCACCGCCCAGACCTGTTCGGCCATCACGCTGATCTGCTGCTGCACGGCCTGGAAGCGGCCGATGGGCTTGCCGAACTGGCTGCGCGTATTGGCGTAGTCCAGCGTCATCGCCAACACCCGGTCCATGGCGCCGGCGATCAAGCCGGCACAGGCCGTGGCCGCCAGGGTTTCCAATGCGGGCAAGGCGGCGGGCGCGTCGATGCGCTCGCCGTCGTCCAGCGACCAGCGCGCGGGGGCGGCCAGGCTGCCGTGCACGCCGCCGGCAGCGATCGCGGCTTGGGCCACCGGCAAGAGCCAGGCCTGGCCGTCGATATACGCCAGCACGGCATCTGCGCTGCGCACCCAGGGCACCTGGATGCCGGCGACTTCGCGGCCTTGCAAGGTCCAGCCATGCGGCGCCAGCGCGATCGATCCGCGCGATTGCGCGGCGCCCGCCTGCGCCAGCCAGGCGCGCGCCAGCATCGTGTCGACGATGGGGGAGGGGCACAGGTGACGGCCGGCGGCAGCGGCCAGCGGCAGTGCATCGGCCAGCGTCAACCCCGCGCCGCCCTGCGCTTCGGGCACCAGCGCATCGGCAAAGCCCGCGGCCTCGCAGGCCTTCCAGGCGTCGATGGGCGGCTGGCCCTGTTCGGCGCGGCGGATCAGGTCGGGGGTGCTGGTCTGGGCGAAAAGGCGTTCGGCGGCGTCGCCAAAAAGAGAATCCATGAGGTGTCCTTATCGAAGGCCTAGGCCGCGCGCGATGATGCCGCGCAGGATTTCGCGGGTGCCGCCGCGCAGCGAAAACGTGGGCGCGGCCTGCTCCAGGTAGGCCAGCGTGCGCACGAGCGGCGCGGGGGGCGGCTGGTTGGGGCGCCGGCCCAGCGCGTCGGCGATGAGGCGTGGAATGTCCTGTTCCAGCTCGGTGCCCAGGTCTTTCACCAGCGCGGCTTCGATGGCGGGGCTTAGGCCCGCGGCCAGCTTGCCCGCCACGGCCAGCGACATCGCGCGCAGCACCGCCATCTGCGACAGCACGGACCCCAGCAGCGCGGCGTCGGGGCCTTCCGTGCTGCCCTCGCCGCGGCAGTGCGCCAGCCAGCATTGCAGCAGCGCGATGCTGGAATACAGGCGTTCCGGTCCGCTGCGCTCGAATGCCAGTTCGGCGTTGACCTGGGCCCAGCCCGCGCCTTCCTCGCCGATCAGCGCGTCGGGCGGCAGTTCCACGTTGTCGAAGAACACCTCCGAGAAATGCGCGTCGCCGGCCAGGTCGCGAATGGGGCGGATGGTGATGCCGGGCAGCGACAGGTCGACGATGACCTGCGATAGCCCCTGGTGCCGGTCGTCGGGCGTGCCGGACGTGCGCACCAGCGCAATCATGTAATGCGAGCGGTGCGCGTTGGTGGTCCAGATCTTGCTGCCGTTCAGGCGCCAGCCTTGTGCAAGGGGTTCAGCGCGGGAGCGGATGCTGGCCAGGTCCGAGCCCGAGCCGGATTCGCTCATGCCGATGCAGAAAAAGGCCTCGGCGCGGCAGATGCGCGGCAGGTAGAAGGCTTTCTGCGCCGCCGTGCCCAGCTTGAGAATCAGCGGCGCGCTCTGGCGGTCGGCGATCCAGTGCGCCGATACCGGTGCGCCGGCACCCAGCAATTCTTCGGACAGCACGAAGCGCGCGAAATGGCCCCGCGCGGCGCCGCCGTATTCGCGCGGCAGGGTCAGGCCCAGCCAGCCGCGTTCGGCCAGCTGGCGGCTGAAACCCGCGTCATACCCCATCCAGGAACGGGCCCGCTGGTCCGGCGCCAGGCCGTCCAGGGCCTCGGCCAGGAAGGCGCGCACCTCGGCGCGCAGCGCTTCGTCTTGCGGGGGAATGGCGGTCAGGTCCAGCGTATCGATCATGGGGCGGGGTCCGGGTCGGGCGGGCGCCGGTCGGGCGCGGCGAGAGGCCACTATCCGCGAGCGCCGCGCCGGGTGTCCAATATTTTTTTCCGGGTCGGCGATACGAATCGGCTATCGCTGGGGGTTAGTCCGATAACCGACAGGCGCGTCCTTCGCGGCCGGCAAGGCCCCCGGCCCCGCGGGTATGATGGAACGCATTACAAGGAGGAAACACCATGAATGAAGTCATCGTCGCGTCTGCCGTCCGTACCGCCATCGGCGATTTCGGCGGGGCGCTGAAAGACGTGCCGCCCTGCGACCTGGGCGCCACCGTCATCCGCGCGGCGCTCGAGCGCGCCGGTGTCTCGGGCGACGAAATCGGCCACGTTGCCGTGGGCCACGTCATCAATACCGAACCGCGCGACATGTACCTGTCGCGCGTGGCCGCCATGAACGCCGGCATCGCCAAGGAAACGCCGGCCTTCAACGTCAACCGCCTGTGCGGCTCGGGCCTGCAGGCCATCGTGTCGGCGGCGCAGACCATCCTGCTGGGCGACGCCGAGATCGCCATTGGCGCCGGCGCCGAAAGCATGAGCCGCGCGCCGTATATCGCGCCGGCCCAGCGCTGGGGCGCGCGCATGGGCGACAGCGTCATGCAGGACATGATGACCGGCGCGCTGTCGGACCCCTTCGGCCGCATGCACATGGGCGTCACGGCCGAAAACGTGGCCGCCAAGTTCGGCATCAGCCGCCAGGACCAGGATGCGCTGGCCGCCGAATCGCACCGCCGCGCAGCCGCCGCCATCGAAGCCGGCTATTTCCGCGACCAGATCGTGCCGGTGGTGCAAAAGACGCGCAAGGGCGAAGTCGTGTTCGATACCGATGAGCACGTGCGCCGCGACGTCACCGCCGATAGCCTGGCCGGCCTGAAGCCGGTGTTCCAGAAAGAAAACGGCACGGTCACGGCCGGCAATGCCTCGGGCCTGAACGACGGCGCCGGCGCCCTGGTGCTGATGAACGCATCGGTCGCGGCCAAGCGCGGCATCAAGCCGCTGGCGCGCCTGGTGGCCTATGCCCACGCCGGCGTGGACCCCAACATCATGGGTATCGGTCCGGTGCCGGCCACGCAGGCCGCGCTCAAGCGCGCCGGCCTGACGGTGGACCAGCTGGATGTCATCGAAGCCAACGAGGCCTTTGCCGCGCAAGCCTGCGCCGTGAGCCGCGAGCTGAAGCTGGACCCGGCCAAGGTCAACCCCAACGGCAGCGGCATCGGCCTGGGCCACCCCATCGGCGCCACCGGCGCGATCATCACCGTCAAGGCGTTGCACGAGCTGCAACGGGTGCAGGGCCGCTACGCCCTGGTCACCATGTGCATCGGCGGCGGCCAGGGCATCGCGGCGATCTTCGAACGCATCTGATGGCGCGGCGGGCGGGGCATGCCCCGCCCGCCTGCATGGCGCCCCGTCCCAGGCGTGACCGAATTGTGTCAGGCGCGGTCCGCTGCCGGCCCTACAATCGCGCCCATGCATAAATCCAAATTCCCCTCTGAACTGGACCAGCCCACCCTGTCCGAAGTCGACGGCGTGCGCTATCTGCACTTCAACACCGAATGGGTCCAGGGCGCCATGCGCATCAAGAACCCATCGGAACTGGTGCTGGAATACACCAGCCAGATGCTGGCCTGGCTGCTGTTCCTGGAGCCGCCCAAGGAAGAGGCCATCGGCATGTTCGGCCTGGGCGCGGGGTCGCTGGCGCGCTTCTGCGTCAAGCACACGCGCAGCCCCTTGCTGGCGGTGGAATGGAATCCGCGCGTGACCGCCGCCTGCCATATGTTCTTCCGCCTGCCCGGCGAAAACCGGCTCAAGGTCGAGCACGACGACGCCGCCGTCTGGGCGGCCGAACCGGCCAATGCCGGCCGCTGCCCGGTGCTGATGGTGGACCTGTACGACGCGTCCGCCGCCGGTCCGGTGCGCGACAGCGTCAAGTTCTATCGCGACTGCCGCCGCGTGCTGGGCGAGGTCGGCGTGGTGGCGGTGAACCTGTTCGGCCGCCACGAAAGCTTCGGCAAGAACATCGACAACCTGTCCAAGGCCTTTGACGACCGCATCGTGCTGCTGCCTGAAATCGACGCCGGCAACCAGATCGTGCTGGCGTTTTCCGGCCCGCGCCTGGCGATCACGCCGGCCGAGCTGCTGGCGCGCGCCGAGGTGGTCGAATCCAAATACGGCCTGCCGGCCCGCCGCTGGGCGCGTTCGTTGACCCGCCACGCGGTCGACGGGATCCTGCACTTCTGATTCCAGGCAAGTCCCTGCCCGCCCGCGCGTTATGTCGCGGGGGGTTAGGGCAAATCCTTAGCTGTCCGGCTAGCCGGAATCCGACCGCCAGGGATATGATGGGCTTATTCATAATTATGAATTACGGCGCATTGCGGCCGTCAGCCCATGACCCAACCCATCGTCCGGCAAGCCCTGTACCTGGAAGTCGCGGATCGCCTGCGCGGCATGATCCACGCGCGCGCCCTGCGCAACGGTGAATGGATCGACGAGCTGCGGCTGGCCGGCGAATTGGGCATTTCCCGCACGCCGCTGCGCGAGGCGCTCAAGGTGCTGGCCACCGAAGGCCTGGTGCGGCTGGAGCCGCGCCGCGGCTGCTTCGTCAATGAACTGTCCCCGCAAGACCTCGAAGACATTTTCCCCCTGATGGCCATGCTGGAAGGGCGCTGCGCCTTCGAAGCCGCGCGCAAGGCCACCGATGCCCAGCTGGCGGCGCTGGCGCCGCTGCACGAGGCGCTGGCCGGCCATGCCGCCGCCGGCCGCATCGACGCCTATTACCAGACCAATTACCTGATCCACGAGGCCGTGCAGGCGCTGGCCGGCAACCAATGGCTGGTGGACATGGTGGGCAACCTGCGCAAGGTGCTGAGCCTGTCGCGCCACCGCAGCCTGGCCTGGCCCGGCCGCATCCAGGAATCCTGCGGCGAGCACCTGGCCATCTTCGACGCCCTGCGCGCCCGCGATGGCGAACGGGCCGAGGCGCTGGCGCGCCACCACCTGATGCGCCAGCTTGAAGTGCTGCGCGCCCTGGCCGCCGACGATCCGCAGGACACGCCGTTTTCCGACCTTCCCGTTGCTGAGGAACCCGCCCATGAACGCACCCGCCCATCTCGCGCCCGCGCGCGGCGCACGCACGCCTGAGCCCGAGCCCGACACCGTGGAGTCGGCCGCCAACGAGGCCGGCAGCCTGATCACGCGCCTGGGGCGCCTCTGGGAACGCGGCCGCCTGCCCAGCGAATCCGAAGTGCGGCGCCTGTTCGAGGCGCGCTTGACCGACGTGGCCGCCAACAAGCTGGCGCGGCGCTGGTGCGAGCAATACGGCGCGGCCGACGGCAAGGACCGCCGCCTGATGCTGGCCGCGCTGGCGCAGGTGCGCGGCAGCTTTGCGGGCGAGGCGGGCGAAGGCGTGCGGCTGTTCAAGCGCTTCAATGCGCAGCCGCTGGGGCTGCGTTTCCTGGTGGAACTGCGCGCCGACATGCTGCGCTGGCGCAAGCAGGTGGCGGGCATCCAGGCGCTGGACAAAGACCTGGAAGGCCTGCTGTCGGCCTGGTTCGACGTGGGCCTGCTCGAACTGCGCCCGCTGACCTGGGATTCGCCGGCGTCGCTGCTGGAAAAACTGATCATCTACGAGGCCGTGCACGAGATCAAATCGTGGGACGACCTGCGCCACCGGGTTGCGCCCGACCGCCGTTGCTACGCCTATTTCCACCCGCAGATGCCGGGCGTGCCGCTGATCTTCGTCGAAGTCGCCTTTGCCGGCCAGATGGCCGACAACGTGCAGGTGCTGCTGGACAGCGATGCCCCCAGCCAGGACCTGGACAAGGCGCGCTGGGCGATCTTCTATTCCATCTCGAACACGCAGCCGGGCCTGAAGGGCATCAGCTTCGGCAACTTCCTGCTCAAGCGCGTGGTCGAGCAATTGCTGGAAGAACTGCCCAAGCTCAAATCGTTTGCGACCTTGTCGCCGATTCCCGGCTTTGCCGACTGGCTGGGCAAGCTGGATGCCGATGCGGTGGAAGCCATCGTGCGCGAAGACAAGGCGCGGGCCAAGGCGCGCAAGCGCGAGGGCGTGCCCGATGGGCAACGCTGGGTGGCCCGGCTGGCGCGCGCCGCGCAGGCGAAAAAGACGCCCGACGTGGTCAAGCGCGCGGCCTTCCGGCTGGCCGCGCATTACCTGCAATCCATGAAGAACGGCCTGCCCGTGGACGCCGTGGCGCGCTTTCACCTGGGCAACGGCGCGCGCATCGAACGCCTGAACTGGGCGGCCGATACCTCGGCCAAGGGGCTCAAGCAGTCGTGCGCGCTGATGGTCAATTACCTGTACGACCTGGATGAACTCGACGACAACCTGGCGCGGCTGCACGACGGCAAGCCCCAGGTCAGCCGCAGCGTGGGGCGCGTGGCCTGACGGCCGCGCCGCCCGGCAATAAATACAGAAGAGCGCGGGCCTGTGCCATGCCGGCAGGCCTGCAGACAAACTCGGGAGGGGACATGACAGACGACGTGGCCGGCCGCGTGCTGCTGCAGCGCGAAGGCCATCTGGCCTGGGTGACGCTATCGCACCCGGGCCGCCTGAACGCCATCACGGTGGCCATGTGGCACGAACTGCGCGACGTGTTCACACGCATCGCGCAGGATGACGGGCTGCGCTGCGTGGTGGTGCGCGGCGAGGGCGGCAATTTCGCCGCGGGCGCCGACATCCGCGAATTTCCGGTCGAACGCGCCGACGCCGCGGGCGTGCAGCGCTATCACCGCGAGGTGCTGGTGCCCGCGCTGCGGGCGGTGGCCGAATGCCCGCAGCCGGTGGTGGCGCAGATCGAAGGCGTGTGCGTGGGCGGGGGGCTGGAAATCGCCAGCCAGTGCGACCTGCGCATCGCGGGGGAATCCGCGCGCTTCGGCGTGCCGATCAACCGGCTGGGCTTTCCCATGGCGCCCGATGAAATGCGCGGCCTGCTGGCGCTGGTGGGCCGCGCGGCCACGCTGGCCATTTTGCTGGAAGGCCGGGTGTTCGGCGCCGCCGAAGCCCGCGAACTGGGTCTCTTGACCCGCATCGTGGCCGATGCCGACGTGGCCGCCCAGGCGCGCCGCAGCGCCGAGCGCATCGCCCAGGGCGCGCCGCTGGCCGCCCGCATCAACAAGCGCCTGTCCGCCCGGCTGGCCCGCGGCGGCACCTTGACCGAAGACGAATACCAGGATTATTTCTCCTACGCCGACAGCCGCGACCACAAGGAAGGCGTGCGTGCCTTCCTGGCCGGCGTAGACCCTCTTTTTTCCGGAGACTGAATACGGTGAGCAACGCCAACCTATACGCTGTGCTGCAGGGCGGATTCCCCGCCAACCGCAAGCAGGTCGCGCTGGAAACGCCCGACCTTGAATACACCTGGGACGACATCGACCGGGCCACTGCCTGCCTGGCCAACCTGCTCAGCTCGCTCAAGCTGCCCGAAGGGGCGCGGGTGGCGGTGCAGGTCGAGAAATCGCCCGAGGCCCTGCTGCTGTACCTGGCCACGCTGCGCGCGGGGCTGGTGTACCTGCCGCTGAATACGGCCTATCGCGAAGCCGAGATCGAGTACTTCCTGGGCAATGCCGAGCCCGCCGTGGTGGTGTGCGCCAGCAAGAACCGCGACTGGGTGCAACGCGCCGCCGACAAGGCCGGCTGCGCCCATGTCTATACGCTGGACGAAGACCGCAGCGGGACGCTGCTGGATGCCGCGGGCGGCCTGCCCCAGACGTTCAAGACCGTGGCGCGCAAGCCGGATGACCTGGCTGCCATTCTGTACACGTCCGGCACCACCGGCCGCAGCAAGGGTGCGATGCTGTCGCATG
>PJUB01000589.1_pt1 | contig 10433 bp, 8 predicted proteins | sample 1512141 | NCBI WGS metagenome assembly PJUB01 (sample SAMN08177677, study PRJNA422409) | Soil metagenome, whole genome shotgun sequencing project. | isolation source: Soil enriched on filter paper: alkali lignin treatment | place: USA: Madison | collected 2015-01-15 | reverse complement strand
GCGGTGATCTCGGCTTCGAAGGCCAGGATCTGTTCCAGGGTTTTCTCTTTGCCTTCGGGCGAGGCGCCGATCTGCAATGCGGCGACGGTCTGGGCGGTCATGCGGATTCCTTGGGGTGGGTGAATGCCGCCAGTGTCGGGGTCGGCCTAAAATCAATCAATCCTGCTCGAAGATAAATGATATGAGCCAAATTGATATCGAATCGACCGACCTGAACCTGCTCAAGGTGTTCGAGGCGATCTACGACGAGGGCGGCGCAGGCCGCGCGGCGTTGCGGCTGGGCGTGACGCAATCGGCTGTGAGCGCCGCGTTGGCGCGCCTGCGCACGCTTTATGCGGATCCCCTGTTCGTGCGCACGGGTCGGGGCCTGTCGCCCAGCCTGCGGGCGCGCGAGCTGCGGCCGATCATCGGTGAGGCGCTGGACAAATGCCGCCAGAGTCTCTCGCTGGCCAGGCCGGGCGCCGCGAGCCTTGCGGGACGCTCGGTGACGCTGGGGCTGTCGGATGATTTCGAGATTGCGCTGGGGCGCGAGGCGATCATGGCGCTGGCGCAAACCGCGCCGGGGTTGCGACTGATCTTTCGGCAGACGCACAGCCGCCTGGCGGCCGACATGCTGATGGCGCGCGAGGTGGACCTGGTGATCGCGTCCGGCGGACTCATCGCGCCGGCCCTGCAACGGGTGACGGTGGGGCAGGGCGGCTACGCCTGTCTGGTGGACGCGGCCAGCCTGGCACCGGACGAGACCGGGTTGTCCGTCGACGCGTTCACGCGGCGTGCGCACGTGCTGGTGTCGTCGGGGGGCTTCATCGGCGTGGTGGACGAGGTGCTGCACGGCATGGGGCTGACGCGCCGCGTGCTGGCGGCGACCACGCATTTTGCGGCCTTGCCATTCCTGCTGCGGGGCAGCGACGCGCTGGCGACCTTGCCAGCCCACGCGGCGCGCGGCCTGGCGGCAGGGACGGGGCTGCGGCTGTTGCCGTGCCCCATCGCCATGCCGGGCTATGCCATTGAAATGGGCTGGCGTGCCGATGCGTTGCGGGATGAAGCGGTAGCGGCGGCCCGGCGTTGCCTGTTGGGGCTGCTGCAAGGCTACCGCTGGGGGTGAAGCCAAGGGGCTATTTCAGGAAGTTGTTCACGACCAGGGCCTCGACGTCCTTGATCCGACCGCTGAGCACCGCCTTGGCGGCGTAAAGCGCCGTGTCGGCGACCTGGGCGAATTCGACCTTGGGCGGCATGACCAATTCGGCGGGATTGGTGTGGACATCCAGAAGCGCTGGGCCGGGATGCGCAAGGAATTCCTGGACCGCGGCATCCAGCTCGTCCGCGACGGTCACTTTGCGACCGTAGAACCCGATCACTTCCGCAAGCCTGGCGAAATCGGGGTTGAGCAGGTCGGTGTAGTTGTCCAGCAGACCTTCCACTTTTTGTTCGAGCTCGACGAAGTTCAGCGAGGCATTGTTCAGCACCACGATCTTGATCGGCAGTTTTTCCTGGATGGCGGTCAGCAGGTCGCCCAGCAGCATGGTCAAACCGCCGTCGCCGGAGATGGCGATGACCTGGCGGTCCGGATAGGCCTTTTTCAGGCCGAGCGCCTGTGGCATGGCGTTGGCCATGGTGCCGTGGACCAGGCTGGAAAGCGTGCGGCGTTTGCCGTTGGTGTGGATGTGCCGCAGCGTCCAGACCATGGCTGATCCACCATCCGCGGTAAACAGCGCGTCGTCGCTGGCATGTCTGTCGAGCAGGCTGACCAGATGCTGCGGATGGATCAGGTCGCTGGAGCCGGCCTGCTCTTCTTTTTCCAGTGTCTGCACCGATTGCTGGTGAATCTTCAGGCATTCCTCGAGAAAGCCGCAGTCGTCACGTTGTTCGAGCAGCGGCAGCAGCGCTTCGAGCGTGGGAATCACGTCGCCCACGACGCCCAGGTCAATGGGATGGCGCCGGCCGAGATGGCTGCCATCGCGGTCAACCTGGATGAGCGTGGCCTTGTCGGGATAGAACTGTGCCCACGCGAAGTCTGCTCCCAGCAGCAGCAAGGTGTCGCATTCCTTCATCATGTGAAAGCCGGACTTGATGCCGATCATGCCGGTCATGCCCATATTGAACGGATTGTCGTATTCGACGAAATCCTTGGCGCGCGAGGTATGGGCGATCGGCGCATTGAGCCGGCCCGCCAGGGCGATCAGGAGATCATGCGCACCTTGGCAGCCAGAGCCGGCGTAGATGCCTACCTTCTTGCCGCGGGCCAGCAGGTGGGCGATCTGCTGCAATTCGGCATCGTTGGGGCGCAGCACGGGTTGCGGGAAATGCACCGAGTACGGCAAGTCGTCCTGGACCTGGGCCTGGCTGATATCGGCCGGCAGGATCACGACGGCCACACCGCGGCGGTTGAGCGCGGCCTGGCAGGCTTGCGTGACGACACGCCGTGCTTGATCAGGAGATTGAACCTGTTCGCAGAACACGGAGCAATTGGTGTAGATCGACTTGAAGTCGACTTCCTGGGGGAAGTCCATGCCCAATTGCGACGTGACGATCTGGCTGGCGATCAGCACCATGGGCGCCCGATTGCGCTGGGCTTCGTAGATGCCATTGATGAAATGCAGGCTGCCCGGCCCGCAGGATCCCGCGCAGGCGGTCAGGTTGCCGCTGACATAGGACTCGGCACCCGCCGCGAAGGCGGCGGCTTCTTCGTGGCGCACATGCACCCACTGGATCTTGCTGCGGTGAATGGCATCGGTGACGTGGTTCAGGGTGTCTCCGACAATGCCATAGCAATGGCGAACGCCTGCGGCCTCCAGGGCGTTGACAACGATTTCGGCGACTTTTTTGCTCGGCATGCAGATCTCCTTGATCAGGGACTCGCTAGAAACCAGTAAGTCCGATCAAGAGCTTGCGCCGAAGTTCCTGCAGGCAGGCGTTTGTGCAGTGGGAAACAGTATCCCAATTGCCGCGTCGATTTTCTTCGCGAGGGGACGGCCCGATCTACCCTTCTGCCTATTTGCGTCCGAACAGCCGCCCCAGCAACCCACGCGGTTTGCTGGCGGCCTGTTCCGCCGCCAGGGCATTGTCCAGCGACAGTTGCTGGTACTGAGGCTTGCCGTTCTGCTGATAGGCTGCCGCGGCCTGGCGGAACGCGGTTGCCGATTCCGCATGGCGCGACATGGCGCCGTAGATCTCGCCGCGCGAATACAACGCCCAGTCGCGGTATGTCGGATCCATCGCGACCAGGCGGTCGCAGGCCGCCAGTGCATCGTCGTGGCGGCGGGCGGCGATCAGGGCGTTGACAGTGTCTGCCTGCAGCATGCTGTCGTCGGGCCAGCGTTGCTGGGCGCGCGCGGCCTCGGCTGCTGCTTCCGTGCCTCGTTCCAGTCCGATCAAGGCGTCGATGCGCACACGGCGCCATTTCACCCAATCGGGATCCAGCGCGATGGCCACTTCCGACAAGGGCAGCGCTTCGCCGTAGCGTTCCAGGCGGACGAGCATGTCGGCCGCGTTGCCCGGCAGGAAGTCGTTCTTCGGCGCCAGTTCATAGCCTTGCAGGTAATAGGCCAGCGCTTGTTCCCACTGGCGCTGGTCGCGCTGTGCGTTGCCGGCCACGAACAGCAATTGGGCGTCGCCGCTGGACAGGGGGTCCAGATCGCGCAGGGCCAGTTCGGCCAGTTCGGGCTCGCCGCTGCGCACGTATTCGCGGGCCTGTTCCTTGCGGCCTTCCCAGCCGTTGTCCGACAGCGCGTCCAAACGTCGCCACAACGGCTTGGCCTCGTCGGCTCGGCCCAGCCGGTGCAGCGAGCGGGCCTTGCCTTCCAGCGGCCAATCCCAGTCGGGCTCGCGGCGCAGCAGGCTGGTCCATTCCTCGACGGCATCGGCGTGGCGCCCCATGGCCTGCAGGCAGGAAGCGCGGTTGTGCTGGATGGCGTTCTGTTCGCCCAGGATCGCGCGCGATCGGTCGAACATGGCGATGGCCTTGTCCAGGTCGCCCAGGCGGCGGTAGGTATTGCCGGCGTCATACATGAAGCGGCCATTGCCGGGGGCGAGCGCGACGGCGCGCTCGAAATACGGCACGGCCTCGGTATGGCGACCGGCATTGGCCAGGTTGGACGCGATGTAGCAGTGCGGGGCGCCGGCCTGCGGCCGTTGCTGGATCGCGCGGGTCCAGCAGTCGATGGCGTCCTGCAGCCGTTCGTCGTTGATCAGCACGTAGGCCTCGGCCATCAGCAGGCCGAAATGCGAGGGCGCGCGTTGGCGGGCGTCGCGCAGGATGTGCCAGGCCGCTTCGTGGTCGCCGTCGTCGTAGGCTGCCGTGGCGCGCACGCGCAAGGCGTCGGCGCAGTGAGGGTCCAGCGCCAGCGCGCGCGCCAGGTCGGCGTCACGCGCCGCCGGCGCGCCGCGTTTGTCGTGGCAGCGGGCGCGCAGCGCCCACGTCAGGGCGACGTTCGGCTGTTCGCGCACCGCCTGTTCGCACAGGGCGAGCATCTGCGGATGGTCGTCGCCGTCGTCAGCGAGCAGGATGGATTCGATCAGGTTGGACATGCGGATTTCCAGGGACGACGCGCCGGCTGGCGCGTCCGTGGGGAGCGACGCGTGCGCGATCAGGGCGCAGCGGCGTGGCGACACTTGTAGGGCCGGTCTGTGGCGGCGATGTCATCGCTGCCGCATTGCCACCGGCGGATACCGCCGCCTTTGCGTTCGGCACGCAATTCGGGCAGATAGACCAGATGCTTGCCGGCCAGGGTGGGTTCGCCCTGCGCGCTGGCCGAGCCGGCGATGGTGAAGCGCAGCACGCCGTTCACCGGATTCAGTTCCAGATTCGAAAATCCATTGGCCGCCAACGATTCAGGCGTCACGCCCAGTTCCTGCAATGTCGCGGCGTAGCGGCCGGCACTGCGGTAATGATTTTCCGCCAGCATCCTGATCGGGTCCGACACCAGATCCAGCCGGCGCACGTCGGCGGCCAGGGGGCTGTCGGCCTCTTGCTTGCCCAAGGTCAGCGCGGCCAGCACGAAGCCACCCAGCACCAGCACCGCCGCGCCCGCAGCGAACAGCAGGAACTTGCCGACGCCGGTGATCGACCGTGCCTGGCCCAGCGCGGCCTGCACCGCCCGGGGATCGGCATGGCTGGACACCACATAAGTGCCGGCGGCCCAGTTGTGCATGGCGCGATCGCCGAAGATGGCTTGCTGGACGTGGTGAAACAGACCGGGCAGCGCCAGGTTCAACGGAAACTTCATCAGGTGCCGCCACACGGAGCGAAGCAGGCCGGGGCTTCGGCCGCTGCGCGTCACCACGCGCTGCTTGAACAGGCGCTTGCCGGGAGAGCCGGACCCCCAGGCGTCCATCAGCGCCGGCAGCAACAGGCCGATGAGGCCTGCCGCCAGCCACAGCAATGCGGGCGCAGGCTGTTCCAGGAGCCCCTGATAGCTGAGGGAGGCCGCCGACGAAAACGCGAACATCGCCGCGATCATCGTGGCCGCGTCCACCGCGCTGGCCGCCAGCCGTGCCCAGATGCCGGGGAACGGCGCCACGCTCCGGGGGGTGGCGGCCTGGGCGGCTGGCTTGGCTTTCACGGCCTTGCGGGGCGTGGCAGGGGGCGCTGCGGCGGGCAATGGCGCGTGGCAGCTGAAGCAGTGGCTATGGGAGGCCGGGTTCTGCCAATTGCATTTGGGGCACTGCATGGTTCAGGTCTTGTTCTGGTTGTCGATGTGATGACGCGTGTCCTGTGCCGCGCGGACCCGCCCGGTACCGCAGGGCTTCGTGACGGCCAGACGCAGTGTATCGGACCGCGCGGCAGTTGGCTGGGGAAAACCCCGATCCCGGTCCAGGGAGCGCCGCGGGACACTTCCCGGCATGAAGCGCCCCACACCTGCACCGCCCCATCCCCGCGACATCGACCCGGTTTCCCTGCGCCTGTTCCTGGCTGCGCTGGAAGAAGGCAGCCTGGCGCGCGCCGCGGCGCGCGAGAACATCGTGCCGTCGGCGGTCAGCAAACGCATGATCGACATGGAAGAGGCCTTTGGCGTGCCGTTGCTGGAGCGCGGCGTCAAGGGTGTGCAGGCCACGCCCGCCGGCCAGGGGCTGGCCGGCCATGCCCGGCTGCTGCTGCAGCAGATGGACCGCATGCACCGCGAAATGGCGGGCTTTGCCACCGGCGTGCGCGGCCGCATCCGGCTGGCGGCCAGCGTGGCCGCGTTGTCGGGCGATCTGCCGGCGCAGATCCAGTCGTTTCGCCGGGCCTATCCCCAGATCGAGATCGCGCTGGAAGAAAGCACGACGCAGCAGGTCTTCCAGGAAGTGCTGGAAGGGCGCGCCGACGTGGCGGTGGGGTCGGACTTCGGTCACGACGGCCTGCAGGTGTTTCCCTGCGGCTACTGTGAATTGGCGGCCGTGGTGCCGACGCGGCACCTGCTGGCCGACAGCGAGATCCTGGACTATGCGCAGTTGCTGCCGTACGAGTTGATCGAGCTGAATCGCGACAATGGCATCAGCGCGGTATTCGAACGCGCTGCGCGAGAGGCTGGCGTCACCCGGCGCATCAGCGCGCGTGTCAGTTCGCACGAGACCATCTGCAACCTGGTGGCGCGGGGCATGGGCGTGGCGGTCGTGCCCATGTACCTGAAGCCGCGCCATGCCAGCCAGGACATCCGCTTCATCGCCTTGTCCGGACCCTGGTCCGGCACGCCGTTGTGCATTGCGGTGCGCGATCTGGCTGCCTTGCCACCCGCGGCGCGCGCGTTGCTGGCGCACTTGGGGGCCGTGTCCAAGCCCTAGCGGTGGTGCGCCGCGGGATGCCGAGGCGTCCGGCCTAGGGCTAACCCGGACGTTCCCAAACGAGAATGCCCCGGTGCTCAAAGATTGCTTTTCCGAACGTGCACCGGTCGCGATGATGGCTGCGTACTGGCCCAGGGGGATGCCCTTCGGCTGGGGGCCACGGCAAGAGGAAACATCGATGACAGCAGCACCGGCTTCACCCTTCATGGACACCAGCGAATTGCCCCTGCGCGGCATCAAAGTGCTGGAGCTGTCCCACATGATCATGGGGCCCGCCGCCGGCCTGGCGCTGGCCGACCTGGGCGCCGAGGTGATCAAGGTGGAACCCCTCGACGGCGACCGCACGCGGCGCCTGAAGGGCTCGGGCAGCGGCTACTTTCCCGTCTTCAACCGCAACAAGCAAAGCCTGTCGATCGACCTGAAGTCCACCGAAGGGCAGGCGCTGGCGCGCCAGCTGGCGTTGCAGGCGGACATGCTGGTGGAGAACTTCCGCGACGGCAGCCTGGCGCAATATGGGCTGGACTACGAAAGCCTGTCGGCCGAGAACCCCGGACTGATCTACGTGTCGCTCAAGGGCTTCCTGTCGGGGCCCTACAAGCATCGCACTGCCCTGGACGAGGTGGTGCAGATGATGGGCGGGCTGGCCTACATCAATGGCGGCGCCGACACCCCGCAGCGAGTGGCGGCATCCGTCAACGACATCCTGGGCGGCACCTTCGGCGTGGTGGGTGCGCTGGCCGCGCTGCACGACCGCCACACCACCGGGCGCGGCCGTCATGTGCGTTCGGGCTTGTTCGAGAACAACTTGCTGCTGGTGGCGCAGTTCATCGCGCAGTTCCAGCTGACGGGTACGGCGCCCAAGCCTTTCGGCGCCGAGCGCAAGCCGCCATGGGGCGTGTACGACGTTTTCGAGACGGCCGACGGCCGAGTCTTCGTGGCGGTGGTGGGCGACGCGCAATGGCGCAATTTCGCGCAGAAATTCCTGCCGCCCGAATGGGCCGCCGATCCGCGCCTGGCAACGGCCGTGGATCGCGAAGCGGCACGTTCGTGGCTGGTGCCTGGGGTGGGCGAAATCCTGAAGGCCTGGAAGACCGACGAACTGTGCGCCGCGCTGGAGGCGGCGAACCTGTCGTACGGCCCCATCCGCCAGCCCCACGATCTGCTGCAGGACGAACACCTGAACGCCGGCGGCGCGCTGCTGGCCACGGCCTTGCCGGACGGCGGCGAGATTTCGGCCGCGGCCCTGCCGATCGAGTTCGACGGGCGCAAGGCCGGCAAGCGTTCCGATCCGCCCGGGCAGGGCAGCCATACCGAAGCCATCCTGCGGGGGCTGGGACTGGATGCCGCGCGCATCGAGGCCCTGCACACGGCGGGAATCATCCGTTGCGAAGGCCGATGACCAGGTCGTAGAGCCTGTCCCCGTCGAGGCGGCGCAGACCGCCAAGACATCCATCAAAGAGGAGACTATCCGATGATCCGCAAACTCTTGGCGGTGGCCAGCCTGGCCATCGCCTGTGCCGCCCACGCGCAGGACTATCCCAACAAGCCCATCCGCATCATCATCCCGTCCACGCCGGGCGGCGGCACCGACTACATCGGGCGGCTGATGAGCAACAAGCTGCACGAGCTGAACGGCTGGGCCGTGGTGCCCGAAAACAAGCCGGGCGCCGGCACTGCGCTGGGCCTGGCCGAAGCGGCCCGCGCGCCCGCGCAGGGCTATGACCTGGTGATCGGCCAGTCCGACAACGTCACCCTGATTCCGCTGTTGATGAAGGTGGCGTACGACCCGGTCAAGGACCTGGCGCCGGTGGCGCTGGTGGCGACCACGCCGATGGTGCTGCTGGTGTCCGAGAGTTCGCCCTACAAGACGCTGCCCGAGGTGATCGAGGCCGCCAGGAAAGAGCCGAACAAGATGTCGTACGGCACGTCCGGCACCGGCGGGGGCGTGCACATCGCCATGGAGATGCTGCAGCACGAGGCCGGCTTCAAGATGCAGCACGTGCCCTACAAGGGCTCTGCGCCCGCGCTGGCCGACCTGATGGGCGGGCATCTGCAGTTTGCCGGGTCCTCGATCTCGTCGGCCGCCGCCTTGATCAAGGCGGGCAAGGTGCGTGCCTTGGCCGTGACGTCGCCCAAGCGCAACCCGGCGCTGCCCGATGTGCCCACCGTGGCCGAGCTGGGCTACAAGGATTTCAGCGTGGTGACCTACTACGGCGTGCTGGCCCCGGCCAAGACGCCCGCCGACGTGGTGGCACGGCTGAATGCCGATTTCAACAAGCTGCTGGCGCGCAAGGACGTCCAGGACGCACTGGCCTCGCAAGGACTGGAGACCGATCCCGTCTCCGCGGAGCAGTTCGCCGCGCTCATCCGGTCCGATATCGGCAAGGCCCGCCGGACCATCGCCGCGGCGGGCATCGTGGTGCAGCAATAGCCCCCGGCGCATTGAACAGGGAAACCATCATGGATCAGGAAGTCAGGCTGTGCGAAGTCGGCCCGCGCGACGGGCTGCAGATGGCGCGCGGCATGATGCCGGCCGCCGACAAGCTGCGCTGGATACGGCAGCTGGCCGCGGCCGGCCTGCGTGAAATCGAGGTGGGCAGCTTTGTCTCGCCGCGGCGGGTGCCGCAGATGGCCGACACGGCGCAGGTGCTGCCCGCGACGCTGGACCTGGACGGCGTGACCGTCTGCGCATTGGCTTGCAACCTGAAGGGGGCCATCGCCGCCTACGAGGCGGGCGCCCACGTGATCGCCATCCCCGTGTCGGTCAGCGATACGCATAGCCACGCCAACGTCGGCAAGGGCACGGACGCGCAGGTGGAGGCGGTGGCGGCCATCGTCGATTGGTTGCGGGCGCAGCCGAGGGCGGTGCGGGTGGATGCCGCCGTCGCCACGGCCTTTGGCTGTTCGTTGGAAGGCGCGGTGCCGGTGCGGCGGGTGGCGCAGGTGGCCGCGGCGGTGGCGCGTGCCGGGGCTGACGAGATCGCGCTGGCCGACACGGTGGGCTATGCCCATCCCGCCCAGGTGCGCGATGCCGTGCGGGCCGCCCAGGATGCGATCGGCGTGAGGCTGGTCAAGCTGCATCTGCACGACACCATGGGTCTGGGGCTGGCCAACGCGCTGGCCGGACTGGACGAGGGCATCCGCGCGTTCGACGCCTGCCTGGGTGGCCTGGGCGGTTGCCCCTTCGCGCCGGGCGCGTCGGGCAACATCGTCACCGAGGACCTGGTGTTCATGTTGGAAAGCATGGGCTACCGCACCGGTGTGGATCTCGCTGAACTGCTCGCCGCGCGTGAGTTGCTGGCGAATGCGTTGCCGCAGGAAATCCTGCGCAGTGGCGTGGCGGCGGCGGGAATTCCGAAAACCTACGCGGCGATCGCCTCGGTGTCGCGCCGCTGACCAAAGATGAATACGTGGTGGTACTTATCGCGGATGGGGTGGCGCGGCTGGACCACGCCGGGGATCGGTGGCACGAAGGGCGTGAACAGCCCCAATGCGTCGACATGCACGGGAAATGGCGCGCGCTCGGGCGTGTCGTTGTAGCCCAGCACCAGCAGGCCGCCGGGCTTGAGCACCGCGTGGCACTGTTGCAGCATGCGTTCGTAGCCCGCGAGGTCGTTCAGGCCATAGCCGATCAGGCCGTTGGCCACCACCACGTCGAAAAAGCCCGGCTC
>PJUB01000585.1_pt1 | contig 10499 bp, 8 predicted proteins | sample 1512141 | NCBI WGS metagenome assembly PJUB01 (sample SAMN08177677, study PRJNA422409) | Soil metagenome, whole genome shotgun sequencing project. | isolation source: Soil enriched on filter paper: alkali lignin treatment | place: USA: Madison | collected 2015-01-15 | reverse complement strand
GGGCCGTGCCAGCAAAGGCGAGCAAGACGGCCGCGGCGGCCAGGGTCTTGACGGGGGTGAAACGCATTGGCTTTTGCCTCCATAGGTTCAGGGACACGGCGGCGCGAAAACCAGCCGTGCCATGGAGCTAAGGGGGTTGTGCGGAAGACGGGCAGAACCGCCAATACAAACCGACACTAGCAACAAGAGGATCCACAGGGTGCGGACTCTTGCAAGACAGGAGTCTCAAAAACTAAGTTTTCGAGAACCCACAGAAAGTGAACAAACTGAAAGAAGAAGGCAGCATCTTAAACGAAATTGCCGCATGACCCAACCCCAGGCCTGAATGAAACAGATACATTCCGGCCAAAAAACGTGCGGGACAACCCCGATTCCCAAGGGGTGATTCCTCGTTTTTCCCTAGGAAATCGTCCTACAAAAATAACGATACATTTAGTTAATCTTTTGTTCGTATAAATACATTTGAAGAGCAAAACCGGACCCGAATCGGACCCGAATCGGCGCAAAAAAAGGCTTGATTCAGCCCGTGTTCAGAATCAAACCGCCCCGCAAACAAGAACGGATTCGATCCCGGACAGGATCGAATCCGCTCAAAACCCGCACCGCCGCACGCCCGGGCGCCAGGCGTTCAGCTCCCCTGCCCGCCCTCGGTCCGGTACATGTAATCGCGCCGCCAGGGGTAGGCCAGGTCAGGCGGGTTGTCCAGTTCGTCCGCCCGCCCGCCGGCCGGCGGCTGGCCCAATATCTGGTGCAGCGCAATCCACCCGTGCTCGAATGCCATGGCGCAGCCCGCCAGGTACAGGCGGTAGGCGCGCAGCGAGCGCGCGCCCTGCTCACCGCTCAAGATCTGCGCGGCCTCGGGCAGGCGCGCTTCCAGTGCGTCGCTCCAGGCCCACAGCGTGCGGGCGTAGTGCGGCCGCAGGTTTTCCACGTCCACCTCTTCCAGGCCGCCGTTGGTCATGGCTTCCATGACCACGCTGATGTGCGTCAGCTCGCCGCCCGGGAAGATGTACTTTTCGATGAATTCGCCCATGCCGTTGCCCAGCTCGGCGTTGTAGACGCCGGCCGCGGTGATGCCATGGTTCATGATCAGTCCGCCCGGCTTGAGCAGGCGGCGCAGCTTGGCGAAATAGCTTTCCAGCTGGGCCCGGCCGACGTGCTCGAACATGCCCACCGAGGCGATCTTGTCGTAGGGCGTGGCCTCGTCCAGCTTGCGGTAGTCCAGCAGCTCCATCCGCACCCGGCCCGACAGGCCTTTTTCCTGGATCAGCTTGCTGACGTGCGCGTGCTGGTTGCGCGACAGCGTGATGCCCGTGGCGTCCACCCCGTAGTGCTCGGCCGCCCACAGCAGCAGGCCGCCCCAGCCGGCGCCCACGTCCAGGAAGCGCTCGCCCGGCTGCAGGCGCAGTTTGCGGCAGATGTGGTCGAGCTTGGCCTCTTGCGCCTGGGCCAGGTTCATGTCCGCCGTGCGGTAGTAGGCGCAGGAATAGACCCGGCGCGGGTCCAGCCACAAAGCGTAGAAATCGTCGGAAAGATCGTAGTGAAACTCGATCTGGCGCGCGTCGCGCTCGACCGAATGGCGCCACACCGACATCACCTTGCGCACCAGCTCGGTCAGCCAGCCGCCGCGTGCCGCATCCACCGGCGACCCCGGCAGCATCGCCGACGCCGCCGCCATCACGTCGCGCATCGAGCCTTCGATATCGATGCGGCCCTCGACGTAATCCTGCCCCAGCACGCCGACCGCGCCTTCGGCCAGGTGGGCCAGCGCCGTCTTGTCATGCGTGACGAAGCGAACCCGCGGGTCCGGCGGCCCCACGACGGTGCCGTCGGGCAGCACGAGCTGGACGGTCACGGGCAAGGCCTGGAGCTTGCGTTCCACAACAGACAACAAAGGACTCACAGCATCTCCTCTGAAATACGTACGGACACGCCAGACTGTATCGGAAATCTATTGCCATTTGCGTGTAAGGTGCCCCGTGATACAGTCATCGGCTCGGTGCAAATCGCGCAATAAAGCGCGACGCGCCCTGTCCCTCGCGCCGTGTTCCCCGCGCGACCCTTCGCGATCCACATGCCCCCAACACTCTCATCCCGCGGCTCCCTGCCGGGCTGGCTCATTCTCATGGGCGCCCTGACGGCAATCGGCCCGTTCGCCATCGACATGTACCTGCCCGCGTTCCCCACGATCGCGGCAAACCTGGGCGTGCCGCGCGGCGACGTCGAACGCACGCTGGCCGCCTACCTGATCGGCCTGGCCATGGCACAGGTCTTCTACGGCCCGATGGCTGACCGCTTTGGCCGCAAGCCGCCGCTGATGGTGGGGCTGGCGCTGTTCATGATTGCGTCGCTGGGCTGCGCGCTGGCGGGCTCGGTCGAGGCGCTGACCGGCTGGCGGGTGGTGCAGGCGATGGGCGGTGCGGCCGGCATCGTCATCCCGCGCGCGGTCATCCGCGACCACTACGAAACCCACGAGGCGGCGCGCGCGATGTCGCTGCTGATGCTGATCATGGGCCTGGCCCCCATCCTGGCGCCGCTGGCCGGCGGGCAGTTGCTGGCCATCACCAGCTGGCGCAGCCTGTTCTGGGTGATGCTGGCCGGCGGCGCCATGCTGATGGCCGCCGTCGTCCTCATCATGAAAGAATCGCTGGCGCCCGAACGCGTGGTGCCGCTGCGCTGGCAGACCATCCTGCAGAACTACCGGGCGCTGTTCGCCCACCGCGGCTTCATGTCGCACAGCCTGGCCGGCGGCTTCGGCCAGGCCGGCATGTTCGCCTACATCATCGGTTCGCCGCGGGTGTTCATCGAGCTCTACGGCGTCGACCCCAAATACTATGGCCTGCTGTTCGGCACCAATGCCCTGTCGCTCATCATCTGCTCGCAGATCAGCGCGCGCCTGTTGCGCACCCACACGCCGCGCCAATTGCAACGCCGCGCCCTGACCACGCTGGCCGCGGCCAGCCTGGCCGCGGTCGGGCTGACCCTGGTCGGCTGGATGACGCTGCCGCTGCTGATGGCCTGCCTGATCTGCTATATGGGCAGCCAGGGCTTCGTCAATCCCAATTCGGCGGCGCTGGCGCTGTCGGACCAGGGCAAGCGCCTGGGCGCCGCGTCGGCGCTATTGGGGACGCTTCAACTGTCCTGCGGCGCCCTGGCCGGTTTTGCCGTCAGCGCCTGGCAGACCGATAGCGCGCTGCCCCTGACGACCACCCTGGCGACCTGCGCCTGCCTGTCCTGGATCTCGGGCCGCGTGGCGCAATCGCACACCGCCTAGCCCTATCGCTTGATTTGTCTGGCTTTTTCGTATTAGAATCTACGTCTTCACATGAAGTTTCCCGTGCTGGACTACTATGCTTTGTAGTTCAACACTCTGACCCCCAAACCGCGCATGTTGTGCAGGCGGATGGCAGGCAGCGGGTATAAGCACTGGGCGGAATCCCAGGCAGCGGGCGAAATCCCGGTTGTTCCAGATTCCCCCTCATCCACTAAGACTGGGTGGCCGGCAGAATGCTGCAGCATGCAGCGTCCACAGCCCGGCGGCTGAAACCCTGTCTACTCCCCCGGCGATGCGCGCAAGAACGACATAAAGAGGTGCATCCATGGCACGCGTATGCCAAGTGACCGGCAAAGGCCCGATGGTGGGCAACAATGTTTCGCACGCGAACAACAAGACCAAGCGTCGCTTCCTGCCCAACCTGCAATCGCGCCGGTTCTGGGTTGAAAGCGAAAACCGCTGGGTGCGCCTGCGCGTCTCGGCCAAGGCCATTCGCACGATCGACAAGAACGGCATCGACGCCGTGCTGGCCGACATGCGTGCCCGCGGCGAACTGGCCTAATCGGCCCCCCGCCAATCTGACATACTAGGAGCACGACATGGCCAAAGGTATCCGCGAAAAGATCAAGCTCGAGTCGACTGCCGGCACGGGTCATTTCTACACGACCACCAAGAACAAGCGCAACATGCCCGAGAAGATGCTGATCAAGAAATTTGATCCGGTCGCTCGCAAGCACGTGGACTACAAGGAAACCAAGCTGAAGTAATTCAGCCAGTATTCCGCGAGTCGAAAAGGCCCTGCATCGCAGGGCCTTTTTCATTGGCGCCTGGCGCGGCGCCCCCTAGGCGTTTTTCCCAGGATGGCCCGTTTTCCTTGGCGAGCGGCGTCGCCCATGCTTCAATTGGGCCGAAACCGACCCCGCGCCGGCCATCGTCACCCTGCCCAGCGCGGCTTCATTCAAGCCCTCCAGCCTGCGATACCCGCCATGCTCCGTCCCTGCCTGACCCTGCTGCGCCGCGCGCTCGCCCCCGCGCTCCTGGCCCTGGCGCTGACTCCGGTCGCGTCCGCCAAAGACTCGGAACCGCCGATCCGCATCGGCGAGATCAACAGCTACAAAGCCATCCCCGCTTTCCTGGGCCCCTATAAAAAGGGCTGGCAACTGGCGCTGGAAGAGGTCAACGCGGCGGGCGGCGTGCTGGGCCGCAAGCTGGAAGTGATCTCGCGCGACGACAACGGCAACCCCGGCGACTCGGTGCGCGCCGCCCAGGAACTGCTGGCGCGCGAAAAGGTGGACCTGCTGTTCGGCGGCTTCCTGTCCAATACCGGCCTGGCCCTGACCGACTTCGCCAAGCAGCAACAGGTGTTCTTCTTGGCCGCCGAACCGCTGACGGACAAGATCACCTGGCAGGAAGGCAACCGCTATACCTACCGCCTGCGGCCATCCACCTGGATGCACGTGGCCGCCCTGGCGCCCAAGGCGCTGGCGCTGCGCAAGAAGCGCTGGGCCATCGTCTACCCCAACTACGAATACGGGCAGTCCGCCGTGGCCACCTTCAAGGCCATGATGAAGTCGTTCCAGTCCGACGTCGAATTCGTGGCCGAACAGGCCGTGCCGCTGGGCAAGGTGGACGCGGGCGCCGTGGTGCAGGCGCTGGCGGACGCCAAGCCGGACGCGATCTTCAACGTGCTGTTCGCCGCCGACCTGACGCGCTTCGTGCGCGAAGGCAACACCCGCGGCCTGTTCGAGAACCGTGCCGTGGTGTCGGTGCTGTCCGGCGAACCGGAATACCTGGAACCGCTGGGCGCCGACACGCCCACCGGCTGGATCGTCACCGGCTACCCCTGGTACGCCATCGACACCCCCGCCAACAATGCCTTCGTCGAGGCCTACCGCAAGCGCTACAACGAAACGCCCAAGGTCGGTTCGGTGGTGGGCTACGCCTCGCTCATGTCGATCGCCCAGGGCTTGAAAGCCGCGGGCCAGGTCGACACCGAAAAACTGGTCGACGCCTTCGCCGGCCTGAAAGTGGATACCCCCTACGGCCCCATCCAGTACCGCAAGATCGACCACCAGTCGACCATGGGCGTGTACGTCGGCGTCACCGCCGTGGAAGACGGCAAGGGCATCATGAAGGACTTCGCCTACATCGACGGCGCCCGCCTGCAGCCGCAGGACGAGCAGGTGCGCAAGATGCGCCCGGCCCACTGACGCGCCGGCCCCGATGAGCCTGTCCGGGCTGCTGTCGCAGCTGCTCAACGGCCTGGCCGACGCCAGCGCGCTGTTCCTGGTGGCCGCCGGCCTGTCGCTGATCTTCGGCGTCACGCGGGTGGTGAACTTCGCGCACGGCTCGTTCTACATGCTGGGCGTGTACCTGGCGTGGACCTTCACCCGCTATTTCGGCGACGGCCCGAGCTACTGGGCCGGGCTGCTGCTGGCAGCGCTGGCCACCGGCCTGGTCGGGGCGGCCGCCGAGCTGCTGGTGCTCAAGCGCCTGTACCGCGCCCCCGAACTGTTCCAGTTGCTCGCGACCTTTGCCCTGGTGCTGGTCATCGGCGACGCCGCGCTGGCGCTGTGGGGCCCCGAAGACCTGTTCTCGGCGCGCGCGCCGGGCCTGTCGGGCGCCGTCGACATCCTGGGCCGCCGCTTTCCCCAATACGACTTGCTGCTGATCGCCGCCGGCCCCGTGGTGCTGGGCCTGCTGTGGCTGCTGCTCATGCGCACCCGCTGGGGCCGTTTGCTGCGCGCCGCCTCGGAAAATCGCGACATGCTGGCCGCGCTGGGCGTCAACCAGGCCTGGCTGTTCACCTCCGCCTTCACGCTGGGCGCCTTCCTGGCCGGCCTGGGCGGCGCGCTGGCCGCGCCGCGAGTGCCCGCCACGCTGGGGCTGGACCTGGAGATCATCGCCAGCGCCTTCGTGGTCGTGGTGGTGGGCGGCCTGGGCTCGATTCCCGGCGCCTTCCTGGCAGCGCTGCTGATCTGCTGCGTCAAGGCCGTGTTCGTCTTCATCGGCCAGGTGCAGTTCGGACCGTGGGCCTTCAATCTGTCCAAACTGACCCTGCTGGCCGAATTCGCCGTCATGGCGGTGGTGCTGGTGGCGCGGCCCTGGGGCCTGCTGGGCAAGCCGCCCGCACCGTCGTCGCAGGCCCCCGCCGCCGAACCGCCCATCGTCCCCGCCGGCCGCCGCGTGCGCCTGGCCTATGGCGCGCTGCTGGCGCTATTGGTGCTGGCGCCGCTGGCGGCGGCGCAGTGGCCGTACCTGGGCATCCTGCTGACCGAAGTGCTGATCGCCGCCCTGTTTGCCGCCAGCCTGCATTTCCTGACCGGACTGGCCGGCATGACCACGTTCGGCCACGCCGCGTGGTTCGGCCTGGGCGCCTATGGCGCCGCATTGCTGCTGAAAATGGCGGCGCTGCCGATGGAGGCCGCGCTGCTGCTGGGCCCTTTTGCTGCCGTGCTGGGCGCGTTGCTGTTCGGCTGGTTCTGCGTGCGCCTGTCGGGCGTGTACCTGGCCATGCTGACCCTGGCGGTGGCGCAGATTCTCTGGGCCACCGCCTACCAATGGGACGACGTGACCGGCGGCAGCAACGGCCTGATCGGCCTGTGGCCCTCACGCTGGCTGACGCAGGGGCCGGGTTTCTATTACGTGACGCTGGCGCTGTGCGTGCTGGGCGTCTGGTGGCTGCGGCGGCTGGCGTTTGCGCCGCTGGGCTACGCCCTGCGCGGTGTCCGTGATTCGGCCTTGCGGGCCGAGGCGCTGGGGATGGATACGCGCCGCATCCAATGGGCAGGCTTTGTCGCGGCCTCGCTGGCGGCGGGGCTGGCGGGCTCGCTGTATGCGTTCTCGAAAGGCAGCATCGCCCCCGATGCGCTCAGCGTCAGCCGCTCGGTCGACGGCCTGGTGATGGTGCTGCTGGGCGGCTTGCAGACGCTGGCCGGCCCGCTGGTCGGCGCGGCGGCCTACACCTGGCTGCAGGACACCGCGGCCCGCAGCACCGAATACTGGCACGCGGTGCTGGGCCTGGCCATCCTGGCGCTGGTCATGCTCTTTCCCGAGGGCCTGGCCGGCGCGGCCCGGCGCCTGCGCCGGAGGCACGCATGAGCGGTCCCTTGCTGCAAGTACGCAAGCTGCGCAAGTCGTTCGACGGCATCGACGCGCTGGCCGATGTCTCGTTCGACCTCGACGCCGGCCAGATGCTGGCGCTGATCGGCCCGAACGGCGCCGGCAAGTCCACCTGCTTCAATGCGCTGGGTGGCCAACTGCGTCCCGATGCCGGGTCCGTGCGGCTGGATGGCCAGGAACTGGTGGGCCTGGCGGCCGGCCGGATCTGCCGGCTGGGCGTGGGCCGCACGTTTCAGACCGCCGCCACCTTTCGCTCGATGACGGTGCTGGAAAACGTGCAGACCGCGCTGCTGTCGCGCGACCGCCTGCTGTTTCGGCCCTGGCGCCGCGCCGCCGCGCACGCCGTCGACGAAGCCCGCGCCTTGCTGGCGCAGGTGCAGATGGCCGACCAGGCTGCCACGCCCTGCGGCGTACTGGCTTATGGCGAGGTCAAGCGGGTGGAACTGGCCATGGCGCTGGCACACCGCCCGCGCCTGCTGCTGATGGACGAACCCACCGCCGGCATGGCCACCAACGAGCGCCACGCGCTGATGCGCCTGACGCGTGAACTGGCCGATACGCAGCGCATGGCGGTGCTGTTCACCGAGCACAGCCTGGACGTCGTCTTCAAGCATGCCGACCGCATTGCAGTGCTGGTGCGCGGCAGCCTGCTGGCCGAAGGCCCCCCTGACGCCATCGCCGCCGACGAACGGGTCAAGGCCGCCTACCTGGGCACCGAAACGCCGCGGGCCTGAACGGCATGCGCGATCAACCGCCGGACTGCGGGCTGTCCGGCTGGCATTCCCAGAACACCTTGGCCTGGCAGCCCGCACAGATGCCGCGGTCCAATTTGGCGTAGATGGCGTGCAGCGCCGTGGCCTTGTCGGGAAACACGTGGTCCGCGCCCAGCCTGTCCAGAAAGCCCGTGCGGCGCCACATGGCCAGCACTTCGGGCCGGGGCCGGTGGAAGTACAGGTCGCCCCCCATCGCACGTCGCGCCGCCAGCTCGTCATCCCAGACCTGGGCGCCGGCCAGGTCGATGAAATTCATGCTCTTGGCCATGACCAGCAGATGGCGCGGCGCATCAGGCGCGGTGCGCAATTCCTGCAGGCGCTGCGCTACGTGCGCGGCGGCCCCGAAATAGACCGACCCTTCCATGCGCAGCAGCTTGAGCTGCGGGCATTCCGGCAGTGCTTCCGGCTGCGCCTCGAGCACCACGAAGCGGCGGTCCAGCCCGCGCGAATCAAAGCCCATGGTGCGCATCGCCGGTCGCGACGTGCGGTGCAGATAGACCATCAGCGACAGTACGGTGCCCAGCAGAATGGCCACTTCCATGCGAATGGTGATGGTGGCCGCCAACGTGGCCGCGGCAATCGCGCATTCGCCCGGCTGCGTGCGGATCAGCTGGCGCCATCGCGGCACGTCCAGCAAAGTCCACGCCACCAGCAGCAACAGGCCGGCAATGGCCGCATGCGGAATCTGCGACAGCAGCGGTCCGGTCAACGCGACCAGCGCCATCAGCAGCAACGCCGAAAACACCGGAGCCAGCGGCGTGCGGGCACCCGCCTCGTAATTGGGAATCGACCGGTTCAGCGAGCCGCAGGACAAATAGCAGGAAAAGAACCCACCCACCACGTTGGACAGCCCCTGCCCGATGAATTCACGATTGGCATCGATGCGCTGCCCCGAGCGCGCGGCCACCGCCTTGGCGATGGAAATCGACTGCGCCAGCGCCACGATGGTCAACGCAAACGCCAGGCTGAGCAGGTCCGGCAGGGCCCGCCAGTCGACGCTGGGCACGTGGAACGGCGGCCAGGGTTGCGCCAGGTCGCCCAGCACCGGCACGGGCGCAGCCCCATGTTGCGCGTTCAATGCATTGAACGCCGCGGCGACCAGCGCCCCCGCTGCCAAGCCCGCCAACATGTAGGGTTTGCGCTTGTCCCAGCGCTTGACCAGCAGCGCGCAGACCAGCGTCACGGCCGTCACCAGCACCGCGCCCGCCTGGATCTGGCCAGCGTTCGCCACCACGCTGGCCAACAGCGTGCCCGCCCCGTGCGAGGCCGGCGCCGGCAGGCCCAGCGCGTCTTTCAAGGCATGCACGGCGATCAGCACGGCCGCGCCGCTGGTGAAGCCGAACAGCGCCGAAGGTGAAATGAAATGCGCCAGCGAGCCCAGCCGCAGCGTGCCGACCAGCCACTGCATCAATCCGACCAGCACCGTCACGGCCAGCGCCAGCTCGATATAGCCGGGGCTGCCTGCCACCGCCAGCGGCGTCAGCACCGCGAACAGCGCCAGCGAATTCGCATTGGTGGGGCCCGACATGACATGACGGCTGGAGCCGAACAGCGCCGCGACAATACAGGGCACGATGGCCGAATACAGGCCGTATTGCGGCGGCAACCCGGCCAGCGTGGCAAACGCCACGCCCTGCGGCAGCACCAGCAAGGCGCCCAGCAGGCCGGCGGCCAGGTCCGCGCGCAGCGTCGCGGGGCCCACTTCCGGCACCCAATCGCCAAATACGCGCGTCAACCACGCCCTGCGTCCTACCGCCCCCATTGCCCCACCCCTGGTTTTTCTTCGAATGGCAACGCGTTCACCGCAGGAACTTGCGTTCCAGCTCGCGCATGCCCGCGTCACCTTGAAGGGCGATGATATCGCGCACCGTCGGCAACCCGGCATCCACGGCATGGATGCCGCCATCGTGCCGGATGCGGGCGAACACGTCGCGCATCGCCCCCACGGCCGCGCGGATCGCATGGTTGCCGTAGATCACCAGCCCCACCTTGCCCAGCGCCTGGATGTCGGCCTCACGCAGCTGCGGGTACGCGGTGGGCACCAGCACCAGCGGCGCCCGGCCCTGCCAGGCCGCGATGAACGCCAGCACCTCGTCGGGCGTGGTCTGCTTGGAATGGATCAGGATGGCGTCGGCGCCGGCGGCTTCATAAGCCGAGGCGCGTGCCAGGGCCTCGGCCTGGCCCAGGCCGGCGATCAGCGCCTCGGTGCGCGCAATGACGCAGAAATCCGGGTCGCGGCGTGCGGCGCAGGCCGCTTCGATCTTGCCCTGGAATTCTTCCGTACGCACCAGTTCCTGCCGGCCGTCGGCGCGCAGGCTGGTGTCCTTGGG
>PJUB01000584.1_pt1 | contig 10501 bp, 8 predicted proteins | sample 1512141 | NCBI WGS metagenome assembly PJUB01 (sample SAMN08177677, study PRJNA422409) | Soil metagenome, whole genome shotgun sequencing project. | isolation source: Soil enriched on filter paper: alkali lignin treatment | place: USA: Madison | collected 2015-01-15 | reverse complement strand
GAAGGTGATGCGCACGCCGGGCCACATCTCGAGATCGAGCGACGACTACTTCCTCGTGAGCATCCAGGCGCGCGGCCACGGCGTGGTGCGCCAGGACGGGCGCGACGCCGTGCTGTCGGCCGGCGACTTCGCGCTGTACGACAGCACGCGGCCCTACCAGCTGCTGTTCGACGAGGCCTTCGAGCAGATCGTGCTGAAGCTCCCCGGCGAGCGCCTGCGCAGCGAACTGCGCGACACCGAGGCGCTGACGGCCACCACGGTGTCAGGCCGCGAAGGCGCGGGGCACCTGCTGCTGGGCATGATCCGCACGCTGCGGGAGGACATCGACACGCTGCAGCCCGCCTCGGCGCTGGCCGTGGCCCACGGGGTGCAGAACATCCTGGTGGCGGGGCTGCAGACATTGCCTGCGGCGCGCGCGCCGGCGCTCAGCAATCTCACGGCGTACCACCTGGCGCGCGTGAAAAGGCGCATCGACGAGCAGCTCGCCGATCCGTCGCTGTCGGTGGGTACGCTGGCGGCGGAGCTGGGCATGTCGGTGAGCCACATCCACCGCGTGTTCAAGAGCGAACCGCTCACGCCGTCGCAGTACATCTGGGAGCGCCGGCTCGAGGCCTGCAGCCGCGACCTCCTGGAGCCGCGCCTGGCTGGCCGCCCGGTGGGGGAGATCGCCTACGCGCGGGGCTTCAACGACGCGGCGCATTTCAGCCGTGCCTTCAGGGAGCGGTTCGGTTGCTCGCCGCGCGAGTGGCGGCAGCGGGTGCAGCAGTAGCCGGAGCTGCTGGACGGCAGCTCGCCGTCTTCAGCCGTGCAGGCCCTTCCAGAGCATGTAGGCCGCCAGCAGGTACAGGATGCTCGCGAACACGCGCTTGAGCTTCTTCACCGGCAGGCTGTGCGCGGCCTTGGCGCCCAGCGGCGCGGTGAGCACGCTGCACGCCGCGATCACCGCGAGCGCCGGCAGCCAGATGTAGCCGAAGGAGCCGGCCGGGAGGCCGTCGACGGATTGGCCGCTGACCACGTAGCCCGCCACGTTGGCCACCGCGATCGGAAAACCCAGCGCCGCGCTCGTGGCCACGGCGTTGTGGATGGCGATGTTGCACCACGTCATGAACGGCACGCTGATGAAGCCGCCGCCCGCGCCCACCAGGCCCGAGATGAAGCCGATGGCGCCGCCCGCCGCGAGCTGGCCGCCCGTGCCCGGCATCTGCCGCGTGGGCTTGGGTTTCTTGTCGAGGAACATCTGCGTGGCCGAGAAGCCCACGAACAGCGCGAAGACGATGGCGAGCGCCGTGCCCTTGAGCAGCGCGAACACGCCCAGGCTGCCCGCGAGGCTGCCGATGACGATGCCGGGCGCGAGCCGCTTCACGATGTCCCAGCGCACCGCGCCGCGCTTGTGGTGCGCACGCACGCTGGACACCGAGGTGAAGATGATGGTGGCCATGGAGGTTGCGATGGCCATCTTCACCGCCAGGTCGGCCGGCACGCCGCGGTGGCCCATGATGATCGTGATGAACGGCACCATCATCATGCCGCCGCCGATGCCGAGCAGGCCCGCGAGAAAGCCGGTGCCGAGGCCGAGTGCCGCGAGTTCGGCGATGAGCAGGGGGTCGAGCAGGGCGGTGATGTTCACGGTGGCGCAGGGAAGGGAAAGTGCTTCTGCAAAAAGCAGCGGCCCCGTGCAACTGGTGCAGGGGGCCGCGGCGGGAAAAGGTGTCTGCAGATGATGTGCCGGACCCGCATCCTGAACCAGGGTTCAGGTGGGCGAGGGCAGCAAGACTTCGGGTTCATCTGACGCGAGATGATCACGCCCGTCTAGCGATGTACCAAGCCCGGCTCCGGAGAGCATTGGAACAAGGAAATATTAAGCCCGACACGTCTGCAGACAGTTCGGATTTTACGCCTCCCTGCCCGTGTCCGACGAATTCATTCAGAGCAAATGTCCATCGCCGGCAAGGGCTTGATCGAGTCTCTGAATGAGCTGCGCGGCCTTCGTGTCGGTTTCCGCCGTATCGGGAGCGGTGCCTGCTGCCTCGGCGGGAGGTACTGCCGCGGGCGCGGCGGCGGCCGTGGCCTGCTGCGCGGCCAGGTCGAAGGCCAGGTTCAGCGAGGCCAGCACCGCGATGCGGTCGCGAGCCTTGACTTTTCCCGCATCGCGGATCTTGCACATGGCAGCGTCCACGCGTTCGACGGCTTCGCGCAGCTGCGCTTCGCCGCCGTCGGGGCAGCCGAGCAGATAGCTCTGGCCCATGATCTGTACTTCAATCTGCTTCATGCGGAGGGGTCTTGGGGAGGTGGTTCAGCCGGCAGCCGTTCGAGCAGCGCGTCGAGGCGCGTGCGGGCCGCGGCGAGCCGCGACTTCAGTGCGTCGCGTTCGCGCGTGAGCGCATCGACCTGTTCCTGCAGCAACTCATTGGTGCGCTGCACCTCTTCGTGACGCACGAGCAGGCGTTCGACACGCTCGGCGATCTGGTCGATGGGGCTGGATGCGGGCATGGTTGGCGATTGTAGTTTCCCTGGGAGGGGCCCTTCGCCATGCTTGGGCGAGGGGGCGTGCAGGCATGGATTCTGCGGCCTTCCACCGGCGTTTCAAACTACTCGCTCAGCCGCACATAGGTGGCGAGCAGCGCGCTCTTGGCCGCCACGCCCAGCAGCACCGGGTCGGCCGCGCTCTCTATCACCGGCAGGCGCTCGCCACGGTGCTCCAGGAAGCGCTGCAGCGCTTCGCCCAGGCCGGTGTCGGCGGTGATCGGCAGGATCGCCTGCGAGAGCAGGGCGCCGGCCGTGGTTTCGGCCGGCGCTGCGCCCAGCGCGGCCAGCGGCACGACGCCCAGGTAGCGCCCGCCGGCATTGACCACGTACAGGTACTTCACGGGGTGCTGCAGGAAGAGCCTGCTCATCGCCTCGCGGTCCGCCTCGGGGCCGACCACGGTCTCGGCCGGCTGCACCAGGTCGCGCACGTGCAGCCCGCGCAGGCGCAGTTGCGCGTCGTGCTGCTCGTTGCGGCGCAGCGTGATCTCGTACATGGAGCCGGCATTGGCCGAGCGCGCGATGAAGTACGCGATGACGCTCGCGGCCATCAGCGGCAGCATGACCTGATAGCTCAGCGTCATCTCGAAGATCATCAATATCGCCATCAGCGGCGCCTGCGTCGCGCCCGCCAGGAAGGCGCCCATGCCGACGATGGCATAGGCGAAAGGCGCGGAGCTGGAAGCCGGCCACAGCGCCTGCACCGCCAGCCCGAACAGCGCGCCGATCATGCAGCCGAAGAACAGCGCCGGCGTGAACACGCCGCCCACGGCGCCCGATCCCGCGGTGGCCATGGTCGCGGCCGCCTTGGCGACCAGCACCATTGCGATCAGCGTCCAGGGCCACGGCGTGTGCAGCACCGCGTTGACCACGCTGTAGCCGTTGCCCCAGACCTCGGGCATCGGTACGGAAATGGCGCCCATCAGCAGCCCGCCCAGCGCCAGCCGCCACGGCAGCGCGAGCGGCAGCCTGGCGAACAGCGCGCGGCTGCCCTGCAAAGCGCGCAGGAATGCGACCGCCGCAAAGCCCAGCAGCACGCCGAGCACGCAGAACAGCACCACCTCCGCGCCGTGGATCTCGGGGAACGCCGGCATCTTGTAAGGCGGCTGATAGCCCGGCAGCGCGCGCATCGCGACGTTCGCCACCACCGACGCGATGATGATCGGCCCCACGCTTTCCATCGCGATCGAGCCCAGCACGATTTCGGCGACGAAGAAGGCGCCCGCGATGGGCGCGTTGTAGGCGGCCGTGAGGCCGGCGGCGGCGCCGCAGGCCACCAGCAGCCGCAGCCGTTCCGCCGGAAAGCGCAGCAGCCGCCCCAGTTGCGAGGCGGCCAGCGCCGCAAGCTGCACCATCGAGCCTTCGCGCCCTATGGAGCCGCCGGTGCCGATGCTCACCAGCGACGACGCGCTGCGCACCAGCGTCTGCGCGACCGGAATGCGCCCGTCGCCGAGCACGATCGCTTCCATGTAGTCGGAGGTGGCGCTTCGCTCCGCCACGCGCTTGGCAAGCACCAGCAGCAGGCCCGCCACCAGCCCGCCGAGCGTGGGGCAGGCCACGCGCGCCCACCACGGCAGGTGCCTGGCCATGGCCACCAGCCCTTCGCCGGGGCCCAGCACCAGATGCTCGAAGCCGTAGAGCGCCGCGCGGAACAGTTCGGTCGCCAGCGTGCCGAGCAGGCCCGCGGCAATGGACCAGAGCAGCATCGACTGCCAGCCCGAAACGCCGAAAAGCCGCTGCAGCGCGGAACGAATATTCAGGAAAACCGAGGCCGGGCGCATTGCTTCGATGTTAGCGGTGCGCAACTTTCGGCTTAAACCGTGTCGGACAGGGCCTAAAATCCCGCCCGTTGGTGCCTGCGGCGTGGTTCACGCGCCGCGGTTCAACGGGAAGCAGGAGTGAAGGTCCCCCGAACGCCCTCGAGCGCGTACCGGGCCCGGCCCAAGCCGCCTGCGCTGCCCCCGCAACGGTCAAGCAGACGACGCCGCAAGGCGTCACCCCTCTCCACACAGCCACTGGGCACCCTGAAACAGGTGCCTGGGAAGGCGGCGAGGGGCGTTCTGCCAGCCCGGATACCGGCCAACAAGGCGGCTGCCGCATGCACGGAAAAAAAGAATCCGTGCGCGAGGCAGCCATTGCGCCCAGGTGCCGGCGGGGAAGCCGGCACGGGGCATTGACGTTCGTTCGGCACATTTCATGATTTCCCACGCTTCCGTTTTCCGTGGCCGCGCTCCTGCGCGCCGTCTCCGCTTCGCCTGCCTGCCGCTGGCGCTGGCATCCGCCTTCGGCGGCCTGGCCCATGCGCAACAGGCGCCCACCCTCGGCGAGACGGTGGTCACGGCCAACCGCACGCCGCAGGCGCTGTCTGACCTGGTGGGCGACGTGTCGATCATCGACCGCCAGACCATCGAGCGCAGCGGCGCCACCGGCGTGGCCGACGTGCTGGCGCGCCTGCCCGGCATCGAGATCTCGCGCAACGGCGGCATCGGCAACACCACCAATCTGTACATCCGCGGCGCGGAAACGCGCTTCACCGCCGTCTACCTCGACGGCGTGCGCATCGACTCGCAATCGACTGGCGGCGCCGGCTGGGAAGGCATTCCGCTGTCGCAGATCGACCGCATCGAAGTGCTGCGCGGCCCGGCCGCCGCGGTGTACGGCTCGGACGCCATCGGCGGCGTGATCCAGCTCTTCACCAAGCGCGGCGAGGAGGGCGTCTCGCCTTACGCGGGCATCGGCTTCGGCAGCTACGGCCTGCGCAGGATCGAAGGCGGCGTGAGCGGGAAGTCGGGCCTGTTCGACTACTCCTTCGGTGTCGAACACGAAGAGAGCAAGGGCTACAACGTGCAGCCGGTCGACAAGCGCAACGTGGTCAAGGACGGCTTCACCAGCCCCGACCGCGACGGCTACAACAGCACCTCGGGCAACGTGAAGCTGGGCTTCCAGATCACGCCCGACCAGCGCATCGACGCCACGCTGCTCGCGAGCGACATCAAGGCCGGCTACGACGCCACCGTGTCGTACAGGACCAAGCTGCCGTTCCTGTTCGCCAACGACATCTCCAGCAACACGCTGCGCACCGCCGGCCTCACCTGGTCGGCCAAGTGGAACGACGTCTACAGCACCCGCGTGCAGATCACCGATTCGCAGTCGGTCTACAAGACGCAGCCTTCGTTCTACCGCACCGAAACCCACCTGCGCGGCTACCTGTTCCAGAACGAATTCCGCTTCGGCCCGCACCTGGTGACGGCCACCCTGGAACGCCGCGAAGACGCGCTCGACAACGCGCCCACCACCAGCTCGAAGCTGCTGTCGCGCGACCGCGCGCAGGACGCGCTGTCGCTGGGCTACGGCTTCGTGCAGGGCCCGCACTCGCTGCAGCTGCATGTGCGCCACGACCGCGACAGCGAATTCGGCGGCAAGACCACCGGCAGCGCCGCCTACGGCTATGCCATCACGCCGTCGCTGCGCTTCACGGCCTCGGCCGGCACCGCCTTCCGCGTGCCCACGCTCTACCAGCGCTTCAGCGAATACGGCCTGGCCACGCTGCAACCCGAATCCAGCCGCAACGTCGAACTGGGCCTGCAGTACACCGAAGGCGCCTCGCACGCCGGCATCGTGGTCTACAACAACCAGGTGCGCAACCTGATCAGCTTCGACGGCACGGCCAAGGGCTGCGCCTCGTCCTTCGGCTGCTACAGGAACACGGCGCGCGCCCGCTACCAGGGCGTCACGCTGTCGGGCGGCCACCGCATCGGCGACGTCACGCTGCGCACCTCGCTCGACTTCCAGGACCCGCGCGACCTCGGCACGCACAACCTTTTGGCTCGCCGTGCGCAGCGCCACGCCACCTTCGGTGCCGACTGGCGCGTCGCCGGCTGGACGCTGGGCGCCGAGGTGCAGACCTCGAGCCGCCGCTACGACGACGCCGCCAACAGCGTCAAGCTCGGCGGCTACACCGTGCTGAACCTGTCGGCCAGCAGGCAGCTCACGCGCGACCTGAACCTGATCGCGCGGGTCGACAATGTGAGCAACAAGGACTACCAGTACGCACGCCTGTACGCCACCGCCGGCCGCACCGCGTACGTCGGTCTCAAGTGGACGCCGCAATAAGCAACCCCTCGCAAGCAAGCGACGCCGCCGGTGCCGCGGCGGCCGCCTGCGCCGCGGTGCTGGTGGCCGCGCCGGCCTCGGGGCAGGGCAAGACCACGGTCGCGGCCGCGCTCGCGCGGCTGCACACGCGGCAGGGCCGGCGGGTGCGGGCCTTCAAGTGCGGGCCCGACTTCCTCGACCCGCTCTGGCTCGCGCTGGCCACAGGCGCGCCGGTGCATTCGCTCGACCTCTGGATGACCGGCGAAGCCGACTGCCGCGAGCGCCTGCGCGCGGCGGCGGCCGACTGCGACCTGCTGATCGTCGAGGGCGTGATGGGCCTGTTCGACGGGACGCCCAGTGCCGCCGACCTGGCCGTGCGCTTCGGCCTGCCGGTGCTGGCCGTGATCGATGCGCATGCCATGGCCGGCACCTTCGGCGCGCTGGCCTACGGCCTGCAGAACTTCCGGCCCGGCCTGCCGTGGGCCGGCGTGCTGGCCAACCGCGTGGGCAGCGAGCGCCATGCCGGCATGCTGAAAGACGCACTGCGCGAGCCTTCGCAATGGCTCGGCGCCTTGCCGCGCGACGCGGGCTTCACGCTGCCGGAGCGGCACCTGGGGCTGGTGGTGGCGGACGAACTGGGCGACGCGATGGCACGCCTCGACGCCGTGGCCGACGTGCTGGCCGGCACGCCGCTGGGGCAGATGGACATCGCGCAGCTGCCGCAGGTGCGCTTCGATGCCGCACCGCCTGTCGCGCCCATGCAGCCGCTGTTGACCGGCCGCACCATCGCCATCGCACGCGATGCAGCCTTCTCTTTCATCTACCCCGCGAACCTCGACGTGCTCACCGCACTGGGGGCGCGCCTTTCCTTCTTCTCGCCGCTCGCGGGCGACGCCTTGCCCGCTTGCGATGCGGTCTGGCTGCCCGGCGGCTACCCGGAGCTGCACGCCGAGGCGCTGTCGCGCTGCGAACCGATGCGCGCCGCGCTGGCGGCCCATGTGGCGGCCGGCAAGCCCGTATGGGCCGAGTGCGGCGGCATGATGGCGCTGTTCGAAGAGCTGGCCACGCATGAAGACGCGGAGGCCGGCAACGTGCATCGCCTGTGGGGCCTGCTGCCGGGCAGGGTGACCATGCAGAAGCGGCTGGCCGGCCTCGGCCCGCAGCAGTTGCAGCTCGGCAGCCACGCCTTGCGCGGTCACACTTTCCACTATTCGCGCTGCGAGACACCGCTCGCGCCCGTCGCGCGCACCGCCCGGCCCGGCACGACCCAGGCCGTGGGCGCGCAGGGCGGCGAGGCGCTCTACGTGCACGGCCCTGTGCGCGCCAGCTATTTCCATGCGTGGTTCGCTTCCAGCCCCGAAGCCACCGCGCGACTTTTCGGCGCCATGCCCACCGAGTTGCAAAGCCATGCCCACCATGATCAAGCCCGCGACTGTTGAGCACGAGTTCATCCTCGGCGGCCAGAAGAGCGGCAAGTCGCGCCGCGCCGAGCAGCGCGCCGCCGACTGGCTCGCCGCCGAGCCGCGCACCCGCCGTGCCGTGATGATCGCCACCGCGCAGGCGTACGACGACGAGATGCAGGAGCGCATCGTGCGCCACCAGGCCGACCGTGCCGAGCGCGTGCCCGGCATGCGCACCATCGAGGAACCGATCGAGCTCGCGCGTGCCGTGGTCACGCAGAGCACGCCCGACACGCTGGTGGTCGTCGACTGCCTCACGCTCTGGCTCACCAACCTGCTGATGCCGATGCCCGCCGAAGATGCCCGCCCTCCCACGCGCACGGCGTCCACGCACATGGGCATGCTCATGGTCGCGTTGCGCGAAGCGCGCGGCCCGGTGGTGCTGGTGGGCAACGAGATCGGCCTCGGCGTGATTCCGCTGGGCCGCGAGACGCGCGCATTCGTCGATGCGCTGGGCCGCCTGAACCAGGACGTGGCCGCCGCCTGCCACCGCGTGACGCTCATGGCGGCCGGCCTGCCGCTGGGCCTGAAGGTCCCCGCCGCATGAGCGCGAAAAAGATCCGAATTCCGCTGGCTGCATTCGGCCTGGCGCTGTTCGCGCTGGCGGCGCACGCCCTGGACGTGGTCGACGAGCGCGGCGTGACCGTGAGCCTGCGCGAGCCGCCGCGGCGCATCGTCACGCTGCTGCCTTCGCTCACCGAATCGGTCTGCGCGCTCGGCGCCTGCGACCGGCTGGTGGGCATCGACCGCTATTCCAATTCGCCCGAGCAGGTGAAGGCGCTGCCGCAGGTCGGCGGCGGGCTCGACCCGAACGTGGAGGCCATCGTCGCGCTCAAGCCCGACGCGGTGCTGCTCGCCAAGTCGTCGCGCGTCACCCAGCGGCTCGAGGCGCTGGGCGTGAAGGTGCTGGTGCTCGAGCCCAAGAGCCATGCCGACGTGCGGCGCGTGCTCGACAAGCTCGACCAGGTGCTGGGCACGCACGAGGCCCCCAGGGTCTGGCGCGTGATCGACGCCAGCGTGTCGGCCGCCGCGCAGTCGCTGCCCGCGAGCGCGAAGGGCCTGCGCGTGTACTTCGAAGTGAACAGCGCTCCCTACGCGGCGGGCGAGTCGTCGTTCATCGGCGAAACGCTTACCCGGCTCGGCGCGAAGAACATCGTGCCGGCTTCGCTCGGCCCGTTTCCCAAGCTCAACCCCGAATACGTGGTGCGCGCCAATCCCGACCTCATCATGGTCAGCGTGCGCAGCGCGCAGGGGCTGGAGCAGCGCCCCGGCTGGGCCGGCATCCGCGCGGTGCGCGAAGGCCGCATCTGCCGCTTCAGCGCCGAGCAGTCCGACGTGCTGGTGCGGCCCGGCCCGCGCATGGACGAGGCCGCGCGCCTCATGGCGCAGTGCCTGGGCGACAAGGGCGGCCGTCGGTGAACGCGGCGGTCAGGCACACGGCGCACCTGCGGCGGGTTCTGCTGCTGGGCTTCGGCCTGCTGGTTCTGGGCGCGGGGGCGATGCTGCTGGGCCTGGGCATCGGCAGCACCGGCTTCGAGAGCCTGCTGTCGGCACGGCACGACCCGGTGGCGCTGCAGATCGTGTGGGACATCCGCCTGCCGCGCACGCTCGGCGCCTGGCTGGCCGGCGCCTTGCTCGGGCTGGCGGGCGCGGTGGCGCAGGGGCTGTTCCGCAATCCGCTGGCCGACCCGTACCTGCTGGGCAGCGCCTCGGGTGCCTCGCTGGGCGTGGCGCTGGCGCTGCTGATGTTCGGCGGCTCGGCCGCCAGCACGCAATGGGTGATGCGGCTCGGGCTCACTGGCGCGGCCTTCATCGGCGCGGTGGTGGCGGTGATGCTCACGCTGCTGCTCGCGCGCGGCGTGCAGCAGACGCTGCGGCTGCTGCTCGCGGGCGTGATCGTCGGCGTGGTGCTCGGCGCCGCCAAAGATCTCATCACCATCGCTTCGGCCGACATCCTTCAGGCCATCCAGGGCTTCATCCTCGGCAGCACCGGGCTGGTCGGCTGGAGCGCCTGCGCGGTGATGGCGATGGTCGGCGCGGTGTGCCTGCTGCTCGGCTGGGCGCTGGCGCCGGTGCTCGACGGGCTGGCGCTGGGCGAGGCCACGGCGCGCAGCCTGGGCCTGCCGCTGGGCGCGATGCGCGCGGCGCTGGTGGTGGTGCTCGCGCTGGCCACAGGGGCGGCCGTGGCGCAGACCGGGCTGATCGCCTTCGTCGGCCTGGCGGCGCCGCACCTGGTGCGCTCGGTGGTCAAGACCACGCATGCGCGGCTCATCCTGTTGTCGGCGCTGATGGGCGGCTTGCTGCTGATGTCGGCCGACCTGCTGGCGCGCTGGCTGATCGCGCCGCAGGAACTGCCGGTGGGCGTGCTCACGGCGGTGCTGGGCGGCAGCTACCTGCTCTGGCTGATGCACCGGCGCAGCGCCCGT
>PJUB01000583.1_pt1 | contig 10505 bp, 8 predicted proteins | sample 1512141 | NCBI WGS metagenome assembly PJUB01 (sample SAMN08177677, study PRJNA422409) | Soil metagenome, whole genome shotgun sequencing project. | isolation source: Soil enriched on filter paper: alkali lignin treatment | place: USA: Madison | collected 2015-01-15 | reverse complement strand
GTAGTCCAGTTCGCCGCGGTCCGGCTCCTGGCGCAGCGGCACGCCGGCGATCTGCACGTGGCCCACCCGCCCGGTGGGCAGGTATTGGCGCAGCTTGGCGGTGACGTCGCCTTCGACGATCTGGCAGTGGTAGAGGTCCATCTGCACTTTCAGGTTGGGCGCATTGACGGCCTGCACGACCTGATGCGCCTCGTCCTGCCGGTTCAGGAAATAGCCGGGAATATCGCGGGTGTTGATGGGTTCGATCAGCAGGGTCACACCGACCGAGCGTGCCTGGCGGGCAGCCCAGTCCAGGTTCTCGCGGTAGCAATCCAGCAAGGCGCCGCGCTCGGCGCCCTCGGGCGCCAGGCCCGCCATGACATGGACCTGGGCGCAGGCCAGTGCGGTGGCATAGCCCAGCGCTTGTTCGATGCCGGCGCGGAATTCGTCTTGCCGGCCCGGCAACGCAGCCAGGCCGCGTTCACCGCGCGAGGCCACGCCGGGCGGGGCGTTGAACAGCACTTGCGACACGCCGGCGGCGTCCATGCGCTCGCGCACGAACGCGGCGGGCGCCTCGTAGGGGAACATGCATTCCACGCCCGCGTAGCCATCCGCGGCGGCGGCCGCATAGCGGTCCAGGAAGGCGTGTTCCGTGTACATCATCGACAGGTTGGCGGCGAATTTCAGCATGGCGGTTTCCGTGACGGGCGGCATGCCTGGAAATTAGCACACCTGCCCGCCCCGGCGGCCCCTGCCGCGCGCCTGTCCGCCCTGCGCGCCCGAACCGGCAGCGCAGGGCTCGGCCCGAACTCAGTACGTCAGGCGCACGCCCAGCATCACGCTGCGGCCCGGCAGCGGCGCCACCGACGAGATGAACGATGCGTGGTTGTAGGCCAGCTTGTTCAACAGGTTGGTGCCACGCAGGTAGACCTCGTAGCCCGTCGCGGCGTAGCGCCCGCGGTAGGCGACCACGGCGTTGACCAGGTTGTAGCCCGGCGTGCTGTTCTCGTACGACGCGATGTCCTTCTGCGAGAACACGCGTGCGTACTCGATGCCGCCCGACCACTGCTGCCACTTCACATTGCCACGCACCCCGGCGCGCGCCGCCGGAATGCGCGGCAGGTTGCCATCACCGCCCGTCAGCTTGCCGCGCACGTAGTCGCCGAACACCGCGGCCGAGAACACCGGCGTGAACTGGTGCCGGACCTCGCCTTCGACGCCGGTGAATTCCGCATCGCGCTGGGTGTATTCGATCAGGCGGAAATCCTCGTAGCGGTCCAGCGTGTCGGCGTAGATGTAGTTCTTGACGCGGTTGTGGAACACGCTGGCCGAGAACGTCGTGTCGCCCGCATGCTTGCGCAGGGTCAGGTCGATGTTGTGCGACGTTTCCCGGCCCAGGCCGGCATTGCCCAGTTCGTAGGTGTTGGTGGCCAGGTGCACGCCATCCGCATACAGTTCCTGCGCGGTCGGCAGGCGCTGCGAGCGCGACAGGGACAGGGCCACCGAGTACTGCGGCGCGAAGTCCCAGATGGCGGCGGCCGACAGCGAGGTGCCCGACAGGCTGCTGCGCGAGGCGCCGCCCGACGGGGAAATCCGCTGCCAGTCCTGGCGGGCGCCAACCTCGAAGCGCCAGTCATTCAGCTGGTATTCCTCGAGCACGAACAGGCCGTTCGAACGCGTGCGGCTGCGCGGCAGGAAGGCTTCTTCACCGTCGGCGCGAAAGTCGCTGTAGGCATTCTGCAGGCCGATCACGCCGCGCCAGCCTGCGATGGGCTTGTGCTGCAACTCCACGCGCAGGTCATAGCCCTTGTTCTTGAAGCGCGTGCCGACCTGGCCGCCTTCGATTTCCTCATGCTGGTAATCGGTCAGGCCGCCACGCAAGCGGATTTTCTCGAAACCGGCAAAGGGGTCCTGGTATTCGGCGCGCAGGTCCAGGCGGTCGCTGCGCAGCTTCACGTAGGGCACGCCGCCATGCTCATGGTCATGGTCGTGGCCCGCTTCTTCGTCGCCGTGATCATGATCATGCCCGCCGCAGTGCAGATGCGTGCCGTGCGGGTGGCAGCCTTCGTATTCGTGGTTGTGGCCAGGCAGGCCGTACTTGCTTTCCAGGTGCGTGAACGCCAGGCCGACGTAGCCGCGCGGCGTGATCCAGGACAGGCCGACCGAGCCCTGGGTGGATTCGCTGTACGAGCCGGCCAGCTTGCCGCCAGGCCAGTCCGGCACGTCGTAGTCGCTGGTGCGGCGCTTCATGCCTTCCACCCGCACCGCGAACCGGCCTTCGCCGGCGGTGATGCCGATGGCACCCGCGCGTTCTTTGGTTCCGGTGGCGCCGCGCAGTTCGCCTTCCATTTCCACGCCCTTTTCCGGCACGGCCGTGGGGATTTTCTTGTCCACCACATTGACCACGCCGCCAATCGCACCGCCCCCATACAGCAAGGTGGCCGGGCCGCGCAGCACCTCGATGCGCTCGGCCAGCAGCGGTTCGACGGTCACCGCATGGTCCGGCGAAATGCCGGAGGCATCCATTACTTCGGACCCATCGGACAGCACCTTCACGCGCGGCGCCGTCTGGCCGCGAATCACAGGACGGCTGGCGCCGCCGCCAAAGGTGTCGCTGTTGACGCCCGGCAGGCTCTTGAGCGATTCGCCCAGGGTGCCGGCACGGCGCTCGATCAACGCGTCGCCTTCCAGCACGGAAGCCGGCAAGGTGGTGCTGTTCAAGTCCAGCCCCAGCGGATTGGCCGACACCGTGATGGGCGCCAGGGTCTTGGTGCGGGTGGGGTCCGCTTCGGTTTCGGCCTGCGCCATCGGCGCGGCCAGCATCAGCGAACACATCAGGGGTTTGAGCGCGCTTTTGCGGCCGGCTCGCCGCCCCGTGACCTTGCCGCCTCCTCGCTTGCCGTCTGCTCGCTTGCCGTCTGCTCGCGCCATCCCCAGCGTTTTGCCTTTCATCGTTACTCTCTTAGATGTTATATCATTACAAACAGCTGAAGGATGATATAACATTCTGAAAGTAAATCAAGCCGATCCGCGGAGGATCGGCCGATGCGACGTCAGGCCGTCATGCCTTCAGGCACCCGTGCCTTCCAGCCCGGACAACGCTTGCAGCACCGCCACGCGGCTTTGCCCCAGCACGGCGCCATGCCAGTCCGGCGCGTCGCAGTAAAAGGCGTCCAGCGTGGCCCGCAGAATCGCATCGCGCCGTGCGGCATCCGCATCGGGATGCGCGCGCAGCCAGTTGCGTCCGCGCAGCGCATCCACCACGTCTTCGGACGGCAGCGTGCCGAATTCCAGCGCCATCAGCGTCGGCACCGAGGCCGGGCAGGCGTTGTAGATCAGGCCCGCCAGATGGCCGGTGATGTCCACCGACGCGGACGTGCCCAGGTAAGGAACCGCGATGTCGGCCCCCCACCAGCGGCGGGCGCGCGCGACTTCGGCTTCGTCACGACGCCCTGCGTAGATCTTTTCGCCATGTCCGCGCGGCCCCAGGCCGGTATGCACGTCGATCCAGCCGATCTGGGCATAGCGGGCAGCATGCTCGGTCAGGATGCGTCGCAGGTTCAGCAGCGACGCGGCGGGACGATCGCCGCCATAGAACAGGCCGTCGGGGTGCGTATATTGCCCCCGGGTCACCGCCTGCTTGAGAGCGGGCATGCCGTGTTGAGCGACATAGGCGGCGATCTGCGCGCGGTTGGCTGGCGTGGGCGGCCATTGCTCGGGAAGCAGCAAGTCATGGATCTGCGCGTAGCCGGGATTGGCGGGCAGGGCTTGCGCACCGAACGGCTGCGCATTGCGGTTCAGGTCGACGTTGCCCTCGTCGGTGCGGGCAATCCAGGAAAAGCCATGCGGATTTACCGCGTGCACCAGCAGCAGCGCCACGCCGGCCTGGCGGGCCCGCGCCAGCATGTCGGCGTCATCCAGCAGCGCGAGCTGGCAGCCCGAGCCGCAAAAACCTTCCACCCCGTGCGTGGCGGATGTCATGATCAGCAGCCGCTGCGCGTCCGGGTCGCCGATCAGCGCCACGTCGGTCGCCAGGGCCTCGCCCTCGGAGCCCTTGGGGTCGATGGCGTAGGACGTGAAGTGCGCCGCCAGCGGCCGGGCGGCGGCCGTGAAGCGTTCGCGTGCCTGGGCGTAGCTGCGGGAAAAATAAGGGGTTGCGGATTGCATCACGTCTCCTGGTTGTCGATGTCGTCACCGGTGCGGTCGCGTATCCAGAACAGCACCACCGTGGAAATCGCCACCGCCACCATCAGGTACCAGGCGGGGGCCATGGGGTTGCCGGTCACGTGCAGCAGCCAGGTCACGAAGAACTGGGCAAAGCCGCCGAACACGGAGATACCCAGTCCGTACACGACCGACATGCCGGTGGTGCGCACGGATTTCGGAAACAGCTCGGGCAGCATGGTGATGCCTGGCGCGGACTGCAATGCCAGCAGCACCGACAACAGCGCCACCACCGTCATCAGCCGCGCGCTGCCGGGTTCGGCCACCAGCCATTGAAAGCATGGCAGCAAGACCGCCACCGTCACCACCCTCGACCAGAAGATAACCCGCTTGCGCCCGACACGGTCGGCCAGCATGCCGACCAGCGGTGCGCAGAAAAAGCCCACAGCCCCCACCACCACGCTGGCCGACAGCGTGGACGTGGCGGGCAGGCCCAGCTCGCGGTGGGCATAGGCCGGCATGTAGAAGCCGATGATCTGCGCGCACACCATGCCGCCGATCATCAGCAGGATGCCCTTGGCCACTTCAGCCTTGTGTTCGGCGAAGATACGGCGCAGCGGCTGATGGGCGGTGGCACGGGGCCGGTCCGGCTCGTCCTGGGGGGTCAGCGTCTCTTCCAGGTTGCGGCGAATGTAAGCGCCCACCGGCACGGTCAGGATGCCGATCACGAACGGCAGGCGCCAGCCCCAGGCCTGCATCTGCTCGGCCGTCAGCGCGGCCGTCAACCCGCCCACCACCAGCGCGCCCAGCGCCACGCCCAGCGACTGGCTGCCGAACTGCCAGCTGGAATAGAAGCCGCGTCGCGAGGCCGGCGCGTGCTCGACCAGCAGCGTGGTCGACGCGCCCACCTCGCCGCCCGCAGCGAAACCCTGGATCAGCCGCGCCAGCACCATCATGACCGGACCCGCCAGGCCCATCTGCGCATACGTCGGGGCGGCGGCGATCAGCGCACAACCCAGCCCCATCAGCCACAGGGTCAGCGTCATGGCGGCGCGGCGACCATGACGATCGGCGTAGGAACCGATCAGCATGCCGCCCACCGGGCGCATCAGGAAGCCCACGCCGAACGTGGCCGTGGTCAACAGCAACTGGCCGTAGCTGGAGGCCGCTGGAAAGAACAGCGGCCCGATCACCAGCATCAGGAAGGTGAAGACGGTGAAGTCGAAGAACTCGAGTGCATTGCCGATGGTGGTGCCGGCAATGACGCGCCGGCGCATGGACGGCGTGTGCAGGCTGGGCGCACGGGCGCCGGCTGCGATGGCGATAGACATGTTTTCCCCTTGATGTCCGATCCTTGGCCGCCGGCCCCTGTATCGGGCGCCGTGCGGTGCTAGTGAATATACGGATGGCCCTTGAAACGCGAAAGACAGTATTTTTGGCGCAGCGATGCCTTTTTCTTATACCCTCTGCCGGACGGTAGCCCCCAATGAACCTGCGCCAGTTACGCGCCTTCGTGCTGATCGCCGAACACCGCAGCATCCGCGCCGCCGCCCGCGCCCTGTGCGTCACCCAACCGGCCGCCACGCGCAGCCTGCGCGAACTGGAACAAAGCCTGGGGGCCGAGCTGGTGCGGCGCAGCGCCAAGGGGGTGGAACTCACCCCCTATGGCCAGGCCCTGCACAAGCGCGCCGTGCTGATCCTGCAGGAAGCCCGGCGGGCGCAGGAAGACATCGACCAGATGCGCGACGGCGAAGGCGGCACGCTGAACCTGGCCATCAGTTCGTCGGCGCTGACGGTGCTGCCCGCCGCGCTGGCCGCGTTTCGCGCCCGCATGCCGCGGGTGGCGGTCGCGTTCCATGAGGTCGCGGCGCCCTACAGCCACGAACAGCTGGACGCCGGCCGCTACGACCTGGTGGTGCAGACCGAATACGACGGCGACATCTACGACGGCTTTGCACGCACCACCCTGTTCACCTTGCCGCTGGTGGTGGGCGCCCGGGCAGACCACCCGCTGCGCCACGCGACCGACCTGGCCGAGCTGCGCGACCTGCTGTGGCTGATGCCGGGCAATACGCAGGCGCCCACCAACCTGCTGCACCTGGCCTACGCGTCGCGCGGGCTGCCCACGCCGACGGACGTGATTCCGTGCCAGTCGATCGCCATCGCGCTGGCGATCCTGGCGCAAAGCGATGCGGTGGGGTTCTTCGTGCGCAATGGCTTTCATCGCGAGCTGGTGCCACACCCCTTGTGCGTGATGCCGCTGGCGCATCCGCTGCCGGCCGCGCGGGTATCGATCCTGACGCGAGCCGAATCGCCGCCGACGCCGGCGGCGCAGTGTTTCATCGATTGCCTGAACGCGGCGCGCGCGGCCGCTTGACGCTGCGGGGTATCATGCAAAGTCCTTCCCAGCCGCCCCCCTCCATGGCGTTTCCCCGACTGCACACGCCCCCCACGCTGACCGACACCGTCGCCAAGCAACTGCGCGCCGAAATCGACGAAGGCCGCGTGCTGCCCGGTGAAAAGCTACCCACCGAGACTCGCCTGGCCGAACAGTTCGGCGTCAGCCGCACCGTGATCCGCGAGGCCGTGTCGCGCCTGCGCCAGGATGGCATCGTCGAGGCGCGCCAGGGCAGCGGCGTGTTCGTCACGGCGCAGGGCGGCAACCGCGCGCTGCGCATCGATGCCACCGAGCTGTCGTCACTGGACGCGGTGCTGCACATCGTGGACCTGCGCCGCGCGCTGGAAACCGAGATCGCGGCCCAGGCCGCCGCGCAGCGCAGCAAACGCGACCTGACCGCCATCGACAACGCGCTGGCGGCCATTTCGCAGGCCGTCGAGCGCGGCGGCGACGGCGTCAAGGAAGACGTCGCCTTCCATCGCAGCATTGCGCGCGCCACCGGCAACCCGTACTTCCTCACGACGCTGGCGTTCGTCAGCCAGTTCCTGGAAGCCGCCACCCGCGTCACGCGCGGCAACGAAGCGCGCCATGCGGACCTGATGCGCGCCGTGCTGCAGGAACACCAGGCCATCACCGAAGCCATTCGCCGGCAAGACGTCGAAGGCGCACGCGAGGCGGCGCGCATCCATATGGTCAACGCCGCCAAGCGGCTGCGGCAAGCGCACCGCTAGCCGTTCATTGTTCATCTCGCGGGCTGCGATCGAGCACCGGGCGCACGCCCTATCGCACTCCCTGTTGAAAGGCCCGCGTAAAGAAGTCCGCCGCGCCGAAATTGCCGGACTTCAAGACAACGCTCAGGCGCGCCCGCACCGCCTGGGCGTGGCCGGCGCACCAGGGCACGCCCGGGTCGATCTGTTCGCCGATGGCCAACTGCGTCAACCCCAAGGCCTGCACCACCGCCCCCGCGGTTTCGCCGCCCGCGACGATCAACTGGCGCACGCCCTGCGCCGCCAGGCCTTTGGCGATCTGCGCCAGCGCCGTCTCGATCAGCGCCCCGGCGTGCGCGGCGCCCAGGGCGGCTTGCGTCGCTTGCACGGCGTCGGGCCGGGCGGTGGAATAGATCAGCACCGGTCCGTCCGCCAGCCGCGACGTGGCCCAGGCCAGGGCCTCGGCCACGACCGCCGCGACGCCGCCATCGGCCGCGATGCGCAACGGATCCAGCGCCCAGGCCGGCCGCCCGGTTTCGATAAAGGCCGCGACCTGACCCTGCGTGGCGGTGGAGCAACTGCCCGCCACCACGGCTTGCAAGCCGGGCTCGCGCGCCAGGCCGGCCGCCGAGCCGGGGGCCAAGCCCCAGTTGGCGGGCAGGCCGATGGCCACGCCGGAACCGGCCGTGACCAACGGCATGCCTTGCAGCGCCGGGCCCAAGACCAGCAGGTCGTCATTGGAAATCGCATCCACGATGGCGATCTCCACGCCCTCGGCTTGCAGTTCGCCGATGCGCACACGGATGGCGTCACGGCCGCGCGCCACCACCGTGTAGTCGATCAGCCCGACACGACGTCGCGTCTGTGCGGACAGCACCCGTACCAGGTTCGGGTCGGTCATCGGCGTCAGCGGGTGGTTCTGCATGCCCGATTCGCTCAGCAGCACGTCGCCCGCGTACAGGTAGCCCTTGAACACGGTGCGCTTGTTGTCCGGAAAGGCGGGGGTAGCGATGGTGAAGGGCGTATCCAGCGCCGTCATCAGGGCGTCGATGACCGGCCCGATATTGCCTTGCGGCGTGCTGTCGAAGGTGGAGCAGTACTTGAAATAGATCTGCTCGGCGCCCTGCGACCGCAGCCACGCCAGGGCCGCCAATGACTGCGCCACCGCCTCGGCGGGGTCGATGGTACGCGTCTTCAGCGCCACCACCACTGCGTCCGCCGGGTCGTCCAGCGGCGCAGCCGGCACGCCAATGGCCTGCACCGCACGCATGCCGGCGCGCACCAGGTTGTTGGCCAGGTCGGTGGCGCCGGTGAAGTCATCGGCGATGCAGCCCAGTCTGATCGTCATGGCGACTCCGGCAAGGTGATGCCCGGGAAAATCTTGATGACCGCGCTGTCGTCTTCGCCGCCGTGGCCGGCCGTCGAGGCCTGCATGAACATCTGGTGCGCGGTGGACGCCAGCGGCAGCGGAAACTTGCTGTGGCGCGCGGTATCGAGCACCAGGCCCAGGTCCTTGACGAAGATGTCCACCGCCGACAACGGCGTGTAGTCGCCCGCCAGCACGTGCGGCATGCGGTTCTCGAACATCCAGCTGTTGCCCGCGCTGTGAGTGATGACGTCGTACAGCGCCTCGGCGTCCACGCCCGCCCGCAGGCCCAGCGCCATGGCTTCGGCGGCGGCCGCAATATGCACGCCGGCCAGCAACTGGTTGATGATCTTGACCTTGCTGCCGGCGCCGGCGCGATCGCCCAGCCGGTACACCTTGCCCGCCATGGATTGCAGCACGTCGCCGCAGGCCGCATAGGCGGCGGCGGTGCCCGCCGTCATCATCGTCATCTGGCCCGCGGCGGCCTTGGCCGCGCCGCCCGAGATGGGCGCATCCAGGTAGTGGATGCCCAGCGCCGCCAGACGCGCTTCCAGCGCGGCCGACCAGGTCGGGTCCACGGTGGAGCACATGACGAACACGCCGCCCGGCCGCAGCGTCGACGCGATGCCGCCTGCGCCGAACAGCACGGCTTCGGTCTGCTGCGCGTTCACGACCACGCTGACTACCACGTCGCAGCCGGCCGCCAAGTCCGCCAACGTCGCACACGCCACGCCGCCCTGTTCGGCAAACGCCGCGGCCACGCCGGGGCGGATGTCGTAGGCATGCACGCGGCATCCGGCGCGCCGCAGGCTGGCGGCGATGCCCGCGCCCATGGCGCCCAGGCCGATCACGCCGACAGGGCGCGGGGATGGCACATCTGTCGTCATAACGTTCCCCGCAGGTCGTCGCCGATGTAGGCGCGGATGATGTCCCCAAAGCTGGCGTCGCCCGTCAGCCCCAGCCGGGCGGCGCGCGCCGTGTCCCAGCGGCCGGGCCAGCTGCCGACGATGGCTTCGACCCGCGGATCCGCCTTCCAGCTGATGCGGTCGGCCACGGCGTCGCCCGCAATGTCGCGCAGCGCCTGCGTCATCTCGGCGACCGTCACCGACACGCCTGGCAGGTTGACGGGCCGGCGGTCCGCCACGGCTTCGGCACTCAGTTCGCAGCCCGCGATCAACGCCTGCACCGCACGGCGCGGCGACAGCAGCCACAGGCGCGTGCCCGCGCCCACCGGGCACACGGACGGCTCGCCGTTCAGGGGCTCGCGGATGATGCCGCTGGCGAACGAGGACGCTGCCGCGTTGGGCCGCCCCGGTCGCACGCTGATGGTGGGCAGGCGCAACGCCAGGCCGTCGACGAAGCCGCGGCGCGTGTAGTCGGCCAGCAGCAGTTCGGCAATGGCCTTTTGCGTGCCGTAGGAAGACTGCGGATTCAACGCGGTATCGTCGCGCACCGTGTCGGACAACGCACCACCGTAGACGGCGACCGAACTGGTGAAGACCACGCGCGGCCGGTGACCTCGCAAGCGGCAGGTGTCCAGCAGCGCGCGCGAGGCGTCCAGGTTGATGCGCATGCCCAGGTCGAAATCGGCCTCGGCCTGTCCGCTGACGATCGCGGCCAGGTGAAAGATCGCGGCGGTGTCGGTGTCGATCAGTGATTCCAGCACCGCGGGGTCGGCCACGTCGCCCTTGACCGAACGCACCCGGGTGTCGTTGATCGCGTCGGTCTGCACGACGTCCAGCAGGTCGATCTGCGTGATGGGTTCAGGCGCCGCGCCGCCCAGCGCCAGGCGGCCCTGCTCAAGCAGCTTGCGTGCCAAGCGCTGGCCCAGGAAGCCGGCGCCGCCGGTGATCAGTATTTTCATGCCTTGCCTCCCGCGAGTGGGGATTGG
>PJUB01000582.1_pt1 | contig 10535 bp, 11 predicted proteins | sample 1512141 | NCBI WGS metagenome assembly PJUB01 (sample SAMN08177677, study PRJNA422409) | Soil metagenome, whole genome shotgun sequencing project. | isolation source: Soil enriched on filter paper: alkali lignin treatment | place: USA: Madison | collected 2015-01-15 | reverse complement strand
GGTTCAGGATGGTGGTGGCACGCTGGTTGCCCAGCATCGGGTTACCGGCCACTTGCCCCGCCACCTGCGTCTGGCTGGCCGCGCCGCTGTTGTTCAGCACCACGCCGGACGGGCCAACGTTGAATTGCGTGAACCGGTTGTCAGACACCCCACCGGCCGACGGCGGTGCGATGTTGACCACCGGCACGCCATTGGCGACGCCCACGACGGGCTTCTGCCCGCCCACGTTCTGGTCTACCGAAATCGGCAAGGTCTGTGCCAGGACGGGCGTCCAAACCTGCGCAAAGACCAACAACCAGGCAATCGTGCGGCGTAACGTCGACATATCGGGCAAGACTCGGCAAGGGGTGAAACCACAACCGTTGCCAAGACAGCCGACCTTCAGCCCGCCCAAACCCCGCGGACTATCGACAAAGCCAAAAGCACCGATCCGGAAATTGCCCGCTTACGCTACGCAACCCGGATCGGATAAAGCATTGGAAAATTCTAATTTTCCGGAAATAGGACTGGATAACGACCGACAAGTGACAAATTCATCACTCATCTACAATCCGGGGTCACATTGGCTGCCTCTGGCGGCCGGTCCGTAGCCCCAGGTAGCATGACGCGCGCGAAGAAACCCGCTCCCAGAAAGAGAAGCACCCCCTCTCGAACGAATTCCCGGTCCGCCGGCCGCATTCCCCGTTTTTTACGAGCGCTGGTCGTGACCTCGCTGGCCAGCTTCGGCGCCGCCACCTATATGCTGAATCCGCAGTGGCGGATGCCGGCATCGGCCAGCGACATCCTGTCGCGGCTGGGTTGGCCGTCGCAAGAGCGCACGGCGCCGGTGGCGCTGCCCGCGCCCAATTCGGCGCTAGTGCAGACCACCTTCACCGACTGCCCGCAATTCTTTCCGAATGCGCGCCCGCCTGCGGTGCCGGCCAGCCAGCGACTGCGCGAGGTCTGTTTTTCGTCGTTCGCGATCCTGCACAATGGCCAGACCAAGACCCCCGTGTTCGTGGCCGAACGGCTGAACCGGCAGAACCTGAGCCAGGCCAAGGGCCTGCACCGCACCGACAAGTTCTATGCCGACGCGCGGCTGCCGCGCGCCGAGCGGTCCGAGCTGGACGATTACCGGGGGTCCGGCTATTCGCGCGGCCACATGGCGCCGGCCGGCGACATGGCCACGCCCGAGGCCATGGCGCAGAGCTTCTCGCTGGCGAACATGGTGCCGCAGGACCAGACCCACAACGCCGGCCCCTGGAGCCGCATCGAACAGGACACGCGCCAGTACGTGATGCGGGCGGCGGGCGACGTGTACGTGTTCACCGGCCCGGTCTATGCCGACCGCCCCAAGACCATCGGGTCTGGGGTGGCGGTGCCCACCTATATCTACAAAGTGGTGTACGACGCCACCAGCGGGCGTTCGTGGGTGCATTGGCAGGCCAACAGCGCCAGCACCAAGGCCGGCCCGCCGATCAGCTACGAAGAATTCGTCAAACGCACGGGGATGCGGCTGCTGCCTTGAAAAATCAGAATCTTCCAATGGTGGTGTGAGGTACCCACCCCGTAACCTCAGAGGTTTTGCGCGAAGCTGCGCCCGATGGCACACCCGCACTGCGGCCGTCGGCACGGGCAGATTCCGCGCTGGAGCGTTACGTCTTGGACATGAAGATCCCGCTGGCCCGTTTTTTTTCCGAAGGTGACGAAAAACGCTTCTTCGACGCCTTGGCGACCATCCCGGCCATCACGAGCCATACCGGACATGGCCACGATTTCACCCTGAAGATCGACCGCCGCCGGCTCAGTTCTGCCATGGTGCGTGAACTGGTCGCGCTATTGGTGCGCTACGGTGCAGACCTGTCTTCCCTGTGCGCCTTGGCCCGCGAAGAGAAATTCTGGTGGTTGAACGAGCCGGGCAATTACTGGCACAAGCCCCTGCTGCCCCCGGCCGCCCAAGCTGCCCGCCCCTACGAGTACGCGCCCTACATATTCGACGACCTGAGCTGAGGTCGGGCGCTATCCTGCGCCGGATGGCAACGTCCGGTTGTAAAGCACCGGCATCCTGCCCTGCCAACGGGCCCAGGTGGCGCCACCCAGCGCCAGCTCGGCCATGAAGTGCGCGACGTTGATGCGGCTGGTGACGCCGGCATCGAAGATGGCGCTGCGCAGGGGCGACGGGTGCGCCTCGTAGGCGGTGACCTCGTCCTGATCGACGAGGCTGTCCGGACGTACCACGACCCACTGGATGGCGCGGTCATGCTGGCCGATGGTGGTGCGCAGGTAATCCGCGGCCTGTTCATTGTCTGCATGCGGCGGCACCAATGCACGTACCACGCCCACCACGCAGCGCTGCGCCCATGACACGGGTTCGGCCATATCCCGGTTGCGGTGGCCTGCCGTATTCATCAATACGAAACGGACCGGATCGGCGCCCGGGCGGGACTTGACCGCCTGGCACAAGCGGCGCACCGCGTCCGCCACCAGGCGTCGCGGCGGACCATAAACACCCTTTAGGCTCAAGGTATGGCCCAGGCATGACGCGATGGCCGTGCAGCCATCGACATGGCGGGCAAGATCGGCATCGGAAACCTCGGACACGCTGCACGGGATCAACGACAGGCCTGCGGCCCCCGAAAGCCCCTGCAACCCCTGCGGCGTGCGCACGACCGCACGCACCGATTCGCCTCGATCCAGCAATTGCCTGACCAACAGCCGCCCCGTCGCCCCGCTGGCGCCGATAACCAACGTCGTCATTTTGGATCCCTGCTTATTTATTATTCGAAAACATATGGCAACACCGATTATTCAAGTCGGCGATATCATTTGCGCCGCTTGAATGCCTAAAAGGATAACCATGAAAAACGTCACCCGGACGGGTAGCCTGACCGCAGCGTTGCTGCTTGCCTTGTTGACAGGTGGCGCCATGGCGCAATCGGCGGCCCCTGCCCCGGCTGCGGCGCAAACCGGCAAGGCAGACTCGGGCAAGGCAAATACCGCGCAACCCGGCGCGGACAAGCCGGCGGCCGGCAAGGCCGGTGAAAGCAAGACCGACGCCACGCCCACCCCCGATGCCGTCAACCGCCCCATGACCGAACGCGAATACTACGCCCGGATGGAAGCGGCCTTCTACAAACAGGACATCAATGGCGACGGCTATCTCACCCGCGGTCCGCTCTTGAAGGAAGCGACCGCCGAACAGGTGGCCGATATGGATACCGATGGCGATGGCCGCATCAGCAAGGCTGAATTCCTGGACTATGCGCTGAAGAATTTCCGCGGCCGGCCCAAATATGAAATGAATCGCGCGCCCAAGCCCTGATGCGCGGTTCGGAATAATGCCCCCGCGCCGGGCCGCCCCGTGATTTTCTTGTTAACGAATAGATACATAAGACAGAAAACCGCACATCGTGCCTTCAGACGCGTGCTAATTTACGGCCCGGCAATGCGTCCCCCTTGATCGGGCCCTGCCAACCTGGCAACGCGCTACCCACTTTTCCAAGACACCCACTATGCACATGCACTCCGATCGCGTCCCGGCTTTTGCACCCGCTAAAAAGCGGCTGTCCGGTCTCTACGCTCTTGCCCTCGGCCTGGCCCTGGCAGCCGCATCGCCGGTCATGGCTGCGCCCGGTGATGGCGCGCACGGCGCCGCGCCGACGCTGGCGCCGGGCCAACTGCCGCCTCGCCCGCAAGCCCAACCGCAAGTGCAGCCGCAAGTGCAGCCCCAGGTGCAGCCCTCGGCCACGCCCCAGGCCGTCCAAGGCCAGGCCCCGGGCCAGCCGCTGGCACGCGTCCAGAAAACCGAAATCCTGGACCAGGCCGCCTACGAGCGCCTGCGCAACAACAGCGGCGTCACCCTGCAATGGCTCTGGAGCGACAAGCGCGGCCACCTGACGGCTCGCGATGACCGCGATGTGGTGAGCCTGGAAGGCGGCCAGATCAACGGCGACCGCTCGGTGGAAATCCGCGGTGAAGTGGTGTCGATCTCGGCCGACCGCTTCATCTTCCGCGGCACCATCCTGATCCTGAACGCACCCGATCCCGGCCGCCGTTGCGAACGCACCGGGGACTATGAATTCCGCGCCACCGGCAAGCGCAAGTACTGGCGCCTGCAGCAGATGGAAGCGTGCGGCGGCCTGACCGACTACGTCGATATCTACTATTGATCGGATGCCGGCTGGCGGGGCGGCATGCCCCGCCTTGGCATCACAGATGCCGGTGGCTGCAGCCCATCGGCTGGCCGACCAGGCCGCTCAACACGGCGGCCAGCCCTTCGGCGCTGTCGGGATCCAGGCCCCGGGCGCGAATCAGCCGAAACCCCATTGCAAAACTGTAGTGCCAGTCCAGGTCCAGGATGCGGTAGTCGCGTCCATCCCGGGGATTGCGCCACTGCACCGCGGGGTCTTCATAGGCCGCGCCGATGAAGTCGATATGCGAACCGAACGGCGGCATGTCCTCCAGCGGTTCGTCCGAGCCGGGCACGCTGGGCGCTTCCAGGTTCTCGCCCACCGCGACGCGGGGGTTCGGCTCGTCGTAGGCCAGCAGCATCAGCTCCAGCGATTGCGGATCGGCGTCGTATTGCTCGCGCAGCAGCGGGCACAGCGCATGCCGCGCCGCCGGGCCCAGGCAATAGCGTGGACTATGCCAGTCGCTGCATTCATCGTCGACCAGCTCGCGGTCGGCTTCGATGCCATGAGCCGCCAACAGGGCGTGCGTCTCTTCCAGGGTGTCGTCATGGCGCACGGGCACGCTGGCCGGCAGATAGCCCGCCTGCCGGTACAGGTCAATGACGTCACCCGCGGTGCGCATGCCGTCCCGGTACTGGTATGGCTGCTGCAGGCCGCGCGCCAGCAGCAAGCTGAAATCGACCAGGGCCGCTCGCGGAATGCCAGCGCCGCGCGGCTCCAGCACATAGTTGCCCTGGCTTAGCCGGGCCTCCAGCGCCTGCCAGTCGGGCGGCGGCAGGTGCGGCTGGAGCGGGAAGAAGAACTGATGATGCTCGGACATGTTGGCGGTGGGCGCAGACAGACCTGCGCGAAAAAAGCCATACCGTATCACAGCGAAAAAATAAGAATCTTCCAATGTTCGTGCAACGCTGCGCCACGTATTCTGCCCCCCTTGGCCTTGTCCGCAGTCGCGTCGCGCAATCCCCGATTCCCCTCATGCCCCGCATCACCCCCCTGAACGTCATTGCCGCCCGGGACCCCTCGTCCTTCGACACGCCCCCCGAATTCGACTACCGCACCCTGGCCAGGCAGGCCCTTGCGCAAGACATCGCCGCCCTGCAACGCCAGTCCTTGACGGGTACCCCGCCGGCCAAACTCTACGAACACGGATGGGGCGCCGCCCTGCTCTGCGCCCTGGCAGGAGGGGTGCTGCTGGTTGCCGGCCTGCAGGCGGGCCTGGAATTGAAGCGTTGGCTCATCGGCGCCATTGGCATCGTCAGCGGCTTGCAACTGACCAGGGCGGCCCTGCGGGCGTTCTGGCTGCAGCGTCAACCCTATGCCGTGCTGTCGCACAAGGGCGTCTGGTTGCCGGACCTGAATACCTTGGTTCCCTGGGACCAGATCACCGGCGTCAGCACGGAAGAACAACTGAACCTGTCGGCAGGCGCCAGCACCATCGTCAGCAAGCGGATCATCCTGACGATGGCTGCCGGCTATCAGCCGCCACGGTCCGCAAGCAAGGGATCGCGCACCCGCTATGCGGCCAAATCCCGGGAATACGTCCTGCCATGCCCCACCCGCGAGATGACGCCCGAGACGGCCTTCGCGGCCCTGTCGCGCTACTGGCAGGCGAATGCGGCGCTGGCCCGCGCCACCGCCAGCGCCGGCCCCAAGCGGCGCGCCGATTAGCGGTATCCTGTTGCCACCTCGGCACCTACGGCAACCCTGAATGAACCCCACCCTGATCAAATGGATTACCGGCGTTGCATTCGGCCTGCTGGTTGGCCGGGCGGCATTTGGCGTCGTCAATCCCATCCTGATCGTGCTGTTCGGCCTGAACCACCCGGCGGGACAGCCCTATGTGGCCGATGACCCCGCCGTGCTGGACCGCATGCTGATCACCGGAACGATCATCAGCGCGGTGACCACGGTTGTGGTGGCGGCCGCCTTGCTTCGTATTGCCGACAACCGCCGCCGTGCCGGCTGGGGCTGCGTGCTGCTCGGCCTGACGCTGCTGCTGACGCTGCTCGCCAGTGTGCTGACGATGGACCCCGGCGTACAAGATGCCGCCACGGCGGGCGCGCAGGCTGCCAACGACACCAAGACCGCGCTGTTCTTCTGGGTGCTGATCTTCGGGCTGCCCTACCTGGGTGGCGGCTTGCTCCTGACCATCGGCGGTTCGGTGCTGATCCGCAAGCGCCGCGCCCCGGCGCTGCAATAGCCAGGCCAGCGGGCGCCGCGCTATCGCCGGTCGCCCGCCCTTGCTAAGATCGCGCGCTTTGAACCCGCACGGATTTCACCGCATGACGAACGCGCGCCCTGCCTTGAACGCCACCTCGATCGCCCCGGCGCTGGTGCGCGGGGCCCTTGAACTGGAAACGACCGCGCGCGGCCTGCTGCCGCATCGCCTGCCTGCGTGGGCGCGTCAGCAGTGCCCGGACCCGCAACTGGCCATGGCCGAATCGCAGCCGTCGGGTGTGCGCCTGGTGTTCCAGACCACCGCCACGCGGATTGAACTGGATGTTGCCCCCACGCGCTACGTCTATGCCGGTATACCGCCACGGCCTGTGGGCATCTACGACCTGCAGATCGACGGCCAACTGGCCGCGCAGGCCCGCGCGGACGGCGGCGATGTGATCACGATCAACATGGCTACGGGCGCAGTCTCGCGGCACACGGGCGCACTCGCGACGCTGCGCTTTGACGATCTGCCCGGCCACGCCAAGCGGGTCGAGATCTGGCTGCCCCACAACGAAACCACCGAACTGGTCGCCCTGCGCAGCGATGCCCCGCTTGAACCGGTGCAGAGCGATGGCCGGCCGGTGTGGCTGCATCACGGCAGCTCGATCAGCCACGGATCCAACGGCGACAGCCCCACCGCCATCTGGCCGGTGCTGGCCGCCCGCCTGGGCGGGGTGGAATTGGTGAACCTGGGTTTCGGCGGCAGCGCGCTGCTCGACCCCTTCACCGCGCGCGTCATCCGCGACACGCCGGCCGACGTGATCAGCCTGAAGCTGGGCATCAACCTGGTGAACGCGGACCTGATGCGGCTGCGCGCCTTCGGCCCGGCGGTGCATGGTTTCCTGGACACGATCCGCGACGGCCATCCCGATACGCCGCTGCTGGTGGTGTCGCCGATCCATTGCCCGATCCATGAAGACACGCCGGGCCCCGGGGGCTTCGATACCGACGCCCTGGCCGCTGGCAAGGTGGCCTTTCGCGCCACCGGTAACCCGACCGAGCGGACGGCCGGCAAGCTGACGTTGACGGTGATTCGCGACGAACTGCGCCGCATCGTCGCGCAGCGCGCCGCCACCGACCCGCAACTGCGCTATCTGGATGGCATGACGCTGTATGGCCCGGCGGACTTTGCCGAACTGCCGCTACCCGATCGATTGCATCCGGACGGCGCGTCGCACCGCCGCATGGGCGAGCGCTTTGCGCGGCTGGCGTTCGGCACCGGCGGGTTGCTGGGTACGGGCGGCTGAACGCCACGGGGACGCACACGCCTGGGCGCGACTCGCCTGGCGTGGCTGGGTTGCGCCTTACGCCCGCCGCCCCCGCGACACGTCGTCGGCCACGCCGCGCGGTAACGCGAACAGATCCAGCATGCCGATCAACGACACCCCTCCCACCACAATGAACGCCAACCGATAGGCCGCACCCGGCGCGCTCTCCAGACCCAGCATCGGCACGGCCCATTCACCGATGCGAATGGCGATGGCGCCCAGCGCAATGCCCATGCCCAGCGCCAGTTGCGACATGGTGGAAAACAGCGTGTTGGCCGCGCTCATCTGCGCTTGCGGCATATCTGCAAACGCCAGGGTATTCAGGGCCGTGAACTGCATCGACCGCGACATGCCGCCGATGAACAGGATCAGCGCGGTGATACCCATCGGCATCTGCGGGCCGATCAGGGCGCACGCTGCCAATGCCACGGTATTGAGCGCGCCATTGCCCAGCAGGGTTGGCCGAAAGCCGAAACGTCGCAACACCTGGGTAGTGAACAGCTTCATGAGCAGGTTGCCGGCGAACACCGCGATCACCAGCAAGCCGGCGCGAAAGGCGTCCATGCCATAGCCCACCTGGAACATCAGTGGCAACAGGAACGGCACAGCGCCCACCGACATGCGAAACAGCGAGCCGCCCCAGAAGTTGACGGCGTAAGCGCGGATCTTCAACGGGGACAGGGTCAACATGGGATGCGCGTGCCGACCCAGGTGACGCACGCCCAGCGCCAGCAACGCGACGCTGGCAGCCATCCACAAGCCGATGCGCCCCCACGACGGGGCCGAGGCGCCGAACTGCTCCAGCGTCCACAACAGGCCCGACAGACCGCCGCCGATCCACAGGAAACCCGCCCAGTCGAACGGCCGGCGTTCGGTCGCGCGGTCATCGGGGATGAGCACCCAGGCAGCAGCCAGGGCCGCCAGGCCCAGCGGCAGGTTCAGATAGAAAATCCAGCGCCACGAGGCGTACGTGGTGATGAAGCCGCCGACGGGCGGCCCCAGCACGGGCGCGGTCAGTGCGGGCCAGGTCAGGATGGACATGGCGCGGATCAGTTCGTGCTTGGGCGTATGGCGCAGCACCACCAACCGGCCCACCGGCACCATCATGGCGCCGCCCACCCCCTGCAGCACGCGCAGGGCAATGAACGACCAGAGGCCGTCGGCCAGCCCGCAGGCCAGCGACGCCAGGGTGAAGATGACCAGGGCCGCGCAGAACACCCGACGCGCGCCGTGGCGGTCGGCCATCCAGCCGCTGATGGGAATGAAGATGCCCAGGGTCAGCAGGTAGGCGCTGACGCCCAGATTCAGGTCCACCGGCAACACGCCGAAGTCCTGCGCCATGGCGGGCAAGGCTGTGGTGATGACGGTGCCATCCAGGTTCTCCATGAAGAAGGCGGCGGCGACCAGCAAGGCGGTGAAAAACAGCCGGCGCGCGTCCGGCGGCGCAGCGGCGGACGAGGCTTGAATAGCGGGTTGGGTCATGAGTGCAGTCCCGATGCGGGGGACGCCTGCGCCAGAGCGGGCCTGGCCCAGCGGTCGCACGGGCGCGCCCGGCCGCAGCACAGGCGGTCCGAAGGCGCGTTGGTTGACGTGAACGCTTACGGTGCGGCGGCGAGCTGCCGCGACAACAGGCGCATCTTAACGAGCAGCCCTGAAATTGGCCTGAACGGGATCAGACGCCTTGGGCTTTCTTGGGTATGGCTTGCTTGGCTACGGCTTTCTTCGCTATCGCTTTCTTGGCCGCTGCCTGCTTGCCCGCCGCGTTCAACGCCGCCGCGGCGCGGATCAATGCCTTCAGCGCCTGGCCGTTGATCGCGTCGCCTTCGTGGATGTCGATGGCGCGGCGGGTATTGCCGTCCAGGCTGGCGTTGAACAGGCCCGCCGGGTCTTCGAGCGCGGCGCCCTTGGCGAAGGTGAGTTTCACGGCGCTCTTGTAGGTCTCGCCCGTGCACAGGATGCCGCCGTGCGACCACACCGGCACGCCGCGCCACTTCCATTCCTCGATGACATCGGGAACGGCCTGCCGGATCAACTGGCGCACCCGCGCCAGCACGTCACCGCGCCAGTCGGCCAACTCGCGGATGCGGGCGTCGATCTGCTGGGCGGGGGATGACGCGGCGGCGGCGACAAGATCGGCTTTGTCGGCTTTGTCGGCTTTTGCGGATTTTGCAGCGTTGGCAGTGCTCATGGCGGCGGTCCTTGGCGAAAAGGCGGACTGGCTCGGGGCAATGGCCCGGCGGACTTTATACCCAAGCTGCCCCGGGGCGTCCATGCAGGCTGGCCCCAATATTCCAGGCTCGCGCCAAGATTTCGAACCCGCCCCCCCCCTGGGCCAACGCCAGGGCTGAACGCAAGACCGACACCCCTACCCACGCAAAGCCAGGCAACACGGTTTGCAGTCTGACACCATTTCGCCCAGGGCCGCCCGGCGCCCGCCAGGCCCGCCCGGTACAATTTCCCGCGCCCTTCCCCCAACCCGCTTTTCCTGTCGTCCAAGCTCCTCGCCCATGTCCAATCTCATCGTCCACGGCGGCACGCCCCTGCGCGGCCGCGTCATTCCGTCAGCCAACAAGAACGCCGTGCTGCCCGTGCTGTGCGCCACGCTGCTGACCGACCAGCCGCTGCGGCTGCATGGCGTGCCCGACATCACCGACGTGCGCAAGATCCTGGACATCTTCCGCACGCTGGGCAGCGAGGTGCGGCTGGACGAAAGCACCCGCACGCTGGACCTGCACCACCGCGACACCGCGTTCGACGCGGCCAGGCACCGGCTGCCCGAGGAAATGCGCTCGTCCATCATGCTGGTGCCGCCGCTGCTGGCGCGCTTTGGCGTGGCGCGGCTGGAAGACAACGTCAAGGGCTGCACCCTGGGCGTGCG
>PJUB01000581.1_pt1 | contig 10558 bp, 8 predicted proteins | sample 1512141 | NCBI WGS metagenome assembly PJUB01 (sample SAMN08177677, study PRJNA422409) | Soil metagenome, whole genome shotgun sequencing project. | isolation source: Soil enriched on filter paper: alkali lignin treatment | place: USA: Madison | collected 2015-01-15 | reverse complement strand
TCGGCAGCGGTGGAGCGCGCGACGATTTCCGAGCTGCCGCCGGGTGCGAAGGGCACGACGAAGCGGACCGACTTGCTGGGCCAGGCGTCCTGCGCCGAGGCCAGCGAGGGCAGCAGGCCGCCCAGGCCGAGGGCGCCGCCGGCCTGCAGCCAGTGGCGGCGGTTCATGTGTGTGTGGTTCGGGAACAGGTCGGACATGGGCTTGTGTCTCCAGCGCTTTGGTATTGAAAGCGCGCATCCTGCCCGGCGGATGCTGTCGGAATGCTGTCACTGCGTCCGTGCCAACCACCCTGAATTTGTTTCTTTACGTTACATTTGTCGAATAAGAGAAAAATGAGGGAGGAAAAGCCGATGAGTAATGCGGCGCGAGTTTTTCTGGATTGCTATGCGCAAGGCAAGGAGCCGGAGGGCGGGTGGACATTCGGCAAGGCCTTGAGCCAGGCTCGGCTCGACTATTCGCATGCCAGCCTCGAGCGGGTGAACACGTTGCTCGATCAGATCAGGGCCAAGGTGAAGCCCGAGCGCGAGGCATTTCTCTCAACGCCGGGCGGGCGCAACTTCTGCGACTTGCTGGCCTACTACCTCGTGAGCTTCGTCGTGAAGAAGTCTGGCGCGCGCATCGGCTGGCACGACTTCGCATCGGCGCAACAGGTGCTGGGCTCGGCCGCACGCTTGGCGGAAGGCACGCAGTCGCGCATCGTGGCAATTGCCAGGGATGTCGGCGTGGCGTTGCTGCCACTCGTATGGATCGAAGACAAGCTGTTCGGCGCCGGCCTCGCGCCCACCTGCGCGAACTACGTGGCGGGCTGCGGCGCGCGGCTCGACCACGCGGGGCCAGTGGCCTGGGCAGCGGCCGTGCACTCGCTCGGCTTCCTCGCCTCCTATTCGATGTTCATGGTGTCGGGGGGCACGGTCCTGACGCCGACATTGCTGCGGCCCGATGCGGATGGCGAGCGCTTCTCTCTGGTGGCCATGTTCGACGACACGGCTGACGGGGCGCTGCAGCGCGGCCGTGCCGCCTTGGCGCAGGAAGAGGGCGGTCCCCGCCATGCCGCGTTCGCCTGCGAGGCCAGTGTGGGGCTGCCCAAGGGGCGCACGGCCATCGTGGTGGAACTGCGTTGCCACGGCGACAACCCGTTGGCAGTCACCGTCGTGTTCCCGTACCGTGCCGCGACCGACCCGCACGGTTTTGCGATCTTCAAGCCCCAGTTGATCGAAGGCAGCGTGCCGGCCGAGGCCGAGGGGCTGTTCAATCGCTCCCTGGAGGCCGGTATCCAGCACTTCAACTGGCCGTCGGGCTCATGGGCGCGCTTCCGCGACGCAGCGCAGGCCGTCGAGACGCAAGCCCGGCAGCAAGATCGGGGCGTGGTTGCCTATGCCGACGGACAGCACGCGATGACAGGCGACGCGGTGTTGTCCGGCCGAGGCCTCTTCCCCTCGTGCGTCATCGAGGTTGGGCAGGCGGCGGGGGAGGCCGCCGGGCTGCGGATCGAACTCTGCAATGGCACGAGGCAGACGCTGTCGCCGGACGAAGCGAGGGACACGCTGGTATTCGTTGCGCGGCAGTCGCCTGATTTCGTCACGGCTTGCGTGCGTTTTCTCCAGCAGCAGGCAGTCAACGGCCCGCTTGACCAAACGCTGCGGGGAGCGCCGCATGCGCAGTTCGCGCTTGGCAATCTTCAGTTCCACGGTCTTGCGCTCGAGCGCGACCAGAGGCAAGGGCTTTGCCTCTGGCAGAGCGCAGCCGACTCGGGCTACGCGCCGGCCGAGCGCGAGATGGGCATCATCTACCTGGAAGGTGGCGTGCTCGCGCCAAACCCCTCCAAAGGGCTGGGCCTGCTGCGCCGCGCGGTGGACAAGGGCGATCCGGTCGCGCTGACGCGCATGGCGATGATGTATCAGGAGGGCTTGGGAGTGGCCAGGGACGAAGCCAAAGCCGTGACATTGCTGAGGCATGCTGCCGCTGCCGGATTCGCGGACGCCCAGTACCACTTGGCCATGTGTTTTCAGGACGGCCGGGGCGTCGTTCAGGATTACGAGCTCTGCGTACAACTCTACGCCCAGGCCGCTGCCCAGGGGCATGCCGCGTCAATCAACAACCTGGCCGACAAGTACGAGCATGGGCTTGGCGTGGCGCAGGACTTCGACATGGCGTTGTCGCTCTACCGGAATGCGGCGGAAAAGAACGTCATCGCCGCGTGGTACAGCCTTGCCGGCATGTATGCCGACGGCCGAGGCGTGGCACGCGATGTCGAGCAGGCAGTGCGCTGGATGAAGCTGGCGGCCGAGCATGACTTCCTCGACGCGAAGGCCCGCCTGCGAGCGATGGTGCTGGACTCGAATGCCGCCCTTCGTTCGCAAGGCGCAGCGGCGCTGCTCGATGCTTCACGGCTCGATGCAGGCACCCTCCATGAACTGGCCGGACGTATCTACACCCCCGAGATCGCGGAGTCCTTGCCGGTCGCGTTCCTGCTTTATCTGCAGGCGGCGAACAAAGGGCATGCCGATGCGCAACTGCAGGTTGCCTTTCGCTATCGGCGCGGCTTTGGCGTGGAGATGGATGTGCCGCAGGCCATCCGTTGGTACCAGCGAGCCATGGCTTCCGGCAGCCCGTATGCGGGCGAGGATATGGGCGAAATCTTCGAATACGGCGAATTGGTGCCGAAGGACCTGCGTCGCGCGGCCGAGCTGTATGCGAAGGCGATTGAGGCCGGCAGCCTCACGGCCCGCGACCGGCTGGAGGCGCTGCAGCGGTCGGGTGTGGCAACGCCCGACCCTGGCAAGGTGGGCGGTACCGGCAAGCCCGGATGGAAGTTCTGGTACTAGTACTGCCCGACAGCTAGATCAGGTTGCGCATCGCCTGCGCCGTCTCCCGCAGCACGGGCAGCACCCGCGCCACCGCGTCTTCCGAGCTCTCGTGCCCCATCGGCATCGTGATGTTCAGCGCGCCCACCAGCGTGCCGTGCCGGTCGCGCAGGGGCGCCGCGATGCCGCGCGAGTTCAGGTCGAGCTGCTGTTCCGACAGCGCCCAGCCCTGCGCCCGGATGCGCGCCAGCTCCAGCTTCATGCGCTCCATGCTCGCGATAGTGTGCGAGGTGAAAACCGTCAACTGCTTGGTCGCCAGCCACTCGTTCAGCTCGGCGTCGCTGCGCAGCGCCAGCATCAGCATGCCCGAGGCCGTGACCTGTGCCGGCACGCGCGCGCCCAGCACATAGCCGGTGCTCATGCTGCGGTTCGGGCCGTTGCGCGCGATGTAGACGACCTCGTCGCCGTCCATCACGCTGAGGTAGGCGATCTCGTTGGTGCCGGCGGCCACGCGCTGCAGAAAAGGCTGCACCACGCGCGGCAGCCGGGCCGATTCCAGGTACGAGCGGCCCAGCCGCAGCACCCGCGGCGTGAGCCAGAACAGCTTGCCGTCGCTCGCCACGTAGCCCATGTGCTGCAGGGTGAGCAGGTAGCGCCGCGCGGCGGTGCGGGTCATGTTCGTGCGCTGCCCCGCCTGGCTGGCGGTGAGGCGCGGGTTGGCATCATCGAAGGCCTCGATGATGCTCACGCCGCGCTCCAGGCCGGCAATCCAGTCGCGCTTGTCCAGGCCTGCGGGAGGTGTCGAGTCGTCCTTGCTCATGGGCGGAAGTGTGCCTGCGGCGATGCGGTTGGCGTTGGTATTCGGTGCAGGTAAAAACCCTCGATTTGAACGATTAACGATTTTTACAGTTCGATTATCGAACGCTTTGAGGTATGCAGCCCTGCATGATTGGGCTGAAGCGACTATAAAGCTCGCCATCCGGCCTCGAAAAGAGCGATTGACGAACGGAAGCAAGCACATGAGCCATTCCATCAGCGGCAGCACCCAGGCGTACCTGATTCCGGGCGACCCGGTTCGCAATGTGCGGCTGCCGCGCATGTTCAATGCGGCCTTCGAGCGCTTCGGCATCGACGCGGTGCTGCTGCCCATGCAGGTGCCGGTGCGCGACTTCGCGGTGTTCTTCAAGTCGGCCTTCCTGGCGCGCAACCTGCGCGGCATGGTGATCGCGCCGCCGCACAAGCCGCTGGTGGTCGACCTGCTCGACGGCTGCGGGCTCTTCGGGCGCGTGGCGGGTTCGGTGAACGTGGTGCGCCGCACCGAGGGCGACCAGCTCGAGGGCGACCTGTTCGACGGCGAAGGCCTGATCGGCGCGCTCGACCACTGCAACATTCCCTTTCGCGGCAAGCGCGTGCTGATCCTCGGCGCGGGCGTGAGCGCGGCGGCCATCGGCGTGGCGCTGGCCGAGGGCGGCGTGGTGAACGGCGCCGCGCACATTTCGTTCTTCGACCGCGCCGCCGGCAAGGCCGCGGGCGTGGCTGCCAAGCTCGACGCCTTCTTCGACGCCACGGTGGTGGCCGTCGACAGCAACGCCCCCGAAGGCTACGACCTGGTCATCAACGCCACGCCGCTCGGGCTGGTGGAGGACGACGCACTGCCCGTGGACGTGGCGCGCATGGACAGCCACGCCGCGCTGTTCGACATCCTGTTGCGCAACCAGCCCACGCCGCTGGTGCGCGCGGCCCGCGCGCGCGGGCTCAATGCGCAGGCCGGCTTCGAGATGCTGATCCAGCAGATGCCGCACTACCTGCGCTACTTCGGCCACGCCGAAGCGGCCGACGCGCTGCGCGCCGACGCCGACTTCCTGCGCGAAATCATCTATCCGCCAGCCATGCACGGCGAAATCGCCAAGCCCCTGCGCTATCACTCCCCGAGCGTGGCCTGAGCCACGCCTTTTCCCATTCAAGAGACTCGACATGATTTCCGGCAAGACAACGCTCATCGCCCACCTTGGTTTTCCGACCGAAGCCTTCAAGGCGCCGATGATCTACAACCCCTGGTTCGACAAGCAGGGCATCGACGCGGTGGTGGTGCCGATGGGCGTGAAGCCCGAAGACTACGCGGCCTCGCTGCCGCAGATCTTCAAGTTCAGCAACCTGCGCGGTGCGCTGGTGACGATGCCGCACAAGGTCACGACCATGGCGCTGGTGGACGAGGTGACGCCCACGGCGCGCGTCGCCGGCGCCTGCAACGCGATCTTGAAGCGGCCCGACGGCACGCTGCTGGGCGACCAGTTCGACGGCGCCGGCTTCGTGCGCGGCGTGGAGCGCAAGGGTCGGCTCTTCAAGGGCACGCGGGTGCTGGTGTCGGGCACGGGCGGCGTGGGTTCCGCCATTGCGGCGTCGATTGCCGCGGCAGGCGCCGCCGAGCTGATGCTGTTCGACATGAGCGAAGCCTCGGCCGGTGCGCTGGCCGCGCGGCTGCGCGAGCACTATCCGCAGATGAAGGTGAGCACGGGCTCGAAAGACCCGGCCGGCTACGACGTGGTCGTCAACGCCACGCCGCTGGGCATGAAGGAGGGCGACCCGCTGCCTTTCGATGTGGACCGCATCGACTCCGGCACCTTCGTCGGCGAGGTAGTCATGAAGACCGAATACACGCCGCTGCTCGAGGCCGCGAAGGCCAAGGGCTGCCAGGTGCAGGTCGGCACCGACATGCTGTTCGAGATGATTCCGGCGTACCTGGAGTTCTTCGGCTTTGGTACGGCATCCCCAGAAGAATTGCGTGCCGTGGCCCAACTGAAATATTGAAAGGCGGAGTCACCGCATGAGCATTTTCGAAGGCTTTCTCTCCACATCCGAAACGCTGGGCGCGTTCAGCGACCGCGCGTTCGTCGACGCGATGCTGCGTTTCGAGGCCGCGCTGGCGCGCGCCCAGGCCGCCGAGGGGCTGATTCCCGAGAGCGCCGCGCACTCCATCGTGAGCAGCTGCAAGGTCGAGCTGTTCGACGTTGCCAAGATCGTCCGCGAGAGCGGCCGTGCCGGCAGCGTCGCCATTCCGCTGGTCAAGGCGCTGCGCGAGGCCGTGAGCCTTTTCAACGCCGAGGCCGCGCCGTATGTGCATTTCGGCAGCACCAGCCAGGACGTGATCGACAGCGCGATGGCGCTGGTCACGCGCGAGGCGGTAGCGCTGGTCGAAGCCGACCTGGCCAAGGCGGCCGATGCCCTGCTGCGCCTGGCCACGGAGCATGCGGAAACCCCCATGCTCGCGCGCACGCTGATGCAGCCGGCTTCGGTCACCAGCTTCGGCTTCAAGTGCGCCGGCTGGGCCGCGCCGCTGGTGCGCAGCCGCCTGCGCCTGCGCGAGGCCGCGAAGCACGCGCTGCAGTTGCAGCTCGGCGGCGCCGTCGGCACGCTCGCGCAGATGAAGGGGCAGGGCGCGGCCGTGCGCCAGCGCATGGCCAAGGAACTGGGCCTGGGCGACCCCGGCGCGACGTGGCACACGCAGCGCGACGAATGGGTGGCGCTGGGCTGCGAGCTGGGCCTCATGACGGGCAGCCTCGGCAAGATCGCGGTCGACATCGCGCTGCTCGGCCAGTACGAAGTGGCCGAAGTCTCCGAGCCCAGCGAACCCGGCCGGGGCGGCTCGTCGGCCATGCCGCACAAGCGCAACCCGGTGGCGTCGATGGTGGCCATTGCCGCCGCGCATCGCGCGCCACAGCGCGTGGCCGCCTTGCTCGGCGCCATGCCGCAACAGCACGAACGCGCGCTGGGCGCCTGGCAGGCCGAGCTGGCCGAATGGCCGCAACTGCTGATGTCGGCGCACGGCAGCGTGCGCGCCATGGCCGGTGCGCTGCCGGGCCTGCAGGTCGACGCCTCGCGCATGCGCGCCAACATCGACCGGCTGCGCGCCGAACTCCCGCGCGACGCGGCCGACGAATGGTTCGACCCCGCGCTCGCCATCAACGCCGGACAGACCGCCCTCGCCGAAGTGAAGGCGATGCAGGCCCGGCTCACAGACAAGGAACTCGCCCAATGACCGCCCCCGAAAACCCGCCCATGGAACCCGGCGTCTACGAAGCCGGCCTCGTCAACCGCCGCCGCGTGCTCGGCGATGCATGGGTCGACAAGTCGCTCGCCAACCGCAACGGCTTCAACGCCGAGTTCCAGGAGCTCATCACGCGCCATGCGTGGAACGACATCTGGGGCCGTCCCGCGCTGGGCGACAAGACGCGCCGCTACATGGTGCTGTCGATGATGCTGGGCATCCACGCGTATGAGGAATTCGCCATGCACGTGCGCGCCGCGCTCGACGGCCCGCCCGAGTCGCGCCTCACGCCCGAAGACATCAAGGAAGTGATCATGATGGCCGCCATCTACTGCGGCGTGCCGGTGGCCAACCACGCCTTCGGCATCGCGACCGGCATCCTGCGCGAGAAGGGCCTGCTGCCCGCTACGCCGGCGACCGCCGCGCAGTGAGCCAGCCGGTCGCCCGCAAGGGCCGCTTCGACGTCAGCTTCGCGCTGTTGCTGCCGCTGCTGCTGGCGGCGCAGCCCGTGGCCACCGACAGCTACCTGCCGGCGCTGCCCGCCATCGCCAAGGAGCTCGGCTCCGCCAGCACCAGCCTCACGCTGTTCGTGCTGGCTTTCGGCTTTGCGCAATTGCTGTGCGGCCCGCTGGCAGACCGCTTCGGCCGGCGGCCGGTGCTGCTGACCGGGCTCGGCTGCTATGTGCTCGCGGCACTGGGCGGGGCGTTCGCGGACAGCGTGGCGCTGCTTGCGGGCTGGCGTGCGCTGCAGGGCTTCTCGATGGCGGCGATCCTGGTTTGCTCGCGTGCCGCGGTGCGCGACCTGTACCCGGCGCACGAGGGGCCGCACGTGATGGCGCGCGGCCTCACCGGGCTGGGCGTGGTGGGGCTGCTGGCGCCGCTGCTCGGCGCATGGCTGGTGCAGGGCGCGGGCTGGCGCTGGGTGATGGTGGCGATGGCGGTCTATGCCTCGGTGCTGTTCGCGATGTGCTGGCATTCGTTCGCCGAAACGCGCAGACCGATGAGCGAGGACGGCCTCTCCGCGCCGCGCGGCAGCACCCGCACCGTGTTCGCGAGCCGCTCTTTCCGCGCCTGGGCCTCGGTGGCCGCGTCGACCTACGGCGGGCTCTTCTGCTTCCTGCTGCTGTCGCCGATGGTCTACATCGGCTACCTCGGCTGGTCGCCCGCGTGGTACGGCTGGATTCCGGCCGGCGGCTCGCTGGTCTACATCTTCAGCACCACCATGTGCCGCACGCTGCTGCGGCGCTACGGGCCGATGCGCACCGTGCGGCTGGGCGCCTCGCTCAGCATCACGGGCGCGGTGATCCAGGCGCTCGGCTGCTGGCTGCTGCCGCTCAGCGCGGTGCCGCTGCTGGCGGGCCACGCGGTGTACTGCCTCGGCCACGGCATCCACCAGCCCTGCGGGCAGGCGGGCGCGGTGGGCGACCTGCCGCACCTGGCGGGCCGGGCCGTGTCGTGGTCCGGCTTCGGCATGATGATGGTCGCGTTCTGCGTGGGGCAGCTGGCGGCGCGCTTCGTCGATACCGACCACACCTACGGCGCCTGGCCGATGGTCGTGCCCATGCTGCTGGCCGGCGTTTCGCTGATGGCCATCGCATTCTTCTGGCTGCCACGTCTTCAACATCCGACAAAGGAAACCACACCATGACCCGTTTGAATGTCGTTCGCGAAGGCGACGGCCCGATCGTCGTGCTCAGCCATGCGCTCGGTTGCGACCTGACCATGTGGGACGGCGTGGCCGCGCAGCTCGCGCGGGCCCACACCGTGATCCGCTACGACCACCGCAACCACGGTGCCTCCGAAGTGGTGCCGGGCCCCCTGCGCATCGAGACGCTGGCGGAAGACGCCGCCGAACTCATCCGGCGCGAGGCCGGCGGCGAGCCGGTGCATTTCGTCGGCCTGTCGATGGGCGGCATGACCGCGCAGGCGCTGGCCGTGCGCCACCCCGAGCTGCTGAAGACCGTGGTGATCGCCAATTCGTCCGCGCACTACCCCGACCAGGCCCCGTGGCGCGCGCGCGCCGAGACCGTCAATGCGCAGGGCGTGGCCGCCATCGCGCCCGGCGCGGTGTCGCGCTGGCTCACGCCCGACTTCGTGACCACGCCGGAGGGCGCGGCCGCCGCCAAGGCGCTGCACGACGTGCTCGTGCGCACCGACGCGCAGGCCTACATCGCGAGCTGCAATGCCGTGGCCGCCATCGACTTCCGCGAGAGCAACCACCGCATCGCCGTGCCCACGCTGGTGATCGGCGGGCTGCGCGACGAGGCCACGCCCATGGCCATGTCGCAGGCCATTGCCGGCGCGATTCCGCATGCGCAGCTGGCCACCATCGACGCCGCGCACGTCAGCGCCGTGGAGCGCCCGGTGGAGTTCACGCAACTGCTGATCGATTTCTGGCGCAGTCTTTGAGGGCTGGGCGCTACATCGGCGGCCTAGGTGTATCCCGTATTTCGTGCGAATAATGGACGCATGTGATCGATGATCGATCAGAAGGCCGCTGAATAGATTGTGGTGGGGGCCGGGTGTTTCTAAAGTCCACCCCCATGCATCGCTCCATTGCCACCGTCTCGCTCAGCGGCACGCTCCGCCAGAAGCTCGAAGCCGTCGCAGCCGCGGGTTTCGACGGCATCGAGCTGTTCGAGGCCGACTTCATCAACTTCAAGGGCACCGCCGCCGAACTGCGCCGCATCACGGCCGACCTGGGACTGTCGATCGACCTGTACCAGCCGTTTCGCGACTTCGAAGGCATGCCGGAGCCGCAGTTCCGCCGCAGCCTGGAGCGCGCCGAGCGCAAGTTCGACCTGATGGAAGCCATGGGCGCGCCGCTGGTGCTGTGCTGCTCGAACACCTCGCCGCTGGCCGTGAACGACCCCGCGCTGGCCGCCGCCCAACTGCATGAACTGGCCGAGCGCGCCGCGCGCCGCAACCTGCGCGTGGGCTTCGAGGCGCTGGCCTGGGGCCGGCACACGTCGCTGTACGGCCAGGCCTGGAACATCGTCAGGCAGGCGAACCACGCGCACCTCGGCCTGATCCTCGACAGCTTCCACACGCTGTCGCTGAAGGACGATCCGGCGGGCATCGCCGACATCCCCGGCGAAAAGATCTTCTTCCTGCAGATGGCCGACGCGCCGCTGCTGTCGATGGACGTGCTCCAGTGGGCGCGCCACCACCGCTCGTTCCCGGGGCAGGGCGACTTCGACGTGGTCGGCTTCTTCACGCAGGTGCTGCGCGCCGGCTACACCGGGCCGCTGTCGCTGGAGATCTTCAACGACATCTTCCGCGAGACGCCGAACCGCCGCACCGCGGTGGACGCGATGCGCTCGCTGCTGTACCTCGAGAGCGAAGCGCGCCAGCGCATGGCCGGCACGCCGGTGCAGCCGCAGCGCGTGGAGCTGTTCAACCCGCCGCCGGTGCCGGCGCTGTCTGGCCTGTCGTTCATCGAGTTCGCGGCCGACGAGGCCTCGGCACTCACGCTGGCCGCGCTGGTGAAGCAGCTGGGTTTTCGCCGCGTGGGCAGGCACCGTTCGAAGGCCGTCACGCTGTACCGCCAGGGCGAGGTCAACCTGATCGTCAATGCCCAGCCCGATTCCTTCGCGCGCAGCCGCTTCGACGCGCACGGCACTTCGGTCTGCGCGCTGGGCGTGCGCTGCGCCGATCCGCTCGCGGCAGTGGGCCGGGCCACCGCCATGCGCTCGCAGCGGCACGACAG
>PJUB01000579.1_pt1 | contig 10606 bp, 10 predicted proteins | sample 1512141 | NCBI WGS metagenome assembly PJUB01 (sample SAMN08177677, study PRJNA422409) | Soil metagenome, whole genome shotgun sequencing project. | isolation source: Soil enriched on filter paper: alkali lignin treatment | place: USA: Madison | collected 2015-01-15 | reverse complement strand
TCAAATACGATGAAACCACCTGATCCGAGCATTGTACCAGTTTGGAAGCCACCATCAGCCAGTGATTCATAAGTCATCAATCGGCTATTTCCAGCGGCAGTTTTCAAGATCAGATTAGCCGGTAAAATAGGCACCGAAGAACCTCCGGCTACGACAGCCTTCATTCGTTTCCCATTGGCAATACCACCACAATATTCATCCGAGTAAATAAATTCTTCAACGGGCAGACCGAGTTCGATCTCATAGACACCTGGTTTTACAATATTTCCGCTAGCGGAAATTAATTTTGTTCCGGTACTACGCTCTACACCGATCTTAGCATACTCCTCACCACCCAAATTAATAATGGGAACTGTCGTTGCAATAGACTCCACATTATTCACCACTGTCGGGCAGTTATATAAACCCGCTATCGCCGGAAAAGGGGGTTTAATACGTGGGTTACCTCGTTTACCTTCTAAGGACTCTAATAAAGCCGTTTCCTCACCGCATATATACGCTCCGCCTCCCGGTTGAACATAGATCTCCAAATCATACCCCGAACCTAAAATATTTTTACCCAAAAACCCTTTCTCCTTGGCTTCAGCAATAGCACGCTCCAGAATTCTGATCTGTGGCATCATCTCTCCACGCACATAGATATACGACGTGTGAGCCCCCAAAGCGAAGCTGGATACAATCATTCCCTCAATGAGTGCGTGCGGAATATGTGTCATTAAATAACGGTCTTTGAACGTCCCTGGTTCAGACTCGTCGGCATTACAGACCAAATAGCGCGGCACCCCCTCAGGTTTAGCCAAAAAGGACCATTTCATCCCCGTAGGAAAACCAGCTCCCCCACGGCCACGTAATCCAGACTTCTTAACCTCTTCGACAACATCCTCAGGAGACATTGTCTTTAATACTTTTTCAACAGCAACATAACCACCTTTTTGTCGATAGACCTCAAAGGTATTGATGCCCGGAACATCGATATGAGTCAACAAAAGTTTACGTGCCATATTATTCTGTTTTAGCTTTTAAATTATCAATCAATTCGTCGACTTTATCTTCTGTCAGATTCTCATAGAATGTATATTCAGGACCGATCTGTAAGACGGGCCCAAAACCACAGGCAGCCAAGCATTCTACACCACGCCAAGAGAAAAGCCCATCGCTTGTGACCTGCCCCTCCTTTACACCGAGCTTTTGCTCTAAATGCCCCATAATACGCTCTGCACCGACCAAACAACAGGGACCGGTACGACAAATCTCCAGTACATATTTTCCTTTAGGTTGCAACAGGAACATGGTATAGAAGGTTGCCACCTCATACACCTCAATCGGTAATATATTCAGGTAAACAGCAACCTTATCCATCGCATCTGCGCTGACCCAGCCGTATTCCGCCTGAACCAAATGTAAAATGGGCAATAAGCCCGATTTCTGCTTTCCTTCGGGGTAACGGCTTACCACTTCTCCAAACTTGGCTAACAATTCTGGAGAAAACGTTACATTTTCATTATGTTGTTTTACACTAAGCATCTAATTCTCCAGCTATAACGTTAAGACTACTCATATTTATAATGGCATCTGAAATCAGCATTCCTGCACTCATTGGTGCAAACATCTGATAATTGACAAAAGAAGGTCTCCTAAAATGCAGACGATAAGGTGACCGTCCACCATCATGAATCAAATAAAAACCAAGTTCACCATTTGCCCCTTCGACCGCATGATAAACTTCGGCTTTAGGTGTATCCACCTCACCCATGACGATTTTAAAGTGGTAAATTAGAGCTTCCATATTGGTATACACCTGTTCTTTCGGAGGTAAATAGAAATCAGGAACCTCCGCATGGAAGACGCCTTTAGGTTCTTTCTCTATTTTCGCTAATGCCTGTTCAATAATCCGAAGTGATTGCCACATTTCGGCATTCCGTACCATGAAACGATCGTATACATCACCTGTCGTACCAACAGGTACATCGAAATCAAATTCTTCATACGAGCAATAAGGATTCTGTACACGCACATCGTAATCTACACCTGTCGCCCGTAAAATAGGACCAGACCAGCCATAATCCAGGGCATCTTCTGCTGTTACAGCAGCAACACCCGACGTTCGTTCTATAAAAATACGGTTACGAACAAACAACTCTTCAAACTCTTGCAATACCGGAGGATATCGTTTCAGAAATTCACGTATTTTCTCAAAGGCTATAGCATTGAAATCACGCTCGAAGCCTCCAATACGACCAATGTTCGTTGTCAGACGAGCGCCACAGATTTCTTCAAAGATTTCATAGATAAACTCGCGTTCCTGCATCACATACAAAAAGCCCGAAAAAGCACCCGTATCTACCCCCAAAATACCATTACAAATAATATGATCCGCAATACGGGCAAGCTCCATGACGATAACACGCATATATTGCACCCGCTTAGGAATCTCTATATTGAGTAGTTTTTCAACGGTCATATGCCAGCCCATATTATTAATCGGAGACGAGCAATAATTTAGACGATCAGTCAAAGGCGTTATTTGATAAAAAGGTCGATGTTCAGCAATTTTTTCAAATGCGCGGTGAATATAACCGATCGTGGACACGCCACTCACAATACGCTCGCCATCGATTTGTACCACGTTCTGAAATACGCCATGCGTAGCGGGATGCGTGGGACCAATATTTAGGGTAATCAACTCGTCTTGCGGATCGTTGTCTTCGAAGACAGGCTGATTAGATGTTATCTTGCTTATAAATTCGCTCATATCGTATAAATTAACGGCCGAAATACAAATCTTTCTTATCTACGCGATTTGGATCCTCTAAAGGATATTCCTTACGCATTGGAAACACCTCCATATCATCTACATTCAAAATCCTTCTCAAATCGGGATGTCCTATAAAATTGACACCAAAAAAATCAAAAGTCTCACGCTCCATCCAGTTCGCACCTTTCCAAACGACGGTTGCTGTTGGAATCTCAGGATTCGGCCCATACAAAAAGACCTTCACTCGGATTCGGATATTATGAACGAGACTATGAATATGATAAACCACAGCAAACTCCTTTTCTAAATGCGGATAATGTACCGCCGTAATATCGGTCAGATGGATAAACTGCAACTCCTTATTCGATTTCAAGAAACGAAGTACATCAATCACATCTTCCGTATCCACGACAATCGTCAATAAATTGTGTGCATCTTGAATTTCGTTAATCTTTGCCGGAAAATTTCCTTGGAGCTTATCCAATAAAAAACTGTTTTCCATCATCTATTTATTTGTATGTATTCCGTACTTCTCAAGCAGCGCTTTGTATTCGGGTGTATTTCTCCGGTTCAATGATTCATTCTTTACAATATCCTGTAGACGCAACACACCATCCAAAATTGCTTCTGGACGGGGAGGACAACCAGGTACGTACACATCAACCGGTATGATTTCGTCTATCCCTTGTAGGACAGAGTACGTATCGAAAATACCACCACTAGATGCACAGGCCCCTACAGCAATTACCCAGCGCGGCTCAGCCATTTGCACATACACCTGTTTTAACACCGGAGCCATTTTCTTAGCAATGGTACCCATCACTAATAGCATATCTGCCTGACGTGGCGAAAAGCTCGGGCGCTCGGCACCGAATCTAGCCAAATCGTAAGTAGAGCCCATCGTTGCCATAAACTCGATACCACAGCAGGATGTGGCGAAGGGCAAAGGCCATAACGAGTTGGCTCGGGCCAAGCCAATGGCTTTGTCCAAACTTGTCGCAAAAAAACCTGCGCCTTCTACTCCCGGAGGAGCTTCTGCCAATTTTATATCACTCATGAAAAGTCGATTTTATAAAGGTTTAAGTATCATTGACCCCAAAGAGCCAACCATCACGGGAATATCTAATCCCAACTCAATGCTTTTTTCTTGATCACATAGATAAAGCCCAACAAGAGCAGTCCCATGAAAATAAACATCTCGATCAAGCCCTGTAGCCCCATTTCCCGGAAGTTGACTGCCCATGGATACATGAAAATAACTTCAACATCAAATATGACAAACAGGATAGCGACCAAAAAATATTTTATGGAGAAAGGCTGCCTGGCATTTCCGACAACTTCAATTCCCGACTCAAAAGCTCCAAGCTTGTTTTCTGTGCGGACTTTTGGTCCGATAAGATGTGTAATAATTATGGTACCTACTCCAAATCCTACAGCTACTAAAAGCTGTATAAATATAGGCAAGTAGTCTATCGGCATACTATTGGCTTGCTCCATCTCAATTAAAATTTATATTGGTAACTGTCTCTAAATATAGAGATTCCAAGGTAAAAAACAAAACAAAAAAGGCGTAGATATTACTATCTACGCCTAATTTAGAATGATTTTACTTAAGCTTATTTCAGTGCACCTAGGTAACCTTGAACAGCTTCATTCGTTGGATCAATTGCCAATACTTTTTGGAAACTTTCCTTCGCTTTAGGAAGATCTTGCTTCACATAATAGTAAAGTCCGATATATGTATTTGCATCGATCAAATAATTTTTATTCTTCTCTTGTGCTCCACGTTGATTGATAGCTTCGATCAATTTTTGGAATGGCGCCACGAAATCACCTTTTGGTTGTTCCAAATTATCTGCTGTTAAAGATGCAAAAGCTTTATAATAAAGTGCATTGATCAAATATTTATCTTGTGCTTCTTTATTATCTGTAGTTTCAATAACCGACAAGAAAGTTTGAGATTTTTGAAGATTAGCAAGCGCCTTATCTCTTAACTCTTGGTTTACAACAACCTGCTCTTCATTCTTACTCGCACGATCTTCCGCAGACCCGATTTGAAAATAAGCTTCACCTGCATAGTAGTTTGCATCAAACAAATACGTCTTGTTGTCTTTGTAAGAAGCCACCAATTCAAATAAAGATGCTGCTGTCTGCAATTCTTGCTCTTGGTATTTCGCAAATGCCAACTCAGCTGTTTCTCCCAACAATTCTTTGTCTAAATCAATTGCTTTCTTAATATCGGCAATGCCCTTTTGAATATTCGCTGTATTCTCTGCTGTCAATACCGGAGCCGCAGTAGCCGTACTATCCGCACCAGCAGCTGCTGGTTTTGGGCTATTTGCAGCAATCTCAGACATACCTAGATACATATAATCCAATGGAATTACACGATCTTTTTCCATTTTGCTAAACATCTGGTTTAAGTACTCCAATGCTTTCGGATAATCTTTAGCTTTTTGGAAGGCGATATAACCTAAATAACGATAGATTTTTGGATCTACAGAAGGGTTTTTCGCTAATTCCTCAGAAACGACCTTCAAATCGTCATATTGACGCGCGTAAACCAAGAAATCGGCATAACGGATTTTAGCTTCTAATGAATTATCACCCGCAACTTCTAGGTATTTTTTGTATTGTTCAACACCTTTTTTATTTAACTCGACATATTTCTCATCAGAAGTACCCGGTAATCTAGACCATTGATTGTATGTTTCAGCTAATTCACGGTAAGTCGGTGCGTAAGCCGGAGTTTCCGCCGCAATAGCTTCCAATTGTGTGATAGCCTCATCAAATGCTTGCGCACCACGTACGATCACAGCCTGTCCAACTTTCGCTTGTACTGAATTTGGATCGATATCAGTCGCTTCACCATAGCTTGTATAAGCCAATGAACCTTCTTTTAAACCACGGTATGCATCACCTAATGCGATAGGAATTGCAACATCTTTTTTGTTTTTTTCTTTCGCTTGCGTTAGGTATTCCAAAGCTTTCGCATAATCGGGTTCCGGCGTTTTTATATATGCACGACCGATTTCCAATAATGGCTCGTAATCTTTCTTACCTAATTTTGCGGTTGCCAAAGCGAATTTAGACTCAGCGCTTGCTTTATCCTTTTTCATTAAGTCAACATAGCCCAAACCTACATTATTGATTGTAGCCTTTGGATCAGCAGCCAAACCTTGGTTGAAAATCGCAGCGGCAGAATCCGCTCTGTCGTTTACCAAATAAATTTGACCCAAATAGAAATAATTATCTCCATTCTTAGGTTGCTTAGTCACTAACTGTTGAAGGATAGTTTTCGCTTTACCATAATTCTCAGCCTCGATGGCTGCTCTAGCATCTTTCAAACTTTGTGCACTTACTGTGCCCACAGATCCCGCCAATAAAAGACTAAATAATAATTTACTGTTTGTCATAATCTATTTTTGTACTATTTATTATCTATTTAATATAACTTTCATCTCTAATAATGATCTCACGTCCAGGCATTGTAGCAGGAACCAATCCAGCTTTCAATACAATACGCTGTCCACGATCTCCTGTCAAAAAGGCACTGAAGCCCAAACCTAAGCCCATATTCGGCTGATAGTTCATAATGTAGACAGGTCTTACAAAAGGATATAAGCCGTCGGCGATAGTCGACTGGGATGGTCTATAAAAACTGACCTTTTCGCCCTCCTTACCAACACTTTCGATGCTCAATGTACGAATTTTCTCCAATAAATTCGAATTTTTTTCTACAGCTTTTAAATACCAATTATAACCAATAACGCCTACTGTATTTGCATTCTCGCTCACATATTTCATCACATCTTCGCTATCTTTCAAAGCAGAAACAGCTTTCGGATCGATTTTGTTCAATTTAAAATAATCTTTCAAATAGCGCAGTGTACTTGAATTGGCGTTGTCAAAAATCAGTCGTTGTCCTGCTAAGTTACCTTCCAACAAAGACTTAACGTCTTTTTGATGCATTATAGTATCAGCACTGTTACGATTATTGATCAATACAACTGCATCCGACGCCATTTGGAATATTTTAGGTTGAATCCCTCGCTTTTTAAAGTAGCTATCTTCCTCATTTGTCAGCTTGCGCGTCAAAACAACTACATAGGCAGAATCGCCTAGCAATGCATTCACCGCTTTAATTTCAGGACGAGCGATAAGTTCCAAACTCGAATTTGGATAAGAGCTCTCAAACACATCCGCAGATTCTTGGATAATAGGTAACAAAGTTTGATCCACAATAACGGGCAGCTTACCTGTTAAAATATCATCGCCCTCTTTCGCTTGCTTTGTTTTATTTTTGCAGGAAACAAAAATGCCCATACAGATGCCAAGCATCACAAGAACCATTTTATATTTTCTCATATGATACATCATAAAATAAGACAGTTTAATTAAAAAATAGTTTAATTTTTGAAGAGAGAATTGGTTGTAGCCAAAAAGAAGAGGGCAGTTAATTAAAAATTATTTTGCCAAAGCCGTACAAACCGCATAAAAGAATACAGGATCAATACGACACCAAAGATTGTTTTGTAGGTTGGATTAATCTCAATGGGAAAATTATCCCAGAATATAATCAAAAGGCCCAAAACAAAATAAAAGCCAAACATAAATAGTCCCAAAATAGACAGAAACCGCTTCAGAGGCGATTTCTGTCTATAATTTGAACTATTATTCGAATTAAAATTTGTCATTCTAATTTTGAAGATTCAATCGAATTGGTAAAGTGTACGCTACACGAACTGGACGACCATTTTGAATACCAGGTTTCCATTTCTTCGCTTTCTTAAGCAACCTTACGGCCGCATCACCAGTACCATATTTCAAATCGCGTTTGATATTGATGTCTGTCAAGCTACCATCTTTTTCTACAACGAAGGATACCTCAACAACACCATTCACACCATTTTCAGTTGCAGCAGCTGGATATTCGTAGTTTGAACCAACCCAAGACATAAATGCAGCCATGCCACCGATAGGCATTGGTTGAACCTCAATGGCATTAAATGGAAGAATTTCATCTCCATTACCATTTGGATCGCCTTTTGCAGCCCCAGTGATTGCACCATCTTGTTTCTTCGAACCAAATTCACCACGTGCAACAGAAGTACCAGTTGGGCTACCTTTCAAGGTAATACGCGCTGGCGTTTTATTTGGATCTTTCAACTCTTCCTGAGAAGCAACTTCTTCCACAACTTTGTTTGCAGGAGCTACTTTAGGTTCAGGGAAACGAACCAAATCTTCTTTCGGTACATCCATAGCCACTTGTTGAGGTTTTTCTTCCGGTTCTTGTGGAAGCGGCTCCTCTTCAGGCTCTGGTGGTTTGATTTCTTCAAGGTCTTCCAAAGTAACTTCAGTTACTGCCGGAGGTGCCTCAACGGCTTTATTCGGGAACAGCTTACTTCCGTAAACACTAAGGAAACTGGCTATGACTACAATGCCGATAACGACAAGAAGCCCCCTGTTAGTCGCTTTAGGCGCTAGCTTACGAAGCTCATAAGCTCCATACTCCTTATTGCGGCCTTGAAAAACGACGTCAAGCCATTCTTTCTTAAAAATATCTAATTTTGACCCTATCATCTTATTTTAGTTTTTTGTGTCAATCTAATAACTAATCATTATAGATATTGTCACGTTTTAACACTTCCACTTCCTCTGGAGTAATCTTTCCGATCATATAGCGTTTTACGTCTACAATTTTCATCTCGTCAAGAATGTCAACAAGATTACGTTGTGTACATTTATCACTCGGTCTTATGATTACGATCATGTCTTTACCGCCTGAAACGCGAGGTACATATGCCTTTTTCTCCATCAAGACCTTACGAATCCCATCCGCACCGTAACCAGCAACAGTAGGACCTTCGATCGGACGAGCAACTTGACCATACACCCAAGAGACTTTATTGTCAGAACCCAATAAAATTGTAAGTGAACGATTATCTGCTGTAAGCAATTCATCGCTTTGTTGCTCCTTAATTTTATTTTTGTCTGGCATAGCCACATCCATCGCTTGCGGTTTATTTAAGGACGTGGTCAACATGAAGAAGGTAATCAACAAGAATGCCAAATCCACCATCGCCGTAAGGTCGACCTTACCGCCATTCTTCTTGGATCTTACTTTCCCGCCTTTGCCTTTTTTACCACTATCCTGATTTAATTCTGCCATTGTTTGTTCTTATTAAATCGTCAATTATTTCTCCTCAGCACGCATGCCTGTTATGAAACTAAATTTGTTTTGCTTTTGATTACGCAATGTCTCAATAACTAAATTAACCGAAGGATATTTTTCATTCGCATCTGCTTTGATAGCCATCTTCAGAGGTCCAGGGTGCACGAAGTTCTTATCAGAAGCTTCCTTTTCCTTATTTACTTCCTCAGCTGCAAGACGGGCATTTTGAACCCAGTAATACAACTCATTTGAAGTATTCTCTGTACTATCAACCGGAATACCAGATTGCACACCTTTTTCTGTACGCTTAGCTCCATCCAAGGCCAACAATCCTTTCAATTTAGACATTGGTACACCAAAGTTTTCCATCAATTTGAAACGATCGTAATCCTCTTGTGAAAAGCCAACGCCATATTTTGCTGACATTCTTTCTAGTGCTTTTACGCGAACTTGTTGATCAGTCGTACCGAAGAAAACTTTACCTTGATCGCCTATTGTGATCATACCTACATTTGAATCAGGTAACTTATCTTTCGTAGTCGATGCTGGGGTATCTACTTGCAAAGCCTCCGGTTGGCGCGCAGTCGCCGTTAAGACGAAGAACGTAAGCAGTAAGAACGATACGTCACACATCGCTGTCATGTCGATCGACGTACTGGCTCTTTTTACTTTTGCTTTACCCATTTTAAATTCTTCTTTTTAAATTAAAAACTCAATCTTCTATCCTATGATGCTTTTGATTTTTGATTTCCATAAAATAAAATCAAAAACTTTCATCATAGTTCTTATTTGTGGTTTGCAGCGTATGTTTGTACGATTGAGAAACCAGCTTCGTCGATAGAGTAAGTTAATTTATCGATTTTTGCAGTAAAGATGTTATACAATACGATAGCGAATGTTGAAGTCGCGATACCAGTTGCTGTATTGATCAAGGCCTCAGAGATACCGTTTGCCAATTTAGCTGAATCTGGAGCACCACCTGTTGCCAATGCCGAGAAGGCTTTGATCATACCTGTTACCGTACCCAATAGACCACATAATGTACCGATAGAAACTAATGTAGCGATAACGTTTAAGTTTTTCTCTAACATTGGCATTTCTAATGCTGTAGTTTCTTCGATTTCTTTTTGAATTGCAATAGCAGCTTTTTCAGTGTTTACTTCAGGATCTGCAGATACTGATTTGTATTTCAATAAACCAGCTTTTACAACATTTGCTACTGAACCTTTTTGTTTGTCACACTCAGCGATCGCTGAATCGATGTTTCCGCCATTGATTAACGTTTGGATCTTACGAACGAAGTTCCCTACGTTACCTGTACCAGATGCTTTGTTGATAACGATAAAACGTTCTACGGAGAAAACCCATACCATTAAGAATAAACCAAGCAAAACAGGAACGATAGCCCCAGCATGGTAAACCATTCCTAAATAGTTACCTGGATTTGGAGCATTTTCATTATTGTTGTCAACAAAGTTTGTAGGGTTACCCATTACAAATTTCCATAAACAGAAACCAACGATGAAACAGATGATGATTGCAGCTTGAGCGAAGAAAGATCCTCCGTTGTTGCTCTCTTGTTTTGCAGCAGTTTTAGGTGCGTTTGCCATTTTTCTAATTTTTAGTTTTTTACTGTTGTTTAAATATATAATGTTGTTTAAATTATATGCACTCTT
>PJUB01000576.1_pt1 | contig 10687 bp, 8 predicted proteins | sample 1512141 | NCBI WGS metagenome assembly PJUB01 (sample SAMN08177677, study PRJNA422409) | Soil metagenome, whole genome shotgun sequencing project. | isolation source: Soil enriched on filter paper: alkali lignin treatment | place: USA: Madison | collected 2015-01-15 | reverse complement strand
ATCGATCATTACCACTTACGTGGTCCCCCCAGCTTAGTATAAAACTAACATCAGAGATTTCGAAAACCGGTAGTCTGGCATGGCAGTACTCGACGCTAATAAACGGAACGTACCGTATGCGTCCAGTAACGCATTGCTAAACCACAGAATGACTATATCTGTACGACGTCTTTGATACAATTTCTTATTGGCCTCCTTTTCGAGAATTGTCGTTGATACCAAGGCGACACCCTTCGTTGGACTACCTTAAAGTGGTTTCAATGAACTCTTTGGTACAATAGCCCTATATAAGGACAAGTTATTTTCTTGTTTCCTATCCGTGTTCAATACCTTGAATGCTGTTCATAGCGCGCTATAGACAATGCTATACGAGGCTTGTATTTTTAAAATTTTTATAAAATTACTATGCTAAAGCAATACACTTTATTCGCTACATTACTGGCGGGTACATCCACTATATATGCCCAATCGAAACTGGAAGGCTATTTATTCAATAAAAACCATGAAGCAGTTCCATCCGGCACACTAACTTTAAAAAACAGCAAGCTTGCGACTACATCTGATACAGCGGGCTACTTCAAGTTGTCTGCTATACCGATGCAAAAAGTAACCTTAAATATATCTGCAGTAGGCTACCGCTCAATCAGCAAGGTTATCTCCCTTGATACGCTAAAGGCTCCGTTACATATTCAATTGGAGGAAGACAACCTCAATTTGGATGAGGTTGTTGTTTCTGCTACACGTTACGGCGTTAAACGAAAGGATGCTCCGGTGGTTGTCAATGTAATAGGCCCCAAATTATTTAATGCGACACAGTCTGTCGCCATGTCTGAAACACTGAATTATCAGCCGGGGGTGCGCGTAGAGAACAATTGTCAGAATTGCGGTTTTTCACAAGTCCGGCTGAATGGTCTCGAAGGTCCCTATTCACAAATATTGATCAATAGCAGAGCCGTATTCTCCGCACTGAATAGCGTATATGGATTAGACCAGATTCCCACCAGTATGATCGATCGTATTGAGGTGGTAAGAAGTGGCGGTTCGGCATTATTTGGAGCCAATGCGATCGCTGGGACAATCAATATTATTACAAAAGATCCGGTAGAAAATGACTGGCAGGTAAAATCAACCAACTCACTCATAGGTGGCAGAAGCTGGGACAATACGGTTGATTTTAACACCTCGACCGTCGCGGAAGACCTCAAGAGAGGTGCGACGTTCTACGGCATGCACCGCAATCGGGAAGCATATGATGCTAATGGAGATGGTTTTTCGGAAATGACCAAACTTCGAAACACTACTTTTGGCACAAAAATATTTTACAAACCGAGTGATCTAGATAAAATAACGGTAGATTTTAGTACAGTGAATGAGTTCCGTCGCGGTGGTGATCAGCTTGATAAAGTACCCCACTTGACGCAAATCACAGAACAACTGGAAACCAGTTCGCTTGTTGGCGGAATCACCTACGATCATTACTCTAGCGATTACAAGCAAAAAATGTCGCTTTACGGCTCTGTACAGAAAACCGTTCGTGACAGCTACTATGGCGGCCTAGGGGGCGGAGCAACACTCGCAGACAGCACATTAGCTGCCAATGCATACGGAAAGACAAATGATATCGCGCTGGTTGCAGGGGGACAGTATACCTACAACTTTGAACGAGATGTATTTACCGCCGGAGTGGAATTCTCGTACAACGATACCCAAGACGACATACCGGGGTACAAACGAACAATTGATCAGCAAAACAGAGGATTAGGCAGTTATGCCCAATACGAATGGAAGCCTTTAAGTAATTTTAAAACCTTGATCGGAGCGCGATACGATTATACCTATGTCGATGGCAAATACAGTCTTGCAGGTATAGACCGAAACTCAGATCAGCGTTTTGGCACCTTTAGCCCACGGCTGACAATCTTGTATGATATCACCAAGGACCTTCAATTTAGAGGGGGCTATGCCCGCGGTTTCCGTGCGCCACAAGCTTTTAACGAGGACATGCATGTCACTTCCATTGGTGGAAATCAAGTATTTGTGTTAATTGGTGAAAATCTAAAAACAGAGTATTCTAATGCGTATACAGGTTCCTTTAGCTACAACAAAAATTTTGGAAATGTACAGACGAGTCTGCTTGTGGAAGGGTTTTATACGGATCTCAACAATCAATTTGTCAATGTCATGGCATCAGAAAAAGACGGATTGATCATCCAGGAGATACAAAACGGTGAGGGTGCCCGGGTATATGGCTCTAATATTGAGATCAATATTGCACCATCATCTTGGTTTTCTATCCAAACCGGTGGGACCATTCAGCGCTCTCGCTATAAAAAAGATCAACTTATCTACGAGGGAAAGGAAGACGGACAGGACATCCTGACCAAGAAATACGTCCGTACACCCAATATTTATGGCTATATGAATAGCAATTTAAAGGCGACCAAACAATTAGCAATCGATCTGACCGGAGTCTACACCGGAAAGATGATTGTTCCTCATATCCAAAACGATGTGATGACCTTGAAAGATGCGCGCGACTTCGTCGAGTTAAATCTGCGGCTGGGCTATACCTTACCCATACATAAAGATTTTAGTATTGAAATTTTCGGCGGTATACAAAACATGTTCAATGCTTTTCAGAAAGACTTTGACAAGGGACCATTGAGGGATTCAGATTATATCTATGGTCCGACTCGTCCACGGACATTTACCTTTGGTTTGCGCATTGGCCATTTTCACTAAAAAAAACAACTGATCTATGAAGCATTTCAGGAAAATATACATTATGTCGATGATGCTATTTTATCCGCTCTGTCACTTTGGACAAGAGCGGATAAATTGGATCAGCTTCGAACAACTTGATTCTTTACTCGCTGTTGAGCCAAGGGAAACACTGCTTTTCATCCATACCGATTGGTGTAGCTACTGCAGAAAAATGGAGCAAGAAATCTTTACAAACAGAGAAATTATTGAATTAATTAACCAGCGTTACTATGCGGTGAAGTACGATGCCGAATCTATCGAAGAGATTGTTTTCGACAATAGCATATGGAAGCCCCTAAGCAGAAAAAAGAAAGTAGGGAAATACCATCCATTAGCAGTACAATTACTGCGGGGCAAACAGCTTGTCTTTCCAAGTATTTTAAGACTGGACCTTGAATTTCATTTAAAAAGCATACGACAAAAATACCTGAATTCAAAAGAGTTATATGCTTTTTTAGAATAATTTAACATTTGATGTAGCGAAGTTTGTCCAGCCTGCGTTTTGAGTTTTATAATTAATACACACTTTAAGAAATTATGAAAAATATCACAAAATTTTTAATGGCGTTTTTGTGTCTTGGTATTCTTTTTACAGCTTGTAATAAAGATAATTTTGATTGGGATGCCTATTACAAACAACAAGAAGAGGCGATAAAAAAAGAAAAAGCAAGACAAGATTCTTTATATAAAGATCAAGCACCTCTTTTGGAAGCTTACGCGAGACAGAAGTGGGGTAACGACGCTAAGCGTTCAGACTCTTTGCTATCAAAAGGTATTTGGTACAAAATCGAATATGCTAAAGAAACCGCTACACCTTATACATATGGTATCACTTTAACAAATAACGGTCCTGCGATTACACCTTTCGCGGCAACTTTCAATTTTCAAGGAGAGTTAATGGATGGAAGAGTTTTTGATAAAAATCCAGTTGGTTCACCAGCTGTTTATACTGATATATACAAAGCCATCAATATATATAATGTAGTATGGATGAGAGCCTTTACGCCTCCTGTAATTAAACAGAATGGAATAGATTATTATCCACACGGATTACTTCCAAAAGGATTACAAAAAGGAGATAAAATTACTTTTATTGCGCCTTCATATTATTCGTTTGATCAAAATGAATATACTAAAGGCAGTGAGAAGGTGACAGTACCTAAGAATACACCAGTTGTGTATACAATTGAATTGTTAACTATTGGAGCTGCTACCTCCAACTAAACAAATAAGCCGTGCATTAAAAAGCCATTTTCTTAATGAGAATGGCTTTTTTTAGCAGTTTGCTAAAAGATAAACTAGATCCTACACTATCCAACATTTTGATATATTTAGTTACAAAGTTACATTCCAAACAACGCAGCTCTAATACAGAAATGTAAATTACTGTATCAAAATGTTAATTATTTAAGCGTAAACCTACAAGGAGAAAAAAATCATATACATTTGCTAGGCCATATTCATAATGAATTGGCCACTTTATTGAAAAACCAACAAATAATACCATGAAAAAATTGTTATCACCATTATTTTTAGGAATCGCAGTAACCGCTTTCCTTATTATTAGCTGTGCCAAAAGTGATGATGCGCCGATTTATGATGCAGCGGCACAATTTAAAACAGATTCCATCACACTTAAAAATTATGTTAGCCAAAAGTATCCCGATGCACAATACAGTAGCGAAACAGGCATTTGGTACGAAATTTTGGCTGAAGGCACAGGAAATTATCAATATAAAATTGTGGATACCTTAAATGCTAAAGTCTTTAAAGTTAAGCCAACGGTAAAGTATACTGGTCGCCTAATAAATGGCAGTATTTTCGACCAAACTGAAACCGATAAAACGGCTAGCTTTGAGCTCCTTACCAATACCGGTTATGATTATCCTTTCGAGAGCACGCTTATACCAGCTTGGACATTCGCCTTTGCTCCTAAAAAAATAGGTGATGTAGATCTCGGAGGACTGACAGAGAAAGGGCTTCAAAAAGGTTCTAAAATTCATATCATGGCGCCTTCTAAATTCTGTTATGGAAACCGAGCGGTAGGGCCAATTCCTGCCAACTCACCCTTGGACTTCGTGATTGAAGTGGTAGACATTAAATAAAAATATTTTAACTAAATAAGTTCTCTTGTATACAATGGTGTTAGAATTTAAAAATCCTAACACCATTGTTAAAAGGTACAAGTTGGTTACAACTTAATCCCCATTTGCCACCGTTAAGAATTACATCAGAAAAAATGGAAGTAACTGTGCGGATGTAACAAATAGATCTATTTTAAACACTCATAAATCTAGTTGGGATGGAAATGAATTGGGAGCAAAAACCGCATGCGAAATATCTATAATAATAAAAGCTCGAAGTGGGGAACTCCGAGCTTTACCTAACCAATTATTAACCTAAATTATGAAAAGTTCTTTATATATTATTTTTAATATCTTTCGTTGCTTTTGATATATCAAAGGTACTATACATCTGCATTCATGTCAAGAAATTTAACAGCATTTAACGTTGTTAAAATTATGTTAAAACAATTTAGCATAACCTATACCCTTAAAGCTATTCATTCCTCCCCTCCCGATTTGCTTACAGGCGATTACTGCCTTAAGAAGCGGCCCTATTCGATGCAATTGCCCTAGCTTATTTTATATATACCTTAGAAATACCCCAGTATATTGCCACATCGGTAACACACAGGTTACAAACATCGATTTCTCTTGATTAACTTTCCTTTATTCCAATAAGAGCAAGCTTAGTATCAAAAAAAAGAAATAAATTTGTGAGAAGATCCTCCATAAGTAGGTATCTTATTTTTAGACGATCAATAGCATATGAAAATAGCTTTAGCACAGTTAAATTACCATATCGGTAATTTTGAAGCAAATACTAAAAAAATAATTAGCGCCATCCATCAGGCCAAAGAAGCCGCTGCCGATCTTATTATCTTCGCCGAACTCGCAATTGGCGGATATCCCGCCAAGGACCTGTTAAGAAATAAGGCATTCAGACATCAATGTGATGAAGCTATTCATCAAATCGCTGCACAGTGCCATGATATTGCCTGTATCATCGGAGCACCCGTCAAAAACGGTGATCCTGAAGGTAAAGAACTCTATAATTCTGCTGTATTTATCGAACATGGAATCGTAAAGGATGTTGTTAAAAAAGGTCTTTTGCCTGATTATGATGTATTTGATGAATATCGCTATTTTGAACCTAGTAGAGTTTTCAACTGCATCGAACTGAACGGCGTAAAGATTGCCCTAACAATTTGCGAAGATCTGTGGGACGATGACGAGGGTGGCAATTCGTACGTTGGCGATCCCATGGCAGAACTGAGAAAAGAAAATCCAGACCTACTCATCAACATTGCGGCCTCTCCTTTTTCCTATACGCATTTTGAGGAACGCGTTAAAGTTCTTAGTCAGCAGGTCAAAAAGTCGGGCAGACCGCTGATTTATGTTAATCAAATTGGGGCTCACATGGATATTATATTTGATGGACGCTCCATTGCCTTGAATAATGAAGGTACAACGGTCGCTGAACTAAAAAGCTTTGAAGAGGATCTTCAATTTATAACCTATCATCAACAAAATATAATCTCCACCACAGCCGCTCCTAAGCACCCTAAATCTGAGATGGAGCTTGTGCACGATGCATTAATCCTGGGCCTTCGGGATTATTTTCAAAAATCTGGTTTTAGAAAGGCAGTTTTAGGCCTGTCGGGCGGACTGGATTCGGCCTTGGTTGCTGCTTTAGCCTGCGAGGCTCTCGGGGCCGATAATGTATTGGCCATACTGATGCCATCGGTTTATTCTTCCGACCATTCGATAAAAGATGCCATGGATCTGGTCAACAATACTGGCTGCAAACACCATATCATTCCCATCAAAGATATTGCTAATGCATACGAGCATAGCTTGGCCCCTCTTTTTGAGAATCTACAACCCGATACGACTGAGGAAAATATACAGGCACGCGCCCGTGCTGTAATTTTGATGGCCGTTTCCAATAAGTTTGGTCATATCCTGCTCAATACGTCCAATAAAAGTGAAGCTGCTGTAGGATACGGTACGCTCTATGGTGATATGGCAGGTTCCATCTCTGTAATCGGTGATGTTTACAAATCCAAAGCCTATGATTTAGCACGCTATATCAATCGAGAACGGGAAATCATTCCAATCAATACCATTGAAAAAGCACCTTCCGCAGAACTTCGACCAGATCAAAAAGATTCAGACTCCTTACCGGAATATGAACTATTGGATCAAATCCTCTTTGAACTCATCGAAAATGAGAAAGCAGGATCTGAGGTTGTAGCAATGGGCTTTGAACAATCGTTAGTAGAAAGGATATGTAAATTGGTTAATAATGCTGAATTCAAACGATTTCAAGCTCCTCCTATACTGCGGATCAGTCCAAAAGCATTTGGTCCTGGAAGACAGATTCCGCTAGTGGCAAAATATCCTTATTAATTTTAAAATTACGATTAAACCATATTTATAGTTTTTTGTCTAAAGTAATAGGTTGTAAAATCAAAAAGGATAATAGCATCCCGGAGGATAAAGAAACAATTGCCATAAAGACCGTCAACTGTAATATTTTTACACTTGAAAGGTATACGATAAGGAATAAAAACAAATTAGTTAAATAAATATAAGTTCAATATAGGCCATGAACCATCATGAGTTGGCCGTTAAATACGGTGATAAAATACTCATGATAGATTCATCACAGTTAATAAACAAACCGAGTGAAACGAGCTCATTTACACCGATGAGATCACACTTATAATAATTACTACGATGAAAAAGATTCTATTATTTTTGGTGCTTTGCGTTGCACTCGCATCATGTTCGTCTTATCAATACAATACCACACGGGTAGAAAAGATGGATTTTACGCCATTTAAGACGTATGCTTGGTTGCCTCCGGTCGACTCGTTATCAAAGTCTTATTTTGACAATGATATCGCTAAAACCAATATCCTGGACGCAGCAAATGCAGCTTTGGAAGCAAAAGGCCTTCAATATTCCAAAGATAACCCTGATTTGCTATTTCGATACATCACGATTGTCAATAATAAGAGTCGCTTGGTCTATGGTGGCGGCGGTTACTACGGCTGGGGTGGACCCTGGGGTTGGTATCGTCCATGGTTTTCACCATATTACTACGGTGGCGGCTATTACCCAGTTGCAAAAGAGCGCTATCGTTATGGTCATCTGATTATCGAAGCTATTGACCGAAAAACAAATGCTGTGATTTGGCAGGCACGCGGATCTGGAGATGTCGATAACCCAGAAAAAGCAATTAATAACATCAGCAAGGTTGCAAAAGGTGTTATTGAACTGTTTCCTGTGAAGACCTTAAAAAAATAAACGAAGTTTATAAATAAAAGAAAAAGACTGGTTGACGCTAATTAACCAGTCTTTTTCTTTTATATACAACTGCCTCTATTAAAAAAAAGACAGCTACTATCGGCACAGATTTTGGACTGCGCATTCTTTATGTATAATTCCCCCACTACGCGAAGAAATCATTATTATATCCTGGTTCTAAATCGATGATCTAACTTTCAAATAAAATGGAACCTCAACACGGTCTTTGGATTTTTTAATAATCAATTCGGCCGCTAAACGTCCCATCATTTCAAAATCAGTCGATATGGTTGTGATACCATTGAGAATAAATTTCTTCAATGGTGTTTCATTGTAGGAGATTACACCAACGTCAGTTCCGATGACCAATTTTTTCTGTATTACTTTGTTCAGCAGTTTTACAAGATCATCTTCGATAATATTAATGTAGCACGTTCCCTTCTCTACCTTCTCTTCATCGATATCAGAAACTAATTCGTGATCAAAAGCATATTGCTGACAAAATTTATAAAACCCTTTGATAATAGCCTTTGGAAAATCACTGTAGTCCGGAAAGACCAGTTTTAAGCTTTTGTATTTACTCAAAACTTCATTAGCTTCCTCCAGAGCGGAGTAAATATCCTGTTCATAGTTCTCATAAACCGCAGGAAAATCTCCGGGCACATCTTCGATAAACTTACCCAATAACATTAGCTTTTCTGAAGGGATTTTCCGTATAATATCCGGGGCCTTATCCCTACCTTCTTTAAAGTGTGGAAAAAGAACATAATGGTCATAAGTTTTCGTTAGACTCCCTAAAAGTGTATTTAAATACGATAGATCTGAATTATAAACAAACAAATCCAAATTCGCATAGTCACTTAATTCCTTTGCAAAGGAATCATACACAATTTTTTTATGCGCACTGAGTTTATTCAGAAAGATTGCAATCTTAAGTTTCGATTGTACATCTGTTTTATGCACATAATAACCCTTACCGGGGTTCGAAGCAATAATCTCATTTTTCTTAAGGTATCGGTATGCTTTTTCAACCGTATCACGTGATATTTCTAAATAGGCACTTAACTCATTAATGGAAGGCAACATATCATCCCGGACCAATATTTCGTTCTTTACGGCATAATAATCGTATTCGCCAATTGCAAATACTTTGGAGTAGCAGAGAAATCACTAATTTCTAACGTTTTTAAAAATTGATTTACAGAATTGGTCATTGTTAGATTTTAAGAAATATAAAATTAACGATTTGTTCATAACTTTTTTTAAAAAAACTTAAAAACTACGGTTTTCAAAATTCTTTTGCGATGCAGCCTATGAAAAAAAATCTATTGTCTTCGAATCGTATAAACATCCCCTTATTTTAACAGTGAATTTTTTAGCAATTGAAATCGTTGTATATTGAACCGCTTAAAATGTAAATGAAGTTAATTTAACGGATATTGAACAAACCAATGATTTCTATCCAGCAAATATTGGCGAATCTGGTTCGTTTGGCCTACGGGGTACTTCTGCGCGACGATATCGGCTAAAATTGTAGGGTCGTTCCAACGATCGGCAATGCGCATCATCGCAAAATAAGCCTTTGCTTCGCCCGCACTTTCCATCAGGGTCTCTTCAACAACTAACTTATCTAATGCCTTCTTATAAGCATCAACTTTTTCTATCGTTGATAAATCATCTCTGCTAACACCTTCAGGGTGCACGGGTGCGAGATTGACCCGACGTCTAATTCCCCAATTTCTGGCAAGGTTAACATTCATCGCCGCATTGTCAAAAGGATACTTTAAATTGCCTGCGTTTCGTGAAAGATACAACTCTACACCATCATTCAACAATGCCTCCGCCTGATCAAACATGCCCAAGTTATTGAGGGCTTCTATCATAAAAAAGTGTACATCAGCATCTCGGTATATGACAATATGGACATTATTTTTATAGATTTCCGAAGCGCTCTCCCGATCTCTCGAAAATTTGCGGATCATCCATGCTCCGTTCTGTAAAAAGTAGGTGTAATTCTCTCCCCGATATTGATCACCCAAGGTATGCCCATCATATCGAATTTGTTCCTGGTACCGACGCATGGCGGCAGCCGTCGGCTTTAAATAATATAAGGAAGGACTTTGATTCGAGAAAAACTGCATCAAGCGATTTGTCTGGTTTCGTTCAAAATCATAGGGTACAATATTCATCAATACTCTTGTCCGTGTTATTGGATCCCTCGTAAATACCTGAACCCACTCCCCATTATAATCGTCATTACTGACTTTAAACTTATTACTACCATTGTCATAGATAAAGCGAATACCGATATCGACCACTTTTGTATATTGCTTCGTCCACAGATACAGCTCCATTAATAATGGTTCAGGCGATGGACAAATCATATTCCAAGTGAGATCTTGCTGATTAGTAGCCACCCCTGGAAATAAAATATTGCCCCAGTTCGCGACATACTTTCCATCAACACCGTCCACACCTATTTCCATCAATGAGACCAGTTTAGGCAACAGTTCATTTAAAGAAATTACGGGAATGGAAGACAGATT
>PJUB01000575.1_pt1 | contig 10695 bp, 8 predicted proteins | sample 1512141 | NCBI WGS metagenome assembly PJUB01 (sample SAMN08177677, study PRJNA422409) | Soil metagenome, whole genome shotgun sequencing project. | isolation source: Soil enriched on filter paper: alkali lignin treatment | place: USA: Madison | collected 2015-01-15 | reverse complement strand
ACCAGACGGCAAAGGTGCCGGTGGCAAAGCGCTTGATGCATTCCTTGACGGTGATCAAGGTGCGGCGGTAGTCGTTCTTGTCTTCGTAGGAAGGGTCGATCAGGACCATGCCGCGGCGCGTGGGCGGCGGCAAGAGGGCCTTGACGCCTTCGAAGCCGTCGTCGCCGTAGATGGTGGTCTGGCGCTGCGCCGTGCGGCCCTGGTGTTCGAGGTTGACGACCAATGCGTCGATCTCGGTGGGGTGCATTTCGAACAGGCGCAGGCGGTCGGACGGGCGCAGGGCATCCAGGGTGAGCCAGGGCGACCCGGGGTAGCGCTTCAAGCGACCGTTGGTGTTGAACGCGCGGATGCGGGCGACGTAGTCGGCCAACAGGGGCGGCAGGTCGTCGCGGTCCCAGAGGCGGCCGATGCCGTCTGCGAATTCGGACGTCTTGGCGGCCCAGTCGCTGTCCAGGCTGTAGAGGCCGGCGCCGGCATGGGTGTCGACGACCCAGTACGGTGCATCCTTGCGGTTGAAGTAGTCCAGCGTGTGGACCAGGATGGCGTGCTTGAGGACGTCGGCGTGGTTGCCGGCATGGAAGGCGTGGCGATAGCTGAACACGGGGCGGGCGCCTTAAGCGGAAGCGGCCGGCGCGATGGCGGCCAGTTCGTCGGTGAAGATGCCGTCGATGCCCCAGTCGAGCAGCAGCTGGGCGCGCGCGGGGTCGTTGACGGTCCAGGCGGCGATGCGGTAGCCGGCGGCGTGCACGGCGTCGATCAGTTCGCGGGTGGCGTCTTTCTGGTTGATGTTCAGGGCGACGCAGTCGTACTTGACGAGGCGGTCGAGCCAGTCGGCGGGCACTTTTTCAACCAGCAGGGCGCGCGGCAGTTCAGGCGCGACTTCCCGGGCGGCCTGCAGGGCTTCTTCGGCAAAGGACGACAGCAGCGGCGGCACGGCGGCGTCTTTCCAGAGTTCGCGTGCGGCCAGGGCGACGGCGGCGCCGGTTTCGGCTTCGCGGCCGGGGCAGGGCTTGATTTCGACGTTGCTGGCGATGCCGTTGGCGACGGTGTAGCGGGCGACGGCGGCGAAGGTGGGCAGGGGCTCGCCGGCGTAGCGGGCGGAATGCCAGCTGCCGAAGTCGAGCTGGGCGAGTTCGCTGAAGGTCTTGGCGGCGGCGGGGCCGTGGCCGTTGGAGGTGCGGTCGACGTCGTCGTCGTGCATCAAGACCAGGATGTTGTCGGCGCTGAGCTTGACGTCGTATTCGAAGATGGTGAAGCCGTGGTCGGCGCCGACGCGCATGGCGGCCAGGGTGTTCTCCGGCGCCAGGCGGCCGCCGCCGCGGTGGGCGATATGACGGGAATAGGGCCAGGTGGGGAGTTTTGCTGTCATTTCTTTTGTTGCGTTATCGGTGCTTTTGGATAGGTTGCAAGGATACTCCTTCTTAGAGGGGCTTTCCGGGGGGATGGGTTCTTTTGGCGCGGCGTCGGGGCGGTGGGGCCGGGGCGGGGCTACGCGGCTTGTCCGGCGCGCGGGCGCCGGACAGCGCGTGCTCATCCTCGTCGTCGCCTGCGGCGACTCCTACGGATTCCGCCGCGCGCGCCGCTACACGCCCCGCCCCGGCCCCACCGCCCCGACGCCGCTCGCGTTTGGGATTAACCACGCGCGGTTGGGGCGAGTTGTGTGCTTGGGCTTCGTGGGAGGCAAAACTGTGGGGGGGAAGAGGTGGATTGCGCCCGTCCAGGACGGGCCGCCCTGCGCGGCGTCCTGGACATACGCTGCTGGTGATGCAGCGGTTGAGGGCCTTGTTGTTGTGGTGGCTCTACTTCAGTGGGGCCTTGTCTTGTGAGATGTCCATGATCATGCGGGCGGCCAGATAGAGGCGCGGGACGATGGAGTTGATCTGGATGTATTCGGCGTCGTTGGAGTGGGCGCCGAAGCCGGACAGGCCCATGCCTTCGATCACGGGGCCGCGGGCCTTGAGGGCGGCGAAGGCGGCGTCGGTGCCTCCGCCGCTGGCGCGGTCGATGACTTTCATGGGCAGGTCGAGTTCTTTGTAGATGGCGACGCCGTGGTTGGCCAGCGCGCGGGACGCGGGGGTGGCTTCGAGCGGGGGGCGGCGGACTTCGAATTTGACGGTGACCTTGGAGTCGGGCAGCAGTTTCTTCTGCACGCGTTCCTGCAGGGTGCGGGCCAGGGCGTCGAAGTCGGAGACTTTCAGGGCGCGGGCGTCGGCCTGGGCGGTGGCCTGGCCGGGGATGACGTTGCGGTTGGTGCCGGCCTGGGCGACGGTCCAGTTCAGTTTCAGGCCTTCTTCGGGTTTGGACAGCTTGTCCAGTTGCAGCAGCTGGTGGGCGAGTTCGTAGAGGGCGTTGACGCCGCCTTCGGGGCGGGCGCCGGCGTGGGAGGTCTTGCCTTGCACGTTGAGGTAGGCGGCGCCGATGCCGCTGGTGGCCAGGGTCAGGCGGGGTTCGGTGCCGCCGCCTTCGAAGGAGAAGACGGCGTCCTGGTCGGCGCCCAGCCGGGTGATGGTGTCGCGGGCGCCGGGCGAGCTGATTTCTTCGTCGCCATTGATGAGGACGGTGAGGGTGCCGTAGTCCTTGAAGCCCATTTTCTGCAGCAGGGCCAGGGTGTGCAGGATGGTGGCGACGCCGTGCTTGTCGTCGGCGATGCCCAGGCCGTAGGCGCGGTCGCCGTCGATGCGAAAGGGCTGGTCGCGGAGCATGCCGTTGCGGTAGACGGTGTCCATGTGCGCGATGAGCATGATCTTCTTCTGGCCGGTGCCCTTGAACTCGGCGTGGACCATGGGCCCGACGTGTTCGGGGGTGTCGTCCAGGCGGAAGATGTCGGTGGGCTTGATGATGTCGACGGTGCCGCCCAGGGCCTTGAGACGCTCGCCGATGAGGGCGGCGATGCGTTCCACGCCTTCGACGTCCTTGCTGCCCGATTCGATGTTGACCAGGTCGCGCATGGTGTCGAGCATGGCTTGCTTCTGGTCCTGGGCGGCCTCGTGCACGGCGGCGACGGGGGCCGCGAGGGCGGCATGGGAGCCTCCCAGCAAAGCCAGGGCGACGGCGGTGCGCAGGACGAGGGGGCGGGGGAACGGGAACGGCATCGATGATCACCTTGGCGTGAAGGGGGAAGAGGGAAGCTGCAGGGAATCGCGGGAACAGGGTATTGCAGGAACGGCGCATGGCCGGAATCAGGCATTGCCGCAAGCGGTCGGCGCGGGCCTGGCCGGGGTCGGTCCCGGATTTGACGATACGAGGGCGGACCCGGGTCGAAAACGGGGGTTTCCCGGGTTGACTGGCGGGGGCTTCCATGAAGCGCAAGGACGGCGAGAAGGGCGGCCGCAAGTGGGGCGGACGCACGCGGGCGGGGCCGCAGAAGGCACGTTGGAATCGGCCGCTGCGGGACGAATGAGAAATGCTAAAATCCGCCCGCTGACCCGGTTTGACCGGTATGGGAATAGGGCGAATGAGATTCGCCTTTTTTTATGCGTTTTCGTGCGGCCCGGGCGGAAGTCTCCTCTCGAGTGCGGCAACAGGGATTCCATGTTCGAATTTATTCGCAGCCATCGGCGCTGGATGCAGTTCATCCTGCTGCTTCTGATTGTGCCTTCCTTCTTCCTCGTCGGGATTCAAGGCTATGACAGCTTCATGCGCCGCGAGCCTGAATTGGCCACCGTCGCCGGCCAGCCGATTTCCCGCGCCGAGTTCGACCAGGCGCACCGCAACCAGCTGGAGCAATTCCGCCAACGCCTGGGTGCGCAGTTCGACCCCGCGGTGATCGATACGCCGGCACTGCGCGAAAGCCTGCTGAACCAGCTGATCAATCAGCGCCTGCTGGCCAACGTGGCCGTCGACAACCGTTTCTCGGTGTCCGACGAAACGCTGCGCAACACCATCGCCGCCATCCCGGAAGTCCAGGACAACGGCCGTTTCTCGCCCGAACGCTATCGCCAGGTGCTGGCCGCGCAAGGCATGTCGCCCACCTCGTTCGAAGCCGGTCTGCGGCGCGATCTGGCCGTGGCCCGCGTGCTTGAGCCCGTCGGCCAGTCGGCCCGCGCGCCCGGCGAAGTCGTCGCCTCGCTGGAAACCGCGCTGACGCAGCAACGCACGGTGCAGCTGCGCCGTTTTGCCGCCGCCGATTTCCGCTCGCAAGTGACGGTCACGCCGGCTGACATCCAGACCTGGTACGACGCCAACAAGCAGCAACTGCAGGTTCCCGAACAGGTGCAGGTGCAATACCTGGTGCTGGACGAAGCCGCCGCCACGCAGGGCGTGCAGGTCAAGGACGAAGACCTGGCCTCGTACTACGAGCAGAACAAGTCCCGCTTTGGCCAGCCCGAGCGCCGCCGCGCCAGCCACATCATGATCGAAGTGCCCGCGGGCGCCTCGGAAGATGCGCGCAAGGCCGCCCGTGCCAAGGCCGAAGACCTGGCCAGGCAGGCTGCCGCCGACCCGGCCAGGTTTGCCGAGCTGGCCCGCAAGAATTCGCAGGACGCCGGTTCGGCCGCCAATGGCGGCGACCTGGGCTGGCTGGCACCGGGCATGCTGTCCGGTCCGCTGGAAAAGGCCGTGTTCGGCCAGACCAAGGACCAGGTGTCCGGCGTGGTCGAAAGCCCGTCAGGCTTTCACGTGGTCAAGGTCACCGAGATCCAGCCGGCCGCGGTCAAGCCGCTGGCCGAGGTCAAGGACCAGATCACCGCTGAAGTGCGCAAGCAACTGGCCGCCATCCGTTTCTCGGAAATGGCCAGCCAGCTGAACAAGCAGGTCTACGACCAGCGCGACAGCCTGCAACCGGCCGCCGACGCGGTGGGCCTGAAGCTGCGCACCGCCTCGGGCGTCACCCGCGAAGGCCTGCTGCCGGCCGACAAGGCCGGCCCGGGTTCCGCCGCCGACAGCCCGGATGCGGCGCTGCTGGACAACCCGCGCGTGCGCCAGGTGGTGTTTTCGCCCGACGTGCTGCGTGAAAAGCAGAATTCCGGCGTGATCGAACTGTCGCCCGATACCATGCTGGCCGTGCGCGTGGCAGCGGTGGAACCCGCCCACATCCCGCCGCTGGACAAGGTCAGCGATTCCATCCGTGCCAAGCTGCTGGACGAGCGTTCGGCCGAAGCCGCCAAGAAGGCTGGCGAAGCCGCGCTGGCGGCCGATCAGGCCAGCCCGGCAGCAACGCCGGAAGGCTTTGGCGGCCCGCTGGTGGTGTCCCGCCAAGACCCGAAGAACCTGCCGCGTTCGGTGCTGGACGCCGTGATGCGCCTGCCGGCGTCCAAGCTGCCGGCCTATACCGGTGTGCAGTCGGGCGCCGACTACACGCTGGTGCGCCTGGAAAAGGTCGATGCCGGCACGGTCGATGCCGCCGACAAGGAACGTCTGGCGCAGCAGCTGTCGGGCGCCTGGGGCCAGGCCGAAAACGAAGCCCTGGTGCGCATGCTGCGCGAAGAATACAAGGTGCAGGTGCTGCCGGCCGCCGCCGACGTCATCCGGGGCGACGCATCCCCGCAGGCGGCAGGCTGAGCCTTTCGCCACGCCGCGGCGCCGTTGCGTATTACTGCAGCAGCGGCCGCAATACCGGCCACACGTTATCCAGCAATTGGCCTTGCGCATCCTCATTCGGATGGATGCCGTCGGCCTGGAACATCGCCCGGTTCGTTGCAATGCCTTCCATCAGGAAGGGCACGAGCCGGGCGTTTTCGTCTTTGGCGACCGTGGGAAACACCTGGGCAAAGCGCTGGGTGTAGTCGCGGCCGTAGTTGGGCGGAATCTGCATGCCCACGATGACCACCTGGGCATCGGCCTTGCGGGCCGTTTGCGCCATGGTGCGCAGGTTCTGTTCGGTCATGTTCAGCGGCAGCCCGCGCAGGGCGTCGTTCGAAGCCAGCTCCAGCACGACCACCGCCGGCTCATGCTGGCGCAGCAGCGCGGGCAGGCGCGCGACGCCGCCGCTGGTAGTGTCGCCGCTGATGCTGGCATTGACGACCTTGTACTTCGGGTATTGTTCGGAAAGCCGGGCGGACAGCAGCGGCACCCAGCCGGTGCCGCGCTTGATGCCGTATTCGGCGGCCAGGCTGTCGCCCACCACCAGCACGGTGCGCAGCGCGGAACCCTGCGCCGCGGCGGTGGTCTGAGCGTGGGCGGGCGCCAACAGGGCGCTGGCAAGAACGGACGTAAGTAGCAGACGGGGAAATAGGCGCATGGATAGCAAGAATTCGATCGAGGTGAAAGGGCTGGGCAAGCGGGTAGCCGATGCCGGGGGGACGCTGTCTATCCTGGAAGACATCGATTTTACGGTGCAGGCAGGCAGCGCCGTGGCCATCACCGGTAGCTCCGGTTCAGGCAAGTCCACCTTGTTGGGACTGCTGGCAGGCCTGGATGTTCCCAGCTCGGGCAGCGTGCGCCTGGCCGGGCAGGACCTGTTCTCGCTGGATGAAGACGGCCGGGCGCGCCTGCGCGCCAATCACGTGGGATTTGTGTTCCAGTCGTTTCAGCTCTTGCCTAACCTGACGGCGCTGGAAAACGTGATGCTGCCGCTGGAACTGGCCGGCCAGCCGGCCCGCGAGGCCGCGCAGGCCATGCTGGAACGGGTCGGCCTGGGCGCGCGGCTGAACCACTACCCGCGCACCCTGTCGGGCGGCGAGCAGCAGCGCGTGTCGCTGGCGCGCGCCTTCGTGGTGCAGCCGGATCTGCTGTTCGCGGACGAACCCACCGGCAGCCTGGATGCCGCCACGGGCGTGACGGTGATCGACCTGATGTTCGACCTGCACCGGGAGCACGGCACCACCCTGGTGCTGGTGACCCATGATCCGCAGCTGGCGGCGCGCTGCGCCCGCCAGTTGGTGCTGGCGGCCGGGCGCATGGTCCAGTAGCGTCAGCCTGCCGGGCACGCAAGGGAGGCCCGCGGCCAGCGGCAGGCGGGCCTGATGGCCTGTCTGCCCACCGGATAGCCGCGCTTACTTGGCCTTGGCCACCGCCTGGTTCCAGGCCGTCACCACGGCTTCGTATTCCTTGGCCGCCGCGTCCTGGCTGACCGGGAATATCTTGATGCTGTTGAAGTCGGGCAGGGTGGTCAGGCTGGCCACCGCGATGTCCGTGCGGGTGGGGCGGCGGAAGTTCTTCACCAGCTGCGCTTCCTGGGCTTCCTTGCTGAGCAGGCCGTCGTACAGGGCGCGGGCGGCGTCCAGGTTCTTGGCGCCCTTGATGATGAACATGCCTTCGGGCGCCAGGTAGCTGCCTTCGCTCGGGTAGACCAGCTTGATTTCCTTCTGACCGCCGGCCACGTATTCCTGGGCGGCGTATTCCAGCGTCATGCCCACCGCGTATTCGCCCGCGGCCACGCCCTTGTAGGTGGTGCCCGACGAGGCGGTGACCACGGCGTTGGCGGCGATCTTGTCCAGGCCTTCCTGGCCGAACTGCTTGTACAGGCCATAGACCAGCATGTAGGCCGTGCCGCTCTTGGACGGGTCGGTGATGGCGAACTTGCCCTTCCATTGCGGCTGCATCAGGTCGGACCAGGTGGCCGGGGCCGGCAGGCCCTTCAACTGGCGTTCGTTGACCATCAGCACCATGATGTGCACGTTGGTGCCCACCCACAGGTCGTCCGGGCCGCGGAACTCGGCGGGAATCTTGTCCAGGTCGGGCGAGCGATAGGGCTGCAGGTGCTGGCGGTAGGCGCCCAGCGTGCCGAAGCCACCGCTCCAGAACAGGTCGCCGCGCGGGTTCTGCGCTTCGGCCTCGATGCGCTTCATCATCGTGCCCGTGCCGCCGGTGACCGGCTGCACGTTCAGCTTGGGCGATTTGGCCTTGACGGCCTCCAGCGCGGTTTCGATGGTTTCCGTGTTGTTGGATGAATACAGGACCACGTTCTGGGCGTGCAGGGCGCCCGAGGCCAGGGTGGCGGCCAACAGGCCGGTGTGCAGGATGTGTTTGAGGTGCATGGGTCGCCTTTGGTGGGTGCGGGTTATTTGCCGGAGAACAGCTTGATGCGGAACGCCTTGACCGACACGATGATGGGCAGCACGATCACCGTGACCAGCGCGGCGCCATAGGCCGAGGCCATGCCGAGACGGCCGCCGTCGACCTGGCGGAAAATGGCGATGGGCATGGTTTCCAGGCCGCCGCTGTAGGCCACGATGGACGCCGACAGCTCGGAAATCGTCGTCAGCCACATGAGGATGGCGGCCGAGATGATCGAGGCCTTCATGGCGGGCAGGATCACCTTGAAGAAGGTCATCAGGGGGGACACGCCCAGGCTGATCGAGGCCTCTTCGATGGAATCGGGAATGTTGAACAGCACCGACGAGGCGTTGCGCACCGCGAACGGCAGGCGCCGCACCGCGTAGCACAGCACCATGATGCCGGACGTGCCCGCCAGCACCAGCCAGCCGGTGTTGAAGGTCTGCACCAGCGCAATGCCCAGCACCGTGCCGGAGATGGTCAGCGGCAGCACGACGATGTAGTCCAGCACCTGCGTGAAGGCGCTGCGCTTCTTGATGGTCAGGTAGCTGACCAGCACCGCGAAGGCCACGCCCGTGACGGTGGCCAGCGAGGCGAATTTCAGGGAATTCAGGATGGGTTCCGGCGCGCCGTGCAAGGCCCGCTGCATGCTGGCCAGCGACCATGAGCCCCACTGCATCACCGGCCCGCTGGTCTGGGTGAAGGCGGCCACGAACACGATGATGAGCGGCAGCATCGACACCAGGATCACCAGGCCGACGCCGCCCGTGTAGAGCAGTGCGGTCCACGAGCGCACCCGGCGTGCGGCGGGCGCGCGGCCCTGCGTCATGGTGTAGACCTTGCGTTCGACCACGCGTTTCTGGATGAACAGCACGATGGCCACGATGGCGATGGACACCACCGACATGGCGCTTTGCAGCGTGGGACTGCCGCCCATTTCGCTGACGAAGGTGTTGTAGGTCATGACCGACAAGAGCGGCACGCGGCTGCCCAGCAGCATCGCCAGCGCGAAGTTGCCCACCACCAGCGTGAACACCACCAGGGCGTTCACCAGCACCGCCGGCAGCAGCACCGGTACCAGCACCCGCAGCTTGGTCATGAAAGGCGGGGTGCCCAGGCTCAGGCCGGCTTCTTCCAGCTGGCCGTCAAAGCCCCGTAGCGCGGCCAGTACGCCCAGGTAGATGTAGGTGTAGTACACCAGCGTCATCGAGAACACCATGCCGGTCCAGCCGTAGAACGACGGCAGCGAGATGCCCGCGTCACCCAGCAGGTTGGTCAGGATGCCGTTGTTGCCCAGGATCAGCAGCCAGGACTGGCCCACGATGATCTCCGGAATCACGATGGTCAGCACCGGCAGGATGGCCACCAGGTTCTTGAGCGGAAAATCGTAGCGCGCCACCATGTACGCGAATGGCACGCCCACCAGGATGGTGCAGGTGGTGACGGCCAGGCCCAGCACCAGCGTGTTGCCGAAGGCCTCCAGGTACTGCGAGTCGGCCAGCAGGGCCTTGAAGCCTTCGAGCGAAAAGCCGCCGTCCTGGCCGGTGACGCTGTTGCCGAACAGCACGCCCAGCGGATACAGCACGAAAAACAGCAACAGCGCCAGGCTGATTGCGGTCAGGATGCCCCAGGGCCACCATTTGATCTTCATGGCGCGTGCGTCCTCAGGCGTTCACGACGCGACTGTCGGCGGGAATCAGCACCTGCACCGATTCGCCGGGCTGGAACTGCGCCACCATGTTGCCCGCGTGCAGTTCCACGCGGATCTCCGAGCCGTCCTGCAGTTCGATGCGGTAGGCGGTCTTGAAGCCCAGGTATTGCCGCCGCAGCACCTTGCCGGGCAGCGTATTGGGCACGTAGGGCGCCGGCGCCATCAGCGCCAGTTCCTCGGGGCGGGCGATCAGCACCGCGCGGTCGGCCAGGTCGGCGCCGCCCAGGGTGCCGTCAAAGCCCAGTCCGCACAGTTCGTAGCGCACGTGGCCAGCCGGGGCGCCCGCAAGGCCCGCGCGAGCCGGCACGGGAATGACGTTGGCCGAGCCGATGAAGTCCGCCACGTAGGCATTCACGGGGGTGCCGTACAGTTCTTCAGGCGTGCCCAGCTGGGCGATGTTGCCGCTGTCCATGATGGCGATGCGGTCGGACATGGCCAGCGCCTCTTCCTGGTCGTGCGTGACGAACACCGTGGTGATGCCGGCCTCGCGCACCAGGTCCAGGATGACGTCGCGCATCTGCAGGCGCATCTTGGCGTCCAGGTTGGAAAGCGGTTCGTCCATCAGCAGCACGCGCGGCCGGATCACCAGGGCGCGCGCCAGCGCCACCCGCTGGCGCTGGCCGCCGCTCATCTGGGCCGGGTAACGGTCAGCCAACGCCAGCAGGCCGACCTTGTCCAGCGCCTCGTTGGCGCGGCGGGTGATCTCGGCACGGGCCACGCCGCGGGCGCGCAGGCCGTAGGCGACGTTGTCGAACGCGCTCTTGTCCGGAAACAGCGCATAGTCCTGGAACACCATGCCGATGTCGCGGCGGTGCGCGGACACGTGGGTGACGTCGTCCTGGTCGAACAGCAGGCGGCCGCCATCGGGCGCATAGAAGCCGGCAATGCAGCGCAGCAGGGTGGTCTTGCCGCAGCCGCTGGGGCCCAGCAGCGTGTAGAACGCGCCGTCGGGAATGTGCAGCGACAGGTTGCGCAGCACTTGCTGGCCGCCGAAGGTCTTGATGATGCCGTCTACCGTGATGGATGCCATGTGAGGTTCCTGCCTGTGT
>PJUB01000574.1_pt1 | contig 10729 bp, 10 predicted proteins | sample 1512141 | NCBI WGS metagenome assembly PJUB01 (sample SAMN08177677, study PRJNA422409) | Soil metagenome, whole genome shotgun sequencing project. | isolation source: Soil enriched on filter paper: alkali lignin treatment | place: USA: Madison | collected 2015-01-15 | reverse complement strand
GTTGCTGGCGGTGCTGATCTCGATGCTCGGCGCCATCGGCGCGTTGCCGGCGCTGATCGCGCTCACGCTCTATTCGCTGTTGCCGATCATGCGCAACACGGTCACGGGCCTGGCCGAGGTGCCTGACGGCCTGCGGCTGGCGGGTACGGCGCTGGGCATGACGCCGCCGCAGAGCCTGCGGCTGGTGCTGTTGCCGCTGGCGTTGCCGACGCTGCTCGCGGGGGTGCGCACGGCGACGGCGATCGCGATCGGCACGGCGACGATTGCGGCGTTCATCGGTGCCGGCGGGTTCGGTGAGCGCATCGTGACGGGGTTGGCGCTCAATGACCGAGAGCTGCTGATGGCGGGCGCGTTGCCGGCTGCTGCGTTGGCTTTGGTCAGCGAAGGGCTGTTCGAGTTGATCGAGCTTTGGATGCGGCGCGGGCGCGGGGCGCTTGCGGCCTAGCTTTGCTTGTGTCGTTCAGGGCGCGATCAGGCCGACGGGGTACCTTGCTCCGCGAATGTCCCCCGGCCTTCGGCCTCCTCCTTTATTTCGCTGCGCAAGGCACCCCATCGGCCTGATCGTTGAGCGCCGCTGTGGAAGCTGCATTTGTTTGCGGTTGGCGAGACTTCGTGCAGCGCGGTGCGGCTGTTTCGCCTGGTTCTTCTCTAGAGTGAATGCCCCTGTCACTCCACACCCCGCTAGGGGGAGCAACTCCACAACCCACTTGTATGTTCGAAGGCTGCTTGCCTCGCGGCAGGTCGTCGGTGCGACAGCAGCGATGCAAATGCGAGGTATCAAAAGGCGACGGCTGAGGTGTTACGAGCACCCCAGCCGTCTAACCAAGTTCGTGCATCACCGTGAAGGAACCGCACAAAAATGGCTACCAAGACTATAGCCCGGCCTCGCACGCCGGTATCTCCCGAAGACACCGCCCAAGACCCCGCCGATCTTCTCGAAAACACCCTCTCCCAACTCGAAGCCCTGCTGTGGGTGTGCCACGGCGAAGAGATCGACTGGTGCAGCGACGACGGGCCCAGGCAGCTGGACAACCTGCTCTGGCTAGCGGCCGACCTGGCTCGCAAAGCGGCCCAACTGTTTCAGCTGAACGAAAAGGCGCGCAGCGCAGAACCCGGAACTGGCTCGGCTTGAAAGCCCAAGCTGCGTCCCTGTGCGCAGGGCGTCGGGTGCTCCCCGCAGCGAAATAAAGGAGGAGGCCGCAGGCCGGGGGACATTCGCGGAGGGGAGTACCCGATGGCCTGTGCACGCGCCCTGAACGAACGAACGAACGAATCAGGCCAGCGTATAGGCAGTCTTCACCGTCGTGAAGAACTCCTGCGCATAACGCCCCTGCTCGCGCGGCCCATAGCTCGAACCCTTGCGGCCGCCGAAAGGCACGTGGTAGTCCACACCCGCCGTCGGCAGGTTGACCATCACCATGCCGGCCTGGCTGTGGCGCTTGAAGTGCGTGGCGTACTTCAGCGACGTGGTGGCGATGCCGGCCGACAGGCCGAACTCGGTGTCGTTGGCCGTGGCCAGTGCTTCCTCGTAGTTCTTCACGCGGATCACGCTTGCCACCGGGCCGAAGATCTCTTCCTTGTTGATGCGCATGCCCGCGGCCGATTCGCTGAAGAGCGCCGGCGACATGTAGTAGCCGTCGGTCTCCAGCTTCAGCAGCTCGCCGCCGGCCGCCAGCGTGGCGCCCTCGCTCTTGCCGATGGAGACGTATTCCATGTCCTGGTCGAGCTGCGACTTCGACGAAACCGGGCCCACGTCGGTGCCCTGCGCGAGCGCGTCGCCCACCTTGATCTTCGCCATGCGTTCCTTCATGGCGGCGATGAACTTCGGATAGATGCCCTCCGTGACAATGAGGCGGCTCGACGCGGTGCAGCGCTGGCCGGTCGAGTAGAACGCGCTCTGCACGCTCAGCTCCACTGCCTGTGCGAGGTCGGCGTCGTCCAGGATCACCTGCGGGTTCTTGCCGCCCATTTCGAGCTGCACCTTCTTGTGGTTGGTGACGCACTGGATCGCGATGTTGCGGCCCACGCCCACCGAGCCGGTGAAGCTGATCGCGTGGATGCCCGGATGATTGACCAGCGCATTGCCGATCACGCTGCCGCGCCCCATCACCAGGTTGAACACGCCGGCCGGAATGCCCGAGCGGCTGATGATCTCGCTCAGCGCCCAGGCGCTGCCCGGCACCAGGTCGGCGGGCTTGAGCACCACGCAATTGCCGAATGCCAGCGCGGGCGCGATCTTCCAGGCCGGAATGGCAATGGGAAAGTTCCACGGCGTGATGAGGCCGACCACGCCGACCGGCTCGCGCGTGATTTCCACGCCGATGTTGGGCCGCACCGACGGCAGCACCTCGCCCGACAGGCGCAGGCATTCGCCCGCGAAGAACTTGAAGATCTGGCCGGCGCGCGTGGCCTCGCCGATGCCTTCGGCCTTGGTCTTGCCTTCTTCGCGCGCCAGCAGCGTGCCCAGCTCTTCCTTGCGCGCGAGGATCTCGTTGCCGATCTTGTCGAGCGCGTCGGAGCGGGCCTGGATGCTGCCCGTGGCCCATGCCGGAAAGGCTGCGGTAGCCGCCGCGACGGCAGCGTCCACGTGGGCGGCATCGCCCTGCGTGTACTGGCCGAGCACGTCGGACAGGTTGCTCGGGTTGACGTTGGGGCTGTAGCTCGCGCCGGCACGCCATTCGCCTGCGATGAGGTTGTCGAAGTTCTGCATGAGGGTTGTTCCTTCAGCGGACCATGCACGGTCGCTTGTTGTCGAAAGTCCAGTCGGGGATCAAGTATTGCATCGCCTGCGCATCGTTGCGAGCGCCAAGGCCGTGCTTCAGGTACAGCTGGTGCGCCTTCTCGACCTCGTCCATGTCCAGCTCCACGCCCAGGCCCCCGCGCGTGGGCACCTTCACGAAGCCGCCTTCGATGCGCAGCGGCGCCTTGGTCAGGCGCTGGCCGTCCTGCCAGATCCAGTGCGTGTCGATGGCCGTCACCTTGCCCGGCGCGGCAGCGGCCACGTGCGTGAACATCGCGAGCGACACGTCGAAGTGGTTGTTCGAATGCGAGCCCCAGGTCAGGCCCCAGGCCTGGCACAGCTGCGCCACGCGCACCGAGCCCTGCAGGGTCCAGAAGTGCGGATCGGCCAGCGGAATGTCGACCGACTGCAGCGAGAGGCTGTGCACCATCTCGCGCCAGTCGGTGGCCACCATGTTGGTCGCGGTCGGCAGGCCGGTGGCGCGGCGGAACTCGGCCATCACCTCGCGGCCGGAGAACACGCCTTCGGCGCCGCAGGGGTCTTCGGCATAGGCCATCACGCCGTGCAGGTCGCGGCACAGGCGAACGGCGTCCTGCAGCAGCCAGCCGCCGTTCGGGTCGAGCGTGACACGCGCTTGCGGAAAGCGCTCGTGCAGCGCGCGGATGGCCTCGACTTCTTCTTCGCCGCGCAGCACGCCGCCCTTGAGCTTGAAGTCGGTGAAGCCGTAGCGCGCATGCGTGGCCTCGGCCAGGCGCACGATGGCTTCGGGCGTCATGGCTTCTTCGTGGCGCAGGCGGAACCAGTCGTTGTCGGCGCCGGGGTCGCTCTCGTAGGGCAGGTCGGTCTTCTTGCGGTCGCCCACGTAGAAGAGGTAGCCGAGCATCTGCACCGCATCGCGCTGCTGGCCTTCGCCGAGCAGGGCCGCCACGGGCACTTCGAGGAACTGGCCGAGCAGGTCGAGCAGCGCGGCTTCAACGGCCGTTACCGCGTGGATGGTCACGCGCAGGTCGAAGGTCTGCAGCCCGCGGCCGCCGCTGTCGCGGCCGGCAAAAGCGCTGCGCATGCTGTTGAGCACCGCGTTGTGGTTGCCGATGCGCTGGCCCACGATGAGGCCGCGCGCGTCTTCCAGCGTCTGGCGGATCTTCTCGCCGCCGGGCACCTCGCCCACGCCGGTGCGCCCGGCGCTGTCGGTCAGGATCAGCAGGTTGCGCGTGAAGAACGGGCCGTGCGCGCCGCTGAGGTTCATCAGCATGCTGTCGTGGCCCGCAACGGGAACCACGCGCATGCCGGTGACGACGGGTGCACCCGGCACGGCTTTGGAAACAACGGATTCAGGACTTGTCATCTTTGGGCTCGGTGCCTCAGTCTGCGGTGATGTGGCGGGTGTCGATCAATGTCTTCCATCGCATCCATTCGCGCAACTGGAAGGCCGTGAAGTCATGCGCATGGCGGGCATCACATGCGTCTCCAGTATTTTTCTGGTCTTTTGCCGGGGCTTACTGCGGGCCGAGCGCGTCGATGAGCGCCTTGAGTTGCTCCATCTCGGCCGGCTTCAGGTCGGTGAGCGGCGCGCGCACGGGGCCGGCGTCGTGGCCGACGATCTTTGCGCCGGCCTTCACGATGCTCACCGCGTAGCCCGGCACGCGGTTGCGCAGCTCGAGGTAGGGCATGAAGAAGTTCTTCAGCAGGCGGTGCTGCGTGGGCAGGTCGTCGGCGGCCACGGCCTTGTAGAAGTCCATGGCGGTCTTCGGAATGAAGTTGAAGACGGCCGACGAATACACCGGCGTGCCCATTGCCTTGTAGGCGGCGGCATAGACCTCGGCCGTGGGCAGGCCGCCCAGGTAGGCGAAGCGGTCGCCCATCTTCTGGTAGATGGCGACCATGGCCTCGATGTCGCCGATGCCGTCCTTGAAGCCCACGAGGTTGGGGTTGCGCTCGGCCAGGCCGGCCAGCGTGTCGGGCTTGAGGCGGCTGGTGGCGCGGTTGTAGACGATCACGCCGAAGTTCACGCTCTTGCACACGGCCTCGACGTGCGCGGCCAGGCCTTCCTGGCCGGCTTCGGTGAGGTAGTGCGGCAGCAGCAGGATGCCGTGCGCCCCGGCCTTCTCGGCTGCCTGCGCGCACTGGATGGCAAAGCGCGTGGGGCCGCCGGCACCGGCAATGATCGGCACCACGCCGCGGCAGGTGTCCACCGCCGTCTTGATGATGCCGGGGTACTCGTCGCCGGTGAGCGAGAAGAATTCGCCCGTGCCGCCGGCCGCGAACAGCGCGCTGGCGCCGTAGGGGGCGAGCCATTCGAGGCGCTTCTCGTAGCTGCTCTTGTTGAAGTCCCCGTTCGCGTCGAAGTCGGTCAACGGGAACGAGAGCAGGCCGGAGCCCATGATGGTCTTGAGTTCTTGCGGGTTCATGGGAAAGAGTCCAGTGAAGTTTTGAATGAGAAAGAAAAGGGGTGCGAAGCGGCCGGTCAGTCGAGCCTGACGTTCGCTTCCTTGACGACCTGCGCCCAGCGCGCGCGTTCCTTGGCGAAGAACTGGTCCTGCTCCGGCGCGGCCATGGTCACGACTTCGGCGCCCTGCCCGGCGAGCCGGGCGCGGATGTCGGGCGTGCGGATGATGCGCACCAGCTCGCGGTTGAGCCGCGCGATCACGGCGTCGGGCACGCCGCGTCCCGCGACCACGCCCTGCCAGGTGCCCGACTCGTAGCCGGGGGCGCCCTGCTCGGCGATGGTCGGCACGTTGCCGATCAGCGGCATGCGCGTGGCCTTGGACACCGCGATGAGCTTGAGCTTGCCGGCCTGCACCTGCGGATAGGTGGCGAGCATGCCGTTCATCAGCACCTGCGTCTGGCCCGCGACGGTGTCGAGCACCGCCTGCACGCCGCCCTTGTAGGGCACGTATTCCCACTTGGCGCCCACCTTGCGCTGCAGTTCGATGCCCGCGAGGTGCGCAGTGCTGCCGCTGGCGGTGACGGCGAAGTTGAGATCGCTTTTCTTCGAGAGCTCGACCAGCTCCTTCAAGGTGTTCGCCTGCACCGACGGGTGCACCACCAGCAGGTGCGGCGAGTAGGCCAGCATGGCCACGCCGCGCAGGTCTTTCGACGGGTCGAACGGAAGCTTGGGGTACAGCGAGGGGCTGATGGCCAGCGCACCCAGGTCGCACAGCATCAGCGTGTAGCCGTCGGCCGGCGCCTTGGCCAGCAGGTCGGCGCCGAGGTTGCCGTTGGCACCGGCGCGGTTGTCGACGATGACCGACTGGCCGAGCGCCTCGGACAGCGGCTGGCTGATCGCCCGCGCAATGATGTCGGACGAACCGCCCGGCGGGTACGGAACGATGAGCTTGAGCGGCTTTGACGGCCAATTGCCGCCACTGCCCTGCGCAAGAACCCGCGCGGGAAGGCTCGCGGCCAGTGTCGTGGCAAGTGCGGCCCCTAGCGCGCCGCGTCGGTTGATGGTCATGCTGTCTCCTTTTGTTCGCTGGCTGTCGTGACTTTGCCTGATACTCGAATCAAGTTATCAGTCATCGTACAACTACCAAAACAAGTTGTCCAGCCGGGACAACAAGAAAACTCAGCTCGAAGTGGCGTTCTCGGCCGAAGCAGCACCGTCCGGGGTGACGGCATCGGCTTTCGCCTTCTGCTGCTGCGCGGCCTCTTGCGCCATGCGCAGGCGCTCGCGGCTGTTTGTCAGGTGGATGCGCATGGCCGCGCGGGCCGATTCGGGGTCGCGGCGCGCGATGGCCGCGTAGATTTCTTCGTGCTCGCGGTTCACGCGGCTCAGGTAAGGCGCCCCGCCCTCGTGCGTGCGGATTGCGCTGATGCGGGTGCGCGGAATGAGCGTGGTCCCCAGGTGCCTCATGATGTCCGCGAAGTAGGGATTGCCGGTCGATTCGGCGATCTGCAGGTGGAAGCGGAAGTCCGGCCCCACGGTGTCGCCCGCCACGACCACGTTGTGCTCGAAGTCGTCGAGCGCCTGCCGCATGGCCACCAGCTGCTCGTCGGTGCGGCGGCTGGCGGCAAGGCCGGCCGACTCGGTCTCCAGGCTGATGCGCAGTTCGAGCACGGCCAGCACGTCGACCGAAGCAGCGATCTCGCCGGGGTCGAGGCGGAACACGCCGCCCGTGCGCGGCTGCAGCACGAAGGTGCCCACGCCGTGCAGCGTCTCGACCAGGCCGCCGGCCTGCAGCTTCGACAGCGCCTCGCGCACCACGGTGCGGCTCACGCCGTAGGCCTGCATGATGGCCGACTCGGTCGGCAGCTTGTCGCCGGGCCGCAGCGACTGGTTGCGGATCTTCTCGCCCAGGTCTTCCACCAGCCCATGCGCGAGGCCGCGTGCGCGCTGGCGCGGACGCCCCACGAACGCCGCTTCCGCCGGCGCTTCCGATATCGAGGGATTACCCGCAGTCGACTGAACCATGGTCACGATGATAATCCCCAAACTAGTTGTACGACAACAGATAACCTAACACTCAACAACCCCTGGACGCCGCCGGCCGATCCGCCAGCGGCTGCCCGGTTTCCACGGCACCGACATGCAGCGCCCTTTCGACCTCGCCCTGCCGGCATCGTACCGGCCGCTGCCGTCGGCAAGACACCGCGACGGCGGGCTGCCGGAAACCGCAACCACTGCGTGCACGGACGGGCAAATATGAAAGACAACAAGATGAACCGCCTCCTGCTGACCGGCGCCGCCGGCGGCCTCGGCAAGGTGCTGCGCGAGCGGCTCAAGCCATTCGCCGAGGTGCTGCGGCTCTCGGACATCGCCTCGCTGGCGCCGGCCGCCGATGCGCACGAGGAAGTCGTGCCCTGCGACCTGTCGGACAAGGCAGCGGTCGATGCGCTGGTGGACGGCTGCGACGCCATCGTCCACTTGGGCGGCGTGTCTGTCGAGCGGCCGTTCGAGGAAATCCTCGAAGCCAACATCAAGGGCGTGTTCCACATCTATGAGGCCGCGCGCCGCCACGGCGTGAAACGCGTGGTGTTCGCCAGCTCGAACCACGTGATCGGCTTCTACAAGCAGAGCGAGCACATCGACGCGCATGCGCCGCGCCGGCCCGACGGCTACTACGGCCTGTCGAAGTCCTTCGGCGAGGACGTGGCGCAGTTCTACTTCGACCGCTGGGGCATCGAGACCGTCAGCATCCGCATCGGCTCCTCGTTCCCCGAGCCGGCCAACCGCCGGATGATGAGCACCTGGCTCAGCTACCACGACCTGACCGCGCTGATCGAGAAGTCGCTGTTCACGCCGGACGTGAAGCACACGGTGGTCTACGGCATGTCGAACAACCGCGACGTGTGGTGGGACAACAGCGCCGCCGCGCACCTGGGCTTTTTGCCGCGCGACAGCTCGGAAGTGTTCCGCGACAAGGTCGAGGCACAGCCGCCCGTCGCGCCGACCGACCCGAACGCCATCTACCAGGGCGGCGCCTTCACGGCACAAGGCCCGTTCGGCGATGAGCGCTGAACTCGTTCTCGACGCGCGCAACGGCACCGGCGAAAGCCCGGTGTGGCATGCGCGCGAACAGGCGCTCTACTGGGTCGACATTCCGGCGCGCACGCTGAACCGCTGGCATGCGGGCGAAGGCCACGCGCAGTGGACCGCCGGCGAAATGATCGCCTGCATCGCGCCGCGCGCCGACGTGCCGGGCGAATGGATCGCCGGCATGGAAAGCGGCCTGTTCTCGCTGAAGCCCCAGGCCGACGGCACGCTGGCCGCCTCGTCGCTGGCGCGCGTCGCGCACGCCGCCCCGGCCATGCGCTTCAACGACGGCCGCTGCGATCGCCAGGGCCGCTTCTGGGCCGGCACGATGCTGCTCGACATGGCGGCGGGCGCACGTGTGGGCCGGCTCTACAGCTACGGCAGGGGCGACAGCAGCGCCGCCCTGCGCCTCGACGACCTCGTCGTGCCCAACGGCCTGGCCTTCAGCCCCGACGGCCGCACGATGTATCTCTCGGACTCGCACCCCACGGTGCAGGCCGTCTGGGCCTTCGACTACGACACCGAAACCGGCACCCCCGGCAACCGTCGCCTGTTCATCGACATGAAGCCCCTGCCCGGGCGCCCCGACGGCGCGGCCATGGACACCGACGGCTGCTACTGGATCTGCGGCAACGACGCCGGGCTGGTGCACCGCTTCACGCCCGACGGCCGGCTCGACCGCTCGCTCGAAGTGCCGGTGAAGAAACCCGCGATGTGCGCCTTCGGCGGCGCCGGGCTCGACACCCTCTTCGTCACCTCCATCCGGCCCGGCGGCATCGACCTGTCGGACCAACCATTGGCCGGCGGCGTGTTCGCGCTGCGGCCCGGCGCACAGGGCATGCCCGAGCCGGCCTTCGGCGCCTGAACCCTTTTCAACAACCACCAAAGCAGAGGACGAGACAAATGAAATTCGCAAAGAAGACACTGATCGCACTTTCCGCGTGCGCAGCAGCCGCGCTGACCACCATGGCTGCACACGCCACCGAGTTCCGTTCGGCCGACATCCACCCCGACGACTACCCCACCGTGACCGCTGTGAAGTTCATGAGCGAGCGCCTGAAGGCGCTGTCCGGCGGCAAGCACAGCATCAAGGTGTTCAACAACAGTTCGCTCGGCAGCGAGAAAGACACGATCGAGCAGACCAAGATCGGCGCGCTGCAGATGGTGCGCGTGAACATCGCGCCCATGAACAACATCTGCGCCGAGACGCAGGTGCCCACCATGCCCTTCCTGTTCCGCTCCGTCGACCACCTGCACAAGGTGCTCGACGGCCCGATCGGAGAAGAGATCCTGAAGTCGTGCGAGAAGCAGGGCTTCGTGGGGCTGGCCTACTACGACAGCGGCGCGCGCTCGATGTTCACGGCCAAGAAGCCGGTGCGCAGCTTCGCCGACATGAAGGGCCTGAAGGTGCGCGTGCAGCAGTCCGACCTGTGGGTGTCGATGCTCGAGGCCATGGGCGCCAACGCCACGCCGATGCCCATGGGCGAGGTCTACACCGGCCTGAAGACCGGGCTGATCGACGCCGCCGAGAACAACTACCCCACGTACGAAAGCGCGCGCGCCTTCGAAGTGGCCAAGTACTACAGCAAGACCGAACATTCGATGGCGCCCGAGATGCTGCTGTTCTCCAAGCGCGTGTGGGACAAGCTCTCCGCCGAAGAGCAGGGCTGGATCCGCCAGGCCGCCAAGGAATCGGTGCCCTACATGCGCAAGCAGTGGGAAGAGCGCGAAGTGAAGTCGCTCGCCACGGTGAAGGCCGGCGGCGCCGAGATCATCGAAGTCGACAAGGCCCCGTTCCAGGCCGCGATGAAGCCGGTGTACGACAAGTTCATCACCGACGCGAAGCTGAAAGACCTCGTCAAGCGCGTGCAGGACACGAAGTAAGCCCGCCCTCGCCGGCTCGACCCGCTTCCCTCCTTCCCCCTCGGGGGAAGGGCAAAGAAAATCTATGTACACCAAACTTTGCCGCACCCTCGCACGTGCCTGCATGTGGTTGGGCATCTTCGGTCTCGTCGCGGTGATCTGCGCCGTGAGCTGGCAGGTGTTCGGCCGCTACGTGCTGAACAACACCCCCACCTGGGCCGAAAGCCTCGCGCTGCTGCTGGTGCTCTACGTCACCATGCTCGGCGTGGCTGTGGGCGTTCGCGACGCGGGCCACATCGGGCTCGAATCCTTTCTCGTGCTCGCACCCGACTGGTTGCGGCTGAAGATGGAATACCTCATCCACGCACTGATCCTGCTGTTCGGCGTTGCCATGGCATGGAACTGCGCCTCGCTCGCCGAATCGGTGTGGGACTACAGGTTGCCCACGCTCTGGATCTCGGAGGGGTGGAAATACGTGCCCGCCGCCATCTCGGGCGTACTCATCGTGATGTTCTCCATCGAACACATCATCGCGCTCGCCCAAGGCCGCGAAGTCGAACCTGCCTGGGCCTGAGCCACCATGACCATTCCTCTGCTCATTCTCTGCCTCTCGTTCACGCTCTTCCTGCTGCTGGGCGTGCCGGTCGCTTTTT
>PJUB01000572.1_pt1 | contig 10763 bp, 11 predicted proteins | sample 1512141 | NCBI WGS metagenome assembly PJUB01 (sample SAMN08177677, study PRJNA422409) | Soil metagenome, whole genome shotgun sequencing project. | isolation source: Soil enriched on filter paper: alkali lignin treatment | place: USA: Madison | collected 2015-01-15 | reverse complement strand
GTTCTGCGGATACAGATCCTTTATATTTTTATGATTTATGGTTGCTATATTCAGTAAGACGTATTTTAACCATTGAAAAGGGTTTACCTCATGCTTTTTGCATATAGCGAAGAAAGAGTAGATCATTGCCGATCGCTGTGCTGCCTCATGACTTCCTGCGAACAGCCAGTTTTTGCGTCCCAGGGCAACCGGACGAATGGCATTCTCGATAAGGTTATTGTCAATCTGCAGATTTCCATCACGCAAATATTCCGACAGCATGTCCCAGCGCGCGTATGCATAGGCCATAGCCTTTCCTATCTGGCTTTTGGGCAATACGTTTTTTATCTCCTGGAATATCCATTTTCCCAGTTCATTGATAACCGGCAGCGACTCTTTTAGCCGCAGCTCCTTGACCTGATCAGGTGATAACTTTTCTTCTCTGGCTTTTCGCTCGACTTTATAGAGATCCTGTATCATCAGTAGCGCCTTTTCGGCTCTTGCTTTATCGTTATCCAGCGCTTTCTCAAACTCACGCCGGGTGTGTGCCCAGCAGGCCAGATGGGTGATATCTTTCTTTTTTCCAAACTTTTCGTAGGCGGCATATCCATCCGTCTGTAGATATCCTTTAAAGTTATCCAGTATGGATTCAGGTACATGGCCACCACGGGAAGGGTTATAATCGAACAGCACCGTCTTATCCAAAGGCGAGTGGTAGACCCAAAAGTACCCCTGATGGGCAGCTCCTTTTTTATCGCTGTCCAATACTTTTATTACTGTTTCGTCTACTTGTAGATATCCCTGTGATTTAGTATCGAACAGGAGCTGTTCATACAATGGTTCGAGTTTTTCCAGTGCCTGCCTGGTCCATCCTTCAATAGTTGATGATGGGATCTGTATATTTTCCCTTGCGAAGATCTGCTTCTGTCGGTATAGCGGAAGATGGTCCTGAAATTTACCCACCAATATCATCGCTAGTAGGCTCGGGCCTGCAATCCCTTTGTCAATAACCCGTTCAGGAAGCTGGGCAATGGATACGCCATCTCCGTTTTTGGCTGCATATTTATAACGGATGTAACGTTTGATATAGAATTTGGCTGGCTCGCACTCCAGTTCTTCGGTAATTTCTTTACCGATGCACACCATTTCAGACAGATCACCTTCTGGGTGAATTTCAATCTCTTCCACAGGGAGGTGGGCAGGTAATTTAGCACGCCCTTTATGGTTGGGGCGCTTGCGGATGTATTCGATTTTTTGCTTAACTTCTTCTTGTTGCTGCTCTACTTCCGCAGGCTCTGCCTTAAAAGGAAGCATGGTCTGATTGGGGTCGCCTTCAAAGCGCTCACGCTTCTGGCCGAACTGCATGCGCTTATACATGGCCAGTTGGGATTCCAGATAATCTATCTTTTCATCACGACTGGAAATGACCTTGATAAGGTCTTCTTTTGAGAGATTTTCCAGTGCATTTTCCATAGGGTAAATATACAGAAAAAGCGGCTTTTATCCTATTAAAAACCACTTTTAAGGTAAAGAGAAGCGTTTTTTCTGAATACTTTTCACAACCTGTATACCTTCAACCATCAGTACAAGATCACTCCAGGACAACTCATTGTTTTTTAGATCTGGCGGCAGAAAAGTTCCGGTTTCCAAGCGTTTGTAATACAGCACAAAGCCACCCTTCTCCCAATGCAGCAGCTTAACGTGCGTACGGCTACGATTCAGGAACACAAATACTTCACCACTGGTAGCCTGCCGCTGCATAGCCGAAGCGATCAATCCGCAGAGTCCGTCAAATGATTTACGCATGTCACAGAAGCCGTCATAAAGGTAGAACCGGTGTGATGAGCCTAGAGCAAACATCAGTACAAGCGAATAAGTTGAGAAAGAAGTCCAAGATCATTCGCAACCTTGATACGTACTCCGTTGGGGTAGATAATTTCAATATCATTGTTTTTACTCGCTTTATCGATGCTTAAAAAGCCAGTAGAAGACTTATCGCTTTCTTTGGTTCGGGCAATCCAATAATAAAACTTGGCCTCATTGATCCCGTTTTCAGCACAGTACGCCTTCTTGCTCTTTCCGCTATGCTGCCAGTCTGCTATCATCGATAACATATATTCTCGTTTTTCTTGTATCATCATGACACAAAGCTCGATACTAGATCCCGATTATAAAATATGTACTTGATAGGATGGATACCTCATTATTGATGGGCGCCAATTAAAGCAATTAGGACTCTACCCTCTAAAAATCCCTCCAAGGGAAAATGAAAATATAGTCTTTTTGAACGCTGATCTTGACTAGGGGCTTCGATCTCAAAATATTGCTTAAATTTTGTGTGTAAGTCACAATACAAAGTTTTCTTTGTATTGGTTGATTCGTCATAGAAATCGATATTCAGATTTTCAATGTCATTTCTATCTCTGCTTGCTTCTATTCTGAGTTCTTTATTTTTAAAATTGTTTTCAAGCTCTTCACATGCGCTATCGCCAGCTTTTCCTGTTTTGAAACAATCATAATAAAAATCATTTAACCCACGTAGATGATAAAGAATTGACTTCATAACATCTCCATATGAAGGGTTTCTAAAGGAGCCAAGACTCGCAGGGATAGTATTGGGATTTAAATATAGATTAGGAAAGTATGGTTGCAATAAACTACAAAAGGTTGCTTGGCTAGGCGGACTGGCTATGAAATAATCGCTATGCCAATTAAGCCACGAACTTATGTTAAAAACTATATCCTCTTCACCGGTTTTAAAACCGAAAAGACTATTATAATCTGTGGGATAATTTTGAATTATCGCATTTAAGTCTGCACAGGTATGAGAAGCCGCATTATTTTGTTCGATTAATATACATAGCTTTTCCTTGTACTCTCTATCAAGTACATCATTAGCATAACACAGGTCACAATAGGTTCCGAAATTACACCTATTTGCATAGCTTTCAGTTGTATTCCCTATGAGGATATCACCTCCTTCCAACGCTTTATCTTTTGTAAGAAAGAGTTCGTCAATTGCAAATTTCAAGTCATCAACTGAAGCAAATTCTAAGTTATTTATGCAAAAAAATAAGTTACATTTCATCTATAAAATTCAGTCATTGTCTATTTCTTACTAATTCTGCTAGATCTCGTTGAGTCTGATCAAAGAAACCTCTTGGCCATCGGCTAAGCTCCATATTTGGATTGAAAGTAATTTCTTCCAGCTCAGTTATGCTAGAATTGTCATTTCGGTAAAGAAAATTGATAAGAAAATCACTGTTGTCTAAATTGTTTTTTAACCAAAACAGTCTCATACCATTTATTATATGTTCACTGTGTGTTTCAACTATTACTTGCGTTCCTGAATGCGCTAACATGGCTAGAAAATAGCCAATTTTTGATTGACCTGCAGGATGTAGATGAGCCTCTGGATTTTCCACGATATAAATGGAGTTTTTATCAGCTATTAATCCATTTAATACAATTGGCAATACATATGATATTCCGAAACCCACATTATAAGGAGTGTATCCATTATATGTTACGTGAGCAACATTAATCTCTTGGATTAATTTAGCGTGAATATCTAAATCTGGAATAATAACTTCCATCCATTTTATAACTTGATTTCTTAGTGTAGAATTAAGTTTGTCAAAAATACATTTTTCACTATCGACTTTGAATATGAGATTTAATTCCGCCAACATTTGTAAACTATATTCACCTTGCCAACCACAATGGGGATATTCTAAATTATCTAATTGATAAGATAACCTCGGTCCTAGTCGTTCGGCATTAAGATAATAAAAGCTTTCATTTGCTAAATCACTTAATTTTATTTGCTCCTCATCTATTTCACTATAGTTTAATATTTCGAGAGAAGTTTGAGGAAGGTCACCATTATTCCCAAGCTCTATATTGTCTACACTTCCATCGTTATATTTATATGAAAATAATATTGTTTCAGCGTTTTTATGAATTACGTTAGATGAATTACCCAGATTTAACATAAAATGACCATTCAGTGGAACGGCAAAGGATTTTATTCCGAATTTGCTGGCTTTATTAAATACAAATCTTGAAAGCAATATACTCTGAATTATAGTTGATTTTCCGAGCGAATTAATACCTGCAAAAACCGTAAGTTGTTTGAATTCAACTTGTTGTTGTAAAAAACATTTAAAACCATTGATGTTGAGTCTTTCAATTTTTTTCATAAAAGTCCATTCAGAATTTATTTTTCAAGATATTATCGGCTTTTACAAAAGCAGTCTCTAGAAAAGCCTTATTATTTGTATTCAAACTAACAACTTTAAAATAATTGTTGTCACTATTTAGTTCTTCAGCTAAAATAATTGCCAGGCTATTTTGTGATCTTGATTCACGAATTTCAACATTGCTTATGTTCGACAAAATAACAGACCATGTTGTAAAAAGTGATTTATTAACTAATTGCTTATGTGCATTAGGTTTCAGGTGATGTGGCAAACATTTCCTAAATGAAAACTTTCCGAAAAGATAATGTGCATTTTGCATCGAATTTTTGAATCCCTCAGAGATCCTACCGTGATATTTCCCTCTATCTTTATTCAATTTTCCTATGCAATCATCCAAGAAAGTCTGCATATCACCTTTATATTCAAGCTTGTTTTCTGAGTCGAGAATCACGTCTTTTATATAGTAAATGTAATAAAAACCAATAAAACGTAGAACTAATTCCTGAGCATCCATTCGTGTTGTCTTTATGCTACCACCAGTAGCATTAATGAATTCTTGAGAAGTTCCAAGATCGTTTAATAATGTGCGCGTATAGGGCTCAGATAAACAGTTTCTTATTTCTTGATTATTTAATGGTTTTCCACCTGTATTAATCCTTCTAAATACATCATACTTAACTTTTAAGGGAGAGGTTGACTCGATTATATTAACATTTATTTGCGTTTGTAAGATACGCTTTACATACTCAAAATCAAGACCTTTCTTTTTTTCATTTGTTGAGAAAAAAAGTCCAGTACAATCATCTGCTAAATACTCCAAGTATTTTAATGAGAATTCATTTTTTAAAAAACTTGAAATGACAGTTAATCTTTGCAAACCATCTACAACACTCAACTTTCCACCTTCATTTTCTGATAAGTAAAATGCGGGTATAGGAATTCCAAGCATCAGGCTCTCTATTAATCTGGATTTCCTTTTTGAATCCCAAACAAACTCTCTTTGGAAGTCAGGAGATAAATCGACATCCTTATATTCGTGAATTAACTCAAAAATATATTTAATTGACCAATTCTCATTTCGGATTTTTATTTTCTTGGGGTCGTAAGGTATAACCTCTGATTGGGATTCCGCCTCAGTATTTTCTAAGCCATTTTGTTCGTTTTCGAGCCGTAAAAGTAAATTCGAATTAATCTGACTTTTTATATTTTCTATATCAGTAGTTATATTTTTACTAACAGTTAGTGAGTTTATGTGTCCTTGAGGATATTCTGTGAAACTGACATTATATGATTCATCATTTAATGTCAATACACCATCCCAATATGTTTGATTCTCCTCTTCCGATTGTTGAATAAGTTCAATGTAGAATTCTTCCTCATCGCTGGCTTTTATTGCAATTCGCATGATGTTTATATTTCTAATAGTAACAAAGATATTAATATTCTATCATAAAAAACACTAAAATTACACTCGGTAATTTTGGTAAGAAAACTTAATAAGTTGTTGATTTATAAGTGATTTAATATGTTTTCTGTATCTTTAATTCTAACTATAGTGTATATCGAGTTTATTTTATTACATCCTCTATAATCTTGTCAAGCTGATTACTTGGTAAAGTTTTTAGGTAGGATATGGTCGAATTGATGTCTTTATGACCTAACGCTTCTCGGATAATATCAATTGAAATGTTGTTGAATTTGAGATGTGTAGCAAAAGTATGTCGAGCACAATAATATGTTATATTTTTTGTGATGGATAATTCCTTATGTATTGCCAAGATAAAAAATGGAGATGGAAATTATCGTTAATGAGCTATTTATTTTGCCTTTTCACATCTTGTTTTGTAAATTCAAAAACCAGTAAAGCCATATCATGAAGCTAGTTGTGAAAATATTTCAGGTCTGTATTGTTATATTACTTTTGTTGGGATATCAAAACGGGGCATTGGCAAAAGCTATTGCAACACCATTGGCAACAGATTCATTAATCGTATTGCATTTCCAGACAAATGACTCGCTGATATACAGTCGGGAGGATTTAGACACTATCTTAAGTAATCATCCTGAATTTCTATTTGAAGAGACATTTGATCCTACATTGAGCTATCATCTCCAACGAGATCTGGAGTTTAGTAGTGAGGCTGGACAGGATAATTATTGTATGTTCTATTCCTACTTCTTAATGCAGGTAAATGGTGAGCAAAAATATGCAGCACAGCGTAAAAGGTTATTTCAGCTATTTTCAAAAATAAATGAATTATTTGCATTAATTGAGCAAGGAGGTACGTACTTTGGACATCAGCATAAAAGGCTCCTGGCGGAAGTAGAATATGCAATTTACCTAATGCCAAAAGATAAGAACGAGCTTCGAAAAACATATGTTATCGATAAACAAAAACAGCTTTATATTCAGTGGCTAAGACAACTTGTAGATGATGAAACAGCGAATAATAACGGGATTGAACCTCAGCGGAAATTGAGTCAAACCAAACTGCTTAACAAAGTAATAGACAGCATACATCAGCTCATTACGGATAATTTCTCTCTCAGGAGGGCGCAATATTTTCAAAGCAATTATTATGAATATTACTGAACAACAGAGAACTGTCGCCTGTTAACTATCGGATAGCTTTTGTCAATGGGAAATAAACTAATTAAAACAGCGCTGAATAAATATGGATCATTTAGAACCTATACCATTATGGACATTAGTAGCTAACATCAAACAGGAAATTAGCTATGGTCAAGGGGAAATGGAAACCCGCTATGGCACGAAACAGTTTAGCCCGGGCACCAAAGTGTATATTATAGATTGGTATGCCGGGATGTGCCAAGCTATCACCGTAATCGGATTGTCCAGAGATACGAAAAAATTAATTACCATTGTTATACGGGCAGAATGGATCGAAAACTTCCGCGTCAAGTTATGCTACAACCCTAAAGTATGCTCAAAAATAAAGACCTACTTTGATAAGGAGGAAACTGGAATGCAGCGGTATACAGAAAAATTTGTAAATGATATGTTTATCGGTATACCTCAATGGAATGAACCTAATTAATTCATCTTCTAACCCGTAAAAAAGTTCTTCTCACTGCAAAATAAAGCTACAAGTATTGCCAATACAAGGCTGAAAAAGAAGCGAGAAGTTACTATTAGATGAAGAAATAAGCATTTAATGCTATTAATCTCCCACTTTTTTATAACAATTTTGATTTGGGATATCTGCGGAAAAATGACCAACACAAAATTCTATCCTACCGCTATTTACATCTATATATCCAATCCCATTACTTATTGTATCGTTTAAAAGCTCAGGAAACTGCACTAAATCTCTATCCAAATTCCAAAAATAAGGTGGTTCAAAGACTATCAAATCGTGATCTACTTTCCATTTTCCTTTAGTTTTCAGCACCAGCTTTTTATTCCTATCATACACCCTGCGACAATATATTATTAGTCCCTAGCTGAATAGTATCATAGGTGTTTGTATAGTTATCAGGGCTGTAAGTTCCTATCATTTCCCCGGTATAGTAACTACAAGAGAGTAGTACGATAATAAAAAAAAGAAAAATTGCTGCTTTCATATTTAATGATTTACCAATGAGGTCATAAATAAAACCTGATAAATGAATTTAGTAAATTGCATTATGGAAAAGAAAACATTTTGGCATCATCTTTTAAATCATTCGCGCTATTTTATGAAAGTATACTTCTTAATACCCTTCATATTTCTTGTTATAGCTTGTCAAAGCACCACTAAAAAAGCACCTAAGGTAAGAATGCCAGAAAACTCTTTGATTATTCTAAAGTTGAAAAAGACTACGAGGAAATACTAGAAGCGATACTTACCTATAACTCTTATATAAATGGAACGATCAAGTCTGAAGAATCTAAAACGTATATTGAATCCATATTTACCAAAGATTCCATACACACGGCGTACAAGGGGGATCATCCCGCGGGAGATGGAATCGGAATCAGGAAATTATTTCACTATCTCGGCGATAGCCAGCAGGACTCTATTGCTTTCCTAAATCAGACAAGAGACAAGGATACAGTCTATATTCCTCCGGCAATAGCCCATAAATTTACGGTCAAAGACAACAATAAATTGATCGCTGAAGAACGTTTTTTCACAAAGATGGTTTTCCACTTACCGATCCTGACGCATGACCGCAAAAAAGCTTTTGTATCCCTGGATCATATATGTGGTGGATGGTGCGGCGAGGGATGGTATTTTATTCTTGAGAAAACAAACGGCAAATGGAAGGTTGTTAAATATGAGGATACTTGGATAGCTTAAGACCAATAGTAATATTGGATGATCACGAACGCAGCTTGAATAGATTATTGCATTATGAAATGAACAGTATTTTCAATGGCGTATAAAAAAATACTAAATGCTATTTTTACAGGAAATTTGTATTTTGTAACCAATTGGTAAGAGCAATATGATGGCAGATCGGACTTGCAGGACTTGCATTTTCTAATACTGGACTATGGTTTGCAAATAAAATCGGTAGTGTACTTGACGTACAAACGGTAGGTCAAGTGGCGAAAAAAATGACAAGAGAAAATTATTTTAAATCAAGACACTACCCGAATACCTTTAATAAGATCGAAAACATATTGACTGATTTGTTCAGCAACGACTTATGCATAGACAAAAGAAAATTAACAAGGGAAGCGAAACTCAGCTAAATTCCTATGGAAGGTATAATATTTGCCACGCAATTACTGAATAACAGACAAATTTAAAATAAGGCTATTCTCACTGATGGCCTCTAGTTGCACAAAATTTTCTTTAAATTAGCTTTGTGGCCAGAACAACAGATATAATTATTATTAAGTCAATTGACCAACTTCCATCAGTAGATAAAATCAAATTCATTTCAAGAGAAAAGCCCTAAAGCTTGTTTTTAAAGGAAATACTAACGAGCAGCGCGAACGAATTGGCAAATCTTTTGTTGATACTCTTTCTGGGTTTCAAGTCTTGATCCATACGATCAACCCTGAACTTAACATTGTAAAACTTATTACGGATCGAGAGATTGAAGACCACCAATACTTTTTCGAACAATGTGCGAAAGATTACCGGAAATTGGGTGAGCAATTAGTGTTAATGTTGGTTGACAAACTTGATTTAAATTTAAATAAGGATTTTCCATTAGATACGTTTAACGAGTTAAAACGAGACCATCGACAGATAGGAACAGTTGGTGAATGGAGGTATTTCGCCCATGGTTTTCACTGCGGTTTTCAACATTTGACAACGAAACAATGTATTGAGGTTCCTCTTACCTTCGGACTCGAGTTTGGAGATTTAGATCCATATTTTTTTATGAAGTTTATCCTGTCTTCACCAGATTACAAGCCTCTGCCAATTCCCCTATTTGACGAATATGCCGACGGATTAAGAATAATAAATAAAATGACCACATTAGGAAAATTTGAAAAGATTCCATCTAATGTGCCTGGCCACAGTGGCGTTGTTGTTACCGAAAGAGAGAAAGTTGAGATTAAATCTAACCTGGATTTAGAAAAGATATTCGGAAAGCATATTGAGGAAATTGAGAAAAAATCCAAATTCAATCTATGGAAATTTCTCGGCTTGAAAAAATAACACTTCTTTGATCAATCAATAGGGTATCCTACTATACTGTTTTACTTTTCTATATTTAAAATTTTATCGGATATAATCAGACTATTGTCAATGGTGGTAGATATACCCATAAGCTCATTTTGAAGTTTGTAAAGTCTTTCGGCTATTTCCAATCGATCTGCTTCTGCTCTGACCAAAGTAAAAATTTCTGGAACATAACGTTGATATTCATCGCTTGGCGCAAGATAATTAACACCAATGGGATCCCAATCAAACCAAAGGATATCATTAATCTTTTTATAAAAAGAAAAAAGTCTCCAGCTGTTTTTAAATTTCTCCTAAGTTTTTTGTTGCGAATTAATAAGAGAATTGCAGATTTTACTTCTTGCTCAAGTCTATGATCTCCAAAATATACCGTGAGAGTTAAGGCCAAGTTCGCGATATAATGCCCACTGTCTTCGTCAAATGGGGCAGGCTCTCCGGAAGCATTATAAGTTACCTTGGCAACACTTTCGGCTAGCCTTAAATAGTCTTCTGGAGTATAATTTTTGTTTCTAGCCCAAATACTCTGATTTCGCTAAATTGTTGGTGCGCCTCTTTCCATCGGTCTTTGTTATCGATGATTTGATATAACTCCAGAATCGACAAGGGGATTTGGTTAATATAAGTGTCAAAACGTGATAAAATAAATCCCGACCAACCCGGTCTAACCTCATTTGGAATATTTTCAAAAATCTGCTTTCCGATTTTGATATCTAATCTTAAGTCGTTTTGCCGTCTTGTCATAAAATTACATTTTCTAACGAAGTATCCGCCCTACGAAGTACGTATTTGATTACTGAATAATATTTTTATAGTTCTGCGGATACAGATCCTTTATATTTTTATGATTTATGGTTGCTATATTCAGTAAGACGTATTTTAACCATTGAAAAGGGTTTACCTCATGCTTTTTGCATATAGCGAAGAAAGAGTAGAT
>PJUB01000571.1_pt1 | contig 10763 bp, 9 predicted proteins | sample 1512141 | NCBI WGS metagenome assembly PJUB01 (sample SAMN08177677, study PRJNA422409) | Soil metagenome, whole genome shotgun sequencing project. | isolation source: Soil enriched on filter paper: alkali lignin treatment | place: USA: Madison | collected 2015-01-15 | reverse complement strand
ACGACTTCGTCGCCATCAGCGGGCAGTCGCGCGGCGGCGAACTGGTGCTGCTGCTGGGCGCCACCTTCCCCACTGAAGTGTCGGCGGTGGTCGCCTACGTGCCCGGCGCCGTCGTCCACAGCGGCCAGAACGCCTGCGACCCCAAGATCGGCCGCGAAGGCCCCACGTGGTTGCTGGGCGGCAAGCCCCTGCCCCACGTCTGGGAAAACAACCGCACCGCGACCTGGGCGCCGTTTGACGAAGGCCCGTCGCCGCACCGCCACGAAAAGGCCATCCTGACCGCCTTGCAGGACCCGGACGCCGTGGCGCGAGCCCGCATCCGCGTCGAAGACATCCAGGGCCCGGTCATGCTGCTGTCCGCCACGGATGACGGCTCGTGGCCGTCCAGCCTGTATTCGAAGATGGTGCGGGACAAGCTGGCCGAGGTGCAGCACCCCTATCCGGTCAAGTGGCTGGACTACCAGAACGGCGGGCATTCCATCCTGTTCCCGTACGTGCCCACCACGCAACTGGTCTATGCCCACCCCGTGTCCGGCAAGATCAGCACCAGCGGCGGCAACCCCAAGGACAACGCCCGCGCCGACCAGGAATCCTGGGAAGGCGTGCTGACGTTCCTGGACGCGGCGGTGAAAGCCCGCGCGGCCAGCGCCGCCGCCAAGCCGGCGCAATGACACTCAAGGAGACGCTCTCAATGGCCCAACAACCTATCGTCTACGACGCCGCGAAAGACCTCGTTGACCAGCTCGTCGGCCTGAAGGCCGACAGCACCACCTACGCCGCACGCCACCAGCGCGACAAGGTCGCCGCCGCCACCCAAGGCAGCTACGACGCCCTGTTCGACCCGGCGCTGCCCGGCCTGACCCTGGCCGAGCGCCTGCTGGTCGCGCTGTATGCGTCGCGCCTGACGCCGTCGCCCGCCCTGGCGGCCCACTACCGCCAGCGCCTGGTGGACGCCGGCGCCAACGCCGCCGACATCCAGGTGGCCGACGCCGGCAAGCCCGCCGACGCCGCCGATCCGCGCCTGGCCGCGATCCTGGAATTCACGCGCAAGCTGATCGAAAAGCCCGTCGAAGGCGACGAGGCCGCGCTCAAGACCCTGCCGGCCGCGGGCATTTCGACGCCGGCCGTGGTGACCTTGTCGCAGCTGATCGCCTTTCTGTCGTACCAGGTGCGCCTGGTGGCGGGCCTGGACGCCATGAAGTCGCTGGCCGAGCAACCGGGCCGCGCGGCCGGCACGCCCGCCGCGCCCTTCCCGGCCAACACCGCGGCCACCGCCCCCGGCGACGTCATCAAGAACCACGGCTTTACCAACGAATCGCTGGAATGGAAGGCCTGGCTCGACGTCATCGACCTGGACAAGGCCACGCCCGACCAGATCGCCGTGCTGGAAGAAAGCCACCCGAAGGCCAAGGTGTCGGATTACTACCGCTTCCTGGTGCACCAGCCGGAAATCCTGCGCCAGCGGTCCACGGCATTCAACGCCATCATGTACGCCCCCGGCGGCCTGTCGCGCGCCGAACGCGAACTGGGCGCCACCGTGGTGTCGCGCGTCAACGGCTGCGTGTACTGCGCGTCGGTGCATGCGCAGCGCTTCGAACAACTGGCCAAGCGCAATGACGTGATCGCCCAGGTGTTCGAAGACCCCGCCACCGCCGGCACCACCGCGCGCGAACTGGCGATCGGCAAGTTCTCGATCCAGATCACCGATGCCCCCGCATCCGTCAATGCCGACAGCATCCAGGCCTTGAAGGACGTGGGGCTGACCGAAGGCGAGGTGCTGGATTTGCTGCATTCGGACGCGATCTTTGCGTGGGCCAATCGCCTGATGCTGAACCTGGGCGAGCCGGTTTTTCCGCAAACCTGACGCGGTAACCCTGCCGGCGTCAGTCTGCGGCACCGGCATCAGGCGAAAGGCGCCGCGTTTTCGTTAAACTGACGCTTTCCCGCCTTCTTTTGCGCCCCGCTGCCCGCGGGGCGCATTGCCTTGCCCCATGTCCGAAAAAACCCACGACATCCGCCCCGGCCAGTCGATTGAACTGCTCAAGGCCCTGCACATCCTGACCCGCGACGGCAAGATGAACCAGGACAGCCGCAGGAAGCTGAAACAGGTCTACCACCTGTTCCAGTTCATCGAGCCCCTGCTCAAGGACGTCCAAGAGGAACGCGGCGCCGTCACCCTGGCGGATCACGGCGCGGGCAAGTCGTACCTGGGCTTCATCCTGTATGACCTGTTCTTCAAGGAACAGAAAGACGCCGCCAAGAATGGCTCGCACATCTACGGTATCGAAACCCGCGAAGAACTCGTCAAGTCATCCGAAGAACTGGCCAAGCGCCTGGGCTTTGACGGCATGTCGTTCCTGAACCTGTCGGTGGCCGAATCGATCACCTCGGACAAACTGCCCAAGACCATCGACGTCGTCACCGCCCTGCACGCCTGCAACACCGCCACTGACGACGCCATTCATTTCGCGCTGGAAAAAAAGGCCAAGTACATCGTCGTCGTGCCCTGCTGCCAGGCCGAAGTGGCATCCGTGCTCAGAAAGAACAAGGCCCGCGCCCTGGCCGACCCCCTGGCCGAAATCTGGCGCCACCCGCTGCATACGCGGGAATTCGGCAGCCAGATCACCAACGTGCTGCGCTGCCTGCAACTGGAAGCCCACGGCTACCAGGTCAGCGTGACCGAACTGGTCGGGTGGGAACACTCGATGAAGAACGAACTGATCATCGCGCAGTACAAGAACCTGCCGAAGAAAAAGCCGGCCGAACGCCTGACCGAGATGCTGGACCGGATCGGCCTGCAGGAATTGAAGGATCGGTTTTTCTTGCCGGATGCGGCGGTGGCAGCGTAAAGCAAAAAGCGAAACCGGCAATGGGTTTCGCTTTTTTTGTCTTTTGACGGCTTTCGGCACGGACAGGCCGGCGACCTCGCCCGCTTCAGCATGCGCGCCGCGGAATCAATTGCTGCGACGCAGCCGATCCGAGGACTGCTTGTTCAGCCGCTTGGCTTCGGCTTCGGCGTAGTCTTCTTCGCCCTCTTCGTACTTGCCGTCATACATGCAGCTGCTGCGGACCCAGCCGCATTCGCCAACGACCTTGGCGCAGCCCGAACTGAGCACCGCGAGAAACAGCACGACACCGTAACGGCCCAACGTTTGAATCGACATATTGCTCCTTGAGGTTCCCGGTAGTGTACGGGTGAGGATGACGGCTACGGCCGCCAACCGCAGTAAAAAATGGTGTCAAAGGCCGGTGGCGGGTCAATGAAACACACGGTCCTACCCTTGTGGCGGGAGGCTGAATCAATGACGGTAGGCCCCTGCATCTTCGATGCTGGAGAGCAGCCCATGCATCAGAATCTGGCATCATCGCCCTTTTTTGGGCGGCCCCTTCCCATGCGCAAACTCCTCTGCCTTCGCGACGCCATAGAAGCCATCGCCGCGTGTCATGACGACGGCGACGTCTGGGACCGCTATTGCTGGGTCTACGTGACCGACGACGTACCGCTTGTCGACGCCCGACTCTATCTGTCTACCCGCGACGACGAAGACGATCCTGCCGTCGATGAAGACGGCGAGGAACATCCCGCCTTCGCCATGGCGCACGGACTGGTCAACTACCTGGAAGCCGCCACCTTCGCCGACGTATTGAGCGTGCAGAAACGGCAGCAGCCGTTATCGCAGCTGGAAGACTACGCCGTCGCACTCGAACACTACGCCGAGCAAGACGCGTTCCTGGACCGTGGCGAGTTCTATCGCGGCGGCAACGAACCCGAGCCGACGCCGGGGCTATCCCGCGACATTCACGCGGAATACGACCTTCACCTGACCGCATGCCCGGCAGACCGCCTGCTGGGGGCAGCCAAGGCAGCCGCTGAACTGCTGGGTATCAATGCAGCCGAAGCGTTGAACCGTTGCCGGCAGCTTCCGCTGGTACTGGGCGAACGCGTCGACGCCCGCGAACGCGACCGCATCGAAGCGCGCTTCGCCGACACGTCCCTGCCCCTGCAAAGAACGACCCACGTGCCACTGGCGTGGCAAATGGGCCGCCCTTGAAGCCGTTGACGCAAGAGGCCTAGACGCAAAAAGCCTAGCCGCGCGATCAGCGCGGCGCGCCGATCTGCAGCAAGGTGAATTCGCGCCGCATGTAGCGGTTCATCACCTGCGCCAGAATCGGGTTGCCGGCATTTTCGGCCTTCGGCGCCGTCAGGTTCACCACCGCCGCGCACAGCTTGCCGGCCTGGACCGTCTTGCCCGAGAACTTGGCCGGCACCGCAGCCGCCATGCTCGCCTTCCAGGCCGCATCGATGCCATCAACGGCCTGCTTGGCGGTCGCGCAATCCGCGTAGGACAGCGACATCACCACCGCCGGCACGGAGTCGATCTGGACGTCCGCAATGATCCCCGAGAAGTAAGGCGGAATACCGCGCCCGTTGGCCTCGGTCGCCGCCTTGAGATTCTGCTTGGCGGTGTCGATATCGCCATTCGCCGACAGCAACACCTTCGCCGGATCCACCGCGTTAAGCCCCATCACCGGGGAAATCACCGCGGCCTGCACGATGCGGCCGCTGTTCGCAGGCACTCCTTCCTGCAAGCCAGCCACAGCCGCGGCCACCGCATCGCTGTCTGCCACCGAAGGCTTGGGCTGCGCCAGGCTCTTCATACCCCCCGCTGACGGCGCCTGGATCAACGCAGAATCCAGCGGCAACACAAAGCTGGCCTTGCCCATCATGCCGCGCCACGGGCTCTTCGGGTTGGCCTTCTTCAGATCCATCGCGCCCTCGGCGCCATTGGCGATCAGGCCCGGCACACCGCCCTCCACCGCAACAAAATCGTCCTGCTTCAGATTGGCGACCAGTTTCTCGACCGCTTGCTTATCCTTCAGCCCCCAATAACTGACATTGGAGGGCGCCTGGCCAAACCCGGCGAAATACAAAACCTCGTCCACCGCGACTTTCGCATTCAGCGACCACTGGTCCAGGCCATAACCGATGGATTCGATCGGCTGGATCGGCTGCGCCAGACTCAGCCTGCGCATACCGTCTGCCGTCGGCCCGGATTTTTCCAATCCGCGCCAGGCCTGCACGTCCATAAAGAAAATCTGCATCGCCTGCGGCGTGGAGAGCGCCGCTTGCGGTATCTGCTTCAAGGCCTGCTGCAATGTCTGCGTACTGTCTTGTGCCGCGGCCGACGTTCCAAATCCTGCCAGCATGCAGAGTGCAAGAGCCTTTAAGCGCATCAACTTTCTCCGTTTTTCTTGATGGGTTTGACGTGTGGGCGAACCGCGGTCCAGCGAGCCGATCCCGCCAGGCGCTGTCACGACAACAGGCCGCAGCGCACTGCAAGACTCGCCTTTCAAGGGTCGGCTTTTGCCGTGACCAGAATTTGGGGACACGACAGAATCGATGGAAGATAGTACATGAATGCGTGAGGATCGATTCCGATGCACTCAATTGCTCGGCTTATCTCGACGCAAAGGCACCTTGCCTTGGGCAGGTCAAACCCGCCCGTTCATCGGGTTGCGGCGTCACACGTTCGCCCTGTTCTTGCGCCATTGCCCAGGCGTGCTGCCCAACGCATGCCGGAACGCCTTGCCAAACGCCGCTTCCGATTGATAACCCACGGCCTCGGCAATATCCGCCAGCGCCCGGCGCGTCTGCAGCATCAGTTTGCTCGCGTGCATCATGCGCACCGCCAACAGCGCGGCGCCGGGCGTCATGCCCGAGGCGTCCTTGAATCGCCTGGCGTAGGTGGCTCGCGACATCGCCGCGGCGGCGCCCAGGGTATCCAGCGTCCAGGGGTGCTGCGGGTCGGCCAGCATCGCCTGCAACGACGCACACAGGCGCTCGTCCGCAATCAAGGCCAGCCAGCTCGGTTGGGGCGCGTCAGAGGGCTCGCCCTCGCCATAGGCACGCATCGCATAGGCCAGCAACGCCTGCGCCAGCGCATTGGCGATCGCCCACGCGCCGGGCTGCCTGGCTGATACCTCATGCCTCAACAACTGGGTCAACGTTCGCAACGCGTCAATGCCGGGCGTCTGATGCAGGCACACCTGCAAGACGGGCGGCAACTGCTGCATCAACAACGTGCTGCCGCTTTGGCTGTAAAGAAGCCGGCCGCAAAGCAGATCCACTTCGCCGTCACCGTCGGCATCGGCGGTGCGAGTTACGGGCAACAGCGCGTCGACCGATTGCTCTTGCGCCACCCTCGATGCCGCTTGCCCCGCCTCGGCATTCATGCCACTCAGCGTATGCGCCTGCCCTTGCGGCAACAACACGAAACTGCCCGGCGACAGATCGAGGAACGTGCCCGGCAGCGACTGCACCCGACACCGCCCATCCAACACCAGATGGAAAACGGCCTGCCCGGGCGGCAAGGGCTCGTGGGGCAGGATGAAACTGCCGCTCAGCGCGCAACGTGTATCCAAGCGGATCTCGCCCTGGGCGAGTGCAAGCAATTGGCTCAACGCATCCATGAGACGAATTCGCTAAATATCAAGACTTAACTATGCCATAGATCGCATTTCACCGCCCTACACTTTCCCTCATGGCGTTGGCCGTCAACGCCCTTCCCCTGATGAAAAGGAACGAACATGCTCGATTGGAACGAATACCGCACGCAACTCATGGGCCGCATCGGCGAATTCGGCAAACTGTCGCCCGACACCCTGGGCGGTTATCGGACGTTGTCGGGTGCCGGCAAAAAGACCGGACACCTGGACGCCAAGACCCGCGAACTGATTGCCTTGGCCGTTGCGGTCACGACGCGCTGTGATGGGTGTATCGCCGTGCATACCGACACAGCCGTCAAACTGGGCGCGTCGCGCGAAGAGATTGCCGAGGCGCTGGGGGTTGCGGTGGCGATGAATGCGGGTGCGGCGATGGTTTATTCGGCGCGGGTGATGGATGCGTTGGGGACTCCGCCCCGTGCCCAGAATGCGAAATAGAAAGAGCTACAGACAATGATTTCGTAAAAATAGAATCGCCGATTTAAACCATCACTCCATTTTTATGGCAACAAAACCACAGAATCAATAGATCAGCAACATAGCCCGGATCCATTACTTGATGCTATGCTTAGCCTATAGAACCTAAGCACTGGCGACCAACCATGAATGAAGCCGACATCATCATTATTAAAGAACAAATCTGCCCTTTAATTGAAAAAGGTGAAATCGCGCTTCTACTTGGCGCCGGATTTAGTTACCGTAACAAATCTGTAAACGGCGAGATCCCCACTGGCGACGGATTGAAAGAAGCTCTACTTCAAAAGTGCGGGACAACCCCCGGCCCCAAAACATCTTTGAAAGATGCGTACACTTACGCATCAAGAAAAATTGAGAATTTTAATGAATATTTAAAAAATTTCTTTATTGTCGACCGAGCCGAACTCTGGCAGGAGAAGATTTTTCAATACGTCTGGAGCAGAATTTATACTACCAATATTGACAACGTACTGGACGCTGCCTATGAAACATGTAAAGCAAAAGGAAAATCTTCCGGCGATTTTGAATTTTTCAACTATTGCGACCAAGCAGCAACATCAAACATTATTGGGAGCATTCCCGTTGTGTCTATCCATGGCACAATCAAGGAATTAGAGAAAGGTTTCATATTTTCCAGCTTAGATTATGCGGTGGCCTCTAACAAATTGTTTGATTGGCATAACGAACTCGCCGCAAGAATGCTGCTTGGGGGACTAGTTGTAATCGGCAACCAGCTGGACGAATCCGATATAGACACTTACATCTCCCGCCGCGGAGAAACATATGGACTTTCTGACAAGCCCTCTACAAATTGGATTGTTCTACCAGAGCCTGATGCCATCAAAAAAGAGAACTATATCGAATCTGGATACTATGTAATCGATGCAACAGCGGAAGAATTTTTCAACACCATATATACCAATCTGCGCCCTAAGAAATTAGTAGACTTAGTATTGGAATCGATCCCAGCAGCCAAAGCCAGGGTCGCAGCAGTAGGAGCAATGACTTGGTTCAGGGAAGCCTTTAATCCCGTCATCGATTCAATAGAAAAGTCCAGAACAGAATCCGGAATTCTTCGCCATTTCGTGACTGGCGCCCACCCCGAGTGGTTTTACATTACGAATTCTGCGCACGCAAAAACACCCCGCATTGATGCCCTGGCGCGTTCAATCGCATTAAATCTCTCAAATGCTTCGACTGGCATAGGCATATTGCATGTAATTGGGCCGAGCGGATCAGGAAAGACTACGGGAATTCGTGCAGCACTAATGGATATAATTGAAAAATATCCGTATGTTTATGAATTTAACTCTTCAAACGGCATCGATCTGGGAAAGTTTATTTCTATAATTTCAGGCTTCTCAGAAAAATCCAAAGCAGTATTTGTATTCTACAACTCCACTGAATTCTATTATGCAATTAACTCCATCTCATCGGAGTTGCACGACAAAATAAAATCATATTGCCTCTTCATCCTCGAAGACAGACAGTATGAGTACAAGGCCAATCTGCGGCACCTCTCAGACGTTCTCATTGAACCTGAGATCTTTGAATTCGGTGCCCTCGCGTACGATGACGCAACAGCAATATGCTCAAGGATGGCTCAACACGCTATCAAATTAGGAGCATTTTCCGAGCTTTCTCTCGAACGCCAGGCGGGCACTTTAATGAGCAAGGAGAGAGGATTCAATGGTGATTTGCTATCTGCGCTATATTCTCTGACTACTCACGAAAATTTTGAAACAAAAATATATAATGAATTTCATTCAGTCAAAGAAGAAAATGCAAAATCCATTCTCAATATTGTTGCAATTCTAAACCACATCGGATCAAACGCCCCCATCAACTATGTAGCAGGAATCACTCGAATCTCCGTATCGGAAATTCAGAAATATATTGGCGAAAGCCTATCTGGAATCATTATAGATTTCGGCTCCAGAGGGATACTATCTTGTCGGCACAGAGTCATTGCTGACTACTATTTTGACAATTGCATCGCTGGTAAAGGCAGTAGAGACCAAATCCTGCAGGCTCTTGAGTATCTTTCGAACAAATTCACTATCGAAGACATTAAATTCCATCCCGTCCCCTATCAAATATATAAGAGCTTGATATCGTTCAAATTTCTATTTGAACAATATTTTTCAAAATCTAATAGAAAATCAGAAACAGAAAAAATATATCATCAAGCACAGAATTGGTATGGTCACGACGGCGTATTTTGGCTTCAGTTCGGACGATTTTACAGAAAAATCCAGCGCTACGATGATGCCATTGATTGCTTCAGGACAGGGCTTGAATTTTACGACTCATTTCAGACTCGGCACTCTCTCGGAGCAGCCTTGGTAGCAAAGTACGCACATGACGGGTACAAAGATCGTGACCTACTAATCGAAGGCGTAGATTGCCTAGAATTTGAACGCCTGAGACGTGGTACCTCAGACCCTTATCCGACAGCCACAATCTGCAATTATCTAACTGATATTTGCCAAGCCCGGCCAAACGATAAGGACATGGAGGATAAACTTAAAGAGTGCATTAACTACGGAATTAAACACTTCAAGGAAGATGACTACTTTATGAGAATATTTAACAGATACATTAAAAACTCCCCCCGAGATCCCGAAAAAAACAATCAACCAAAAAATATATAATAGTCATCAGTATCTACGCAAAGCCCGACAACATACTAGACCACCTGGCTTTTCACCCAGAAATTAGAATTGCCGGGCTTTGTTTATCAGAGATCGACACAAATAGTGCTGGACCACTTAACACATAACCCCAGACTAAACTCACAACCGAACTCCAGGCGAATAGTCGCCAAACCTATTCATCGACCTTTCCCGCCACACATTTTCTTTCCCCCCCACTCGCCGAAAACCGCACCAGGTACCCATCCGGGTCCTGTACCAAGAATTGCCGCACCCCCAGCTCAACGGCATTGCTGCGATACCATTTTTCCTCCGGCGCCAGATACAACGGCCAGCCCGCATCAGATAGCGCAGCAAGTAACGGTTCAAGAGAAGACACCGTGATCTGAAAATTCACCCGCGGCCTAAGGGTGCAGTGAGCGGACCAGTCACCCAGTTGCGCCCGCCCTGCTGTTCCAGCATCACTTGCGCGCCTTCATAGTCTAGGTACGCAAAGCCCTCTTCCATCCGGCTATACAGCACGGCAAAGCCGCAGATATCCACCCAGAATTTCAAGCTGGCCGTGATATCGGTAACCAGCAACTCAGGCACGAGCCTGGCCCAACGTTCTGTCATCGTGCATTCCTTTATGCCTGCGCTAAACGTCGCACGCTCAGCACGATAATTTTCGTCGCGACAACAAAAATCAGATTTATCTGAGTCCCTTGCCGCCGCCCATCCAGTAGCTTGAAACCGCCAAGCCGCCACATTCTGGCGTGCTACGCAACTACCGGAGACGCAAGATGAATCATCCTGAACTGAATCCGTTGGCACAGATTATCCGCATTCCCGCGGACGTCCCCCGCCCCAGGAAACTGGCGCATCTTGTATTCCGGACGCAGCAGTTGAACGTGATGCGGGATTGGTACTGCGCGGTATTGGGCGCGCATGTCGTCTTTGCCAATGAACAGATTGCGTTCATGACCTATGACGATGAACACCATCGCGTGGCGCTGATCAATGAGCCCGCAAACGCTGCCTTGGCGCAACGTGCCGGCTTTCACCATGCCGCATTTACCTATGACAGTCTGGCTGAGCTTTTGCAGACCTACAGCCGTTTGAAGCGGGATGGCATCGTGCCGCATCTGT
>PJUB01000568.1_pt1 | contig 10822 bp, 6 predicted proteins | sample 1512141 | NCBI WGS metagenome assembly PJUB01 (sample SAMN08177677, study PRJNA422409) | Soil metagenome, whole genome shotgun sequencing project. | isolation source: Soil enriched on filter paper: alkali lignin treatment | place: USA: Madison | collected 2015-01-15 | reverse complement strand
TAGTGCCGGCTGCTGCAGCAATGCCCTTCAGCGCGCCGATCTGGTAGATAACGTCGGCGATCAGGTCCTCCGGCGTCACATCCATGTCCCGGCGACCAAAGCCGACCCGGTCCGGATAGGAGACATGAGCGCCGATCGTAACGCCATTTGCGGCGGCTGCCTTGACCGTCTTGTAGATGCCGGTCGGGTCTCCGGCGTGAAAACCGCAGGCAATATTGGCGCTGGAGACGATGGAAAGCATGGCGTCGTCGTCGCCCATGCTCCATGCGCCGTAACTTTCGCCGAGATCGCTGTTGAGGTCTATATGCGCCATGGTGATGTTCTCCTAACCCGTTGGTGCTCGTGGCCACGCTCAGGCGGCCACGATGGTGTTCGTTCGGGGGCCGTTAAAGCCCGAGCAGGCCGAAGATAGTCCCTGCGGACTTGTAGCCCATGTACCATGTCAATGCGCAGGTCAGAACGCCAAGCCCAAGCAGGATGCGGGAATAGCGATGACCGCCCATCAGATCTTCGCGCTTCCATGCGGCAAACAGGAAGATGCTGAGACCGATCGGCAGGATGAGACCATTCAAGCCGCCGACGAAGACCAGCATGGCCGCTGGCGGCGTGGTGATCAGCAGGTAGGAGACGAGCGACACCGCGATGAAGATCACAGTTGCGATGTTACGGGCGTGCTCGCTCATGTCCTGCTTGAAGACGGGCAGGAACGACACCGACGTATAGGCGGCGCCGATGACACTGGTGATGGCGGCTGCCCAGAAGATGATACCGAAGAGACGGAAGCCGAGATCGCCTGCCGCAGAGCGGAACGCCTGTCCAGCTGGATTGGCGGCCTGGCTGGAGGTGTCGATGATCACACCGCTGGCGACGACGCCGAGAATGGCGAGGAACAGCACGTAGCGCATGATGCCTGTGACGGCGATGCCGGTGAGTGCTGCGCGGTTGACGGCAGGCAGATTTTCGATGCCGACCATCCCGCGATCCAGCAGGCGATGGGCGCCGGAATAGGTGATGTAGCCGCCAACAGTGCCGCCGACGATGGTGGTGATAGTGGCGAAATTGATCGTGTCCGGCAGGAAAGTCTGGCGGAACGCATCGCCGACAGGCGGCGCGGAAACAAAGGCCACATAGAGCGTCAGCACGATCATCAAGATGCCAGCGAATATGATGAAGCGGTCAACTGCCAGACCAGCGCGCTTGGAGAGGAAGATGGCGATGGCAAAGACCGCGCTGATGGCGCCGCCGATCTTCGGATCAAGGCCTAACATGGCGTTCAGGCCAAGGCCGGTGCCGCCAATGTTGCCAATATTGAAGAAAAGGCCGCCGATGATGACGAGGATTGCAAGAAGATAGCCGGAGCCGGGAATGGCTGCATTGGCAATGTCCGAGGCGCGCATACGCGTCAGCGTTACGATGCGCCAGATGTTGAGCTGAACGACGAAGTCGATGAGGATGGAAGCGAGAATGCCGAAGGCGAAGGCGGCGCCCAGCTGAGTGGTGAATGTCGCCGTTTGCGTTATGAAGCCTGGGCCGATGGCGGATGTCGCCATCAGGAAGATGGCCGATAGCAGTGCAAGGCGTGTGGACTTCGGCTTGGACGCAGACGCGTTCGTGCGGCCGGGCGTTTGCTCGGTCTGCTGCATGAGAGTTTTCCTGTTCTTATCGTCACCCGCCCCTCGCGGATGCTTATGAGGTCATCATGGATGGTTTGTTTGTGATGTCAATATTGTTCAACAATTTTTTTGTTTTGTTCATTCATGCTCATATTATGGGCGTCGAAAACACCCTTCGGAGGGAACTTTGCCGCCCCGGCGGAAGCGTGGTTAAAGCCGTTGAAACTATTGCTTGATTCCGCCAGTCTTTTGTTATCTGAAGACGCCGCAAGAAGAAGCGAGGAAGCCTGTGACAGACACACGTGAAAGCATGCCGCTGTCCGACTGGATCGCCAAGCGCATCCGCCTCATGCTGATTTCGGGCGAACTCAGACCCGGCCAGCGCATATCCGAGGCAGCCTTCAGCGAGCATCTGGAAGTGTCCCGCAACTCCCTGCGTGAGGCCTTCCGCATCATGACGAAGGAAGGACTGCTTCGACACGAAACCAATCGTGGCGTCTTCGTCCAAACCCCGACCATGGCCTCGATCATGGATATTTACCGGGTACGGCGCATGCTCGAATGTGGAGCGTTGCGTAAGGCGTGGCGCCTGCATGAATCGGTCAAGGTCATGCGTCAGGCCGTCGAGGAAGCGAAGAAAAAGCGGGAGCAGGAGCTGTGGGTCGATGTCGGAAGCGCCAATATGGCCTTCCACTCGGCCGTCGTCGCACTTGCCGATAGCGAGCGACTGAGTGAGCTTTATGAAAGGGTGTCGGCCGAGCTTCGCCTGGGCTTTGCCCTTATCGAGGACCCGCGTCTGCTCCACTCACCCTTCGTTGATATGAATGACGAGATTGTCTCTTTGTGTGAAGAGGACAGGTTCGCAGAGGCAAGCGAGAAGATGGAAGACTATCTGCTGATCTCTGAGAATGGTCTTCTGAAAGCGTTCGGAAAGCTGTCGGGCAAGGCGCGATAAAGCATACGGCCTTCCTGGAGTCGGCTTCTGCTCTTCCGCTCATCTAAGCTTTCAATCCGTCGGTAGAAACAAAAAGGGGACCGCGCAGGACGCGATCCCCTCTTTTGTCATCGTCGATCGTCGATCAGAACTGGCGACGGAAGCCTGCGGTGATGGCGTGGCTCTTGAAATCCGTGCTGGAGACGGTGCCGTCTGTAGCGGTGAAGTCGAAGTTGTCGGCGCCTGTGTAACGATAGCCGATATCGAAGGTGGTGTTGGCAAACAGCGCGTTGTCACGCAGGAAGGAAATGGTGTTCAGCTCGATGCCGACGCCTGCATCCAGATGGTATGCGAATGCGGTGTCGCTGTCGTTCATGATCACGCCGGCACCAGCCGTGCCCTGGCGACGAAGCTTGAGGTTCATCGCGCCGATACCGCCGCCGAAGTATGGCGTGAAGGCCGTGCCCGTCGGAACGTCGATGTAACCGTTGACATAGCCCTGGAAGTTGCGAGCCGAGCCGAAGGAACCAGCAGCGTCCACGCCGTTTACGGTATGCGTGTCGACATCCGAGCGGCCGTAACCGACTTCGAGCTCGAGGCGTGGGGAAACGAAGTCGTAGGAGCCGAAGCTGTAACCGACGCGGAATCCGCTGTAGTACCCGACATCGTAATCGGTGTTGACGCCAGCGCCGATAGTCGAGAAGTTCGTATCGTCAAGGAATGTCAGGCTGTTCAGGCTACCGATGTAGAAGCCGCCTGGATCGGCAACAACTGCGGGTTCGGTCTGAACGGCAAGGTCAGCCGCGTAGGCGGTGGTGGAAGCAAGCGCTGTCATGAGTGCAGCAAGCTTGAAGACGTTTCGCATTAGAAAACCTTTCTGAATCGGCCCCCGCCGGTGTCCAGAGACTGCTTGCAACCTCCTCCAATGTCCACGCCGCAGCTTTGATTTAGCACTTGATCCTAAGCTGAAACCGTCATCCCGTTGCAACATGGCAACGAATGGATGGAGGTGACGTAACGGAAGGACATTGACCAACTGCGGACGACATAATGTGGTTGTTTTTTCATTAGATGGCCCCTTCCGACGATTGCGCGGTAACAATCAGGACACCCTTGGGAGACGCAGATGGAAGAGATCAGAACGGACCGCTTGGTGCTCAGAAACTTTCAGGTCGCAGACGCTCAGGACCTTTTTTCCTATCTGCACGATCCGCGACCGAGTTGCTTTTTCTCCCAGCGACTTCAAAATCTGGACGAAGCCGAGGCAGAGGCGATCAAGCGTGGCGGCTCCGATGACTATATCGCCGTTTACTCAAGCGAGCACCGCAGGATGATTGGCGATCTTTTCGCCATAGCCGATGAGGAGGGCGATACGCTGTCCGTCGGTTGGAATTTCAACGGTGAGTATGCAGGCCGTGGCTATGCTTATGAGGCGGCGCGCGCCATGTTCCGCTGGCTCTTCGACGAAAGGCAGATACGCCGCCTCTACGCCTATGTTGAGGACAACAACCTGGCTTCTCAGCGGCTGTGCGAAAAGCTTGGAATGCGTCGCGAAGGGCTTTTTCTTGAGTTCATCTCTTTCACCAAGGATGAGGCCGGACACCCGCTTTACGAGAACACGATGCAATATGCACTTTTGCGCCGGGAGTGGCAGCACCAGATGCAAGGCTCCGTTGACAAAGAAGCTTGAATAGGACCAAAGTCGCGCCGATCATTGTGTTTTCGGGGAGAGACCGATGTCCTTTCGCGTCGTTTCGCACGTTTTTGCCCTTGTTCTTGCAGTATTTTCCGTCTCGCCGCTTCTGGCTGAGGATGCGACGCGCAAGGTGGTAACAACCGCAAATGGCGACTATTTCGGTTTCGATCTGCGCACGGAACAGGATGTGTCCCTGGACCAGTGCAAGACCATCTGCATCGATGACAAGGGCTGCAAGGCCTTCACCTACAATCCCAAGGTGAAGTGGTGCTTCCTCAAATCGGACTATAATCAGCTCAATGCGTTTCCAGGCGCCGTTGCCGGAAAGATTGTGGAGGCGGCAAGCGAGCCTGATCTTGGCGCGCCGCAGCGTCTCTCCTTCGTCGAGGATAGCCTCTACCAGCAGGCCCGCAAGCTAAAGGCGGATTTGCCTGAGGCGGATGATACCCAGGGTCTTGAAGCCTTGCTATCGCAGGCACGCCAACAGGCGGTGCTCGATATCCCCCAGGCGGTGGAAGTCTACAAGTCGGCACTATCGCTCAATCCTGAGAATGGCGCCTTGTGGGCGGAGCTCTCGTCCGTCGAGGCGAAGGTCGAGAACAACTACCAGATTCTGGGCGAGGCACCGGCCGCAGCGCTCAACGCCTACCAGCTTAGCCGGACACAGGGCGCCCGCCTGGCGGCGCTCAACCGGTTGGCTCAAGCCTTCGAGAAGGGCCAGAATTATCGCGCGGCGCTAAACGCCTACAAGGCAAGCCTTGCCCTTTCGGATGTTGCCAAGACGCGGGCGGCTTATAACGACCTTCGCACCCGCCAGGGCTTCCGCGTCATCAACAACACGGTCGATACCGACAGCGTGACACCGCGCGCCTGCATCCAGTTTTCCGAACCGCTGGTGAAGAATGCCGACTACTCGTCCTTCGTGACGCTGGACGGCGCTGCCCCGAAGGCACTCGAAGCCAAGGGTAGTGAAATCTGCGTCGAAGGCCTGACGCATGGGCAGAGATACAAGATCGCCCTTCGCGCCGGTCTGCCATCCTCCGTGGAAGAGCCGCTGGAAAAGCAGGTCGATCTCGACATTTACGTGCGCGATCGCTCCGGCTCGGTCCGCTTTACCGGCGACAACTTCGTGCTTCCCGGAACCGCACGCCGCGGTATTCCGCTCGTGTCGGTCAATATCGATCATGCCGATCTGAAGCTCTACCGCGTGGGAGATCGCAATATCACCGCGCTCTTGGCCAATTCTCAGTTCCTGACCCAGATGGACGGTTATGGTGCGGAGAAGATCGAAAACGAGCTGGGCGAACTCGTCTGGCAGGGCGGCATCGACATTCAGACGGAACTGAACAAGGACGTCGTCACCAGCTTCCCCGTGGACGAAGCACTGCCGGACCGCAAGCCTGGCATCTATGTCATGACCGCCGTGCCGCCAGGCACAGCAGCGGAGAATTGGGACGCGCGCGCCACCCAATGGTTCCTCGTTTCCGATACCGGCATCACCACCTATGCCGGCACCGACGGGCTGAATGTCTTCGTGCGGGCGCTCAGCAATGCCGAACCGCTGAAGGGCGTTTCGCTCCAGCTTCTCGCCAAGAACAACGAGGTGCTGGGTTCCGCCACCACCGATGCGGAGGGACGTGCGACGTTTTCCGCCGGTCTGATGCGCGGTTCCGCCGGCCAGGCACCTGCCATCATCACGGCGCGCAATGGCGAGAAGGACTACGTCTTCCTCGATATGACACGGGCGGGCTTCGATCTTTCCGATCGCGGTGTGACCGGTCGCGCCGCACCCGGCGCCATCGACGTGTTCAGCTGGACTGAACGCGGCATTTACCGCGCGGGTGAGACGGTGCATGCCGCAGCACTTTCGCGCGACATCGAAGGCAATGCGATCGAGAACCTGCCACTGACCTTCATCTTCTCGAGGCCTGACGGCGTCGAGGACCGCCGCTTCGTCAGCGACGGCAAGGCGCTGGGGGGTCACGCGGTCGATCTGCCGCTGCAGGAAACCGCCATGCGCGGCACCTGGACGATGCGCATCTATACCGATCCAAAGGCAAGCGCGATCAGCGAACAATCCTTCCTGGTGGATGATTTCGTGCCGGATCGCACCGAGTTCGACCTTACCAGCGCGGCAAAAGAGATCGATCCGGCAGGCGAGACGACAATTGATGTGGATGGTCGCTATCTCTACGGCGCGCCGGCAGCGGGGCTTGAGCTTGAGGGCGAAGTTGCCCTGAAGCCGTCGCGCACCAACCCGGCCTTCGAAGGATATCTCTTCGGCCTAGCGGATGAGGAGACCGAAGAAGAAAGCCGCACCACGCTCGATAATCTTCCCGTCTTGGATGAAAACGGCAAGGCAAGCTTCCCGGTGGAGCTTGGCGATCTTCCTTCCACCACGCAGTTTCTTTCGGCCAGCATCACCGTGCGCATGCGTGAGGCAGGTGGCCGTGCGGTGGAGCGCTCTCTGACATTGCCGGTCAAGTCCGACAGCAACATGATCGGCATCAAGCCGCAATTCTCCGGCGATCTGGCGGAAAACTCCATCGGGCGTTTCCATGTGATTGGGCTTGCGCCAAACGGCAGCAGGCAGGCGATGAATGGGCTTACCTGGAAGCTCATCAAGGTGGAGCGCAATTATCAGTGGTACAGGCAGGGTAATTCCTGGCGCTACGAGCCGGTGGTCCATACCAAGCAGGTGGAGACCGGCACGCTTTCGGTCACACCGGATGGAGCAGACATCTCCGTGCCGGTGAACTGGGGCCGTTACCGGCTGGAGGTCGAAGCACCGCAGAATGATGGCGCTGTCTCCAGCGTGGAATTCGATGCCGGCTGGTTCGTATCCGCAAGCTCGACCGAAACGCCGGATGCGCTCGAAATCGCACTCGACAAGCAGAGCTACAAGGTGGGCGAGACGGCCAAGCTTCAGGTCACATCCCGTTATGCCGGCCAGTTGATGGTTGTCTCCGGTTCCGAAAAGCTGATCTCAGTGCACAATGTCGAGATCGGCGACAAGGGCGGCGAAGTCGAAATCCCGGTGACGGAAGATTGGGGCGCTGGCTCCTATGTAACGGCAACCCTGTTCCGCCCCGGCGACGCGCAGGAAAGCCGTATGCCGATGCGCGCCATCGGCGTGAAGTGGCTGGCGGTCGATCCAGGCGAGCGCAAACTTGGCATCGCGCTCGATCTTCCAAAGCAGACATTGCCGAGGCAGGCGCTGCAGATTCCGGTGCATGTCTCCGGTGCGGGTGCAGGGGACAAGGCCTATGTGACGATTGCCGCGGTTGATGTCGGTATTCTGAACCTCACCCGTTACGAGCCGCCGAAGCCGGACGAATGGTATTTCGGCCAGCGCAGGCTCGGCCTCGAAATTCGCGATCTCTATGGCCGCCTCATCGATGGTTCGCTCGGCGCCACGGGGCGTCTGAGAACCGGTGGCGATGGCGGACAGGTTGCGCTTCAGGGCAGCCCGCCGAAGGAGAAGCTCGTCGCGTTTTTTGCAGGTCCCGTAGAGCTCGATGCGCAAGGCAAGGCGACGATCAGCTTCGATATCCCGCAGTTCAATGGCACGGTACGGGTTATGGCCGTTGCCTGGACCAAGACCGGCGTTGGCCACGCGGTCTCTGATGTCGTCATTCGCGATCCGGTGGTGGTGACGGCCAGCGCGCCGAAGTTCCTGAGCCCGAGCGATGTGTCGCAACTGCGCCTGGATATCGCCAATACCGATGGCGAGGCTGGGGATTACAAGATCGATGTCACCAGCAACATGGCCGTGACTGTGGATCAGGGCGAGTTTTCTCAAACGGCGAGGCTGGAAAAGGGCGGCAAGACGTCCCTGACCGTGCCCTTGACGGGCGAGTTTCCCGGCGAAGGGCAGATTGCGATCAAGGTCAGCAATAGCAGTGGCATTTCGCTGGAGCAGGCGCTGATCATTCCGGTGCGCCCATCGGTGCTTTCGGTCACGACCCGCCGCAACATCAAGATTGCGCCCAACAGCAGTCTCACGGTGGACGGCAACCTGCTGGCCGACAGCATGCTGGTTGGCTCATCGGTCTCGGTCAACGTTACCCGCTCTCCGGCGTTCGACGTCCCCGCCTTGATGATGATGCTGGACAAATATCCCTATGGCTGCGCCGAGCAGACAACGAGCCGGGCTCTACCTCTGCTCTATGCATCCGAACTGATGAAGGACAGCGGCGGCAAGGACGATCCGGAATTGCGCAAGCGGGTGCAGGACGCGATCTACCGGGTGCTCTCCTTTCAGTCGAGCGCCGGTGGCTTCGGTCTCTGGTCTCCCGGCGAAGGGGATTTGTGGCTCGACGCCTACATTTCCGATTTCCTGACGCGGGCACGTGAGCAGTCCTATGATGTGCCGGAAGCGGCGATGGTCCAGGCACTCACCAATCTGCAAAACGGTCTTGCCTATGACAGCAACGTCAAAGACCGCGGCAACGAGATCGCCTATTCGCTCTATGTGCTGGCGCGCAATCGAAAGGCTGCGATCAACGATCTGCGCTACTATTCCGATACGGCCTTGAACGAGTTCCCGACACCGCTCGCCAAGGCACAGGTCGCGGCAGCCCTCTCGCTTTATGGTGATGCTGCACGGGCCAAGTCCGCGTTCGGGGCCTCCTTGAGCATGGCATCTTCAAGCGCGAACGTCACGCTGGCGCGTGCCGATTACGGTTCGGCTCTTCGTGACGGCGCTGCGTCCCTGGCGCTGGCGGCCGAAAGCCGTCCGGTCCCCGCAGTTGTGTCTCAGCTTGCGGGTGTCGTGTCCAAGGACTTCGAGTCCAAGAGCTATACCAGTACGCAGGAGCAAGCCTGGATGGTTCTCGCCGCGCGCGCCTTGAAAGGTGAGGACAAGGATATTCGCCTGGATGTGAACGGCACCCTGCAGCAGGGTGGCTTCAGCCAGCGCATGAGCGGTGATGAGCTGCTTCAAGCGCCGCTGAATGTCACCAACGCTTCGGCAGACCCGGTCACGGCAGTCGTCACCACCGTTGCGCCTCCGTCCAAGCCGCTTCCGGCAGGCGGTGAGGACTTCACCATCGAGAAAACCTATTACTCGATGGATGGTGAAGAGGTGAATGTCAGCGAGGTGGAGCAGAACCAGCGCTATGTCGTGGTGCTGAAGGTCATTCCGCAGAACGACTGGCAGGCGCGCATTCTCGTGACCGATCTTCTGCCGGCGGGTTTCGAGATCGACAATCCGAGCCTCGTCAACAGTGCGGCGCTCACAAACTTCGACTGGCTGCCGGAAACCGAAGCGGCGCATACGGAATTCCGTTACGACCGCTTTGTGGCCGCATTCGATAGAACCGCGGGCGATACGTCTGAAATCACGCTGGCCTATGTGGTTCGGGCCGTGACGCCGGGCACCTATGACAACCCGGCGGCGAGCGTGGAGGACATGTACCGTCCGCAGTTCTCGGCTCGCACGGCAACCAGCAAGATGGAGGTTCGCGCAGCGCAGTAATGAGGGGTTGGCGCAGCTTCTTCTTCGGCTTTGCTCTGGCGGCGTCGGTCACCGGTGCCGCCATCTACGGCCTTGACCTTCTGGATCGCGCCTATCCGCCGCCTCTAGACAATGCGCGTATCGTCTCTCAGGAACTGGTGGATGCCGATGGCAATCTTCTGCGCGCCTTCGCCACGCCCGATGGACGCTGGCGCTTGCAGACGACCGCGGCCGAGGTCGATCCACAATTCATCAAGATGCTGATCGCCTATGAGGATCAGCGATTTTACGACCACCATGGCGTGGACATTCAGGCGCTCGGTCGTTCCGCCTGGCAGTTGCTGACCAATGGTCGAATCGTTTCCGGCGCCTCAACCTTGTCGATGCAGGTCGCGCGCCTGATCGAGCCTCGGGCAGACCGCTCCTTCAGCGCCAAGTTTCGCCAGATGCTGCGCGCCGTGCAGATCGAACGCCGGCTCAGCAAGGACCAAATCCTCGAACTCTACCTTAACATCGCCCCCTATGGCGGCAACATCGAGGGCGTGCGTGCGGCGAGCCTCGCATGGTTCGGCAAGGAGCCACGGCGTTTGGATACGGCGGAAGCCGCGCTTCTGGTCTCCCTGCCGCAACTCCCCGAGAAGCGCCGACCAGATCGTTTTCCCGATGCCGCGAAAGAGGCCCGCGAGCGCGTGTTGCAGAGACTGGCCGTGGCGCGCGTCGTCGGAGAGGGAGAGGCCGAGCGCGCATCTGCCGCCGCCGTTCCCCGGGATCGTTTGGCGCTCCCGGCCTTCGCGCCGCATCTCGCGCAAGCCGCGCGGACGAAATTTCCGCGCCAGCATGTTATCGGCTCGACCTTGCGGCGTGGCATCCAAAGCGAACTCGAAGCCTTGGCGCGGCATGCCGCAGACAAGATCGGCGACAAGGTTTCGGTCGCCATCGTCATGGCGGATAGTACGACCGGCGACATTCTCGCCGATGTCGGCTCGGCCGATTTTCTTGATAGTTCCCGGAGGGGCTGGGTGGAGATGAGCCGCGCGATCCGTTCACCCGGCTCCACGCTTAAACCCTTCATATATGGACTGGCTTTCGAGAATGGCCTGGTTTCGCAGGAAACCATCATC
>PJUB01000567.1_pt1 | contig 10881 bp, 7 predicted proteins | sample 1512141 | NCBI WGS metagenome assembly PJUB01 (sample SAMN08177677, study PRJNA422409) | Soil metagenome, whole genome shotgun sequencing project. | isolation source: Soil enriched on filter paper: alkali lignin treatment | place: USA: Madison | collected 2015-01-15 | reverse complement strand
TCAGGTCAAGATCATCGAAAACGCCGAAGGCGCCCGTACCCCCCCCTCGATCGTCGCCTACATGGACGACGGCGAAACGCTGGTGGGCGCGCCCGCCAAGCGCCAGGCGGTCACCAACCCGCGCAACACCCTGTACGCGGTGAAGCGCCTGATCGGCCGCAAGTTCGAAGAAAAAGCGGTGCAGAAGGACATCAACCTGATGCCCTATACCATCGCCCGCGCCGACAACGGCGACGCCTGGGTGGAAGTGCGCGGCAAGAAGATGGCGCCTCCCCAAGTGTCGGCTGACGTGCTGCGCAAGATGAAGAAGACCGCCGAGGACTACCTGGGCGAGGAAGTGACCGAAGCCGTCATCACGGTGCCGGCCTACTTCAACGACAGCCAGCGCCAGGCCACCAAGGACGCCGGCCGCATCGCCGGCCTGGAAGTCAAGCGCATCATCAACGAGCCCACCGCGGCGGCGTTGGCGTTCGGCCTGGACAAGACCGAGAAGGGCGACCGCAAGATCGCCGTGTATGACCTGGGCGGCGGCACGTTCGACGTGTCCATCATCGAAATCGCCGACGTGGATGGCGAAAAGCAGTTCGAAGTGCTGTCGACCAACGGCGACACCTTCCTGGGCGGCGAAGACTTCGACCAGCGCATCATCGACTACATCATTGCCGAGTTCAAGAAGGAACAAGGCGTTGACCTGTCCAAGGACGTGCTGGCCCTGCAGCGCCTGAAGGAAGCTGCCGAAAAGGCCAAGATCGAGCTGTCCTCGAGCCAGCAGACCGAGATCAACCTGCCGTACATCACGGCCGACGCCTCGGGTCCGAAGCACTTGAACCTGAAGATCACGCGCGCCAAGCTGGAAGCGCTGGTCGAAGAACTGATCGAACGCACGATCGAGCCCTGCCGCGTGGCCATCAAGGACGCTGGCGTGAAGGTTTCCGACATCGATGACGTGATCCTGGTCGGCGGCATGACCCGCATGCCCAAGGTCCAGGAAAAGGTGAAGGAATTCTTCGGCAAGGATCCGCGCAAGGACGTGAACCCCGACGAAGCCGTCGCCGCTGGCGCCGCCATCCAGGGTTCCGTGCTGTCGGGCGACCGCAAGGACGTGCTGCTGCTGGACGTCACTCCCCTGTCCCTGGGCATTGAAACCCTGGGCGGTGTGATGACCAAGATGATCCAGAAGAACACGACCATCCCGACCCGGTTCTCGCAGACCTTCTCGACCGCTGACGACAACCAGCCGGCCGTGACGATCAAGGTGTTCCAGGGCGAGCGCGAAATCGCCGCGGGCAACAAGGCCCTGGGCGAGTTCAACCTCGAAGGGATCCCGCCGTCGCCGCGTGGCATGCCGCAGATCGAAGTCACGTTCGACATCGACGCCAACGGCATCCTGCACGTGTCGGCCAAGGACAAGGGTACCGGCAAGGAAAACAAGATCACCATCAAGGCCAACTCGGGTCTGTCGGAAGACGAGATCCAGCGCATGGTCAAGGATGCCGAGGCCAATGCCGAGGAAGATCACCGCGTGGCCGAGCTGGCCCAGTCGCGCAACCAGGCTGATGCGCTGGTGCACGCCACCCGCAAGTCGCTGACCGAATACGGCGACAAGCTCGAGGCGTCCGAAAAGGAAAGCATCGAAGCCGCCATCAAGGCCCTGGAAGACACGCTGAAGGAAGGCGACAAGGCCGCGATCGACGCCAAGGTGGAAGCCCTGTCGACCGCCTCGCAGAAGCTGGGCGAAAAGATGTACGCCGACATGCAGGCGCAGCAAGCCGCCGGCCAGCAGCAAGCGGCCGACAACGCGAAGCCGGTGGACGACAACGTCGTCGACGCCGACTTCAAGGAAGTCAAGCGCGACCAATAATGGCCGGGCGCTGACCAGCCTCTGCCGCCCGGTAGCCGGAGAAATCCGCCTACCGGGCGAACTCATTCTGTAGCACTGAAAAGAAGGCTCTTTTTTGAGCCCACGGATCATGGCAAAACGCGACTATTACGAAGTCCTGGGCGTGGCGAAAAACGCCTCGGACGACGAACTCAAGAAGGCCTATCGAAAGCTGGCCATGAAATACCATCCGGACCGCAATCCGGACAGCAAAGAAGCCGAAGAGAAGTTCAAGGAAGCCAAGGAAGCCTACGAGGTCCTGGGTGATGAACAGAAGCGCGCCGCTTACGACCGTTACGGCCATGCGGGCGTGGACCCCAATTCCGCCGGCATGGGCGGCGGCATGGGCGGTGGTTTCGCCGATGCCTTCGGCGACATCTTCGGCGAAATCTTTGGCGGCGGGGGCGGTGGCCGTCGCGGCGGTGGCCCGCAGGTGTATCGCGGCGCCGACCTGAAGTACGCGCTGGAAATCACGCTGGAACAGGCTGCGGCCGGTTTCGATACCGAGATCCGCGTGCCCAGCTGGGAAAATTGCGATACCTGCCACGGCTCGGGCGCCAAGGCCGGCACCTCGCCCAAGACCTGCCGCACCTGCGGCGGCTCGGGCGCGGTGCGTATGCAGCAGGGTTTTTTCAGCGTGCAGCAGACTTGCCCCACCTGCCACGGCAATGGCAAGGAAATCACCGACCCGTGTCCCGCCTGCGACGGCGTGGGCCGCATCCGCCGCAACAAGACGCTGCAGGTCAAGATCCCTGCCGGCATCGATGACGGCATGCGTATCCGCTCCAGCGGCAATGGTGAGCCTGGCATCAACGGCGGCCCGCCGGGCGACCTGTACGTGGAAATCCACATCAAGCAGCACAAGATCTTCCAGCGCGATGGCGACGATCTGCACTGCGAGCTGACCATTCCGTTCACCACGGCGGCCCTGGGCGGCGAGCTGCAGGTGCCGACGCTGGGCGGCAAGGCCGAGATCTCGATTCCCGAAGGCACGCAGTCCGGCAAGACCTTCCGCCTGCGTGGCAAGGGCATCCGCGGCGTGCGTGGCAGCTATCCGGGCGATCTGTACTGCCATGTCGTGGTCGAGACGCCGGTGCGCCTGAGCGATGATCAGAAGAACATCCTGCGCCAGTTCGAGGCTTCGCTGAACGACGGGGGCGACCGCCACTCGCCGCAAAGCAAATCCTGGACCGACCGCGTGAAGGAATTCTTCAGCTGAATCGCCTGAGGTGATCGCGCCGCGTGGCGGCGCGCCGCAGCCCAGGACTGGATGGCATCCGGGCTTGGGCTGTTTTCTTTGCAGGCATAAAAAAACCGCGGCTTGCGCCGCGGTTCGTACTGCTGGTACAGCTACTGCTTCCAACACTGCTACTGCGTACTGCTAAGACTTGGTGCTACAGCGACTACATACCGCAACTACGACTTCATACTGCAACGACAGGTACTGCCACTTCTACTGCTACTGCTGACGATCCGCCGCTGTTGCCGGAAAAAACCGACCCCAGGCCATGATGCCGCCTGAGGCCGGCCGGGCTACAGCAAGCAGCTCACCGGGTGATCGGCGGGTATTCGAGTTCGCCGAACGTGTATTGGCCGCTGGCCTTGGCCTGCGCGAGTTCCTGCTGGACGTCGGCGCGCGACTTGGCGCTGGCAGACGTCGCCTTGACGGGCGGGTATTGCAGTTCACCGAAGGTGTATTCGCCGCTGGTCTTGGCTTGTTGCAGCTGGGCTTGCACTTCCTGCGTGCTCAGGCTGGTTGCCTGGGGCAGGGCGGGCGGGTAGTCCAGTTCACCGAAGGTGTATTGGCCGCTGACCTTGGCTTGTTGCAGCTCGGTGGCGACTTGGGCGCTCGACTTGGCTTGCTCGACGCCGGCCGCTTGGGCGCCAGCGCCCACCAGGGCTAGGGAAATCAGCAGGGTAGTTGTCAGGGTTTTCATAATGACCTCCAATTCGTTGTAAACGGGGCCGAATCCGGCGGCCTTCCGTCGTGGTTCGTTGTTTGTTCCCGATGACTGAATTGTGCGCGCCATCCCACCTGGGATAAACCCGTATATCTTGAAAACATCTTTCCAAATAACCGTGTAATCGACAGGTTATGGAAATATCTCCCCGTCAATGGCATGGTCTCTGCCTCGCTGGTCGCCCAGCAGCGGTGGGGACAAGGCGTCCGCCCATGAAAAAGCCCCTGCCGGGGCAGGGGCTCGACTGCCGCTGAGAGCGGCTGGACGCGTCAGGGCGCCTTTTTCTTGAAGTCGCCGGCAACCGCGGTGCTGAAGCCATCCGGGCGCAGGTACTTGCGCAGGGCGGCGTTGACCGTCTCGGGCGTGAGTGCAGAGATCTTCTTGTCCATCTCGGCCGACCATTCGAACGTGCGACCACGTTGCAGGTAGTCCAGCCAGGTGCTGGCCAGCACGTCGTCCTGGGCGCGGGCCAGATTGCGGTAGTTCAGCAATGCGGTAATGCCGTCCGAGATTTCCTTGTCCGTGAAGCCGTCTTTCAGCACCCGGGCGAGTTCTTCGCCGATGGCCTTTTCCAGGCGCTCACGGTTTTGCGGCGCATAGATCGCGTACATGGTCCAGCTGGCGCTGGGCTCGAAGGAGGAAACCGACAGCGAGCTGCGCACGTTGTAGGACAGGCCCTCGGTTTCGCGCACCCGATTCCACAGGCGCGAGGTTTCCGATGCACCGAACAGGTAGTTGGCCAGATACAGCGCCGGGTAGTCGGCGTCGGTATCCTGCAGTTTCAAGGGCATGCGCGAGACATAGAACGCGTTGGCCTTGTCGGGGGTGTCGATGTCGAACTGCCTGGACGGGATTTCGCGGTACGGATTGCCCACACGGGTGTAGGCGGGGGCGCGCTTCCAGCCGGCCAAGCCGTCCTTGATGGCCTTTTCGACGGCTTCGGGTTCAAAATCGCCCACGGCCGAATACTCGATCTTGCCGGCGCCATAGAACTTGGCGTGGAACTTGACGAGTGCATCGCGGTTCAGCGCACGCACGCCAGCCAGCGATTCTTCGAATGTCGGTACGTAGCGCAGGTCGTTGGCAGGCCACGGGTTGTCCTGGCGGGCCAGGGCGCGTCCGGCCAGGGCTTGGGGCTCTGTCATGGCATTCTGGATCGAGGTTTCGAGCTGGCGCTGGTATTCCTCGAGCTGTTCCTTCGGGAAGTTGGCGTTGCGCACGATGTCCAGCGCCAGGCGGGTCAGTTCGGGCAGGTTTTCGCGCTTGGTCGACATGGCGATCTTGAGCGTGGTGCCCGCGCCGCTGAAGCCCAGTTCGGCTTGCAGCTTGTCCAGGCGGTCCTGGATGTCCTGGCGCGACAGCTTGGCGGTGCCGCGCGTCAGCAGATCGGCCACGGCGCCGGAATTGACGCGTTGGCCGAGCAGGTCTTTCTCGTTGCCGAACTGGATCAGCATCTGGGCTTGCACGCGATTGCCGCGCGTGGCCTTGGGCAAGAGTGCCAATTGGACCGGGCCGTTGGGCAGGTCCAGTTTCTTGCGCTGGGTCAGGCGGTCTATGTTCTGGGGCGTGGGGTCAAAGGCGGAGGCGGCCTTGAAATCGGGATCGCCCTTGTAGTCCTTGAAGACCGCGGTCAGGTCGACGCGTTGCGTCTGCGGTGCGCGTTCAGGCTTCTCGGTGGGGATGTAGCGGCCTTCGATGCGGTTGCTCTGCACCAGGTAGGTCGTGGCGGCCTGCTGCACTTCAGCCAGCGTGGCCTTGCGGGCGCGGTCGCGTTGCAGGAAGAACAGCCGCCAGTCGCCGGCGGCGATGGCTTCGGACAGCGCCACGCCGACCTGTTCAGGGTCGCTGTAGGTCTGTTCCCACGAGGTCAGCCACTTGCTGCGCGCGCGGTCCAGCTCTTGTTGCGTGAAGGGCTTCTTGCCCAACGTTTCGAGCGTGGACGTCAGGGCTTTCATGGCGGCGTCCAGGCTCTTGCCGGGGGTGAGCTGCACGGCGAACATCGCCAGGCCCGGGTCCAGGTTTTCCATGGTGAAGCCGAACACGCCCGAGGCGAGCTTGGTGGGCACCAGGGCATGGTAGAGGCGGCCCGACGGGGTGTCGGCGAGGATGGTGGCAGCCAGGTCCAGCGGCACGAAGTCGGGGCTGCCGGCGGCAGGGATGTGGTACATCGCGGCGACCAGCGGCGTGCCGCCGGTGCGGCGCAGCGTCACGGCGCGTTCGCCGTCCTGCGCGGGCTCGACGGTGTACTCGGGGGGCAGCTTGCGGTCGGGCTTGGGCAGCTTGCCCAGCGTTTCCTCGATGTCGGCCAGCGTGGCCTGCGGATCGAACTTGCCGGCCACGATCAGCACCGCGTTATCGGGCTGGTAGTACTCGTGGTAGAAGGCGCGCAGTTGGCCGATGTCGACGTTTTCGACGTCGGAACGGGCGCCGATGGTGTTCTTGCCGTAGCTATGCCACTGGAAGGCAGCGGACTGCATCTTCTGCATGAGAATGCGGAACGGGCTGTTTTCGCCGCTCTCCATCTCGTTGCGCACGACGGTCATTTCGGAATCCAGGTCTTCCTTGGCGATCAGGGAATTGACCATGGCGTCGGCCTGCCAGCCCAGGTACCACTTCAGGGTATCGGGGTTGGAGGCAAAGCTGGCGAAGTAGTTGGTGCGGTCACTGGACGTCGAGCCATTGGCCTGCAGGCCGCGGCGCGAGAACTCGCCCATGGCGTTGCGGGTGGTGGACGTGCCCTTGAACAGCATGTGTTCCAGCAGGTGGGCCATGCCCGTCTGCCCGTAGTTCTCGTTGCGTGAGCCGACCAGGTATGTCATGTTGACGGTGGTCGAGGGCTTGGATTCGTCGGGAACCAGCAAGACGCGCAGGCCGTTGCTCAGGCGGTATTCGGTGATGCCTTCAATCGAGGCGGCCTCCGTGACGCCGGCCGGCAGGCTGGCGGCTCCGGCCTGGAAGGCCAGGAAGGATGAGAACAGCAGCGCGCCCAATGGGCGCGGCAGCTTCGATATGGACAGGCGCATGGCGGACTATTCCTTTGGCATGGCAGAATCCGTTGGAGTGTATACGGTGGGAATGGTTCAGGGCGCGCCTGGCTGCGCCGCTCACCGTGGTATCGGGCTGTTTCACCGGCCCCATCTGGAAATTGCGCATGTCCTTATCACTGGAAATCGAAACCCCCCGGCTGGTGCTACGCCAATGGTTGGCCGCTGATCGCAAGCCGTTCGCCGACATGAATGCGCACGCGCAGGTCACTCGGTATCTGCTGCCCATGACTGCCCGGGAAAGCGATGCCTTGGCTGATCGCCTGGCCGCCGGCATCGATGAACACGGTTGGGGCTTCTGGGCGGTCGAGGCGCCCGGCGTGGCGCCGTTCATCGGTTTCGTGGGCATCAAGGCGTTGGCGCCTTCGTTGCCGTTCGCGCCCGGCGTGGAAATCGGCTGGCGCCTGGCGCGCCCGTTTTGGGGCAAGGGCTACGCCAGTGAGGCTGCGCAAGCCGCGCTGCGAGTGGGATTCGAGCAGGTCGGTCTGTCCGAGATCGTCTCGTTCACCGTGCTGGAGAACGAACGCTCGCGCGCGGTAATGCGGCGTTTGGGCATGGTTGAAGATCCGCTGCACTTTGCGCATCCGGCCTTGCCGGACGGACATCCCCTGCAGACTCACGTCCTGTACCGGCTTGGCCGCGATGCCTGGCGCGCCCAGCAAAATGGTGACGCGGATACAGCAGGGGCGCCGGTTGCCGCGGCATAAACGGTGCAAAGCCGCGCCAATGTGCAATGTTGCGGTGCAACGTCCTGGCGTGACGGGGCGGATTTGAGGTCCAGCCGGTCGCGGGTGTAAGCTTTCCAGAACGTAGTTGCTGTTGCCGACGGGATGCGCGACAGCCGTCTACAGGCTTCCCGTCCAACGCCAGCCGCCGCCTCGGCGGGCGGTGGGGCCGGTCGTTTCCCGGCTCCCGTCCGTGTTCAGCAGGCGACGACGGTGCTTGTCGTTCGCGCCTTCGCCGCCGGCATCCTGCCGGCGCATCTTTCGGAGGAACGACCCATGCTGACCGAGATCGTCACGCGTGCCTTGTCCCAATTGACCGGTAGCCCCATGAGCGGCGACCGCATCAAAGGACAGTTTCAGTACGCCTATGCCAGTGATGACGGCCAATTCGTGGCCATACTGACCCATGACATGACCACTTACGTGGTGGACCTGAACACCCAGCGCTATTTTGCCGAGTGCGGCGGTTCACCCCGGGGCTTTGCGGGGCATGTGCTCGAGATGGAGGGTGCCGCGGCGCGCCAGCATCCCTGGCCCGCCGCCAACGACCTGTTCGACCTGGATATGGACGCGGATGAGTTGTCCTGGCATCAGTGCCCGGGTGTGCGCGGCATTGCCGACGCCGCCAGCCGATCTGTGGAGAGCCGCGCCGCCTGAGAGTGGCCAGAAGCGGCAGTACCCTCACTGAACCGGCGGGAATCGCCGGTTTTTTTTGTGGTGGCGCGGGCGCGGCTCGCTACAATTTGCGGCATGACTACGCACGCAGACTTTGGCGCCCCGGAAGGCGCCACCCTGGTCGACTGTACGCACGAGCGGCACGCGGACCAGATCCTTGCCATCTTCAACGACGCCATCGCGACGTCGACCGCGTTGTATGACTACAAGCCGCGGCCGCGCGAGGCAATGCTGGGGTGGTTCCAGGCCAAGGCCAACGGCGGGTTTCCGGTGGTGGGGTTCGAGAACGCAGCGGGCGACCTGATGGCCTTTGCCAGCTACGGCACCTTTCGCGCCTGGCCGGCCTACAAGTATTCGGTCGAGCATTCCGTCTACGTCGACGGGCGTTTTCGCGGCCAGGGCCTGGGCGAAGCGATGATGCGCGTCTTGATCGAACGGGCCCGCGCCAATCAGGTGCACCTGATGATCGGCGGCATCGATGCGGCCAACCAGGGCAGCATCCGGTTGCATGAAAAACTGGGTTTCACGCATGCGGGCACCCTCCGCGAAGCGGGCTTCAAGTTCGGTCGCTGGCTGGACCTGGCGTTCTACCAACTGACGCTGGATACGCCGACGCAGCCGGTGGACGGCTGAGCTATTTCGACAGCACCCGCATCGCCTGTTCCAGGCCGGCCACCGTGACGGGGTACATGCGGTCCTGCATGATGTCGCGCATCAGCGCGATGGACTGGCGATACTGCCAGGATGCCGTGGGCTCGGGATTGAGCCAGACGGACTTGGGCCAGGCATCGAGCAGGCGGCGCATCCACTGGGCGCCGGGCTCTTTGTTGTAGTGCTCGACCGAGCCCCCGGGCTGCAGGATCTCGTAGGGGCTCATGGTGGCATCGCCCACGATGATCAGGCGCCAGTCGGGGTTGTACTTGCGCAGTACGTCCCAGGTATCGAAGCGTTCGTTCTGACGCCGCCGATTGCTCTGCCACAGGCTTTCGTAGGGGCAGTTGTGGAAGTAGTAGACCTCGAGATTGCGGAATTCGCTGCGCGCGGCCGAGAATAGTTCTTCGACGCGGCCGATGTGGTCGTCCATGCTGCCACCGACGTCGAGCAGCATCAGCACTTTCACGGTGTTGTGGCGCTCGGGCACCATGCGCAAGTCCAGGTGGCCGGCGTTGCGCGCAGTACTGGCGATGGTGTCGTCCAGGTCGAGTTCAAGCTCGGCGCCTTGCCGCGCGAAGCGCCGCAGCCGCCGCAGGGCAACCTTGAAATTGCGCGTGCCCAGTTCGACCTGGTCGTCGTAGTCCTTGAACTGGCGCATGTCCCAGACCTTGACCGCGCTGCGGTTGCCGGCCGACTGGCCGCCCACGCGAATGCCTTCGGGGTGATAGCCGCCGTTGCCGAACGGCGATGTGCCGCCGGTGCCGATCCATTTGCTGCCGCCCGCGTGGCGCTCTTTCTGCTCTTGCATGCGTTCTTTGAAGAGCTCCATCAGCTTGTCCCAGCCGTGCTTTTCGATGGCGGCCTTTTCCTCGGGCGACAGGCTCTTCTCGAACTGCTTGATGAGCCAGTCCAGCGGGATGTCCTTGCCGGCCGGCAACGCGGCCTCGATGCCTTTGTAGTAGGCGCCGAAGGCCTTGTCGTAGCGGTCGTAGAGCGATTCGTCCTTGACCAGCGTGGCGCGGGCGAGGAAATAGAAGTCGTCCAGCGTGGGCGTCATCAAGTCCTGGCGCAGCGCATCCACGAGCGTCAGGTATTCCTGCACCGAGACGGGCAACTTGTGGGCCCGCAAGTGGTAGAAGAAGTCGATCAGCATGGACGTGGCCCGAAATGCGCCGCGGCTAGCGGCGCGGTGCGCCGCGCGTCATGGCGGCCAGGCGTTCGAGCAGGTGCACGTCTTGTTCGTTCTTGAGCAAGGCACCGGCCATGAGCGGCACCGCGGTGGCCGTGTGCGCGTCGATCTGCGCGGCGCTGACGTCTTCGGCCAGCAACAGGCGCAGCCAGTCGAGCAGTTCGGAGGTGGACGGCTTTTTCTTCAGGCCGGGGGCATCGCGCAGGCTGAAGAAAGTGTCCAGCGCGGCGCGCAGCACGTCCTGCTTGAGCTCGGGGAAGTGCACACCCACGATCTCGCGCATGGTTTCGCGGTCGGGGAAGCGGATGTAGTGGAAAAAGCAGCGGCGCAGGAAGGCGTCCGGCAGGTCTTTCTCGTTATTGGACGTGATGATGACCAGCGGCCGGTGGCGCGCCGAGATCGTCTGGCGCGTTTCGTACACATGGAACTCCATGCGGTCCAGTTCGCGCAGCAGGTCGTTGGGAAATTCGATGTCGGCTTTGTCGATTTCGTCGATCAGCAGCACCACGGGCTGCTCGGCATCGAAGGCCTGCCACAGCGTGCCCTGCACGATGTAGTTGCGAATGTCTCGGACCTTTTCGTCGCCAAGCTGCGAGTCGCGCAGGCGCGAGACCGCGTCGTACTCGTACAGGCCCTGGTGCGCCTTGGTGGTGGACTTGATGTGCCACTGCAGCAGCGGGCGGCCCAGCGCACGCGCGACTTCCTCGGCCAGCATGGTCTTGCCGGTGCCGGGTTCACCCTTGATCAGCAGCGG
>PJUB01000565.1_pt1 | contig 11011 bp, 9 predicted proteins | sample 1512141 | NCBI WGS metagenome assembly PJUB01 (sample SAMN08177677, study PRJNA422409) | Soil metagenome, whole genome shotgun sequencing project. | isolation source: Soil enriched on filter paper: alkali lignin treatment | place: USA: Madison | collected 2015-01-15 | reverse complement strand
CACCGTGTTGTCCACGCTGGCCGGGTCGCCCACCGGCTGGATGAGGCCGGCGGGGGACTCCCAGGGGGAGTGGTTGCTGACCGAGAACGCCAGGGTGGAGACCGGCTTGTCGCCGTCTTCGCGCAGCAGGCGGTCGACCTGGTTGAACATGTCTTCGTCGGACGCGCCCCACGAACCTTCGAATACCGGGTTCACGAACTTCGGACGGTCGACGATTTCATTGAAGCCGTTGCCCAGGAAGAACGCGCGCATGTTGTCGAAATGCGATTCGCCGCCGTAGACGAAACGCGAGTGGTAGCCGTGCTTGCCCAGCACCTGTGCCAGCGTGAAAAAGCCGGTCTGCGAGCGCGGCAATTTCACCACGGCGTCGGCCACGCTGGGCAGGAAGCCTGCGGTCACGGCCTCGATGCCGCGCACCGAACGGGTGCCGGTGGCGTAGGCGCGGTGGAACATCCAGCCGTCCTTGGCCAGGCGGTCGATGTTGGGCGTCAGGTCCTTGCCGCCCAGGCTGCCGACGTATTGGGCGCCCAGGCTTTCCTGCAGGATGATCACCACGTTCAGCGGCTTGTCGCGACGCACGGTGGCTTTCTGCTCGTGCAGGCTGGGATAGCGCGCGTCCAGCGGCGGGCCGGACAGGCCGGCTTTTTCTCGCACGATGGCGTTCATCTCGTCCACCGGCATCTTGGGATACATCGCGGCCGACGAGCGTTCGTCGCGCATGCGGTAGGCGGCGTCGAACACGCTATACAGCGAGTTCAGCGCCAGCGAATTGACCATGGCGTCGGAACTGAATGCCACCTTGGCCGGATTGATGGGGCGGTGTTCCAGCGTGCCGCGGGCACCCAGCACGACCAGGGCCAGGATGACCAGCGTCGCCACCGGCCGCTTCCACCATGCCATGAACGGGTCGCGCACGCGCACCGGGAACAGCTTGATCGCCAGCCAGGCCGCCAGGATCAGCACGATGGCGGCGGCGAGCAGCACGCCCTTGTAGCCTTGCCACAGCATCGAGCCGACTTCTTTAGGATTGAGCAGGTAGATGAAGTACAGGCGGTTGGGCCGCGTGTCGTATTCGGCGATGAATTGCGGCGTGGACACTTCCAGCAGCACGTACAGCATCCACCAGAGGCGGAACCACCAGGCCGTGACGCGGGCGCCCCAGGCGCGGTGGCCGAACCACGGCGAGAACACCGCGGGCAGCGCGATCACCATCGACAGCAGGCAGACGTCGATGCGCAGGCCCCCGAACAGCACGGGCCACAAGCCGCCGGCGGCTTCGACGCGGTCCCACATCCACAGCGCCAGGCCCAGCCGGCTGAGGGTCAGCAGGATCAGGACCGACAGGATGAACCGGAGTGTCAGGCGGCGCATGCGACGGCCCTCCCCTGGCGGCTGCCAAGCCCTAGTGTTGATGCGTCGCTACGATGACCGAGCCAAACCATGCCGTGCCGTCCGGTGAATGAAAACGGCCACAAGATTAACGCGGTTTCATGGCCCCGACGGCGGCGAGTCGCGAAGGCAGGACGACGAACAGAAGCATACAAACGTTGTATGACGTCGTATTTCAATTGCGCCGGCATCGCGCCCGGGCGGGTTGATGGCCGTATCGTCCGCTGCGGCGGCCCCAACGCGGGGTGCGCCGCCGCGGCGGCGCCCTGGCCCTTATTGCACCTTGCGCAAGCGCTCGCGGCTGTTGCTCAAATGGGTGCGCATCGCGGCGCGGGCGCCTTCGGCGTCCTGGCGGACGATGGCGCTGTAGATGTCTTCGTGCTCCAGGTTGACCCGGGCCAGATAGGCGGGGCGGTCTTCGTGGGCGAACTTGGCCGAATTGATGCGGGTACGGGGAATGATGGCCGAACCCAGGTGCGACATCAGGTCGGCGAAATAGCGGTTGTCGGTGGCCTGGGATACCAGCAGGTGGAACTGGAAATCGGGGGTGATGGTGTCGCCGCCGCTATCCAGCGCGCTCTTGAAGGCGTCCAGCGCGCGGCGCATGTCGGCCAACTGGGCCTCGCTGCGGCGGATCGCGGCCAGGCCCGCGGCCTCGCTTTCCAGGCAGATGCGCAGTTCCAGCAGCACCAGCACGTCGCGCACGGTGGCGATATCGGCCGGGTCCACGCGGAAATCGCCGCCGCCGCTGGGCTCCAGCGCGTAGGTACCCACGCCATGGTGGGTTTCGACCAGGCCTGAAGCCTGCAGCCGCGACAGGGCTTCGCGCACGACAGTACGGCTGACGCCGAACTGCCGCATGATTTCGGACTCCGTGGGCAGCTTGTCGCCCGGGCGGATCTCGCCGCTCCGGATGCGTTCGGAGATGCTCTCGACCAGGCCCTGGGCCAGGTTTCGGGGACGACGCTGCGGCAAGACGGGGGTATCGACAGGAGCGTTCATCAGGGATTATCCGAAAGCGGTTGCGTGGAGCTTGACTGCAAAATTTCGTGCTTATTATACTTTGGACAGGTTGTACGATAACGTACCAGATACGTCCTCTCCACTGCGCCATCCACCGAGTGTTGCGCCATGAGCCAAGTTGTCGACCGCATGCCCGCTGTTCCGCGTTGCCATCGCCTGCTATTGACCGGCGCGGCCGGCAACCTGGGCAAGGTACTGCGGCCACGCTTGAAAGCCTATGCCGACGTGCTGCGGGTATCCGACGTGACGGCGCTGGCACCTGCCGGCCCTGGCGAGGAAGTCATGCCCTGCAACCTGGCCGACGCCGCCGCCGTGTCCGAACTGGTGCGCGGCGCCGACGCCATTGTGCACCTGGGCGGCGTGTCCGTGGAACGTTCTTTCGAGGAAATCCTGCCGGCCAACATCCAGGGCGTGTACCACGTGTACGAAGCTGCCCGCGTCCATGGCGTGCGGCGCGTGGTGTTCGCCAGTTCCAACCACGTGATCGGCTTCTACGAACAAGGCGCGCAACTCGATGCCGACGTGCCGCTGCGCCCCGACGGCTACTACGGCCTGAGCAAGGCCTACGGCGAAAACCTGTCGCGCTTCTACTACGATCGCTACGGCATCGAGACGGTCTGCCTGCGCATCGGCTCGTCGTTTCCCGAGCCCAAGGATCGCCGCATGATGGTCACCTGGCTCAGCTATGACGACCTGACCGACCTGGTGGTGCGATCCCTGTTCACGCCGGGCGTCGGCCACCTGATCGCCTACGGCGCGTCGGCCAACCGAGACAGCTGGTGGGACAATGCCCGCGCAGCCGCGCTGGGTTTCGCGCCCAAGGACTCGTCCGAAATCTTCCGTGCCCAGGTCGAGGCGCAGCCGCCCTTGCCCGCCGACGACCCGGCCGCCCGCTACCAGGGCGGCGCCTTCGTCAAGGCCGGCCCCTTCCCGTTTCCGCCCCGCTGATTCCCGCCCCCGCCATGGCGACCTCCGCTGAACGCATCGGCACCCAGCTCTGCGGCGTGGGCGAAAGCCCGGTCTGGCGCGCCGCCGAGCAATCCTTCTATTGGACCGACATCCCTGGCCGTGCACTCTGGCGCTGGACGCCGGCCAACGGCGCGATCGACCACTGGGCGCTGCCGCAGATGGCCGGCTGCATCGCGCCGCGCGGCGACGGCTGGCTGCTGGCCATGGAAGACGGGCTGTACGCCTGCGGGCCGCTGGTCGCGGGGCAGGCTTGCCTGCCGCAGTCGCTGGTCTGCGTGCAGCATGGGGCGCCCGGCATGCGCTTCAACGACGGCCGCTGTGACCGCCAGGGCCGCTTCTGGGCCGGCACCATGGTCATGGACATGAGCCTGGCCAGCCAGGCCGGCCGCCTGTACCGGCATGACGGCGGCGACGCGCTGCATGCCGTGATCGACAACCTGATCGTGCCCAACGGCCTGGCATTCAGCCCCGACGGCCGCACCCTGTACCTGTCGGATTCGCATCCGGCACGGCAGGTGGTCTGGGCCTACGACTACGACACCGACACCGGCGTGCCGAGCAACCGCCGCGTGTTCATCCCGAAGCTGCCCGCCGGCCGCCCCGACGGCGCGGCCGTGGACGCCGACGGCGGCTACTGGATCTGCGGCAACGAAGCGGGCCGCATCTACCGCTACACACCGGACGGCCGGCTGGACCGCAGCGTCGACGTGCCCGCCCCGCGAGTCGCGATGTGCGCCTTCGGCGGGCCGGACCTGGATGTGCTGTTCGTCACGTCCATCCGCCCCGCGGACGCGGCCCCCGGCTCCCTGGCCGGCGCCGTCTTTGCCCTGCGCCCCGGCGCGCGGGGGCTGGAGGAAACCGCAAGCGCCGGCTAGCACCCGACCGCGGCGCAAGCCTTGCGCCCACGCATGAGTAGTAGGCAGGTCCGACACATCAAAGAGCTTCGGGGCCCCACGGGCCCTCAACGAAACGCCGTACTCCCTACCGGAGGTAGACATGCTTGCCCCGACCCTGACCCGCGCCCTCCTGGCCGCGGCTGCCTTGCTGACGCTGATTCCCGCGACCCATGCCGCCGAGCTGCGCTCCGCGGATATCCATCCCGACGATTACCCCACCGTGCAAGCCGTGCGCCAGTTCGGCGAACAGGTCAAGCAGCGCACCAACGGCCGCATCACCGTCAAGGTGTATGCTGGCGCCGCGCTGGGCAACGAAGACGATTCGATCGAACAAGTGAAGATGGGCGCGCTGGCCATGGCGCGCGTCTCCAGCGCCGCCATGCACAACATCTGCCAGACCACGCGGGTGCCGTCGCTGCCGTTCCTGTTCCGCTCCAAAGAGCACTTGCACAAGGTGCTGGACAGCGACATTGGCGAGCAGATCCTGCGTTCGTGCGAGTCGGCCGGCTTCGTGGGCCTGGCCTGGTATGACAGCGGCTCGCGTTCGATGTACACGCGCAACAAGCCGATCAAGACGCTGGCCGACGCCAAGGGCCTGAAGATCCGGGTGCAGCAGTCGGACCTGTCGGTGGCCATGGTGGAAGCGATGGGCGGCAACGCCACGCCGATGCCGATGGGCGAGGTCTACACCTCGCTCAAGACGGGGCTGGTGGACGCGGCCGAGAACAACTACCCCAGCTACGAGAGCGCGCACCACTACGAAGTGGCCAAGTACTACGCCATGACCGACCACACCATGACGCCCGAGATACTCATCTTCTCGAAGCGGCAGTGGGACAAGCTGTCGGCCGACGACCAGAAGATCCTGCGCGAGGCTGCACGCGAATCGGTGCCCTACATGCGCAAGTTGTGGGACGAGCGCGAACAGAAGTCCCGCGCCGTGGTCGAGAAGGCCGGTTCGCAGATCGTCGAGGTAGACAAGGCCTCGTTCCAGGCGGCGATGAAGCCGGTCTATGACCGCTACGTCACCACCCCCGACATGAAAGACCTGGTCGCCAGGATCCAGGCCGTCCAGTAAGGGAACATCATGTTGGCTACCTCCACGAATGAACCGGATGTCGCGGCGGGGGGCCGGGCGCATGCCCTGGCTGCCCCGCTGGACGCCTACTCCCGCGGCTGCGCCAAGCTGGCGCGCCTGTGCATGTGGACCAGCGTGTTCGGGCTGGTCTGCCTGATCGTCGCCGTATCGCTGCAGATCTTCGGCCGCCATGTGCTCAACAGCACGCCCACCTGGGCCGAAAGCCTGGCCTTGCTGCTGGTGCTGTACGTCACCATGCTGGGCGCGGCGGTAGGCGTGCGCGATGCCGGCCACATCGGCTTCGAGTCGCTGGTGGACGCGCTGCCCGCGGCCGGCCAGCGTCGCCTGAAGATATTCATCCATCTGCTGGTGCTGCTGTTCGGCGTGCTGATGGCCTGGAACTGCGCCCTGCTCGCCGAATCCGTCTGGCTCTACAAGATTCCCAACCTGGGCATCTCCAATGGCTGGAAATACATTCCCGCAGCCCTGTCCGGCACGTTGATCGCGCTCTTTTCCATCGAGCACGTCATCGCCCTGCTGCGCAACCAGAAGGTGGTACCGGCATGGCGCTGACCCTACTCTCGTTCACCTTCATGGGCTTCCTGGTGATCGGCGTGCCGGTGGCCTTCGCCATCGGCCTGTCGTCCATCACGGCCATCATGTACGAAGACCTGCCGCTGGCGGTCGCCTTCCAGCAGATGACCTCGGGCATGAACGCGTTTTCGTTCCTGGCCATCCCGTTCTTCATCTTTACCGGCGAGCTGATGCTGTACGGCGGCATCGCCGACCGCATCGTGGCCTTCGCCAAATCGCTGGTGGGGCACGTACGCGGCGGCCTGGGCATGTCCAACGTGGTGGCCTGCACGCTATTCGGCGGCGTGTCGGGTTCGCCCGTGGCGGACGTGTCGGCGATGGGTTCGGTGATGATCCCGATGATGAAGCGCGAGGGCTATCACGCCGACTACGCCGTCAACGTCACGACCCACGCGGCGCTGGTCGGCGCGCTGATGCCCACCAGCCATAACATCATCATCTACACGCTGGCCGCGGGCGGCAAGGTGTCCATCGCCGCCCTGATCGCCGCGGGCGTCGTGCCCGCGCTGATCCTGACGCTGTGCAACCTGGCGGCGGCCTATTTCGTGGCGCGCAGCCGCGGCTACCCGGCAGGCACGTTCCCCGGCTGGGTCATCGTCGCGCGCTCGCTGGTGGCGGCGGCGCCGGGGCTGTTCGTGGTGGTGCTGATCATCGCCGGCATCCTGAGCGGCGTCTTCACCGCAACCGAATCGGCCGCGGTGGCGGTGCTGTACGCCTTGGCGCTGACCATCTTCGTCTATCGCTCGCTGACCTGGGACCAGTTCGTGCGCGCCGCCAGCAAGGCGGTCAAGACGACCGGCGTGGTGCTGCTGCTGATCGGCATTTCGGCCACCTTCGGCTACCTGATCAGCTTCTATGGCGTGGCCGAGAAGACCGGCGAATTGATGGCGTCGGTGTCCACCAGCCCCTGGGCCATCTTCCTGATGGTCAACGTCATCCTGTTCGTGCTCGGGACCTTCCTGGACATGGCCGCGACCATCCTGATCTGCACGCCGATCTTCCTGCCGATCTGCATGCAGTACGGCATGGGCCCGGTGCAGTTCGGCATGGTGATGCTGCTCAATTGCGCACTGGGGCTGAACACACCGCCGGTGGGCACGACGCAGTTCGTGGGCTGCGCCATCGGCGGCGTCTCGGTGGGCACGGTGATGCGAACGATCTGGCCGTTCTACGGCGCGCTCTTGGCGGCCCTGGCGCTGGTGACCTACGTGCCGGCGTTCTCGCTATGGCTGCCCGGCGTACTGCTCAACTGAACCGTTGGAAGCGGGGACGCGCCGCTGGCGTTCCGTCCCCGCAGCACCGGCCAGAAGAACAGCGCCGCGAGCAGCCACATCAAGGCCGCGGACCAAAGCGTCTGGCTCGGGAAGTGCGCCCCTTGAAGGATGCGTACGGCGGAAAACGCCACACCGGCCACCACGCCCGCTGCCAACCCCCACCACCGCCAGCCCGGCCGCCCGGCCGCCCAACCGGCGAAATACAGGGTCAGCATGGAATAACCGGCGCCGGCATGCCCGCTGGGCAGGGCGCCCCCCGCCTTGCTCCGGTCCCAGGTCCACCAGGACAAGGGATACGGCGTGTAGCCGCCCAGGGTGTCCAGGTCATAGGGACGCGGCAACGTGGTGTAGTGCTTGAGCTGGTTGACCGCCAACTGTCCGACCAGGCAGGTCAAGGCCACGGCCAGCGCCGCACCGCGCAACGGACGCCAGGCCGGGATGCGGTAGCTGGCGGCGGCAACCGCCACGGCGCCCAGGGCGATGCCGATGGGCAGGGTGAGGACCATGCGATGCCCCACCAGTTCGAGCCAGCGGTTGGTATGCAATGGGAAATCATCCAGCGCGGGGCTGAACAACGCCCGTCCGATCGCCAGGTCCAGGCCTGACGCGTTTGCCCACCACGCCAGGCAGGCGAGCATCAGCGTCACGCCAAGGACATGCGTGAAGAAATAGGAAGCAGACGTCGGCCTGGCAGACGCAGGCAGGGATAACGGTGGCATGAAGGGCACGGGGCGGCGGCGGTCGGCCGAAGCGGACAGCTTAGGCTCGGAATAGTCGAAAATTCGTCAAATTCGCTCACGCACTGCCATCCCGCTCGTGCGTGCCCCCTGAGCCACCCGCTCAAGCCGCTGCGCCGGCCGTATCCAGCCGCAGCGTAAAGCGCGTGCCGCGATTGTCGCCTTCGCGGGAGGAATCGACTGTCAGCGTCCAGCCCTGCATGTCGCAAACCCGCTTGGCGATCGCCAGCCCCAGGCCGCGGGCGGTTTCGTCCCGCCCGGCCATACCTGAATCGCGCATCCGGCCGCTGTAGTAGCGACGGAACAAGAACGGCAGATCGTCCGCCGCAATCCCTTTGCCGTCGTCTCGGAGCAAAAGGGTACCGTCGGCCTCGAGGCTGGCGGTCAGGGTGGCCGGCGCGGCGTGTTCGACCGCATTGCGCACCAGGTTGCGCAGTACGGTCAGCAGGGCATAGCGGTCCAGGATGCGGATGTGGTCCGCCGCGATGCGATTGTCGAACCGCAGACCGGCCATTTCCGCCTGCGTTTCATAGCCGCGCCACGCGTCCAGCATGCACTCGGCCAGATCGACCGGTTCCGGGGGCCGCAACTGGTCGCGGGCCATGGCGCGCGCACTCTCCAGGCAGACGATGACGTCATCGACGTTATCCACCACGCGCGTCAACCGCTGGCGCTGATCCGGGGTCAGTTCCTGCGTCAACAGCATCAGTTCGCTGTCGGACCGGATGGCCGCCAGCGGGGTCCGGACCTCGTGGCTGAGATTGCCGGCAAATTCGCGCTCGCGCGCGATCGATCGGTCGACCTGGTTCTGCACCCGGTTGAAGGCCTCGATCAGCCGGCCCGCCTCGTCGTCACGGGTCACCGCCAGGTCGGGCGCCCCCGGCGCCCAGGTCGACAAGCGGTCAGTCAGGTCAAGCAGCGGCCCGACCGCCACCGCGGCCACCCTGCGTGACAAGGCATAGGCGCCCACCACGCAAATCGCTCCGACACCCAGCACGATCAATCCGAAATCATGCACCCGCTCTTCGTTGTCGGTCGCGTCGTACAGCAGGTAAACCTTGCCGGTGCCGGTTTCAGCCACCATCACATGCCAGGTGTAGGCGCCGGGCTCGATCAGGTGCAGGCCGTTGTCCAGCCCGCGGATCTCTTCGGGCATGCCGACTGCCGGCTCGCCGTCGACGCTGAGCCAGGCCCGCATGGACCCGCCCAGTTCGCGGGCGCCGCGGCGCGGCAGGAACTGGTCGCTGGTGCGTGCGTGCTGCACCAGGCGGTCCATTTCGGTGTTGAGGATGTCGTTGACCAGGTCGTCTTCCATCTGGTCGAACGTCAGGTAGGCCAGCAACGCCAGGGCGGTGACGAACAACGCCACGGTGCCTGTCAACGCCCACACCACGCGTTGGGTCAGGGTCCCCGCCCCTGTCGAGGGCCGATTCATGCGGCCGCTCCGCTGGCCACCAGCCGCCAGCCCGTGCCGTGCAGGGTTTCGATGCCGTCAAAGCCGGCGTCGGCCAGCGCACGGCGCAGCAGGTGCACCTGGCTGCGCAAGGCGTCGGAAGACGGCGGTTCGCTGCCCCACAGTTGCGCTTCCAGCTCTTCCCGCGACACCACCCTGCCCGGATCGCGCAAGAGCGCTTCAAGAATGATGGTTGCCTTGCGCGTCAGGTGCACCGGCTTGCCTGCGATGGACACCATGCGGCTGCGCGTGTCGTACTGCAGGTCGCCAAACACCCGCACCGTATCTACCGTGGAACCCTTGGCGCGCTGGATCAGCGCCAGCAGGCGGGCTTCGACCTCCAGCAGCGCGAACGGTTTGGTCAGGTAGTCGTCGGCACCATGGGAAAAGCCGGCCAGCTTGTCTTCGAGGCTGTCGCGCGCGGTCAGCACCAGCACCGGCAGCGCAAGGCGCTTCTCGTTGCGCAGCGCGTGCAGCACCGCGTTGCCGTCCAGGCCCGGCAGGCCGATATCCAGGATCATCGCGTCGAATCGCTGCTCTTCCAGGCGCTTGAGCGCGGCCGGGCCGCTGTAGGCCACGTCCGGCAGAAACTTGCGCGCTTCCAGGAAGGTGTACAGGTTGCCGGCGATGATGTGATCGTCTTCGACGATCAGGATCCGTTGATTCTCACCCGCTGCGGGACTGGCCGCCATCGTTGCATTCCCCATGGAAAGAAAGGTTGAGCGCCCCGCGTCAGGCCTGCAGCACCTTGCCGGGATTCATCAGGCCTTGCGGGTCGAGCGCGCGCTTGATGCGGCGCATCAGCGCCAGTTCGACCGGACTCTTGTAGCGCGGCAGTTCGTCGCGCTTGAGCTGGCCGACGCCATGTTCGGCGCTGATCGAGCCGGCGTGGGCATGCACGCTGTCGTGCACCACGCCGTAGATGTCGCTTTGCAGCGCCAGCAGTTCAGCTTCGGTCTGGCCCGGCGCATTGGCCACGTTGTAATGCAGGTTGCCGTCGCCCAGATGGCCGAAGATCACGTGCCGCACGCCCGGAAAGCGCGCCTGCAGCAAGGCGTTGGTCTGGTGTACGAACCCGGCGATGGCAGAGATGGGAATGGACACGTCATGCTTGACGGACTTGCCCAGCTCGGCCTCGGCCAGCGGGATGCTTTCGCGCAGGTGCCAGAGCGCCTTGCTCTGCGCCACGTTGGCGGCGATGGCGGCGTCATTCACCAGGCCGGCCTCGATGGCCTCGCCCAGCACGGTCTCGAAGCGCTCGCGCGCGTGGGTCTCGCTTTCACTGTCGGACAGTTCCAGCAGCGCGAACCAGGGCGAGGCGGCGGATTCTCCTTCAAAGGGCAGGCGCTGCTGCGGAAACAGCCGCACCACGGCCTGCAGGCAGTGGCCGCTCATCAGCTCAAAGCCGGTCAATGCGGCACCGAAGCCGGCGCGGGCGCGGGACAGCAATTCCACCGCGTTGTCGATGCTGTCCAGGGTCAGCAGCGCCGTGCACGAGGCCACCGGCCGGGGGAACAGCTTCAGCGTGGCGGCCGTGATGATGCCCAGCGTGCCTTCGCTGCCGATGTACAGGTCGCGCAGGTCGTAGCCGGTGTTGT
>PJUB01000564.1_pt1 | contig 11090 bp, 5 predicted proteins | sample 1512141 | NCBI WGS metagenome assembly PJUB01 (sample SAMN08177677, study PRJNA422409) | Soil metagenome, whole genome shotgun sequencing project. | isolation source: Soil enriched on filter paper: alkali lignin treatment | place: USA: Madison | collected 2015-01-15 | reverse complement strand
CAGCACGACATTTTGCGGGTGCAGGCGCAGCAGGACATCACCATCGGCAGCGCACAGACCGCGGTGGAATACGCCGCGCCCAAGCGCATCCGCATTGCGACGGCGGCCGGCGCCAGCATCGTGCTCGAAGGCGGCAACATCACCGTCACCGCGCCGGGGCGCATCGACGTCAAGACCGGCAACAAGCAGTTTGCAGGACCGGACCGGCTGCCTTATGCCTTTCCGCAGTTCACCGTGTGCAAGCAATGCGTGCTGGACGCGCACGATGGCGTGCAGTCCATCACCGACAAGGCATGACCCGCATGATCGATTGGGAAACCCGGCTGAACGACACCCTGGCCGCTGCCGCCGAACTGGCTGGCGCCACTGGCGCCACGTTGAACACCTACCTGCTGGTGGATTTTCGCGGCCGCCCCGAACTGGCCGAGCCTGTGCGCGCCAGCGCCGATCTCAGCCATGGGTCGGTCTGGGTCGGCACGGACCTGGCCATCTACCAGGACATCGCGCCGCTGCTGATCGAGGTCGACGACCTGACCCGTTTCGAGCTCTGGCGCGGCCAGGACGAGCCGCGCGCCTCGCAGGTGCTGCGCCTGCTCAACCGATTGCATCAGACGGAAGGCGGCGAATACGCGCTGACGCACATCGTGTCGCCCTTGCCGCTGGCCGAGCTGATGGCGCATTACGCCTATTACACCGACTACGGCCTGCCGGACGGGCGCGAGTATTACCTGCATTTCTACGACGGCCGTATCCTGGACCGCGTGTTCCAGGTCTGGACGGACGTGGAGCGAGAGCGCTTCCTGGCGCCCGTGAACCTGCTGCGCTACGCCCGCCGCGACGGCTCGGTGGCGCAATGGACCGGCCTGGGCGATCAACTGGAAACCGGGCTGGACGCGCCCAGGCAGCAGCCTTTGTCGCTGGCGCAGCACCAGGCCCTGCTGGACCTGGACTACCCGGACAAGCTGGCGGTGCAGATCCGCCGCATCTACCTGGGCGTGCTGGGCAGCGACTTGCGGCAAGACGAGTTGTACACGCGGGTGCTGGCGCAAATGCAACGCGCCCGCGCCTATGGCATCCAGACCGAACGCGACATGCTGGACTACGTGGCGTGGGGCATCACCATTTCCCCGCGCTTTGATGAACACGAGGCGATTGCGCCGGCCTTGCAAGCCTTCAAGGCACGCGGCGAAGGCCTGTCGCAGGCGCTGGCGCATGTGCCGGACGCAGTGTGGGATGGGTTGCTGCGGGCCGAGCAGGAACAGGAAGAAGGGAGTGCGGTATGAAGCGGAAGGGATGTGTGGTGGACGGAGCGTCTGATGCGTAAGGGCCTGATTGTCTTGTTCATGTGGTTGGGGCTGCTGGCGGGATGCAATGGCGAGCCAAGCTATCAAGGGCTGTCCTTCGTGACCTACAACTACACGCCCTGGGATCTGGATCGGGTGGAAGTGACCGATGCAGAAGGCCGTTCGGCTGTCACCGGGTCGATTGGCGCGGGGGGCGGTGAAGGGTCGGCGACGTGCTGCTACAGCCTGAAGGGCACGGACTTCAAGGTCCTGTGGCGCGGTGCGGACGGAGAAAAAGCCAAACAGCACATGTTCGACGGCAAGCTCGACGAGGTCAGCTTCAACAAAGAGACCCCCGTGCATTTTCCTGCAACGCAGGTGCCGTCGGGGGATGGGCCGCTCTACCTGGAACTGCACATCTATCCGGACGAACACATGGAACTGGCGCTGAGCCGCAGGCTGCTTGGCCAGGTGCGCATTCCTATCGTCGAGGCCACGCGCTGGCTGTATGCGCAGCACCGCGACGCGTTGGGCGATTTCGGCAGCAGCGCCGAGGTCAGGCGCGTGGTGGCCAAGGTGGCCAAGCGGGCGTGGGTGAAGTATCGGATCGAGAACCTCGAGGACATGAAGCAGTACATGTTCCTGTATTTCACGGCGGCGTCGAATTTCGATGCCGACCCGGACATTGCCGCGATCCTGGCCGCGCCAGGCCGCAAGCCCGGTGACTTCGCGCAAGCGGTCCAAGGCCTGTCGAAGGAAAAGATCGCGCATCTGAAAGCCACGGGCACCGTGCCGGGAGACAAGAATGGCTAATCCGTTGCCGCCGGTGGACCGTACCCCGGCCTCGGTGCTCAAGAAAATGGCGGACAGCGAGGCCGCCTATCCGAAGCAGGACTGCAACGAATGCGGCGCAGTCATCCGGATCGGCTTCTTCTTCGACGGCTTCGGACGCAGCCGCGACGTGGACAGCAAGCATCCCACCTTCTATTCCAACGTCAGCCGCCTCTGGGAAGCCCATTACGCCCAAGACGACGAGGATCGGCCCGTCAATCAGTATTGGTTCCGCTTCTACTATTCGGGCCTGGGCACCGAGTTGAACGAGGATGCCAAGAACGACGATCTCATCTACGCGGCGACGGCGGCCGGCAAGAAAATCCTCGGCGAAGCCGCCAAGAACGCCAAGAACGCCGCCAAGAACATCACGCGGGTCGACGAGATTCCCGAGCAGGACGTCCTGAAGCGTCTGCGCAGCGCGACGCAGAAGATGATCAAGGAAGGCTCGTACCAGCCGATGGTCAAGGCCTACAAAGACGTGGTGAAAGACGTCAAGACCTTGCCCGACAAAGTCGTGCGCATCTGGAACGCCTGGGATCCCGAGCGGCTGGTGAATCGCGCCAAAGGGACGATTCGCGGCTTCTGGTCGGGCTTCAAGAAGAATCCCCTGAAGGTCGCCTGGACCGCCGGCAAAGAAGTCGTGAAGTCCACGGTCATGGAAGGGGTGCCGATCATTCGTGACAACGAAACCGTCGCCTACCTGATGGGCACGGGTGTCGACGTACGCGTGGACGCGGCTTTACGGCAGTTCAAGGCCGCGCACGAAGCCGTCAGCGCCGAGATGAACAACGTCCGGCGGATCGAGATTTCCGTCTTCGGCGGCGATCGTGGCGGCGTCATGGCTCGCCAGTTCATCAATGACGTGGTCAAGAAATACCGGCGCCGTCACGACAAGGACCTGGTGTTTCCCGGAGAAAAGGGCGCCCGCGATGCCGAGATCCGCATCCGCTTCGTCGGGCTGCTGGATTCCGTGTCGTCGATCATGGACGAGAGCACCTTCCTGGGTTTCCTGCCTTTCACGGACCTGCTCAAGCAGACCCACAAGGACCGCACGCTGACCATCCCCGGCGCCGTGGAAAAATGCGTCCATTTCGCCGCCGCACATGAACTGCGCGCCAATCAGCGGCTGGACAGCCTGGAAAAGACCCGTGGCGAGCAATACCTGTATCCGGGCTCCAGCGGAGACGTCACCGGTGTCAGCCCCGAGGGCTCGCTGGGCGCACGAGGCGAACTGTCGCGTGTGTCGTTGCGAGATATGCTGAATCAGGCCCTGTGCAATGGCGCGGGTTTCTACAGCATGGAGCAACTGTTCGACAAAAGACCGCTGACCTACGCCAAATTCACCATGGCGACGCCGATCAAGGATGGCGGCCAGAGCTATCCCATTACCGACCTGGTCGACGCCTACCGCGGCGTCGTCAAGTACGAGCCCGGCATCGATTTCATGCCGCACATGGAAGTCTTCCTGCGCTGGCTGGCCGTTCGCTACCAGGATCCGGTCTTCAAGAGCGACCTGGCCGACCCCGCTGAGAAGTGGATCAAGGACCGTGATTTCTTCACCCCCGAACAGGAATACAACGAAGAGTTCCGGCGCGTGTCGGCCTTGCCCGCGGACCAGCGCAACAAGCCCGAAAACACGGCGCGCCTGAAAGAGCTGGAAGCGCTGAAGAACGAACGCTGGGACCGCGCAGTCGCCAGCCGCGGTGAATTGCCGCCCAAGCGATTCAAACCCTTGTGGCAAAGGCTGGAAGAGGAATACCGGGCGCTTGAAGAGGCCGAGCGCAATGACGCGCAAGCCGAGCGGCGCAAGGAAGATCTGCGCCGCAACAACCCGGAGCTGGTGCGCAAGATCGAGCAGGTGAACCAGATGCCGCGCGACATGCAGAAGATGCGCAACGACATCATCGTGCGCAATGGCGGCACGTTGACCGAAGCCGACCAGCCCAAGGACCCGCTTGCCGACATGAAGGCCAAGCGCGCCACCCAGCAACGCCTGCTGAATGTCTGGCGGGAAGCCAGCGCGGGCACCAATCCGCTGCCCCCGAAGGTCATGGCCTTGTTCGATTTCCTGGTGCACGATGCCATGCTGAGCAGCTGGCCGGATCACCTGCTGGCCAGCACGTCGCTGTACTTCCGGGTGCGCGACAAGGACATCTTCGGCAAGACGGACTTCAAGGCCGAAGAGGCCAAGCTGAAAACCGACACCGAATCGGCCGCGCGGGTGGACCAGATGCAGGCCCGGATGCAGGCCAACATGAAGGGCATGACGCCGGCACGGCCGTAGGCGGTTCGCCTATCGGGTCGAAGGCGCTTTGGACGCCGCCTGGACTTCGATCGTCACCGTGTTGGACCGCACCCCGTTCGATTCGATATAGACCTCGTAGGTCGCCGGCGTCGTCGGCAGCTTGGCCTGCGCGGCCAGGTCGGTGCTGAACTGCGTGCCCACGCTGATGCCCGGGCTGATCGGAATGCCCTTGGGCGGGCGCGAGCCCGGAATGGTGTCGACCTCGACGCCGGGGGGCGGCGCGGGGCGCTTGTACTCGTAGGCGATGCCTTCGTACACCGCCTGGGTCTGCGTATCGACGGCCACAAAGCGCGGCAGCTTCTGGTTCTGCGACACCGGAATGATGCCGTGGGCGCAGACAGGGATCACCAGCGCGCCGGAGGCCTGAGGCCGCACGCGGGCGGGGGCGGCGATGTTCAGCTGATCGTCGCTGCCGCGGTTGGGCGGAATGCAGGCATGGTCGCGCACGGTGCCGATGGGGGCGGTGGCGAAGGCGGGCGGGTCGGTCCAGTCGGTGTTCATGGATGCGGTCGAGGTAGCGGATGAGGAAGAGGGCGGGCCGCCCACGGTGCGCGCCGCCGCGGGGGCGGCGGCCGCCAGGGTGGCCGCCAACAGCAGGGCCAGGGCCGGCGCCAGGCGGCGCGCGGGCTTAGAACGAGGGCCAGCCATGGGACATGTCCACCTTGCGCACGGCCTTGGCGCAGTTGACGCAGTAGCGGATGCTCAGGCAGTCGCCGCCGAACATCACGCACGAGCCGGTATAGGCCGGAGTGGCCTGGCTGGCCGGCAAACCGAAATGGCAGTGGTTGCCGAACTGCGAATAGAAGTAGGGGCCTTTGTCCAGTTTCGAGGCGTCCATGTCGGCCTCGTCGGGATGGGCCTGCACCCATTCCGGACCGCTGGGCACCATGCCGATCAGGTGGCCGATTTCATGCACCAGCGTCTGCTGCTGGTAGTCCATGGTGACCGGCTCCCAGGGCGACATCGCCGCCACGCACAGCAGGTTGCTGTTGTAGAAGGCCACGCCGGCCGCCGCGCTTTCCATCAGCCGCACGCGCAGGATGATCTTGCCGTTGGTCGGCATCGGCAGCAGGCCGGCCATGCGGATATTGACGGCGCTGCATTCCTTTGGCGCCGCGGCGTCGTAGGGCACCGGCGTCAGGCGGTCACGCGGAATGGGGATCTGCCTGACGCCGGCCGCGGGGTCGGTGTATTCGAACAGGGCCTCCACCAGCCAGTCCGTGTTCGGCTCGATGTGATGCCACAGGAAGCTGACATTGCCATCGGCGCTGACGAACTCGACCAGCTTGTCGCCGGCGCTCGGGCCGGCCACGGCCTGGATGTAGATGGGCTGCACCGGCAGCATGGACGCCAGCCGGTCCACGTGGCAGACCACGATGGTGTAGGGCTCGTGCGACGGGCCCTGCGAGCGCGGATAGATCGCGCGCGCCAACTGGCGCAGGCGTGCATCGCCGCCATCGGTGAAGACATCGGAATTGGCGTCGCCGCGCCCGCTGACGGGCGGCAGTTGCACCACGTCCACGCCGTGGCGCGCATATTCGGTAGCGGTGGGCTGGAAACCGTGCGGACGGGCCAGCGTTTCCGGGCCGGGCAGCATGAGCTCCTGGATGTACAGGCGCCGCGCCGTCTCGACCAATTCCGTCGAGATGATCTGGTTCTTGTCGTTGACGACTTCGAACAGATAGGTATTCAGACCGGCGGCGGGCAAGGTGATGTCGTCGACGACCTTGGTGCCATCGGGGTCGGTGACGTAGCTGTACGACCGCTGGGTGGGCTCGCGGTACAGCGGCTGGCGGCTCAGTTCTCGCGCGGAATACACGGCGTTGCCGGGGCGCGGGCTGACCTTGACGGTAAAGCGGTGCTGCCCGGCCTTGTCGAAGCGCACGCGGATCTTGGGCTTGTTGGTCTGGCGGTCCAGGCTGTTGAGCGCCTGGCCGTCGTTCCAGCGTTCGGCCGGCTCGGTCAGGTTGACGTACTGCAGCTTGGCGCCGCTGCGGGCCTGGTAGGGCGATGGCGTGGACGCGGGGGCGGGTGAGCCTTCCGCATTCTGGCCGGCGTCCTGGCCGACGGGCCGGGCCGCGCCGCCGGGCAGCGTGATGCCGGCCGCTTCCATGACGCGCCTGGCCAGCCCGGGGTACGGCGAATTGGCCACCGCCGGGATGTTCATGATCGTCTCGGCCACCTTGGGCAGCGTCACGCTGGAAATGCTGGGCGACTGCAGGATGGCGCCCACCACCGAAGGCACCGCCGAGTCGGTCAGGCCGGGCGTGCTGAGGATGGCGCCGGCCACCGCGGGCAGGTTGCCCTGGTTGACGTCGGGCATGGACAGCAGCGAGTTCACCGCCGATCCCAGCGCGGCGCCGCGGTCGCCCATGGCACCCATCGCCTGGGTCATCAAGGGGCCGATGGCCGAGCCCACGCCGCCGCCTGAGGCCGTCAGGGTCGACGCCGCCGACAGGGCCGAGGCAGCCGACGCGTTGCCCATGGCGCCGGCAGCCTGCGCGGCCATGCCGGTGGCGGAAGACGCCATGCCGGCGGTCTGCGCTGCCAGTCCGGAGGAGGCTGCGGTGGAGGCGCCCACGCCGCCCGCCGCGCCACCCGATGCTGTACCGGCCGCGCCGCCCGATGTGCCACCCGACAGCAAGCCCGAGGCCTTGGCGCTGATGTCGGCCGCCTGCGAGGCCATCTGCGTGGCTTGCGTGGCCGCGCCGGCCGCATTGGCGACGCCGGCCGGCATCGCGCTGGCCAGGGCCCCCGTGGCGCCCTGCGTCAGGCTGGCCGCGCCGCTACCCATCAGGGATTGCGCCGCGTTGCCGGCCATCGATTGTGCGCCGCCCATCAGCGACGGCGTGGCGCCGCCCATCAGCGACGGCGTGGCGCCGCCCATCAGCGAGGGCGTGGACCCCATGGCCGCTTGCGCCAGGCCGCCGACCTTGGCCGCGGCGCCCGATGCCAGGCTGGTGCCGGCCTCGGTCACCGACCCCATGGCCTTGCTGGCCATGGCGCCCAGGTCCTGCACCGGCTTGAGTGCGGCGTTGGCCAGCGACTTGGCCTTGTCCATCATGGTTGACGCGGTATCGCTGGCGGCCGACAGGCCGCTGGACAGGCTGGCGGCGCCGCCGGCCAGGGCCGAGCCGATGCCGCCCAGCGAAGACGCGCTGCCGCTGGCGGCTGCGGCGTCGGACGCGCCTGCCGCATTCAGGGCCTGCCCGGCCCCGGTGGCCACCGCCTTCATGGCCGCGGGCCGGTGCACCAGTTCGGCCGTCACCAGCATCGGATCGCCGACCTGGCTGGACGGCAGCGCGGGCAGGGCCGCCGCGTCGCTGGCGGGTCCGATCAGGTTGTGCGAGGCACCCTTGACGGAAAACATGCCCGGGCCCTTGAAGAGGATGTCGCCGCCTTCCATGACGATGCTGCCGCCGGCCGCCTGCAAGGTGATGCGGGTATTGGCCAGGATTTCGATGCTGTCGGTGGTGGACGTGATCGTGATGTCCTGGCCCGCCAGCATCTCCAGCATGTCGGTGTGCGCGTGGATCGACACCGGCGCGTTGGCGGCGATGGCGCGCAGGCCGCCGTCCTGCACGAACAGGCTGGTCGAGCGGCCCGACGCGCTGGCGAAGGTCTGGCGCGCCGCGACGTGGCCGTCGGCCTGGGTCGTGGCGTGCAGGTTTTCGCTGGCGTGCAGGATGGCGCTGGCCGGCGTGGACAGGTTCAGCGAGTTCGGTGCGTCGATCAGCATGCGCGCGCCGTCGATGCGTTCGACGGGGTCGGTGCCGCTGCGCTCGTTGGCGCTGGCCTTCACCGCCTGCTGGCCGCCGACGCTGCCGGCATACCGGCCGTCGGCCTTGGGGTCCACCGCCTGGATCAGCGGATTGAATTGTTCGTTGGCCGCCAGCGGCCGCGCCTGGCTCTGGGTGGCCAGGTTGTCGATGCGCTGGGCGGCATGCTGCGCGCCACGCAGCAGCAGCAATGCCTCTTGCGTATCGGCCTGCGTCGAGCGCGCGCTTTCGCGGGCGTTGGCCGACAGCAGCATGCCCTGGCCCGAGCGCACCACGGTCCAGGCGTCGGACCGCAATTCAAAGCCCGTGCCGCGCCATGGGCCGCGCGACGCGTCGTCGGCGCCTTGCTGCACCAGGTAGCCCAGGCCCAATTGCGACGCGGCGATGGAACTGGACAGCCGCGTGCGGACCTGGCCGGCGGTGTCGTCGAACAGCCACTGGCTGTAGCCGCTGCCATCCAGGCCCTGGCTGTGCCAGCCGCTGAGCGTGCCCGGATGGTTGGCATCGGCATCCACGCCCGCCGTCCACGGGGGCAGGTCGGCATCGTTGTACAGCTGCGCCACGATCACTGGCTGGTCGATGTCGCCGTCCAGGAATTCCACCACCACTTCGGTGCCCTGGCGCGGCAGATGGTGCGCGCCCCAGTTGGGGCCGGCCTGTGCGCCGGTCACGCGCAGCCAGGTGCCGGACCGGTCATCGCCCGGCGCATTGCCGGCGTCGTCGCCATGGCTGCGATGGCGCAGGCCGCCGGCCAACGGGCGTTCGCCGCGCTGCCACGGAAACTGCACTTTCACGCGCAGGTCGCGGCCGGTGGTGACGGCGGCGTCTTCCGCCGTCACGACGACGGCGGTGGCGCCTTCGGGCGCGGTAGGCTTGGCGCGCCAGGCGGGCAGCAGTGGGGCGGCGGCCGGCTGGGCGCTGAAGGTATTGCGGTACGCGCCGCGCTCAAGGTCCGCCGCGCCCAGCACCTGGGCGGCCTGGCTGCCCAGGTTGTTGGCGGCCTCGTGTTCGACGTGCAGCAGCGTGTAGCGGTTGCCGCCCAGCTCGTCCCCGGCGCTGCCGGCGCCCTGGGCGTAGCGGTCGTGCTGCGTCAGGGCGAAGGTGTGGCCCGGCATCATCTGGCGCGCCGTGCCGCCGCCGTCAAAGCGCAACATGCGGGCTTCATGCGCCTGCAGGCTGCGGGCGGCCTGCTGTTCGGCCGAGTCGTCGCCCGTGTGGCGGCCATGGCCGTCGTAGTCGTAGTCTTCCAGCGCGGGCAGCGCGCCGGCATCCACGTCAGAGGCCGCGTGGGCGCCATGGGCCAGCAGCGTGCGGTCGTTCCAGGCCAGGCGCGTCACCGCATTGGGGCGCACCTGGCGCGCGGCGCCGAAGCGCGTGACGCTGTCTTCGGATTCGGTCGCGTCGCTGCGATGAAAGCGCAGGGTCGCCGCGGGGTTCTCGGGGCGCGCGGCGCGGGTGTCGAACACCACCAGCCGGTGCTGCGCGCCGCCGCCGGCCTGCTGCTCGCCCTGCTCGTGGTCGAAGCGAAAGCTCAGGCCGGCCTCGGCCATCAGCCGCAGCACGAAGTCCAGGTCGGTCTCGCGGTACTGCGTGCGCACGGGGCGCGGCGCGGACGGCTCGGTGATCTCGAAGGCGAACGAGGCCAGCGGGTAGTCGGCAAACACCTCGGTCAGGATGTCGGTGACCGACTTGTCCTGGAACACGAAGCTGTCGCGCCGCAGCCGCAGCGTGGCCAGCCAGGGCGCGGCGTGCAGGCGGTAGCGCGCCAGGCCGCCGTCGGCGCCCAGCGCGTCCACGCCTTCCACCACCGCGTGCCAGCGGCGCCAGCCGCCGTCGGCCAGCAACAGGCTGACGCTGATTTCCTTGCCCAACAGGGGTTCCACGTCCAGTTCGGCGGACGAGGCCAGGCAATCGAGGGTCAGCGCGAACAGTTCCGAGACGCCTTCGCGCAGGTGCAGGCGTTCGACGGTGAGAGCGTCGCCGAGCGGCGTCTGCGCCTGCAGCAGGCGCGCGTTCTGGGACAGGGCGGCGACGCCCAGGCTGCTGTAGCCCGAAGGCGTGGAAGAACGGTCGGTCATGGCGTGTGGCGGAACGTGAACCTTCAGGGCAGCGAGATGGTCAGGTGCGCGGCGCGCGGCCCCAGCTTGACGATGTCGTGGTACGGGGCCATGGCGGTCTGCATGTCGCCGTTCAGGAAGTGGCCCATGCCCAGGAAGGCCAACAGGCCCAGCAGGGCGAACAGGGCGCCGATGCTCCAGAGCGGCACGTCGCGCTTGAGCGTATGGGCGATCTTGTCCGGCAGCGGCCAGTGCGGCGCAAAGCCGGCCCGCTTGCCGCGCAGCAGCGCGATCTCGTCGCCCAGGCGCGCGGTCAGGTAGCCGAGCTTTTCCTGGCCTTCGATCATGTACTTGCCCTGAAAGCCCAGCAGCAGGCACATGTAGAACACTTCCAGCGATTGCAGGCGCGGCGCGCCCTGGGCGCGCAGGTCTTCCAGGCGCGAAAAGAAGTTCTCGCCGGCCAGTTGCTCGCCGAACAGGGTCAGTTGCAGCGGTTGCAGCATCCAGGCGTCGCGGATGGAAAAGCCGGAATTGAGCACGGTTTCGTCCACCGCCGCGCAGAACGCGTACTTGGTGGCGTAGACGTCTTCGGCGGGGATATCCAGCTTCTTGGCGCTGCGTTCGAAGTCCGCCAGGAATTGCTGCACTCGCGCCGAGAACGACGCGGCGCTGGCGGGTTCCTGCCCGCTCTTGAGCAGGAACAGCATCAGGAAGCCGTCGTACAGCAGGTCCAGCAGCGATTTGGCGGGGCGCGCGCCGTAGAAATCGGCGGCGCGGGGAGGGAGCGTGGCTCCGGGCATCAACGAGGGCGCGTCGGCAGTCATGGCGGGCT
>PJUB01000561.1_pt1 | contig 11192 bp, 10 predicted proteins | sample 1512141 | NCBI WGS metagenome assembly PJUB01 (sample SAMN08177677, study PRJNA422409) | Soil metagenome, whole genome shotgun sequencing project. | isolation source: Soil enriched on filter paper: alkali lignin treatment | place: USA: Madison | collected 2015-01-15 | reverse complement strand
CACCCTGATCTACGTGCTGATCAACCTGGGCAGCCCCGCCACCCTGCGCGGCTGGGCCATTCCCGCCGCCACCGACATCGCCTTTGCGCTGGGCATCCTGGCCCTGCTGGGCAGCCGCGTGCCCACGTCGCTCAAGATCTTCCTGACCGCCCTGGCCATCCTGGACGACCTGGGCGCCATCGTCATCATTGCGCTGTTCTACACGTCTGAGCTGAACCTGTTCGCGCTGGCCATGGCCGGTGCCCTGCTGGCCTGCCTGTTCTGCCTGAACCGGGCCGGCGTGCTGCGCCTGACGCCCTACCTGCTCATCGGCGCGGTGCTGTGGTTTTTCGTGCTGAAGTCCGGCGTGCACGCCACGCTGGCCGGCGTGGCGCTGGCGCTGAGCATCCCGCTGCGTCCGCAGAACCAGGGGCACGCCGGGGCCCATTCGCCGCTGCATGCGCTGGAACACGCGCTGCACAAGCCCGTGGCCCTGCTGATCGTGCCGCTGTTCGGTTTTGCCAACGCCGGCGTGTCGTTCGCCGGCATGGGCCTGTCCAGCCTGGCGCAGCCCGTGCCGCTGGGCGTGGCGCTGGGCCTGTTCCTGGGCAAGCAATTGGGCGTCTTCGGCTTTGCCTGGCTGGCCATCAAGTCCGGCATGGCCAGCCTGCCGCGCCATGCCAGCTTCACGCAGCTGTACGGCGTGGCCTTGCTGTGCGGCATCGGCTTCACGATGAGCCTGTTCATCGGCGCGCTGGCCTTTACCGACCCGGCCGCCATCGATGCCACCAAGATCGGCGTGCTGACCGGGTCCGTGGCCTCGGCCGTGGTGGGCTTCCTGCTGCTGCGCGCCAGCGGCAAGCTGGTGGCGGACACGCCCGCCTGATCGGGCGGTACTGCGCCCCCATACCGCCCACAACCAGGCGGCGCGCCAAGGCCTGACGCCGCGCTACTTGCCGGCGGATGTCGGGTTCGACAGGGGGAACGTCTTGTCCGTCAGGCAGGCCTGCAGCCACGTGTAGTCGTCGCTGTCGTCGATATCCACGGCCAGCTTGGGCAGGGGCGACTTGGGGTAATCGATCTTGCGTACGTCGGGGCCGGTGTTCCAGTGCGCATCGTCCGCGATGCTGCCCGGGCAGTTGGCGTCATTGCCATTGAACGAGCACGAGGCCACCGGCACCGGCTTGTTGTCCACCAGCCTGGCCACATAACGCTGCACGTAAACAGATCCCGTGGCCCAGTAGTCGTCCACGCTGCAGAGACGGTCGTTGTTCTGGTAATGGCGGCTTGCAAAGCAGCCGTAGACCTCATACGGCGGCAACACGTCGCAAGACACGTCATAGCCCGAGAACGGCCCGCCCGTGAACTGCTTGCGGAATTCCCGCTGGCGCAGCGCCGCACCGATCATGGCGGGCGTGGCGCTGTTTTTCGGATGCGCCTTCAGGTCTGCCGTGCGAGCCGCGATCAGCTTGGCCGCGATGCTGCCCGGCGTGGCGTCATCATCCTGCAGCGAATCCGGGTTGTCGGCCAGCCGTTCCAGCGCACGGTCACGCGCGTTCACCCATTGCCGCTGGCCATCCTTGATCGCCGTGCGGATCTCGTCGTCGGGCGCCTGCTTCAACAGCGCCGCGTAGGCCCGGTTCAGCTCGGCATCCGCCGCCACGGCCTTGCGGTCAGAGCAGATCAATTTTTCGGCCGGTGTGCCGGCCTTCTGGCAATTGATGGCCATGGCCTGCGCGGACATCAGCCCCAGGCCCACGACGCACAACAGCTGCGTCGCGCGGATTTTCAAACGCATTGCAATGCTCCTTGGCATCGGCCGCTGCGTCAGCGGCTGATGACTTCGCTGTCTTCCATGACGATGCGGTAACGGTTGCGCAGGTCAAGGACGTAAGTGAAATTCGACGTCCCGGTGGCGGTCTTGCCGCGCTCCGGGCTGGATACCTTGTAGTCGTACAGGCCGACCACCATGCACATCTGGTCCTGGCACTTGGCCTTCAGCGAGTTCTGGTCCACCACGAAGCGCCGCACCGGCCAGCGCGCGAAATACGCCTGCTTGTCGGCCAGGATCTCGGACTTCGGGCGCTTCTTCTTGAAGTAGTCGACCGTGTCGGCGTAGAACTCCCGCGTGAAGTTCATGGCTTCTTCATTGGTGCCGCTACCCGCCTGGATCATCAGGGCGGCGGCATTGATCGCCTTTTGCTCGTCGGAAATCGCGGCGGGCGCGGTTTCCTTGGGCATCTGGGGATTGGCCACCGGCGCGGGCGCCGACTGGGCCGGGGCAGGGGCGGACTGAGCCGGCTTGCGCGGCGGCAGGCGCGGTTCGTCGTCGGGCGCCTGGGCCTGCGACGGCGCGGCAGCCGGTTGCTGCGCAGGCGCCGGCACGGGTGCGCTGCGCGGGGCCGCCTGCTGCGGCGCGCTGCTGGCCGTCTGCACGTTGCCCGTGCGGTTGATGCCGTACTTGATGATTTCCTGCGGCGAGAAAAAGTACATCTCTTTGGACGGCGTGCTGAACATGATGCCCAGCACGTCGGCCGACACGCCGTACTTCGGCAGCGTCGCCACGATGTCCGACACGCCGAACTGCGCCTGCTCGCCGGTCATTTCGGGCGCGGTGATCTGATGCACGCCCAGACGGCCCTCGGCCAGGCGCTGACGCCCGGCGAAGAACACGAACGCGCAGGCCGACGCACAATAGCTGTCTTTGGGAATGTAGGTGTTCAGCCCGCGTTCGTAGACCTCTTCGGCCACCACCAGCCCGATATGGACCAGGCCGCCGCCGTTGTTCTGCAGGATGAGGGTGGAGATGGTCGGATGCTCGCGCAGCGCCTTCTTCAGGTTCAGCATGTCGTTGGCGCCCACCGCGCCCACGTAGATCAGCAGATTGGGCTGGCTGGGCAGGAAGAAGAACGGCCCGTAGCGCTCAGGTTCTTCTTGCCGCGGCGAGCCCGCCGGAGTCTGCGCCGTGGCCGGCGACAGGGCCGCCAGGGACATCGCCACGCTCAACCCTACTGCCGTCAGTGTCTTTTTCAGCATCATCAGTCCTTATCCACGGAACGCCTATTGCAGCGGATTTTATCCATCCCGCCGGGCAATGCCACCCCGCGCCGCCCGCCGCTAGCGTTTCTGGCAGGCGTGCGTACCGTCCGCGATGGCCTGGGCCAGGCGCTGGATGGTCTCAGGCCTGGCCAGGCGAGCCTCTTCGTCGGGGTTCACGATCACGCCGGCTTCAACCAGCACGGCCGGCATGGCCGCGGTCTTCAGGACCGCCAGGCCATCGTAGCGATGAACGCCCAGGCGGCGGTCCAGCAGCGGGCGATTTTCGCCCGCGATCGGTTCGGCGTGGTACAGCGACGGCTTCTCGCCGGCCGCCACCAACGCCTCGCCGATGGCGCGGGCGCAGCGCAGGCTGTCTTCGTACTTGGGATTGAGCTGCGACACAAAGATGGCAAAGCCCGCGAATTCCCGCTGGCGGCCCGCATCGATGTACTTCTGCTGCATCGAATCGTGATGGATCGAAATGAAGAAGTCCGCATCCGGCGCCGTCAGCGCCCGCCGGCCCAGCGCGATCTCGGCGCCATCGGCCGACACCCTTGTCACGCGGTCGCCCAGCAGCTTCAAATCCGTGGCCACTGCGCCGCTCAGGTCCAGGTTGTACTGATATTCGACCCGGCCGCTGGCGCCCGTGGCGCCCGGCTGCCTGGGGGTATGGCCCGTGTCCACCACGATGTAGGCCGCCTGCGCCGACAGCGCTGCCAACCCCAGGCAGGCCCCGGCTGCCAGCCGGCGCGCCACGCGCCCTGCCCTCGATCCCGCTGCCCCGACACCCACCTGACCACTCATGACTGATGACACGCTTGTCTTCGCTCTGTAAGAAATGAAGGCCCCTGGGTCTGTCGCCGGGCCTGAATCCGGCGGATTCTCGCGCAGCCGGCGCCAACCGGCAATGACCGATTTCGGCCCGCGGGCCCGCTTGGTAACAGCGCCTGGGACGCTGCACGGCCCGCCCTGACATGCCACGCCCGCCGCAGCCCGCCCGGCGGAAGCAAATGACATAAAAAGTTACCCTGCCCGGGCGTTCAGGCCGCTCTCATCCGCAAGCGCTACCATCAAGACATGCCCCACGCATCCGCGGGCGCTACCCGGCCCCGCGGCATCCTTACCCGGAGGTTCCCAGCATGAGCAATCTGAACGGAAAAGTCGCGGTCGTCACTGGCGCTGCCAGCGGCATCGGCAAGGAAATCGCGCTGACGCTGTCGCGCGCCGGCGCCGCCATCGCCATCGCCGACCTGAACCAGGCTGGCGCCGACGCCGTGGCCCGCGAAATCGAACAGGCCGGCGGCAAGGCCATGGGCGTGGCCATGGACGTCACCAACGAAGACGCCGTCAACCAGGGCATCGACCGTGTGGCAGCGGCCTACGGCAGCATCGACATCCTGATCTCGAACGCCGGCATCCAGATCGTGAACCCCATCGAGAACTTCGCATTCTCGGACTGGAAGAAGATGCAGGCCATCCACGTGGACGGCGCCTTCCTGACCACCAAGGCCGCGCTCAAGCACATGTACAAGGACAACCGCGGCGGCGTGGTGATCTACATGGGCTCGGTGCATTCGCACGAAGCGTCGCCGCTCAAATCCGCCTACGTCGCCGCCAAGCACGCCCTGCTGGGCCTGGCGCGCGTGCTGGCCAAGGAAGGCGCGGCCCACAACGTGCGCTCGCACGTCATCTGCCCCGGCTTCGTGCGCACACCCCTCGTCGAAAAGCAGATTCCCGAGCAAGCCAAGGAACTGGGCATCAGCGAAGAAGACGTGGTCAAGAAAGTGATGCTGGGCGACACCGTCGACGGCGTCTTCACCACCGTCGAAGACGTGGCGCAGACCGCGCTGTTCCTGTCCACCTTCCCCAGCGCCGCGTTCACCGGCCAATCGTTCGTGGTCAGCCACGGGTGGTACATGCAATAAGGCGGTCGGCTGGGCCATGAGCCTGCCGGCCCTGGCATCACGCCGGCCAGCCAGCGCCCGGCCCCAGGTCTTGGTACCCTTGAGCCCGTCACGGCGGCGCGCACCCTGGCGCGTCGCCCGTTTTTGCCTTGAGGAATGCCATGACTTTCAGCTCTGACGCCTGGGCGCGCAATGCCGCGCTGTACGACAAAACGCGCTCCATGCCGTTCAACCAGGAACTGGCCAGCGGCCAGCTCAGCGAGCAGGCATTTCGCCACTACATGATCCAGGACGCCCATTACCTGCTGGCCTTCGGCCGCGCCCTGGCCGTGGCCGCCGCCAAGGCCGACCACGCCGACGGTGTCGTGCAATTCGCCGACGCCGCCAAGAACGCCGTGGTGGTCGAACGCAGCCTGCACGAAGGCTTCATGAAGCAATTCGGCATCGACGCCCAGACCTTTGCATCCACCCCGCTGTCGCCCGCCAGCCACCACTACACCAGCTTTCTCATCGCCACCGCCTGGAGCGCGCCCTACCCCGTGGCCCTGGCCGCGCTCTTGCCGTGCTTCTGGATCTACGCCGAAATCGGCCGCGACATCCACGCGCGCGCCACGCGTCCCAATCCGTACAGCGCGTGGATCGACACCTACGCTGGCGAAGAATTCCATACCTTGGTGCGCGAGGTGATCGCATCGGTAGACCAGGCGGCCGACAAGGCCTCGGCGCAAACGCGCGAGGATATGCATCGTGCCTACACGCACGCGGCGCAGCTGGAATGGATGTTCTGGGACTCGGCGTATCGGTTGGGGGAATGGCCGGTTTGATCGCCCATGAACACGACGTTTCAATCCATCGGAAGCAGCATGCAATCTCGTCGTCGTAGCAATCGGGTCAGCGGACAGGCTCCTGCGGCAATCAAGCCGTGGGGTCGCATTGCCCTGGCGGCATCCGTCCTATTCTTGGCCGGCTGCTCGTCAGCCGCCTTCAAGCAGATCAAGTCCTATGACCCCGCGGCCGATGCGCGTTTGCGCGTCTACTGGGGGCCTTACGTCACGGTGGCGTTCAACCAGAACTGCCAAGGCCGCGTCGAAGGCGGGCCCGCTTATCGGACGATCGTGCTCAAGGCAGGGCCGTCATGGGTCGGCAGCGAAAAAGCCAGAACCCTCGGCATGCCCTTGCCCGAAATGCATGACAAGTATTTTGCGGAATACGCCGTGCCCGCCAACGTGCCCATCCTGATCGGCCGTTCAGGTGGAGGCGTCGATTACCGACCTTCTGTCATCATCACCCAACCGACCTTCGACGAGCGGGTCAGCGTCACGTTGCAGCCCGGCAAAGACTACGAAACCCACTTCATCGGTGGCACCGTCACGGTGCGGGAGCTGGTGACCGCGGACGGGGCGGTCTCTACACGCCCGCTGCCCGCCGACCAGATAACGCCCTGCCCGGTGCCGGTCAAAGGGCGTTGATGGCAAATGCGCGTTGACCGTCTGCCGGGGGGCTGGCGGTCGACACGCAGCATGGTCGGTGCTTGCGGCCAGCCGACCGTAGACCTGCCCGAATCTGTTGAGATTCGACCCGTGCATTCAATGGTCGCGTTCCCACGGGTTGGACAGCGGCGGCGGCGGAGCGTGCCGCTTGGGCGGCTTGAGCGGTTTGCGTACGGCATCCGCCCCGGCCCGCTTCGCGGCCAGGCAAACACCGCATACGGCCCCCACGATGACCGACGCGGCTATCAGCAGGTAACGCTCGCGCTGATCCAGATAGATCCGCATTTCCGACATCAAGGCATAGCGCAGCAACCAGCCTAGCCCAAGGCCAACCACCGCGCCAATACCCGAGAACATCCGCGCGTCGACCCAGAACGCCGCGCGACGGTATGACACCGCGTCGGCGTTGTCGGGCTGTTGATGCAGCGACGTGCCGCAGGCCGTGCAACGCAGCGCGGTCTGTGAATTCCGGGTATGGCAATTAGGGCATTGGGACTTGGGGGGAATCACTTGCCATAGGCATCGCGCGGTTCGGCCAGGCGGAACAGCCCGGTCTTGCCGCACTGGTACGGATAGGCCTCGGTACAACGCTTGCGCATCGTGTGCGCCAGCTTGTTGGCGATGTCCGCTGCAATGCGCAGGCCATCCGCGGCCGGGCCTCGATTGGAAAAATCACGCAGTGAAATCGGGTAGGTGTCTTCGTCATAGCCACGGTATTCACCCGACTCGGCGTCGTACAAACGCACCTTGATGCCGACCGACGGCCCGTACTGCTGATAGCCGCCAAAGCCACCCGGCTCACCTAGCGCCACGACGTACTTCGCCCCGATGGCCGCCGCATCTTCCTTCAGTGCCCGCGGCCGGGCGGACTTCGGGTCCGGCTTGCGCAGCTTGAATGTCGCCTTGATACCTGCCGCATCCATGGCACCCGGCAGTTCGTCGTTCAGCGCCTTGCACACGGCCTCGGCCGCATACAACGCCGGCAGCGCCGTGCTGGCGCCGATCCATCCGGAGTCGTCGATCTCTTTCTGGAAATCGCAGTCAGACGTGTAGATCAGCACCGGGCTGAGTACTTCGTCGGGCGCGGGATTTGTCGCCAACGGCTTGGCCGGCGAACCCATGATGAAAGCGCAGCCAGAGGTCAGCAGCGATAAGGCGGCAGCGGCCGCCAATTTGAGGGCTTGCATGATCGTGGTGGTATCCGATGAAGGCGATCTTGAATGGGTGAAATTCGCCCTGTTTGGTGGCAAGGTTTGGAAAACAAGAAAATCTTGGCGTCGATCCAAGTATTCCGACCCATCGTCCCAAGCCGCTGTATCACCGAGCCGCCATGCGGTCGATCGCTATCAGGCAGCAAGTTTCTAGTACTTACTGAGTACTAACGGCGGAGGGGCAGGGATATTAAGTGCTGCGGCAGGGTCGCCAGGGCCAGCAGCCAATCTATCGCGTGAGCGCGGGTAGCTCAATCAGATAAGTCTGAGATTTATCTTCGAGGGTGTGATTCTCATGAGTCAGTGCGAGAGATGCCAGTCTTGCTGAGATGAGCGCCTTGTCAAGAGAGGCATGGCTGTCCGGTGATGTTGGCCGCCGGCACGGATTGCCAGGCGCAATGCAACACTCAGGAAGAAAGCGTCAAAGACGTAGTCTGAAACCTTATTTTCTATTCAAACCGCAATGCCAATGCGGTCTCATCCTGATAAGCGTGCATGAATCGGGTCAAGATGATTTCCACAAATTTTGCGATTAGACATTTTGCTGTCTCGATGCGTACACCATTCAAGTAGAAATCAAACTCCACTCCCGGCTCTTTCAGTGTCCAGCAAACAAATATATCGTCATCAGAAGCTAGCCAAAATTGAACGCTGCCAGCTTGCGGACGCACCGTTTGCTTGACCGAGCCTCGCCAGTCAAGCTCGACAGGTCCACCTTCCTCATTCCAGCTTGTTATTTTTTCCGTTGCCGGATTGACCAAACTTGCTCCCAGTTCAGACAACACATCCGCACCAAGTGGAAAGGCATTGTCAAATGAATCTGGAATTAACACGCGGCAGAGCTTGGTAGGCATTTTTTATTCAGCTTAGGATCAAAAAAACAATCTCACACCCGACTTTTGCGTTGCCCGCTACGGAATATTTATCGGGAACATATTAAGAATGTTCCTAAGTGCAAAATGTGCATTTCCCGCGGGCGCCCAGAATTTTTCTGATCTCCTGCACAGATGATTTCCGCCATTCGCTTGCCTTCACTGGCGGCCAAACCCTCATCCAGAACGGTCGAGACATCTTGCAGCTTATCCAGATGTACTGATGACAATCTACTATCCAACTTGCCAATCAAAAACTGATCGGTAAGTAGGGTCCACACCGCATCGCTCGCCCAAAAAATGAAGAGAGGTGCGCCGAAATCGGCAGCGGCTTCTTCAACACTCTTAGCGGCGCTGTCATTCGTTGATGAAAAATGCTGCCAAGCATAGCTCTTCAAGCAGAGCTTTTCTGCGCGCCACAGAATACGGTTCTTGTACCACTCTGACTGTCTCATTCAATCAACCTGGAAGACTATGAACCACATCTAGAAAATAATATAACGCCAAATACTCTGACCAGAAATATGGTGTCAACTACGCCTTCGAGGAGCTGCCTATAGTCCGAGTACGTAGCCCTACCCACCTCTTACTCATTCGGAAAATATATATCAAATGAGCACTCCAAATTCAAATCTGCAAGCGACTTCATTTGTTCAGGCCACAAAACAGGTCCCGAATGGCCGAGTTTGGACAGCCACACGCATTTCAGCGTGATTTTTACTCCTTTCAAATTTTGAACTGCCTTCCATCCATCAGCACATAGATTTAACTTTCCAACCAACCAGTCTATATGATCACGAAGGTCTTTCGAACCCACGAATTCTTCCGATGATAAAAACCATGCCGAGTACTTTACGTACCTTGCCATCCCCCGATGATTCACGACCTTTTCACCAGCCACGTTCAGCTTCGACGGCGCAAGCCCTATAACACTGGTGATTTCTTCAGGATGGTTTCCTTCTGGAAAAATCATCAATCTGACGAAACAGCTATCACAAGATTCAAATGTTGAATTAATCTGGGTAATTCTCGATGCAATATTCATCATTATCGAAAACGTAGTTCTACACCTTATTTTGGAGTTAAAGCCTTCCGACATTCAGGACATGAGATTGCCACAAATGTCCTATCAACTCGTCGGAATTCAAATAGCGCGAGAACGTATGCCGATCTCGACTAGCTGATGACGCGTTATAGGATTCGGTAGGTTCATCCCATTGGGACTCACAATCTTCACACATGACAAACGACCTCTTGCCATCCTCCTCAGCCGCCACAAGGATTCTCCCCTGTCCGCAAATTGGGCAGATTTCATTAACAACAGCGTAGTGCATATATGTCATGGCGAGGTGCTTCAAGCAATGGCCGGTAGATACCCAAAAACCTAGTGCGTCAGACATCATATTTTTTAGGCGACAACCCTGGATAAGGTTTCAGACTAGACTTTTCGATTATTTCGGAAAGCGTATTGATTTAGAAAATATAGGGTGCCAGACTACGTTTTCCGGGACGTTCACCAGAATGAAAATGCTGTCTGATACCTTATTTTCAAGAACATATAACTGCGCCAGCCTAGAATTCGCATCAACGGCTGACGAACAGTGGTGAATAAATAAGCCCCGCCTTCCTGCCGGCGTCAGCTCAGGCTCGGTTTCGGCCAAAAACGTAGCCTGACACCATATTTGTTCTATTTTTTTCAAACTTCAACAGCTTTTACTTCCTCCGTGTTAGCCGCAATAAGAAATCCTCTCCATTCCATCAAGAGATTCAGGAGTTTCTTAGTCTTTAGTTTGCATGAATAGTTTGAATCCAACAGCGAGTACACCACCGAGCCATCTACGCAGATACACACTCCCCAACGCTCTCTATCCCATGTCTTCTCCACCCCTCCATTTAGTACGCTGGACACTCTTTCAATCCCTTCAGACAACAAGTTGATCGATTCCACCATCAACTGCCCACCGTCATCCATAACAAGGTTTTCAAGTGAGTGCATCTCACCAACAATGTCGCCATGTCCATCTAACAGAGAGCACTGGGGCACGACGGACCTGTCATTGAACGGCCTGATCCATGAGAATTGTGCAAGCATATTTATCACTTAAAAAAGGTTTAAGACTAAATTTTCAGCTTCGACCGAAAACGTAGTCTTACACCTTATTTCGAGATTTTATTTTTCTGAAGTCCCAGCACGGGCCAATAGTTTGCTTCTGCTGTTTTCTCGTTTCAACTTCGCGTTATTTTTTTCATCTCATCCTTCGTCCAACCTATCCTACCTCCCGACTCCGAATATCTTTTCCAAGCGGCATTCCCCTCTAACTCAAATTCAACCAGAAATGATTGCGGAGGAAGATCCAAATTAATTATTTTCCACTTCAAAAAAGCCATATAGTTGTTCAACACCGCTGTCATCTGATCAACGGTTAGCGCCACCTTCATCTCTTCAACATATACACACTCCAAATAGACTAGACCTTCATTTACCCCCAGACTATGAGCATTCCCTGTTCCTTGATATCCTTCCTGTTCAGATTTCGACTGAATAGCAGAGAAGCGGTCTAGCCACGATTTCACGGTATCTACATCAGCCAAATCGTCTGCCAACCATGCCGCGATTTCCTCTGCTCCACGGCCTAGTTCAACGCTCTTATCAGAGGCCTCCATAGTTTTTCCGGAAATCAAAAAACACGAAGAAGT